>OBEQ011305410.1_pt1 | contig 18223 bp, 13 predicted proteins | sample 1670901 | NCBI WGS metagenome assembly OBEQ01 (sample SAMEA104232315, study PRJEB22302) | groundwater metagenome | biome: forest; feature: aquifer; material: groundwater | place: USA | collected 2011-08-07 | depth 5.4 m
CGGGCGCGGCCCGCCGCGCCGCGGTGAGGACGGAATATCCGCGCATGGCTCCGCGTATGTATGGCCAAAGGCGAAAACCGCGTAGTAGAATAAGCATGAGCTTGCGATTATTCACTTACGCGCCCAATGACGAGGTTCCCAATGCTTGCGATGACGGACGGACCGTTTGACAGAAAAGCCCTGGATCGGCTGGAGCGCGTCGGGGGAGTCGCCTTGATGGCGAAGGTCATCGATCAATTCCTGGAGAAGGTGCCCTTGCGCATGGACGACGCGTGCGAACGCGGTCGCGCCGGGGATCTCAACGGATTGGGCCGCGCGGTCCAGTCCATCGGTTCCGCCGCGGGTAACGTGGGTGCTACGGATGTCAGCGACATGGCCGGCCGCATCAACCGCCTCGCCGAAGCCGGGGCCAAGGACGTGGTCCTGCCCCTGCTCTGCCAGCTCGACGACATGCTCGGGCACGTGCAATCCTGGCTCCAGAGGGAGAAGAACGTCTACGGATCGAGAGCGGGATGAGCCGGATTTGAATCCCGCGTCCCCCAGCCTGTTGCCATCGGAGGAACCGAGCCATCGTCCGGCCGCATCGCATGGAAGATCTCAAGAAGTGGTATAGGGCGGGTCTCGCGACCCGCATCGAGGCGCTCAAGGCGGCCCGGCGCGAGCTGAACGGCAGCCGGGAGCCGATTGAATCCGTGCGCCGAATCGCGCATACCTTGCGGGGATCCGGCGCCACCTACGGGTTCCCGGAAATCACCGAGACCGCCGCCGCCCTGGAAGACGCCACTACCGAGGCCTTTCCGATAGCCCTGGAAAAGCTGCTCGTCACCATCCAGGAAATCTGCGCCGTCTCCGAGATGGAGGACAAGGCGGGGATCCTCCTAATCGACGACGATCCCTACATCACCGATCTCTTGCGCACCGTGCTGGAATCGACGAATCGGGAAATCCTCATCGCGGCGACGGCGAAAGAGGCCGAGGCCTTGCTCGAGGAGAAGAAGGTCTCGCTGATCCTGCTGGACCTGATCCTGCCGGACACGGACGGCCGCAATTTCCTGGTCCGGCTCAAGGAGCGCCCCTCCACCGCCAACGTCCCGGTCATCGTGCTCTCCGCCAAGCTCGGGGCCCAGCCCAAGACCGAATGCTTCGCCTTGGGCGCGGACGCCTACTACGAGAAGCCTTTCGAAGTGGAGACCATCTGCGCGGCCGTCTCCGCCTGGCTTTACCGCACCGAAGGCAACCTGCGCGAATCCCGCCGCGATCATCTCACGGGCCTGCCCAATCGCGCGGCCTTCCGCGAGGGCTATGCGCGCAACGTCTCCCTGTCCAGTCGCCGCGGCGAGCCGGTCTCCGCCGCGATCCTCGATCTGGACCGCTTCAAGCACATCAACGACACCTTCGGCCACGCCGCCGGCGACGAAGTGCTGCGCCGCACCGGCGCCATCCTGACAGGCGCCTTGCGCAAATCCGATCTCATGGCCCGCTGGGGCGGGGAGGAGTTCGTCGCCCTGTTCCCCAACACCTCCATGGAAGGCGCGGGCATGGCCGTCCGCAAGGCGCTGGAAGCGCTATCGGCCCAGCAGTTCCAGGCCTCCGGGGGGCGTACCTTCCATGTTACCTTCTCCGCCGGCGTCACGGAAATCGCCGACAACTGGACCGTGGAGGAAGCCATCGCCGAAGCCGATCGGTTCCTTTACCTGGCCAAGGCCCAGGGCCGCAATTGCGTGCTTACCTCCAAGGACAAACCTTCCCATCAGCCCCGCTCCATCTTGCTCGCCGAGCCGGATGAAACGGTCTCCACCATCATCAAGGGACGCCTGGGCCGCGAAGGCTTCGGCATCAAGCACGTCACGGACGGCGCCACCGCGGTCGCGGAAGTGGCCACCGGCGCTTATTCCATGTGCATCCTGGACGCCAAGCTGGCGGGCCTCGACGGCATGCAATTGCTCACCAAATTGCGTTCCACCCAGGCCACCTCCTCCTTTCCCATCCTGCTGCTCACCTCCCTGGGCAAGGAAAAGGACATCGCCCGCGGATTCCAGTTGGGCGCCGACGATTACCTGGTCAAGCCGTTCTCCCCCCTGGAACTGGTGGCCCGGGTCCGCAATATCCTGCGTAAAACCTGACCAGGGCACCGGCTTCCCCCGAAGCGTTCCCCGCTAACCCCCGGTACCGCGCCCGTTTCCATGGATCCTCAGCTTGGGCTTAACAGGGTGTTGAAGCAATCTTTAAAGAGCTTTCCAAACTTCGCCACCCTCAGGTTTCTTTGCGCCCACGCGGGCCGCGGACGTTGCCCCCGAACGCCCCCGAGGGATACAATGGGTATGGCTCCCGGGAACGGGGACCCGGGGAGAATTCCATGTCCGCCAAATGCCTTGATGCCGACGTCCTGATGAAGATCAAGCAAGAGCGCTCGGCAGCGTTCCTCCTCAAGCTGATCGATTTGTTCCTGAAGGATGGGCCCATGCGCATCCAGGAAGCCTGGGACGGAGGCAAGTCCAAGGACATGAAGAAGGTGGCCCTGTCCACCCACATCCTCCGCTGCCTGGCGGAGAACATCGGCGCCCTGTGCATCCGCGATCTCGCCGCCGCCGCGGAAACCGCCTCGACCGGCGGCAAGGAGACCGCCCTCTTTCTCACCAACATCCTCTTCGACCTGGAGATCGCCTTCGCGGAAACCCGTTCCTGCCTCCTGATCGCCCGCCAGGAAATGTCGGAGCGCCCTTGATGGATTATCTCCTGGTGAAAGGCCCGTGGATCCTCTCGATCCTGGCGGTCGCGCAATTCTGGTTTTGGTTCCTGATGCGCAAATCCGGCGGCCGCACCCGCGTGGAGATCTATGAGAGCGGATCCGTGGAGGTGGGCTTCGACGCCAACGGACCGTTGATCGCCCTGGCCGGCGTGCTGCGCCCCCTGGAGCGCGAAGTGTTCGTGCAATCCATCGACGTGACCTTGGTTTCGGACAAGGAAAAGGCCAAGCGCGAATACCGCTGGATCGCCTTCAAGCCGAATTTCCTCATCCCGCTGGCCGGCGCCAAGGCCTGGGAAATGCCGCATCCCTTTCTGGTCACCCCGGGCGATACGCGCAAATACAATATCGTCTTCCACGACGTGGAGGCGTTCCAGCAGGTTAAGGGAATCCTGCAATCCTATTACCACCATTGGCGCGAAACCGAGCGGCGCATCACCGAATGGCGCCAGCGCCGCGGCGGCAGCGGGCTGGGCGGTGCCGCCTCCGGAGATCTGAAGGGCGAGCACGAGGACCTCATTTCCGAGTTCAAGAAGCAGGAGGCCTGCATTTCCGCCTACACGGACCTGAACCAGAAATGTTACTGGGAACAGGGAAGTTACTCCCTCACCGTAAAGGTGATCACCGAAGGCGGCGTGGGCGACTATGCGAAAAGCTTCCGGTTCACCCTGGGAAAAATCGACGCGAAGCTGCTCAAGGGCAATTGCGTGACCATGCTGGACGAGCCCATCGCCTCCACCATGGGGCGCGCGCAGTTGCCCTGCCATGTGGTGCAATCCGAGTACGCGGTCCCCGGCCGCCCTTCCGGCTCCCCTTCCTCGCAAGCCTGAAAAACCGTTTCCGCGGCGTTTTCCCGCATTCCATTACATGGTCGGCCGTCAAAGATCCCGGCACCGAATCACTCCGATCGGGCCCAATTCGGGAGATCCCGTATCGTCCAGGGGACCTGGGGCGGAAAGGTTCGCTTGGCGGGTTTTGAGGCCATGGAGTATATTGGTACTGCCGGGAAACAAAGCCCCGGTATTCTCCAAAGCCCGGACGGATCGGATATCCTCCCGGGCGGATAATCAGAATCCATCATTTCGATGCAAATCGGGCGCCGGCAACGGGGTGCGACGCTTGGAGGTAGCCATGAATCGGAGACCAGTGAACGACCTTTGCCCCTGCGCCATAGCGCCTTCGGAAAGCCGGTTTGTCCGTCCGATCCGGGCCGGATTCCTGATCGCATGGTTCGCCATGGCCATCGCTCTGACCGGATGTCGCCAGGACAAATCCGCCGCCAAAACCGACCCCGCGCCCAAAGCTCCCCAAACCGCATTCGACACCCTTTCCAGCCGCATCAAGATGGGGGAAAGCTTCAACTCGATCGCCCGCAACCTGGGGCTGCCCGTATCCGAAGCCTCGCTCCTCCTCGCCGGCATCAAGGAAAACTTCCGCTTCAAGCTGTACGCGGGCCAATCCTACCAGGTCATCTTCACCGTAACCCCCGCGGGACGGTCCTTCCAATCCTTCGTGCTCGAGGATCGTTATTCCGATCGCAAGCATGTCCTGTCCCGCCCCGTTTCCGCGGACGTCGTCGCGGATCCCGCGTTTGCCGCCGCTTCCGTAACAGCCGTGTCACCCTCGGAATCAGGCACGCCGGCCCGGGCCTCCGCCGCCTCGCCATCCTCGGTCCCAGCCCCGGCCAAGCTAAGCTATCAGGTCGTCGACATCCCCGTCCGCATGGATACCGTGGCCGTCAACGGAACCTTGAGCAGTAATTTATATGAAGCCTTCGTCTCGCGCGGCGAGACCGGCGCGCTTATCCAGATGGTGACCAAGGTGTTCGCCTGGGATCTGGATTTCTTCAAGGACCCGCGCTCCGGGGACGAGTTCAGCCTGCTGGTGGAGAAGAAGTTCGGCGAGGACGGTACCTTCCGCGGCTACGGCCAGTTGCTCTCCGCCAAGTACGTGAACCGCGGCAAGCCATACTTCGGCATCCTCTATAAGGGATCCTATTTCTCCCAGGAAGGCCACAGCATGGAGAAAATGCTGATGAAGGCCCCCTTGAACTTCGTGCATGTCTCCTCCGGATTCACTTCAGCGCGTCTTCATCCCGTGCTGGGCGTGACCCGTCCCCATTGGGGCATCGACTACGCGGGCCCGCTCAACACCAAGATCCTGGCCGCCGGCGACGGCACGGTGGAATACACCAAGTGGGTGAACGGCTACGGCAAGACCATCAAGATCCGCCACAACAGAGTGTACAACACCTACTACGCCCATCTCAACGGCTTCTCGCCCACCATCGGCGCGGGCCGCCGCGTCAAGCAGGGAGATGTGATCGGTTTCATGGGGATGACTGGACTCGCCACGGGCGTGCACCTGGACTACCGCGTGGAGTTCAACGGCAAGTATATCAATCCCGCCTCCCTGAAGATGGAAGCCAAGCAGGGCGTGGAGAAGGCCGAGTGGAAGGAATTCTGCGATCACCGCGATTTGCTGCTGGCCCGCATGTCCACGTCCGAGTTCAAGCACTTCGCGAGCGCCGCCACTCAGAAGGATCAGGCCACCAAGGCATTCTAGGCAAGATGTCATCGAGGCCTGCTGGGAAACCGGCAGCCAAGGGCTTGTTTGGATCGGTTCCCAAAGGCCCGATAACTCCCGCGGGCCGTCCGACCGGGCTTGCCAGCCTCCCATCGATAGGCTCTATTTCCCTTCGGGCCGCAATGCATCGGTCCCTTCCAATCCGGAGTATCCATGCCCACGATCCTGAAACCCTCCGCGCCCGAGAGCGCCAAACCCACAGCCACCAAACCGGCCACTCCCAAAGCCGCCCCCAAAGCCGCCCCCAAAGCCGCGTCCCCTGCGTCCTCCAAGACGTCCTCGAAGTCGACCTCGGAAGGCGGCGCCTACGGTCCGAAGATCGGATCCAAGGCCCCGGCGTTCAAGTTGTCGGATGATTCCGGCAAAACCGTTTCCCTGGCGGACTTCAAAGGCAAAAAGGTCATCCTGTATTTCTATCCCAAGGACAGCACCCCCGGTTGCACCACCGAGTCCTGCGACTTCCGCGACAACCTCAACCGCTTCCTGAAATCCGGCGCCGTGGTACTGGGCCTGAGCGCGGACTCGGTGGAATCCCACCGCAAGTTCAAGGAAAAGCAGGGCCTCAATTTCCCCCTGCTCAGCGACCCGGATCATCAGGCTCTGGACGCCTACGGGGTCTGGCAGGAGAAGTCCCTGTACGGACGCAAGTTCATGGGCATCGTCCGGACCACGGTTATCATCGACGGGGACGGCAAGGTCGCCCGCTTATTTCCCAAAGTGAAGGTGAACGGCCACGTGGATGAAGTCCTGGCCGCGCTGAAATAACCCAAAGCCGGCGGGAAGCTTGTACGTTTTGCGCATCCCGCGCAGAACGTACCTGAAGTCGCCGATCTTGCCCGGCCAATTCCCCTTCCAGCCTATATCTTTATCGCGTGCTCTCCCTCTCCCAGGCCCGACCTTCCTCCCTGACCTTTTCCGCGGCCAACCGGTTCAAGCGGGCTTTGCGGATGGCCCGCCCGTGCGGGAAATGCTGGCCGGGCTGGCTGCTCGCCGCATGCCTAGGCATGATCGATTCCCATGCCCAGGACGCCCCGTATCTGACCCTCAACGCCAAACTCTTCGATCATGACTACGGGGATTTCCAGGGGGAGTTTTCCGCAACCAACGTGACGGGTTGTACGTTCGACACCAACAAGCCCTCCCGGGGCATGGTCCAGGACTCGCTCGGTTTCGACGCCGCCAAGGGCGGGAAATACCCCCGGCGCGGCGGCGTGGACGTCTGCTCAGCGGATTTGGAAAAATGGTTCGATCCGGCCCAGGCGCGCCGCGCCTCCTGCGGCAATGTCTTCCTCAAGAACATCGGGCCACCCGGCAAGCCTCTGTGGAAATTGGACGATGGCCAATTCTTCCCCGCGGACGGCTTCAGCCGCGAGCGGACCTTCGCGCCTACCGGGCGCGGAATCCTGGACAACGACTACGCCTTCTGCATGGAGATCAACGCCGCCTTCACCTACAAGGGCGGCGAGTCCATGACGTTCAAGGGCGACGACGATCTATGGGTCTTCCTGGACAAGCGTCTGGCCGTGGATCAGGGCGGCATCCACTTCGCTCACGATGAGACGACGGCCTTGGACTCCCTGCCTTTTCTGGGCGGCAAGCAGGGCCGGACGCTGGATCTCGACATCTTCTACTGCAGCCGCCAGCCCGGCACTTCCGTGTTCGGCATGGAGACGGACCTGGAGCTCAAGCCCCTGGCGGTCAAGAACATCCGCATCGTGGACACATTGGGCGCGGACGTTTCCGGCAAGGACATCATCGTGGGCAAGACGCGCCTTTGCGCGCGGCCCGAGTTCCAGGTTCCCGGAGAGGAACAATGCGGCAACTACAAGACTCCGCCGGACCTGAGCTTCCTGACGGCGGATTGGGACCTGAACGGTAAGCCCTTGACCATGGCGGGCGGGCAAGCCTGCCTGGATCTGGACCCGGCGGCGTTTCCCAACAATACCCGCATCACCCTTACCGCCAAGGCGGAGACGCATCTGAGCCGCATCTCCCTGACCTTGGTGCGCACGGCCAGGCCCCTGACCGGACGTCTGCTCGGCGATGGCCGCGCGGAGGCGGTAGTGGTTACCCTGGATACCGCCGGCGGACCTGCGCCGGACGGTTTGGAGCTGCAATTCGATTTCGCCGGGACCCGGCATTTCGTGACCGCCTTTTCGGAACCCGCGGATGCCGCGGCTCCGGCGAATCCCTGGAAGCTGAAGGGGCTGTTGGCGGACGGGACCCAGGGTCCCTTCGGGGTTACCGGCTTCCCGCCCTTGCAGGCCGCCACGCGTCAGACGATCTATTCCCGGACTTCGGAACGGAGCGTAGAGCTGCGCGACGGCGTGAGCCCGGTGCTGACCGCGGCCTGGTTTCGTTGGGGGCCATTGCACGGCCGATCCGCCTATCTGGATCTCCAGGTTTCGGAATCCCTGGACGGCGCCGCTGATTCGCTCGCCCCGGGACTGATCTGGAAGCCGGGAGGCCGATCCCCCGCACCCTTGGCGGCCGGGATTCGGGGCTCCCTGGTGCAGGAGCGCCGGTATTTCCTCTCCCTTCCCGATGAGGCGGCCGCAGCGCTGCGGCCGGGGGACAGCCTATCGCTTTCCCCGGCGGCCGGCGACAGCCAGGGTAATATCGCGCGCGCGCATTTCATCCCGCTGATCTTCCCCCGTAACCTGGAAGAGACGGTGGGACCGCTGCGCATCCGGGAGAATCCCGTGCACGGCGCGGAGTTCACGCCCGCGGGCGCCCTTTCGATCCTGATCCCCGTGAACGCGGCGGGCGAGGCCTTGGACGCGGCCGGACCGGGAGGGAAATTGACATCCTCCCACGGGCCCATCCTGGAGTTCGCCGCCGTGGCGCCCATCGAACGCGTGCAGTTGGGCTTCCATGATCATCTGGGAGGATTCGTGAATGCCGTCGATCGCCGGATCACGCCGGAGGAATGGGAAGCCATGCGGGCGGCCAGCCCGGGGGACACCACTCGGGTGCGGCTGATGTGGTATCCCGTCTCGCAGGACGGTAGCCGCATCGGGACCGGCGCCTATATCGTGCAAGGACGCGTATGGACCCGGGATGGGGCGCTGGCCAACGGACCGGATGGCGAAGTGGTGAAGGTACAGGGCGCCGTCATCCTGGTGCGGCCCCGACTGTTCGGCTATTTGCGGAATTGAAGACCGCGCTCAGGCCCTTGCGCGAAGACCTTGGATCATGCCCGCCGAGGGCAATCAACGATCCTCAGGGACCATCCACCCAGATGATATCGGCCTCGGACCAATCCGAAGGCGCGTAGGCGCTTCCCGTGATCAGGCTGTCCTGGGCCGTGTACACCTTGGCATCCCCGGAAACCGCCTTCACATCGTAGCGGCCGACGGCAAGGCGCGCGAGCGTGAAGGACCCGTCGCCTTCCACCTGGGCGCGGTAGGGCGAACCCGCGATGAATATGGTTTTGAGCTTCAGTTCCAGGCCCCGGGCGCCGATCTGGCCGCGCATGTTGAGTACGGGAGCCGTCATCAAGGGCGTAACCGACAGGATACCTTTGGCATCCGGATAGTCCACCGATCCCGTGAGGCCGCGTTGGAAGCGGTTGGCGCCGTTGGTTCCCTTGACCAGGAGAAACCCGCCCAGGAAGGCTTCCCCTCCCGCATCCGCAGCCACCAGGTTGAACTCGACGCTGTCCTTGGAGGGCCACGGCGTGCCGCGGAGCTTGGACTGCGCCATGGCCGGGAGCAGGGCGGTATCCCGCAGCGTCAGGGTGGAACCGGACGCGATGCTCCGGACGAACACGGGAACGGAGTCCTTGAAAGGATTCTGGTAGCGGGCATAGACGCGCAGTTCCGCGGCGGCGTAAGGTTTGCCCAAGGTGTCCCGGAGCGTCACGGCCAGGGCGGGATTCTCGACGTCATCATAGCCGCCCGCGACTTTGTCCTGCCCGCAGTACAGGCAGAGGAGGGCCGCCCAGGCGCAGAGCGCGTGCATGGGGCGCAGGTAGCGTGCGAGGAAAGGACGCCGGCGAAAGTTCATGCGGGTTTTCCCGGCCCGGATTTCCAATCCGGCAATTGGTTATTGGGGAAGAATTGCATGCCCAAAGTGTAGATCCTGTCCTCGCCTTTGTCCGTGCCCACGATGGCTTTCACTTCCTCCCGGAAGGCGCGGATGCGCTCCTTGAGGGCCTGATAGCCTTGCCCGGAAATATACACCGTCATGGCGCTGTATTCCCGATCCTTCGGCGGCACGTGGTTGAAAACGTCCTGGGCCAGGCGCAGCATTTCCAGAATGCGCAGCTTGCCCACGAAATCCTTGTTCTCCCGTTCGGTGGCGATGTTGGGATCGAGCAGGGCGTACCCGTTGGCGGTCTTGCTGATCATGCCCAACTGCAGCAACAGCCTGATCGCCTCCTCGACCTCCTTGGCGGGAACCTGCGGGAAGACCTGCCTGCCGATGACGGCCGGATTGTTCTGCTTCTGTTCGATACCGAAGAAGGCGCGGATGATGGAGTTCTGCCAGCACGAGTAGTAGGCGTAGCCTTCCTTGTCGATGATGCGGGCCTTGGACTTGCCGTACTTGGCGAGTTCGGCGTAGACATGTTGCTTGCCGTCCGGATCCTTGGACTGGCCGAACTGCACCAGCAGGCCGAAGTATTTGATTTCATTTGCGGGCAACTTCAGCGCCTTGGCGATGCGGAACTGGAGATCCAGTGTGAGGTTGCGTTTGCCCGCGACCACCTTGGAAAAAAAGCTGGAGTTGGAGATGGGCAGGCCGGCCTTAAGGGCGAAGGCGCGCAGGGAAAAGCCGGAATCAATGATCTTGCGAGCCGTGAACCAGTCCGCCAGGTAACGGCGGTAATCCAGATAGTCGAATACGGAGGGTAACACGGGTTTGACGGGCATGGCTCTGGCTCAAATATACCCCATGGTCGCGGATTCCGCCCCTTCTCCAAGGGCGGCGAGGGCAGGTCTTGCGGTCATTTTGACCTAACTATTCCCGGCCGTCCCGGCATGGCTCCGGGCGGGCCGCCATACTTTTCAGGCACGGCGGCTCACTGCCGGGGATTTGCTCCAGTGCAATGGGGCGTAAGGGATAAAGGGGAATAGGGCATGCGCAAAGAATTCGGACTGATCCTGCGTTTCACGGCGCTTGCGGTTTTAGGGATCATGGGAACCCCGTTCCGGGCCGCCGCGCAGTCGGACTATGTGCCCCCTTTGTCCGGATCCCCGCTGGCGCAATGGCAGGTCCAAGGCGAATATTTCGGCGCGGTCCAGGGCGGGGGAAACCTGGGCGCCTGGCTGATCGCCAACGGCAACGACAAATACACGGTGGTGTTCCTGCCCGGCGGCCTGCTGACCTTGCCCGGCATGCCCTATGGGGGCTGGTCGCAAACCGGTTGGAACCGCTCCACCTTCAGCGGGTCCGCCAATCTGTCCGGGACCGTCTTTTCGGTCAGCACCACCAGCAATTACAAAGCGGCCGCGATCACGGGAAGCGGTGAAGCGCGGGTCATGACCGGAACCACCCCGACCGGCGCGGCCTTCACCTTGAACCGCGTGGTCCGCAACAGCCCCACGCATAACCTAAAGCCCAACCCGGCCTGGGGCGCGGCGAATCTGTGGTTCGATTCCGCAACCGGCCAGTCCGATCTGTCCAAGTGGGCCACCAAGGACAACACGGTGCAGCTCAGCCGGAAATACCTCTACCGCGGCGTACAGACCGTGGCGGCCCACGGAGCCGGCCTGTTGCATATCGAGTTCCAGGGCTGCTTCAATCCCACCGCGACGGGGCAGGGCCGGTCCAACAGCGGCATCTACATGCAGAGCCATTACGAGGCCCAGGTGCTGGACTCCTTCGGCACGGCCGGAGCGACGGATGAATACGGCGCGGTCTACACGGTGAAGGCGCCGACGGTAAACGCCGCGCTGCCGCCCCTCACCTGGCATACCTACGACATCTATTTCACCCCGCGCACCTCCGGCTCCGGAGGCGACGCGACGGGGGCGGCCGTGATGACGGTCTACGCCAACGGAGTGATGACCCAGGATGCCACCCTCGTGCCCAACGTGACCACGGCCGGGGTCGGGGGTAACCTGCTGGTTCCCTCCCCGCTCTACCTGCAGAACCACGGCAACGAGGTCGTCTACAATAATATCTGGTTCATTCCCAACGCCACCGTGGCTTCGCTGCCCTACGCCTCCCTGCTCGGATCCGTGGGCCTGCGCGATCAGGTCATCAAACCCTTGCTCGAAAGCGGCGTCCAGGGCCTTTCCGGATGGTTCGGAAGGTATGATTTGACGGGCCGCTCCCTTCGCAAGGACGGTCATGTCCTCTCGATCCTTCCCGTGCACGGCGCCGCGGCCTCCACGGCTTCCGGTCGTTGAGAGGAACGTAAACATGATCCCGTCCACCGCACTCCTATCCCGGAAAAGGAATCCGATGCCGCACCGTTTATCCGCAGGGCGCCAAGGCCATCCCAGGCCCGCCCGCCATTTTCCGGTCATAGCTTCCATATTCGGAATGTCGTGCTTATTCGCCATGGCGGCGGGATCCGCAATCGCCGGGGAAACCGGCCCCGCCCTGACACCGCTCAAGATCATGGCCAATTACGAGGCCACGGAAATCGAAAGCTTCGTTCCCGATCCCGGTTCCACCCCATCCGGATACTTCCGTGAGATCTCCAATGCCAGTTCCGTCTGGCTTCTGGAAGAGGCCCGCCTGGCCGAAAACGTGAAGGTCTCCCTGGGCGTGGGCGGCGTCTACTTCTTCATCCTCCCTTCCAAAAGCAACCAGTACAGCATCGGCCAACGTTCCGGCTTCGCGTTCACGGACCTCCACGCCGATTTCGAATTCTGGAAACGGGATGGGGGCGATCATGGTCTGCTGCTGAAGACCGGCGTCTTCCCTTTCAAATACAACGAAGACGCCAAGAACCTGGGCGAATACATGTTCCGCACCTATACCTATCCGACGGTCATCTTCACCGGCGGACCCATCAAGGTGAACAGCGCGGGGGCGCAATTGAGCGGCGCGGATCTCAATACCCGCCTGGGTGGTTTCGCCAACGACGTACTGCTCACCGTGAAGACGGATCAGATCCCTTCCGCCAGCCTCAGCCTTACGGAAATGCTTTCCTACAACGTGGGCGGCATCCTCACGGTGGGCGGAGGATTCATGTTCGACAACTTCTACGATCCCAGCCAAATCGCGGACGGGAAATACGATGTGAAGGACTTCGACTATTACTACACCCTCAAGGACGGCAGCCGCAAGCTGAAAACCCCGCAGAATCCGACGGACCTCCCGTATGATCCCGCCGTGGACACGGCCGTCGACAGCACCCGCCTCACCTTCAAGGGCCAGAAGGCCATGCTGCGCGGCTCCATCGATTTCGGCAAGCTGATCTCGGGCTCCCTGGTTCCCGCCACCCTGCTTTCCGAAAAGGATTTGCGCCTTTACTTCGAAGGCATCCTCCTCGGCGTCGAAGATCGCCCCTTCTACTATTCCAAAATGCAGGACCGCATCGTCTATTCCATCGGGTTCAACCTGCCCACCTTCCGGCTCCTCGATCTGCTTTCCGCGGAATGGGAATACTGCTCCAACCCCTATCCCAACGATGCGGGCAACGCTTCGCTCAACCTTTCGCCCACCCCCAATCCCACGGGCAAGGACATGAACGGCGACAACGTCAAATGGACGCTCTATGCCCGAAAGCAGGTACTGCCGGGCTTCGCGGTCACGGGACAGGTCGCGAACGATCACATGCGGCTGGTCGATTACTTCGGGCATACCAACGATCGGGCCGTGATGCCGGAGCGCAAGAATTGGTATTGGTCCGTGCAATTGGGATTCTCAATCTGAGACTTCGGAAAACCGAGGCTCCGGACAATTCACGAGTCGGATGAGCAACGCGCCGAATAAGCAACGCGTTGGATGAGTGGCACATCGGATGAATAACGCGCCGGGACGTTCGGCGAAGGGGATGCGTATGAACCAGGGATGGTTGCCAAGGTTGGTGAAGGCCGCGGGGACGGCATTGCTGCTGGGTCATGGCTTCGTATTCGGATTGGGGAACCTGCATCCCCAGTTCACGATCAAACACGTACTGCCGACGGAGATGGACCAGATCGCCGGCATCGGGGGTATCGATCTGCTGCCCAATGGTGACGGGGCCATCTGCACCTGGGGCGGCAGCCAGAAAAGCGCGGGCGAGGTCTGGATCGTCCCCGGCCTCGCGGGCGGGAGCCCGGGCACGCCCACGCGCATCGCCACGGGCCTGCGCGAACCGCTGGGATTGAAAACGGTCGGGAATGATTTCTACGTGATGGAGAAATCCCATATCGAAAAGTATACGGGCTCCGGAACCACGTGGACCCATTCCACCCTGTGGAGCCTGCCCACCGCCTGGTACAGCGATTCCCAATGGCATCATTTCTCCTTCAACCTGGTGACGCGGGACAATGCCTTCTGGTTCACCACGGGAACGGCCTACGACTACGATCCCAAGGATCCCCTGCAGCGCGGAGCCCTGATCAAGGTTCCCCTGACCGGCGGCGGCTTCACCCAATTCGCCCGCGGTCTGCGCAATACCAACGGCGTAGGCATGGGTCCCGACGATCAGTTCTTCGTCCCCGAGAACCAGGGCCATTGGAAGCCCGCGGACGCCCTGTACCATATCCCCACGAAGAACATCCCGGTGACCGGCCGCTTCTTCGGCTTCCGCACGGAGGCCAACAACGCCTGCGGCACCACGCCTCCCGCGGTTGATGGAACCAGTTGCCCCAACGATCCGGAATATCCGCCCGCCGTCTGGATCCCTTATGGCGGTTTCAGCAATTCCCCTACGCGGCCCATCCTGCTAAAGGCCGGAGCCTATGCGGGCCAGATGATTTCCGGCGACGTGTTTCATGGGGGCACCTTACGCTACTTCCTTGAGAAGGTGAACGGGGAATACCAGGGCGCCGTGTTCGCGATGATGACCGCGGGCGCGGGCGGGATCAATTTCGGCATCAACCAGTTCCTCTACACGCCCACGGGTTCCCTGCTGGTCGCGGGTATCGGCGGCGGTACCTGCGGGCTCGGAGGATCCGGAAACTGGAATTGGAACGGCACCTGCCGCGGGCTTGATTTGCTGACGCCCACGGAAAAGTCCCCGTTCGAGCCACTGGCCATCCGTTCGATACCGGGCGGATTCGACGTTGAGTTCACCCAGCCCGCCAACGCCGCCGCGGGGCTCAAGGCCAACTGGCAGGTCAAGACCACGGTGTACACTCCGGTGCTGAAGTATGGGGAAGATGCCGAAACCACGGACAACAATGTCACCGTGGATGTTTCGTCCGTCGCCTTGAGCGCTGACGGCAAGCATGCGCAGCTTCAGCTTGCGAGCCTGCTGACCAAGCGCATGTACGCGATCACCTTCAACAACGTGACTTCGGCGACGGGGGAGCAGCCTTATACCAATGTCGGCTATTACACCTTGAACGGGGTGGGGCCGGCCACGGCCATCGGACGCGCGGCGCGGTCCGCGGCGACTGCGCGCGCGAAGGTCGAATTCGGACGGGTGTCCCTGGAGCTTCCTTTCCGGTCTTTTCATGTCGGCCTGTTCCGGTTGGACGGAAGGTTGGTAACGGAGGCATCGGGTCATGCGCCGGGAACCTTGCGCAGCGGCGCGTTGGCCCCAGGCGTGTACTTGCTATCCGGTATCGCCGATGGAATGGCAGTGAGCGAAAAGGTCCGCGTGGAGTGAGATTCCCTCCTCGCCGCCCATCGGCCCTGCGAAAACCCTCTGAATCCTTGTACATCAACGGGTTCCGGGGTGAAAATTCTTGTCGGGCGAAGCCCCGCATGGTATCTTCTTAGCAGCGGCGCCCGTAGCATACAGGGTACTGCCGAGGAGAGGCATGCCCATGGAATCCCCCGATCCTTCCGGCCGTTCCCCACGCGAGTCTACCGCCGGTGCGCCCGGAGCCGCCGACGCCTCCTCCGCATCCGTCTCCGCAAATGCCTCTTCCAAAGCCGGTCTGGAAATCCTGCCGCGCTTCACCCATGAAAACATCCATCCTTTCGATGAAGTGGAATGGGAATTCCGCGATGCCTTGATCGAAGATGAACATGGGAAGATCATCTTCGAACAGAAGGGCGTGGAGTTCCCCAAAAGCTGGTCCCAGGCGGCTTCCCAGATCGTAGCCTCGAAATATTTCCACGGCGCGGGAGCCACCCGGGAAAAATCCCTGCGGCAACTGATTTCGCGCGTGGCCGACACCATCGCAAGCTGGGGGAACCGTCGCGGTTATTTCGCCTCCTCCGCTTCCGAACGCAACTTCCGCCACGAACTCATCCATTTACTCCTGCATCAGAAGTTGGCTTTCAATTCCCCGGTCTGGTTCAATGTGGGCATAGAACCCCGGCCGCAATGCTCGGCCTGCTTCATCAACGGCCTGGACGACAGCATGGACGGCATCCTGGAACTGGTGCGCACGGAAGGCCTGCTGTTCAAATACGGTTCCGGCTCGGGCACCAACTTCTCTCGTCTGCGCTCCAGCCGGGAAGGCCTCTCGGGCGGAGGTACGGCCTCGGGGCCGGTCTCCTTCATGCGCGGCTTCGACAGCTTCGCAGGGGTTATCAAGTCCGGCGGCAAGACGCGCCGCGCGGCCAAAATGGTGATCCTGGACGCGGATCATCCGGACATTCGCGAATTCATCGCCTGCAAGGCCGTTGAGGAAGAGAAGGCGCGGGCCCTGATCGACGCGGGATACGCGGGGGGATTCAACGTCCCCGGAGGGGCCTACGATTCCGTGCAGTTCCAGAATGCCAACCACTCTGTGCGTGTGAAGGACGACTTCATGCGCGCCGCGCGCGACGGCGGGGACTGGACCGTCCATGGCCGCGTTGACGGCCGTCCCATGGGCGCGTACAAGGCGGGAGATCTGCTGAACGAGATGGCCCAAGCGGCCTGGGCCTGCGGCGATCCGGGCCTGCAGTTCGACACCGCCATCAATCGCTGGCATACCTGTCCGGAAAGCGGGCGCATCAACGCCAGCAATCCCTGTTCGGAGTACATGTTCCTGGAAGATTCCGCGTGCAATCTGGCTTCTCTCAACCTGATGCGTTTCCGCAAAGGGGACGCCGATACCGGTTCAGCCGACGATCCCGCCACGCTGTCCGCTTCCGGTCCCCTCTCCGTTTCCGCGGTCGAGCGCCCGTTCGACATCGAAGGCTTCCGGCACGCGGTGGACATTGCCATCCTGGCCCAGGAAATCCTGGTCGACGAGGCCGGATATCCCACTCCCGCCATCGCGCGCAACTCCCACGCCTTCCGCCCTTTGGGCCTGGGGTATGCCAATCTGGGCGCCTTGCTCATGGCCCGCGGTCTGCCCTATGACAGCGCCGAAGGCCGCAACTTCGCCGCCGCCGTCACGGCCCTAATGCACGGCAGCGCCAACGCCATGTCCGCGCGCATCGCCGGCTCCATGGGCGCTTTCGAGGGATTTGCGTCCAACCGCTCGGCCATGCTCCGGGTGATGGGCATGCATGCCTCCGCTGCGCGCTCTCTGGACGGCACGGGCGTCCCCCGCGATCTGTCCGTGGCCGCCCTGCGCGCCTGCGACGAGGCCTTATCGCTGGGAAAAGTCCACGGGTACCGTAATGCGCAGGTTACCGTCTTGGCCCCCACCGGGACCATCGCCTTCATGATGGATTGCGACACCACCGGGGTGGAGCCGGACATCGCCCTGATCAAATTCAAGCGCCTGACCGGCGGGGGGATGATGAAAATCGTCAACCGTTCCGTCCCGGAAGCGCTGCGGCGCCTGGGCTATGGGGAGGCGGAAGCCGCGGCCCTGCTCGGCCATCTGGAACGCAATGGTTCCCTCGAGGGCGCGCCTCAGCTGCAATCGGCGCATCTCGCGGTATTCGATTGCGCCTTCACCGCTCCGGGCGGCTCGCGTTCCATCCAGCCCATGGGCCATCTCCGCATGATGGCGGCCGTGCAGCCTTTCCTGTCGGGAGCGATTTCCAAGACCGTGAACCTGCCCCATGAAGCCACGCCCGAAGCCTTCCGCGAGGTCTTCCTGGAAGCCTGGAACCTGGGCCTGAAATCCGTGGCGGTCTACCGCGACGGATCCAAGCGGACCCAACCTTTGTCCACGGCGGCGGAGTCCCGGGAAGCCCGGCCCGCGCGCCGCCGCCTGCCGGACGAGCGCGAAGCCATCACCCACAAATTCAGCATCGCCGGCCATGAAGGTTATGTCACGGTGGGCAAGTACGAGGACGGGACCCCGGGCGAATTGTTCGTGGTCATGTCCAAGGAAGGCTCGGTGGTATCGGGCTTGCTCGACAGTTTCGCCACCGCGGTGTCCCTAGCCCTGCAATACGGCGTGCCGCTCAAGGTGCTCATCGACAAGTTCAGCCATAGCCGCTATGAACCCTCGGGGTTCACGACCAATCCGCAAATCCGCATGGCCAAATCCATCACCGACTATATCTTCCGTTGGCTGGCGCTGAAATTCCTGCCGGGAGAAGAGGCCAGGGCCGCCGTCGGCGAGGGCGAAGACGCCATTCTGGGAACGGTACGGGCGCTCCCGGACCCGGCGACGCCCGGTGCGACGGCCGCCGCAACCGGATCAATGGCCCCTCGCATTCCGGCTGACATGAATTCGCCGCCCTGCCCGGATTGCGGTTCCATCATGATTCCGGCGGGCACCTGTTTCCGCTGCGGAAATTGCGGCGGAACCAGCGGCTGTTCGTAGTAATCGCTTTCTTCATTTTCCGCCGCTCCATTCCGCCGTTTTCATTTTACCTTCTACCCCGATGTCCACGAACCGCCTCGCCCAACAGACCAGTCCGTATCTGCTCCAGCACGCCCACAACCCCGTGGATTGGTATCCCTGGGGCGATGAGGCCCTCGACCGCGCCAAAGCC
>OBEQ010288813.1_pt1 | contig 18221 bp, 15 predicted proteins | sample 1670901 | NCBI WGS metagenome assembly OBEQ01 (sample SAMEA104232315, study PRJEB22302) | groundwater metagenome | biome: forest; feature: aquifer; material: groundwater | place: USA | collected 2011-08-07 | depth 5.4 m
CGCCGGGACTGGCTGGGCACCGTCATCCTGTGCCTGATTCCGTTTTCGGCCGTGCCGGGCTTTCTGTTTTTGCTCGCGGCGGTGTTGCTGCCCGGGGCCACCGGCAAACCCCAAACGAACTGGGCAAAAATCATCCTCGCCCTGGCGGTGGGGCTGGCCTTCCAGCCGCTCGATCCCTCGCTTCCGGCGCGCGGACTACGCTACGGTCTGTGGGCCGCCCTCTTCGGCCTGCAACTGCTGCCGGCCCGCCTGAGGCAACGGCCGATGATACTGGCGAGCCTGGCCGCCCTCGCAGTGGCGGGCGCCACGATTTGTGCCGTCGGTTCGCAACGTCCGGATTGGCCCGCTTTTCTGGCTGCACGATTTGCCATCAATGCCCGGCCGGTGGATCCGCCGGGAATCCTCGGCCAGCGTTTCGGAGTGCACTCCGCCAAGGCCGCACTCGTGCTGGCACCGCCGACCGACGAGCCATGGTCCTTCAAACTCCATGCCCGGCGCGCCCTCGTCGTGGACAACAAGAGTTCCCCATTCACGGAGCGAGGCTTGCAGGAGTGGCGTGACCGCATGGAGCAGGTCATGGGGATCCCTTTCACCCCGGACGCCGATCCCATCGCGGCCTGGCGCAGCCACTCGCCGGAGCTCGTGCGCGCCTTGGCCGAACGCTACGGAGCGCAGTATGTGCTCACGCGTGACGACTGGCATGCTGCCCTCCCTGGTCGGAAAATTGACCAAGAAGCAGGTTGGAGTCTCTGGGAACTTCCCGGGAAATAGACTTCCCCCGCCCGACCGCTCCCCTAGCCTGCAACCGACTTTCCATGAAGCTCCCCATCGTCATTCCCTGCTATAACGAGCGCACCACCATCCGCGCCATCGTCGACGCCGTGCGCGCCGCGCCCGTGGCCGACAAGGAGATCATCGTGGTGGACGACTGCTCGACCGACGGCACGCGCGACATCCTCAAAACCGAGATCGAGCCGCTCGTCTCGCAGGTGATCTACCACCCGATGAACTGCGGCAAGGGCGCGGCCCTCCGCACGGGCTTCGCCGCCGCCACCGGCGACGCCGTCATCGTGCAGGACGCCGACCTCGAATACGACCCGCAGGAATACCCGAAGCTCCTCAAGCCCATCCTCGACGGGAAGGCCGACGTTGTCTTCGGCTCGCGCTTCATGGGCGCCGACGCCCACCGCGTGGTCTATTTCTGGCACATGGTCGGCAACCGCTTCCTCACCCTGTTCTCGAACATGATGACCAACGTCAATCTCACCGACATGGAGACCTGCTACAAGGTGTTCCGCCGGGACGTGCTGCGGAAGATCACGATCGAGGAGAACCGCTTCGGCTTCGAGCCCGAGATCACCGCCAAGGTCGCGCGCCTCGAGGGCTGCCGCATCTTCGAGGTCGGCATCAGCTACTACGGCCGCACCTACGCCGAGGGCAAAAAGATCGGCTGGCGCGACGGCTTCCGCGCGCTCTACGCGATCGTGAAATATAACTTACTCCGAAGCCCGCCCCAGTCTTGAGCATTAGCGATCGCTTTTTCCGATCCATTTTTGTCGGAATCGCCATCACGGCCGCCGCCAGCTGGCTGTGGATCTGCTACTGCCGCTTCCCGGGCTCGCCGTGGAATGATATCCGGCTCGTTCCCGTCTTCATGGCGGCGGCGGGGGAACCCGTTTATTCCCTGCCGGGGCAGGGCATTCTCACCACCTGGATGTACGGCCCTGTCCCGCTCTGGCTTGCCTGGCCAGTCACCCTCGCCCCCAATGCCACCACGGCCATCCTGATTGCGGGAGCGCTCAATCTGGGCCTGACGCTCCTGGCGATTGCCTTGACCTGTTTTGGTTGGCCAACCGCAAAAGCCGACCAAGCTGACCGTTGGCTCGCGTTGGCGGCAGCCATCGCCCTCTGGCCCGAACCGGTATTCCGCTTTCTCCAAGCCGACAATCCCGCCGTCGCTTTGGGACTCATCTCAAATTTATTGCTCATCACCTCAGATAAAGCGGATCGATCTTCGTTACGCCTGTGGCTGGCCGCCACCGCTGCTGCGGCCGCACTCGGTTGCAAGCAAACCAGTCTCGGTCTGCCAGTGGCGCAAATCCTCTGGCTGGTCTTTGAACGCGGATGGAACGTCGCCCTGGCTCATTTCGCTCGGGGTCTCATTGCCGGGATCCTGCTCGCTGCGGCCGGCATCCTCCAATTTGGGTTCAAGGCTCTATGGTTTGGCGCAGTCACGCTCCCCTCCGCCCTTCCCCTGGCCGAGGAGATCGGCGCCCGCTTGCGGGAAAATGCCCCGCATCTCGCTTTGCAGCTTGGTCTCCCACCCGTAGCCATTTGGCTGGTGAGCCGAGTGGCGTTGCCTTCCTTAACATCGCTTCGCCTGCCGATCCTATCCTGGCTTTGCGCCCTGCCGGCAGGTTTGCTCGGGTTGCTGTCTTCCGGTGGAAGCCACAATTCACTCCAGGCTTTCCAGCTCTTTGCCCCGGCCTGCTTCGTCGTGCTCTGTAGCCAACTCCATCTCTCTCTCGGCCGGCGCCTGGCGCTGGCCACCAGCGCCATAATAATGACGGTGATTATTCGCATTCTTGCGGCCGACACCGCTCCGGTACGACCTGATACCACCGATCTCCGGATTGCCACCGCCATTCAGGCGGAGTTGCCCGGCCAAGTCTGGCTGCCGTGGAATCCGCTCGTGTCCTACTATGCCGAACACCGTTTCTACCATGCGGAGGACGGCATCAATGTGCGCTTCATCACCGGGTATCCGGTCCCTTTCGCCCAAGCCCAAGCAGGGTTGCCGCCTCGCTTTCATGCCATTGCCGTGCCTTCGCCCAACATGCAGTGGGGTCCAGCCTCCAAGTTAATTCGTCAACCCGCCTCGACCCGTCATCTTGGCAACTGGATCGTTTGGACATGGGTGGCGGATAGTTCTCCATGAAAATACACGTCACCGCAGCCGAACCAAATTACCACCGACACTTGCTGGTGGCCTTGCTGGGAGGGGCGATTATTCTACGTCTGGTGCTGACCGGCTGTGGCGGCCAATTTTTCTTTGGAGACGAAAACCGTCATGAACGGGGCGTGGCGCTCTATCAAGCGCTGCGTCTCGGTGACTTCACTGGCGTCCAGACCGCGCTGATCCAACCCGGTCATATCGGTTTCATCTTACTCGGTGCAGGCCTTACGGGTCTGCAGCACTTAGGCGCTCAATTAACGCCGCACCATGACTGGCGGCAGCCGGAAAACCTGATCTTTACCTACCCAATCGGAGCCGGCTGGCTGGCCATGTTCTCTGTGCTTAATATCTGGCTGGTGCATCGCATCTGCCGCCGTGCTGGCGCAGGGGCGGCGGAAGCCGGCTGGGCGGCCCTGTTCATGGCGTGTTCCAATACTGGATTCTATTACGCAAGGCATTTCCTCCCTTATGATGCCGCGCTCAGTTTTGCTCTGGGCGCAATTTGGGCTGGGCTTGATCGGCGATCTTTCGCCGCCGGCTTGCTCGCCGGAACCGGCTACCATCTCTACAATGGCTATTGGTACTTCGTGCCGATCGTGCTTGCGCTGCCCCTGCTGGCTGAAGCGCCGGACCGCAGTCGGTTGCGCCAATTGGTCGTAGCCGGGGCCGGAGCGGCTCTCGTCGTGACCGCACCGATTTTAGCCGGGCTAGCACTCGCTGGTCGCAGCTATTGGCAGAGCGTGCTGGCCTTCAGTGGTACCGTTAATCAAGGACTTTACTCGGAAGGCTGGAGCCTGCCGTGGGAATATTTCTGGCACTCTGAAGGCCTGCTAGGCCTGGCTATCCTACTGGGAATTACCTGTGCCCTACTGGCTGCCGGTCGATCCGGGCGGGGCGTCGAGTGGCGGGTCAGACTTTGGCTCGGCATCATTGCCATGAGTTATGGGTGGCTTGTGCTCTTTTCGATGGGATTGGAAAAGTTCGTCGTTTATGCGAGGTCGGTAAAGCCATTGGTCCCTTTCTTTTGTCTGGCCGGAGGCTGGGCGGCGGCGCGATTGCTGACAAACCAACCCCGTGCCACGCGACTGCTTGCGACCGGCTGCTGTATCACGGCAGCAGCGCATTTCGCCCCTCATTTTACCCGCATGTTCCCATCCGAAGTGGAAATAGGTATCCTGCGGGATGTGGGCAATCCCAAGCACACTCTGTCGGTGGCCGGCTCGCTCTATGCGCCGCTGTCTCTGCCCGTGCAGCGTCCAGATCTGGTCCTGGCGAATGCCCAAATGCTTTACCCGGTGCGTGATTTCATCGATTATCCAGCAGGCATCACCGTCCTTAGCGTTGAACATCCGCTCTCTTATCTGCCCTTCCAATACGAAAGCCATAATCCACGCGAACGCACCTTACTACGCATTCACGACATCCGGATTCGGCTGATCAAACTGACCCAACCAGACAATATTCCCGATGATCTGCCAACCTTGTTACGTTTCACCTCATCGGACCAGCCGGATGGCCGTCGCTTATAGCCGCTTCCCGGCAGATTCGTTCCCAGATGATTCGCACCTCGCCTTGCCACAGACCACGGGATGCTGCATCAATCCAACCGTCCCATGAGATTGCCCACCGTCGCCATCGTCATTCCGATCTTCAACGAGGAGGCCGTGCTGCCGGAATTGTTCATCCGGTTGCGCGCAGTGTTTGACGAGCAGCCTGATATTACCTGGAGCGCATTGCTGGTGAATGACGGCAGCCGCGACCGTTCGGCCGAGCTGGTGCGCCGGCAAGCGGCAACCGATTCACGTTTCGCGCTGCTCGAGCTGACCCGGAATTTCGGTTTTCAAGCTGCTCTCGCCGCCGGCTTGGCCCACGCCACGGGCGATTCGATTGTGACCATGGATGCGGACTTGCAAGATCCCCCGGAAATCATCGTCGATATGGTTGCGCGTTGGCGCAACGGCACGGATGTTGTCCGCGCCGTTCGCCGTTCGCGCCAAGAGACCGGAGCCCGCCGTTTGGGCATGGATCTTTTTCACCGGTTGTTCGGTCAAGTCGCCGATTTCCCCATCGAAGCGAACACCGGCACGTTTGGGCTGATGGATCGCGAGGCGGTGGACGCGCTCAACCGCCTGCCGGAACGGCACCGTTTTTTTCCGGGACTGCGGACGTGGATCGGATTCACCACCGGGGAGGTGGTTTATGACCGGCAGGAGCGGGCAGCCGGGAAACCGCAGCAAACCTTGCGCAAATTAATGCGTTATGCCCTGGATGGCGTGTTCAGCTTTTCCCACCTGCCGTTGCGCTTGCTGACCTATACCGGGATCTTCATCGCGTTGGCAGGGTTTTCCGCTGCCGTGTTTTATGCGGTGCGCCGCATCCTCGGTATCGAGACTGCTGCGCAGGGCTACACCACCCTGGTCACAATCGTGCTCTTTCTCGGCGGTGTACAGTTAATCGGCATCGGTGTGCTGGGCGAATACCTGGGGCGTGTCTATGACGAGGTGAAACACCGCCCAAACTACATCATCAAACGAAAGGCGGGAATTGACTAAGTCTCGGGTTATTCTGGCCGGCTCTATCCTGCTCACTGCCATCCTCGGCCTCATTGGCTACTGGATGCTGTTCACGCAGTTCATGGTCTATGACGACGAGGGGTATGTGCTGTGGTCGCTGCGCACCTACTGCACCGAAGGCGGCCTGTATGAACGCGTATTCAGCCAATACGGGCCGTTTTTTTTTACTTACTATCATTTGTTGCAGGTGATCAGCGGGCTGAGCTTCGATAACGAAAGCGGACGGCTCCTCACCTTGGGTTACTGGTGCGGCATCGCACTTTTATGCGGCCTGTTTACCTGGCGACAGACGCAAGCCTTGCTGGCTGCGTTTGCCACCACTTGCCTGACGTTTGCCAGTTTGCTGCTGATGACAAGCGAGCCGATCCATCCCGGGGGCTTACTCGCTTTGATTGCAGCGTGGGGCACAATTGCCGGAGCCAACGCTATTGCGAAACAACAGGAAACACGGCTCGCGATCATCGTCGGCTTTGTCGGTGCAGCCATGGTGCTTACCAAGATCAACGTAGGCTCATTCTTTGCCCTCGCGGCCGGCAGTTGGCTGGCCATCAACACCCGCTTTGCCACGCTCAGCCGACCAGCCGCCTGGCTGACTGCCTTGGGTAGTGTGGCCGTGCCGCTGGTGCTCATGTGGTCGCATTGGCCGAGCCCCTGGGTCACTACCTACATGTTGATCTTTAGCTGTGGCGCACTGACACTCGGCGCCGCGTTGCATGATATGCGCCAGCCAGAGCATGGCCTGCGCTCATGGAGCCTGGGATTGGGGGTAATGGGTGGTCTCACTGCGCTGGTCATCGCCGCAGTCTGGGCTCAAGGCACCAATCTGGCTAAACTCTGGGAAGGCGCCGTGCTTGCCCCGCTGCGCCACCCCAACGTTTACGCGTTTCAAGGCACCTGGCAGCCAGGCGCGCGAGAAGCGGCGCTCGGCTTCGCCCTGTTCGCGACCATCTATTATTTTTTCTTTCGCCGGACGACCTGGATATCCTTGGTGATCGCCACGCTACGAATCGGAGCGAGCCTGTGGTTTTTCACCAAGGTTACACACGCAGATGAAGGCTGGTTGCACCGGTTTAATTTTGACTACGGCCCTTCCCTTGCATGGTTGATGGCCGTACCACTGTCGCCAGGCCAGAATACCCCGGTCACCCGTGCCAGTCTCTGGCTTGCTTGGGTTTTCGTCTGGCAGGTTCTCCAAGCCTATCCGGTAGCCGGCAGCCAGACAAGCTGGGGGTCGTTTCTCTGGGTACCCCTGTGTATTGTCGGCTGGCATGAAGCGATTGCCTGCTGGATGGAGCGTTACCGCCCGGCGGGCCAAGTATTTCGTGCGACCTCAGGTCTGGTGCTACTAGGCATCGGTATAATGGCGATATGGCCCATCGCCCGTCTTGGCCACGCCCGCTACGTTTTGGGTCAGCCGATCGGTTTGCCGGGCGCAACCCACTTGCGCATAGCGGACAATTTCACCACCAGTCTGCGAATTTTTAATCAAAACATCCGCACCCATGCGGGCACATTATTCAGCTATCCAGGCATGTTCAGTTTCAATATCTGGACGGGACGACCGACTCCCACCAGCGCCAACGTCACCCACTGGTTCTCTCTTCTTTCAGAGTCACAGCAGCGGGCCATCATCGCCCGGCTCGAAGCCGATCGCCGCGCCGTGGTCATGACGAATCGTTTTCTAATCAACTATCTGATAGAAACCGGGTTCCCCCCACATGGGATCCTTAAGGATTATCTCGTGAAACATTTTGTTCCCGCGCTACGCCTCGACACCTATGAACTTTGGGTCCATCGTGGCCGCAAGATAGCGCCGTTATCCACCGCGCGGATCACCACTTCTCCTAGCGTGGCTGGCCACCTTCGTCTGGAGTTGGTGGTTGGTGCTCTCGCCCATCCAGTGGCGGCGATTGAGCTGCGCCAGCTCAACCCGCCTTACACTCTGATCGAACGCGTGTCTCCAAACTCCCTTTCTCCCTGGCTCGCCACCCCGCTGAACCTCGATAGCTCGGAGATCGAAAAGCCCACCCAACATGACGCACCCTTTGCCGTAGCTGCCACGAGCCTCATCACAGCGGAGTTTTCGCCTGCCAGCTTACTGCCCCCGCTCGCCGGAATCGAAGTGCATCTGTTTGACGCCAGTCATGTTTCGCTGGCACGCCTTCGCTTTAATGAGTGCAGCCAGTAAAACGCTGCTTGATTCGTTTAGCCATCACGGCACTCCCTCCACCATTCCCTGATTGTAGCCAGTGCGCCCTCCAGCAACCAGCCGGCAAGCAACATCATCAGCAGCCAGTGCAACGGCTGCGTCCACAGCCGAAAAACCAACAGCAAGTGATCCACCCAAGCTTGGCTGCGATGTAACAGTAAATTTATCACCAGACACAGTCCACCGTCCAACCACAGGCAAAGCCAGACCAACGCACAACCCGCCCGGACAGCCCAACATTGCCGGTTCGGCAGTGAACCATCCCAAGCCTGTCGCCACAACCAGAGCGCCGGCCACAGGACAAAAATCCAACGGTAGGAAAAATTCACCCCGACGGCAAAACAGGCGAGCACGACGCTGGCCCCCAGCGCGGCCCGCAGGCGCTCGCGCGGTTCACCTCGCTTGGCCAGGCCAGTGGTGACCCCACTTCGCGCCAGAATAAATGCCACCGCCACGAGCAGCAGTACACCCGGCAGCGTAGACTCCGTATCTTTCCAGCCGAGGTCACGCCACCAGAGCGATGCACCCATGGTATGCATCCCGGAGTCCACCACAAACCGTCCACGATCAATTTGTGCCCACACATTGGCCAGGGCTAGGGCCACCGCCAGCAACGCGGCCAGCAACATACCCGGCATCCGCCGCACTGGCCGAACCCATAGAAAAGCCAACACGGCCGGAGCCGGAAAATATTTCAAACCGGTAGCGAACGCGAGGCAGACCACGGCGACCAACGGCCGCCAACAGCCAGCAGTCGTGGTCGCCATGCCGCACCCCGCCAGCAGCACGAAGATCACCAGATCGTTGTTGGCCCGGTTAACGGCCAGCAGGACCGGCGGCGAGACCAGTAATGCGGTGAGCCAGAAAGCCTCGCCCCAGTTGCGTGGCCGCGCCGTCGTCCAGGCTGCCAGGGCGAAAGCACCCACCCACGCCGTGCCAACAAGGAAATTGTGCGCACGGGTCAGCCCCAACCAACGCAGCGCCAGCCACCAGTCCGAATACACGTGGTTGCGCAACAAGGGATCGAGCGGATTGACCGCGTGAGGATCCGCTCCCGCCCGCACCGCATCAAGCGATGCCAGCACCACGTAGGAATCAAGATAGTGGGTGCCGTAATTATAGATGCCCATCTTGGCCAGCAATACTGGCCAGACCATGCTCGCGATCCAACCCACCAGGGTAAGCGTCACGAGCAATCCGACCGGTCGCGGTGAAATGGTTTCAGGGGTATGGGCGGACGGGGCTATTTTCATTGTTGGCCGGCCAACGTTATCGGCCAATTGCCGGCGCCCGCCGCTTTGCAACCAAGAGCAAGCTCACGCCAAAGGGCAGGGGCAGACGCCAGAAGGCCAGGCCGACAAACAGGCGCTTGAGCACGGCATTCAGCCAGCGCGAAGGCAGACGATCTTCGGATCTTCTGGCGTCGCTCGACGGGGGAAACCAAAATCGCCATTTGCGCACTAGCCAAACCGCCGGGTAAACGACAACGTTGGTGTAATTGAGATGGACCAGTTCCCACTGAGTGCCTGGAAACAGCGCTTTGAGCTGCGCCCGATGGTAACGTCGATAGTGATGCAGCGCCACATCCCAATCGCTCCACAAAGCCATGCTGGCCGGCACCGTGACCACCGCCACTCCGCCCGGCTTGAGCAACCGATGGAAACCGCGCACCACGGCAGCATCGTCGGGCACATGTTCCAAGACATCCAACGCCGTCACGTATTCCAGCGAACCGTCAGGCAGCGGCACCTGCTCCCCAGCCAGGCTCAGGATCTGCTCCGGCTTGAATCGCTTCCGCAGCAGCTGCAGCGCCTCATCATGGTCATCAAGCACCAGCACCCGGCAATAAGCTTCCATTCCCTTGGCGAATCGTCCCGTTCCCGCTCCGCAATCAAGCAAGACATCCGTGCCCGCAGGCAGCCGCGCCTTCATGATCCACGCCTGCACCATTTCTCGCTTCCCTGCATAATACCAGTGGTGCGCCTCCATGCGTTCGAGGTTGGCGTATTCGGCAGAATCCATCGGAATGACGAAACAACAGCGGGACGCCAGCCGCTCCGCAAGCCACGTTTTCCCCCACCCGCCCGGGACGCTCTCCGCTGATTTACGGGTTGCCGCTGCGACCGCTCTCAAGCACCAAGGAACAAATCCCTGCGCCAGTTTTTCGACATGATTGCCCATAAGTTTTTCGGCCGGATGTATTCCCGGCTCTCGGATCAGCGGAGCAAAGCCACGCTCCGCGACACCATCGTAATCCCTCGGTCCGCTTTTGTGCTTTGAGCGTAAACAACCCCGGGGCAAGCCCCGAGGCATTTCAGAACAATCCCAAGTCCATCTGTCCTTTGTGTAGTCGCTGGTAACTTGCTCCCGCACCTTGCCCGGCAACATACGCCGCAATCACGCTTTCACTGCCATGCTGTCCCACCGTGTTGACGAAATACCCCTTCCCCCAGAACTCGCCGCCCCACAACTTGTCCTTCACCTCTGGCACCTTCGCAAACACCTCGCGCGCGATCAGACTTTTCACCGTCGTTACAATTTGCGTCGGACTGTAGCTCGGCACCGACTGGATTAGGAAGTGCGCGTGATCCCGATCCAGCCCGATTTCCAGAAAAACGATTTCCCACCGCTTCTGAATCTCCAAGCACGTCGCCTTCAAGACCTCATCCACCTGCGCACTCATTACCACCTGCCGATACTTCGCTGCGCACACCACATGATACATCAACACCGACACATTGTGACGCTTGTGGATGTAGCGGCTTTTCATTCTCAATCCTCCCATCCATCCAAGCCGAAGCAAGCTTCGGAGTATCGGACCCATTGCGAATGAACTGTCCGGCAGCTTTCCCCTCGCTTTATTGTCGCCCATGAAGTCCCGCGCCCGGCACCGCTTTTCCACTGTCACTGCCGTCTTGCTTTGTGCGCTCCACGCTTGGATGGCCGCCAGTGTGTCACGATATTTCAGCACTACCTCGGACGAGATTGTACACCTGACTGCCGGTTACGCCTATTGGACTGCCTCGGATTACCGTCTTCAGCCGGAAAATGGCAATTTTCCGCAGAGATGGGCCTCCCTGCCGCTACTCTTTCAAGATGTCCGCTATCCCTCGACCGAGGGAAAGATTTGGCGCGAAGCCGATGTCTGGCAGCTGGGCCATGCCTTTTTTCATGAAAGCGGCAATGACCGGGCTGCCATGCTGGGGGCAAGCCGGACGATGATCGCCGTGCTTTCGGCCCTCCTGTGCTGGTGTGCTTTTGTGCTCGCCCGATCACTGCTGGGGCCGGCGGCAGGATTAGTAACGCTGATCCTGGCCGCTTTCTGCCCCACTCTTCTCGCCCACGGCGGACTCGCCACGTCCGACACCGCTGCCGGTTTGGGATTCATGGTGGCATCGCTGGCGTGGTGGCGGCTGCTCCAGCACGTGACTTTGAGCCGGGTAATGCAGGCCGGCGCCGCCGTCGGCTTGCTCGCCCTCTCCAAATACACGGTCGTGCTGTTCGCGCCCATCGCGTTGGCCTGCGCCGTCGTGCGCATTGCACGACCCGCCGCGCTCCGGCTGAGTTTTGGATCGCAGCGGTGGTCGCTCCGTGGATTGCCCCGGCTTCTGGCCGTTGTCACACTTCTGATCGTCACGGCCGGAATCTCGGTCGTCCTGATCTGGGCCGCCTATGGTTTCCGTTTTTCTGCCGCTCCGGCCACTGAGCGTGAGGCCGTTGATTTCATCCAATCCTGGGAAACGGTGCTCTTCAAAAAACCACCCCACGAGCCGATGACCATGGCTGATGGGCGTGGGCTGGAAAGCACGGATCGCGAACCCGGCGTGGTGCAACATTTCGTCACATGGGTCCGTGAGCACCGATTGCTTCCCGAAGCTTATCTCTATGGACTCGCATTCGTGGAAAAAAACTCGCGTGGACGGCTTGCGTTCTTTGCCGGCGAATACCGCATGACGGGTTGGCGGGAGTTTTTTCCGGCCGCTTTTGCACTCAAGACCACCCTACCCGCATTGAGCTTTATCGGTCTAGGTTTTGTGGGACTGGCTTCGGTTTCCGCCAGTCGACGACGCGTCTACCTCTACCGCCTCGCTCCCTTCCTGATCCTACTCGTTGTTTACTGGGCGTTCGCCATCAACAGCCATTTGAACATCGGCCACCGTCATCTTCTACCCATCTATGGCGCGTTCTACATTATCGCCGGAGCCAGCGTTCTGCTTGTGCGCCAACGCCGATTCTTGATCGGTCTTATCCTTGCACTTCTCGCCTGGCATGCCGGGGAATCACTGGCGATCCGGCCCGATTACCTGGCCTATTTCAATCCCATGGCCGGCGGCCCCAAACAGGCTCACCGCCTCTTCGTCGATAGTTCGCTGGATTGGGGGCAGGATCTGCCACGTCTGCATGCCTGGCTGGAAACCGAGGCACCGGCTGAAAAGGTTTTTCTCTCCTACTTTGGCTCCGGCAGTCCTCCCCATGAGCGAATCAAAGCGACCCGGTTTGGTGACGGTTATTTCGACTGGGCACCGCGACTGACTCCCCCCGCTCTCACCGGAGGGGTCTATTGCATCAGTGCCACCATGTTCCGACGCGTTTACACCCATGTTCGCGGCCCGTGGACCAATTCATACGAGACCACCTATCAGGATCTGGAGTCTTGGCTTCGCCATGTCCGCAGCCTACCGACCGGCCAAGTCCCGACCGAATCGGATGGTTCGGCTCTGCCGCCAGAAGTGATCAAAGCCCGGCTTTTCAACTATGAGCAACTCCAGTTCGGCCGACTCTGCCATTTCCTGGAACTCCGCTCGCCCAATGCGCGCGTGGGTTACTCCATTCTGATTTTTCGGCTAAGCGAGGAAGAAGTCTCCCTTGCGCTCAAGGCTCCGGTTACGGTTTTGCATACTGGGTTGAATCCGACGCCGACAGCGATTCCACCGGCAAAGTCAAACTAGCGGTGGCGGACCTCGCCGCTGTTTTGTCCTGACATGTTTCAACCTCCGGTTTGGTGGATTTTTCCGGAATCCGAATATCCGCTACCCGGCTGATGCGCAATAATCGCGCACCCATGCGCTGCTCAATCACCGGTTCCAAAACATAGGCTGCCGGCAACTCGTCCCGCGGATCAAGTTGAAACCCGCCTTCCGGACCCACCGGGCGGTAGTATTGGCTCACCAAAACTTCCTGAAAGGTCCCACCCTTCAGGTGAAACTGCACCTGCTCGGCTTTGCTGCGCGCACGCTGCACCGAAATCGAAGGCATGGAATGGATCAGCCAGTTGAAAGGGGATTTGTTGGTGATCATCAAACGCAAACGCGGCGGCAGAGTACTCACCCAGCGTTCTTCCCAGACAATCTCGCTGGCCAGTTGATTGATGCCCCGATCATGGGCCGCGGCCTTTAGGCCGAAGCCAAGATACGAAAACAGTGCTCCGGCAACCAACCAAGTTGCGGCCCTTTTTTGCCACAACGATTCAAACTGCCCTATCCACCAGGCGATGGAGAACGTCAATACGACATTGAATGGCAAAACCAGCCGCGAAACAATGGGGTCATCGAGCTGGCCCCAATAATAAAACATCAACAGGCTAAGATTGGCCGTCACGCCCAAGCTGAACAAAAAAGCGGTGATGACGGCCGGCGAAGCCATTTTCCAGTTCCGTCCCCGCCAAACCAACATGAAGATAACCGCTCCCAAGGCGGGAAAACCTGCGAGGGACAGCCACCAGGAATTGAGCAGCTTCCCGGAGGAATCTGAAAAGTAAGCACCGGCGTGAGCTAGGTTTTCCAAAAAATAATTGGAGGCAAACCGCGATACCATGTCTTCTTTCAGCTCCCACAACGCCGGCGTACCCGACAGGTAGGTGTTGTGCAGCGCACAGGGGATGAGCAGCACTGGCGCAAACAAGGCGGCGGCCGGCAGGATCACCCGTCCGGTTCGCCGCCACCCCTCCAGGATCACCACAGCCGCCGGAACGACAAACAAGGCCGATTCATAGCGTGTCTGCGCCAGCAGCACACAGGAAAGCACCAGCGCGGAGAGCCGGTTCTCGTCCGGTTCGCCAAGGTAATTGATCGCCAGCCATACGGTAAGAAGAAGCATGTTCACGTTCAGCATCTCCATTCCGGAGCCGTTGGCATTCTGCGCGAGCAACGCGGAAGCGCCAAAGCAAGCCAGGCCCGCCAAACCGGCCATTAGACCGCCAAGCTTGTGCAGCACCCCGTAGAGCAGCAAGAGGCCGGAAGGCAGCAGTAACGTGTTGAGAAGGTAAGCATTGCTCTCGCGGTAACCGGCCATGTCGTGAACAAGCGACAAAATAAAAGGGTAGAAGAATGGTCGTTTGTCCAAATACACTTCGAGTGAGCGAAACACTCCCTCGACTTCGTATCCGCGGATGAGGGTGCCAAACTCCCGGAAAAAATGAAGGTTCCAAGCCGCCGCCTGGAGGACCAGTTCATCGTAAAGAATCTTGTAGGAATAAGGGAAAATGAAACAGGCGACCACCGTAAGTCCGGCAATCAACAGACCCGCTGAACGATGTTGGCCCAGCCAACCGCGCACCGCCGATCCGCTCAGTTTGGGGAAAAGGCAATACAGGGAATACAGCCACCACAGAAAAGTGGCCATCATCGTAAAATAGCCGAAGCGCTGCACGAGCCGGCCCGCATCCACCGCGGAATAGCGGAGAAACCCAAAGCCAAAGCTCGCGAGCCCGGCCATCCCGAAAAGCACCAGCCGCAACGGAAACTGCCTCAGGCTTCTCACCGTCACCGCATCACGAAGCAGCTTCACGGCAGTTTTTTGATCCAGTTTTCGAGATAGAGCGCCCGGGCTCCATCGAGCTCCTCGGTGGTACGACGCTCAGTCACTGGCGTCACGAGGCGGCTGGCTTGCCCCAAGATGCTTTTGCCGTCCTTGATCGCCTTGACCCGGCTGATTCTGGCAAAAAGCAACGTCTGCACCTTGCGCTCCAGCACAGGTTCCAGTTCAAAATCCGCGCCCAAATCATCGACCGGATCGATCGAGAAGCTTCCTGTCTTGTCGTCCACCAGAATGCTCTGGAAAACATAAATCTCCGTGAAACTGCGATTACGCAGATGATAAGCGAGCCCCTCCTTTCTCATCTGCGCCTCCTTGACCGGCGAAGCGGAGATCTTGTGCGTGATCCAGAAAAAAGAATCGTTGTCGAGAAAGAGAAGGTTTTTGTCGAGAAGTCCGTTTAAGAATTCGCTACGGATCTGCATTTCGACCCCGGGTGAATAGGAGGTGCGATATGCCTGCTTGGCCATGACCGGAAGACTGTGGAAAAGGATGCCACCTAACGCGAACAAGGATGCTATTTTCCAACCGCGGGCCGAAACGAAAAGCTGTTTTCCGGTCACAATGATGGCAATCACCATCAAAAAATGTACGGGCAAGCTGAGACGCCGGATGATCGGCTGATCAAACTGTCCCCAAAAGTAAAAAAGGTAGATCGCAGTCACTGCGAACAAACTCATCCCCACCAAAGCCCAGCCTTGTTCACTTGGACTGTAGGCCTGGGACCTTCGAAAGACCCGGACACCCCAGAGCGCAAAAAATGGTAACGCAAGCAAACCCGTGACCGCAAGCAACGGTGAATTCGGCTGGTATCCGGTGAAATCAAAGAAAAAGGCCAGCGCATGCCCCAGGTTCGGCGCCAGATACTGAAATCCAAATGGCTCCGTTATCCCGGGCAGACTGGCCATCTGCCACGCCTGGGACTGACCGGAAAAAATTCGGTTCTGGATGAGTATCGGCGCCAGGAACAGCGGCGACAAAAGCAATGGGCCGGTCAGGATGACCCGCCCCGCCCGATACCATCCCCAGACCGCTGCCGCCGTTGCCGGGAGCAGAAAAAGCGCTGATTCGTACCGCGTGGAAGCCAGTAATAACGACCCAAAGATCAGTGCCTCCAGCCGGGTTTCCTCGGGTTGCTCGAGGTAGCGCACCATCAAAAGTGCGAACGCCGCAATCAACACGAGGTTCAGCAACTCAAAGCCGCCGCCCGTTGCCTGCTGGGCCAACAACGGCAGACCGGCTAACAGCAACACGGCCAGAACCCCCGCCCACCGTGCCTGGCCGGCATTCCAACCGACCAAATACGCGAGCCAGAGAAACCCCACCCCCAGGGCCATATTGAGATAAAAAGAATTCTCCGGTCGATACCCCGTGAGATCGTGCAAAGTGGCGACGAGAAAAGGAAAGAGGATTGGCCGCTTGTCGAGAATGCCGTTGAGAATTTGGAACGACCCCTGCACATCAGTTGCCCGCATGGGATAAGCCGCTTCCCGATCATAATGCATCCCCATGGACGTCCCTAGAAGAAGCAATTCATCAGCCAGCACTTTGAACCCCGGTTTTTCCTGCGCCGTCCAGATTGCCGTGGTGAGCAACACGCCGGCAAACACCCATACTTCAAAATATCCGAATCCCGCCTTCCTCCAGTGCTCGCGGATGACGGGAATGCAGGCCCGACAAAACAGCACCGAGAGCGCGAGCATCAACCAATAGCCTCCATAAACCACCCCTTTGAATGTATCCCCCGCCTGAAAGGACCACCGGGTCAATACCAGCACTAAGAGCAACAGCGCAGCCAACAGCCAGACTCTGAGATCGGAAAGCAAAGATTTTAACATAAAAAAGCCGCCCACTAAATGGACGGCTTGAGGGAAAACATAAAACTCAAATCAATCAGTTGGTGTAGCTGATCGTACGAGCAGCCGCAACTCCAAGTGCGGAAACGCCGAGACCTTGCGTGATGACTGCCTGATAAGTCTCTCCAGCAACGGTTTGAATCTGTTTGATGTACTTGGTGGATTCCGTGCCCACCAAATTAGTTGTACTAACCGTACTGACACCGTTTTCGAGGAAGTATTGATCAGCAGCAGCACCGAGCTGGCGCAGATTGTTCAATACCGCTTTGTCCTGTGAGGACTGACGGACCTTCTGGAACGCGGGAATGGCCATGGCGGCGAGGAGGCCGATGATGACCACGACAATCATAATTTCAACGAGGGTGAAACCTTTGGTGGAACGTGTATTCATTTTATATGTGGATTATGTGTTATCTATAACTGCTCACAAATTTGCGAGCACCGGGCATGAAAGCCAAGAAGCCCGGCTTACTCAAGCGATAAGTCATTAAAGAAAACGTAAAGCCTCCGGCACGCACACGACATGATGATACTGCGCATGCCCTTGTCGGCCAATTTATTGGGAACCCCAATCCCCGCAAGGCGTTTTAGTTCTAACTCCGGGGCTTCGACCGCGCTACTTCCGTCGCATCCTTCCACAAAAGCTCCATCCGATACTTGTTCCGGTTTTCGGGCGTGAACAGGTGAACCATGACCTCAAAGGCATCCACCACCGTCCAACCGCTGCCCTTGGTCGTATCAACCCCAAGGATTTTCGCCTTCTCCTCATCGAGCACCCGCTCCAATTCGATCCGCAACGCCCGCAGGTGCGGTTCGGAGTTGCCAGTCGCCAAGATAAGGTAGTCGGTGATGCTCGATAACTTGCTCACGTCCAGCACGCGTAGATCCTCGGCTTTTTTGTCATTCAGGGCCGCCACGATCAGTTTGAGCAGTCCGGTTGACGGCTTGGCCTTGGTCGCGGGCTTGGCCGTCTTCGTCTTCTTGGCAGTTTTGGCTTTCATCAATGTCAGCGATAGAGCTGTTTGCTTTCGATATAGGCGATTACTTTCTGCGGGCAAAAATAGTGCAGCGACAACCCCGCCCGCACCCGTTGGCGCAGTTCACTGGAGCTGATCTCGATCAAATGGCCGTCGCATCGGTGCAACCTCAGCCCCGGGATTTCCGAGTGCGATTTGCTGGGGTGTCCCGGCCGCTCCAGGAAGATGAATTCGATCAGTTTCGCCAGTTCGGCGATATCATTCCACCGGGGCAACAAGGGCAGCTGGTCGCCGCCGATGATCCAGTAAAGCTCGTCGTGCGGGAACTGCGCCCGGAAATGCCGCACGGAATCGATCGTGTAGCTCAGGCCGCCCTTGTTCAGCTCGTAGTCGACGATCTCGAAGCGCCGGTCCCACTCGCAGGCCGCCTGCAGCATGGCCAGCCGGTCGGCCACCGAGGATTGGACGTCGTTGGGCTTCAACGGCGCCTGCGCCGCCGGCACCAGAAACATCCGGTCGAACTTGAACTGCTCATAGACGTCCTGCGCCGCGATGAGGTGGCCGAAATGCACGGGGTCAAAACTGCCACCCAGATAACCTATTTTCATACGCAATGCCCCCCCGGCTCGCGCGCGACGGACCGATTCAATGGGGTGGGGAACTTCCTTGCCATGCGCCCCACTTCATTCCGCAATCGCGATTCGGCAATCCCAAACCTCGATTACCTGGCGCGCGACGAGTCGCGCCGTGACGTGGCCTGCCTGTTGTTCGGCGCGCCGGCCTGGCGCTACGCGCCTCGCGATCGCGAACTGGGTTGGAGCGAAACGGAGCGCTCCG
>OBEQ010041949.1_pt1 | contig 18216 bp, 20 predicted proteins | sample 1670901 | NCBI WGS metagenome assembly OBEQ01 (sample SAMEA104232315, study PRJEB22302) | groundwater metagenome | biome: forest; feature: aquifer; material: groundwater | place: USA | collected 2011-08-07 | depth 5.4 m
AATGAGACGCGTGATATACATAAAGAGAAGCAGAATGGCAATAATGACAAAAATGACAAGAAAAATGATCGTTACCAGAGGGACGTTGTTGGTCATGATGGTAGGTAAACTCAACGTGTTCATAATCCATGCATGATTTAAACCGCCGGTTGCGTGTAACACGGCGTTGACCAGAGCATTACTAGTTATAATGACGTAATTTGCCAGAAAAAGAGATACGTTGGCGCCTAAAAATGCTAACCCTATGCGGGGGAGCAAATGCTTAAACTCCAATTCGTCAAAGCCGAAGGTTGACGCACTCATGATATTGAGTCCCAAAAAAGCAACAACGATAACAAAGAGGGAATCAACAATGCCAAGAGAGACCAGCCAGAAATTGAATATAACACTGTTTCCCAATAGTTCAGGGGTTGAGACGAGTAAACTTAATATTCCGTCAACAATTGGCTTTGTCGCGCTTTCAACGATATTCTGGAAAAAGCCGGTGACGGCATCAATAATAACTTGCGTCAGTCCCGGCTGTGGTGAGATTGTTTGTATGGCTGACAGATTAATCTGCTGGACGGTTGTTGTATTTGTTTCACTCGTTAATGCTCCCTGGAAGAGGGAAACAATCACACTTGCGCCCAAGACAATAACCAGGCCGATTAGTGCATTCCGAATCGTATGTTTTGCTTCCTCAATGGCTTCCGGATGACCCGTTGATGTTATGTAGTGATATCCGCCTTTGATAAGGAAGAAAACGCTTGCAACCGATGCAATCAGAGTGATGATCGAAAGCGTTGAATTCGTAAAGCTCGATATGTCAGCAGTTGTTGAAGCAGCCAGTACTGGGGAACCCAGGAATAAAAATGGCAGTATAATTCCGACAACTCGAACAATTTTATTCATACCTTGAAGTCGTTACTGCCTAATTCTTCTTATTGGATAGCGGTACCAAATGCCGATGTTGCTATCTGAGAGACTACGTTGGATAACACAAAAGCGGCCATGACGATGGCAAGTCCAATGGCTGAATAGAGCACCGTTTTTTTGGACTTATCTAGGTTTTCAGGATTTCCGGAACTTGTTATATACCCAAATCCACCCCAGACAAAAAACCCGGCAGATACTAAACCAGCTAAAAGGACTAGTGTTTGGATCACGCTTTGAATGAACGTTTGAATTTTTCCAATATCACCGGTTGCGGCAAAAACGGGAGAAACAAGGAGTAGGGTAAACAAAACAAGAGCTTGGAACCTCAATAATTTCTTCATACCTACCTCCACATCCTGGACAGAAAATTAATAATAATTTAATAACTGCACTGGGTAGGTCTATACTAACTGATGTGTATATCAAAATTGTTCAGATAAGTCAATAAGAATTGTCAGGAATTGCTTTTCGATTTATAATAGAAAATTATTTACTGAATTACCTATGACAAAAGAATATAAAACTCTATCATTTTCAGACACACCTTTTGGGAGAAAAGAAATGTCAGATACGATTGACCAGTTAGCAAAAGAGGGATGGGAATTGAAAAGTAAAACAGTCTCAGATCAAGGATGGTCGTTCTTTAAAACATTAATTTTTGGTGTTATTTTTCTTCCACTTGCCCTCCTAGGTAAAAATTCAAATTTGATCGAAGTCGTTATGGAAAAGTCATAACGAATGGAATATGGATATAATAAAATAATACTATGTGTGGTAGATACTCTGATCCGGCAGCAAAAGCATTTGAAGGATACGGCTTAAAACTCCGCATGGGGTATATCACATCTTTCAATGTCTCTCCCGGATCATTCCAACCGATTATTATCAAAAATTCTCCATTACGGATTGAATATGCAAAGTGGGGACTTATCCCTTCCTGGTCAAAAGATTTCAAACCATCATTTACCACGTTTAATGCCAGAAAAGAAGGGTTACTGGAAAGCCGGGTATTTAAGCGTCCCTTTCTAAAACAGAGATGTCTCGTTTTAGCACAGGCTTTCTATGAATGGAAAACAATGGAAGATGGCGAGAAAGTCCGGTTTGTTATCAAAGCTAAAGATCGGGATTATTTCTCTTTTGCAGGCTTTTACGATATCTGGAAAGATGTGGAGTCAAAAGAATTCTATAGCTATACATTAATTACTGGAGAACCAGGACCAAAAGTATCCAAAATCCACACCAGGGAGGCAGTAATCCTCAAGAAAGACGATGAAGATAAGTGGCTCGATAAAGAGACTTCCCAGGATGAACTTATGGCTCTGTTGAAACCCTATCCTGATGAACTAACAGAAACATATCCTGCGATGATTAATAGTATAAAACGGGATATGGATTCAGAAGAGTTGTTAAAACCACTTAATTAATCTTTCGGTAATATTTCGTATTTCCTCATTGACCACGTCAGATTTTCGGTTTAATTTATAGGTAAACGCCCGTTTACTTTATGGAATTCTCTGATACAGAATCAACAACCATGCACATCGATATGAATTCCTGCTTCTGTTCGGCTGAACAGCAGGCCAATCCATTACTACGAGGTAAACCTATTGCTGTTTGTGCATATTTAAGCCCATCTGCCTGTATTATTTCCCCGTCTATTGAAGCTAAAGCTCGGGGAGTTGAAACCGGAATGAGAATACGCGATGGGAAAGCCCTTTGTCCGGAACTGTACTGTATGATGCCAGATCCAAGTAAATACCGGTTCATCAACAGAAAATTCTTCCAGATATTCCAGTACTACACCGATAAGGTAACACCACTTTCCATTGATGAATTTGCCGTGCAGTTTGATAAATCTCCCTCAATTGAAGGATTAAAAAACAAAAACCTTACCACCTCGCAAGCGATGTATAAAATCGGCCTGCAAATGAAACAGAGAGTACGGAAAGAGTTTGACTGGATGAGAGTATCCATTGGGTTTGGTCCCAATCGATTTTTGGCTAAGATGGCAAGCAACCTAAAAAAGCCTGATGGTTTAAATGAGATATCACGAAATAACATTATCGAAATTCTATCTAAAATGTCTCTGGAGGATATTAAAGGAATCAAAGGGGGTAACGGAGGACGACTGAGAAGATATGGAATCACAACACCGGTAGAATTTCTGGAAGCAAGTGAAAGTGATCTGACACAAGCTTTTCAAAGCGTAAACGGACTGTATTGGTATCAGCGGTTACATGGTTTTGAACCGGATACAAGGGAATTTGATAGGAAATCGTTTGGCAATTCCCATGCTTTATATCAACCGTATTTGCCAACAGATCATAGACTTCAACAAGTGCTTATGCAGCTCGTTTTGAAAATGGGATACAGATTACGGCATGGTGGTTTTTCAGCCGGAGGAATCCATATTGGTTGTCTGTACGATGACTATACCTATTGGCACCACGGGAAAAAGCTGGGTGGATCTGTTATCGACAGTAAAGATTTGTATGAGGAAGCCATGAGCGTGTTACTTGCTGGGCCACAAAAACTTATCAGAACCATATCCGTATCATGTCATTACTTACTGGAACCTCAAATTGTTCAGCAAAAGCTATTTTGTAATAACGAGAGAAAACATAATCTAACTATGGCACTAGATAAAATTACTGAACGCTGGGGACAAAATACCGTAACACCGGCGACACTATTAAGTCTGGATAGAAGAGTTCTTGACCGTGTTCCCTTTGGAGCAGTAAAAGAACTGGAAGAGTTTTTGTTTCAGGAAGATGTTACTGGTGAATATGTATATGAGTGATAACTACAGAGTCATATAGTAGGGAGTATAGTAAGTATTGGTATGACACGAAAAGTAGTAGTAGCAAAAAAAAGGAAACGGATATTTAGTGTTATTCGTATATTTTTCTTCATTATTGTCTTCGATTTCCTGGTAAATATTTTGGTTTTGATACATCCTATTCGTTGGGTCCAAGATCATTATTTTGCATGCCAACCAGCAAATGAGACGAGTGTTCGTTCTTTGGTTCGGGATATATCAGAAGTAAAGGAATTTGAACAGCTCACGGTAGAAAGTGGCGGATCGTTTAGTATGAATGTGTCGTCACAGGGGAACACCTGGACAGCCGATATATACAAACAAACTAATACTGATAAATCAAAATTTAATACGTATATAGTGGATCACTGTGGAGTTATTCGGTGCTCAGAAAAAATGTACTTTAATGGAAAATTTATACGGAATGCTCAACCGAATGAGTATCCGTGTACCAATCTCTATGATACTTCTCAAAAAGATAAATAAAAACGTACGAGACTATGTTTCAACGTTGAATGAAAGAACTCTTTCCGGGGTACTTATAGTTCTTGCAGTTATTTCATTTATTGCTTTGATGGACATTATAGATAAAACAAAAGTATACAATCTTTTTTGGTTGGCTCTTCCTGGTATCGCGATCCTTATCTGGTATGGACTTTCTCTCAACTTCAAATGGTTTAAAAAACATTATTTGGATTTAATTCTCCGGATATCTATGGTTTTAGTTATGAGTTCATTGTTTTCCGAAAAGAGTAATACAAATTTGAAATCAATTGGCATACGATTGGCAATCGTACTAATTCTCATATATTTTTATCAAATACTAGGATTTTTAACTCAATTTTTTCCATTTTCTCTTCTTTTTCAAAATCAATTGTTCCATGCACGACACAAAATACTGAGTAATACACTGAAATTATCGGAAGCCATAATTCATCGGGTAGTTCCGGAACTTAAAGTAGAACGAATCGATAGTGATGAGAATCATATGTATCTATTTTTTAAAATGAAACAGGGGTATTCATTAACTGAAGAGAAATCAAGAGAGTTAACTGACAAATTATCAGAAGAATTCGGGTATGCAACGATAACAAACACTAAAAAAGAAAAAAGAATTTTAATGCCAAAAGCAACAAGTACGGACTAACTTTCTGTGCTTTTTTTGTAATCTTCATAATTCTTTATCAATACATCTCTTGGTTGTGATCCTTCCCCTTTACCAATAATTCCTTTTTCATTTAATTGATCGAGAATTCTTGCTGCTCTAGCATACCCAACGCTTAAACGACGCTGTAACAAGCTGGCACTCGCTTTATCATGTTGGACTACAAGCCTAATAGCCTCATCAAGTAGAACATCATCACCAGCAAATGGAAGGTTTATTGCTCCAAGTTTATTTTGTTGCTTTTCTAATGTTTGTACGCGTCTTTTTAGAGATTCTATTTCCTCCTGCATTTTCAAAATTATTGTTTCGTACATGTAATTCTCCTTTCAATTTTTGCTTTTTAGCTTTGTAATCAGTACTTCACTGAATAATATATCATAGGCTTGATCATTCTTTATCTTATATTCTTTCTTTTGTTCATCGGTTGCGGTATCCCACAAACTTTTGTAGACAACTTTTAGTTTCTTCTTTTTCATAATCAATAAATTCTATTTTTCCAAAAGCTTCACCAGTTCGACAGTTGTATAGATTTGTAATTTTGGAAACTCCTTTACTAACTGTTCCCGCTTATCTAAAACATCAGTATCCTCGGTAACAAAATAATCATATCCATCTCTAATATGTGCCTCAAGATGAATACAATCCTTAATATTATTAACTCCAATAATTTGTTTAAGTTTATCTAGAACAGATTTTTGACTTGATGACATTGTTACTTCCAATTGCATCTCACTAAGGTGGGTGTGTCCTAGTGTAGCTGTAGGTAAAATTGCATTTTTTCTACCTCTATTATTTTCAAGTCTTATATTAATTACTTTTATAAAACCTTTTCGTTCTAAAGCCTTAAGTTTTTTGTAGTTCGCATTAATATCTTTAGTAACGGTGAAAATTTTGTTCATATTTTGTTTAGATAGTTCATCTATTTGTTAAAACGGTATATCTGTTGTTTGTGGACGACTTAGTTGTTCTCCTAAATGCCGATATTTACACCACTGACAATCTGGGTTTTCTGGTGGAGTTGGACCTTCCAATAAACCATTTACTTCAGTGATAAAACGAACAAAAGCAGTTCGATCAATCTGCACCTCAAGCCAAGACGGTGGGAAAGTCAGAGACGCTACTCCATCAGTAAACGACACGGTGTCAGGATAAAAAATGAGAAGTCCCGTTTTTGTAATCTGTTTGGGCTCATCTTTAGCAGGATGCTCAAACGCATAGACATACGACCACAACTGAGATTGATATTTGACTATTTTTTCCTCTGATGGAGAACTCAGTTTCAAGTCTATGATCATATAGGTGTTATCGGGGAGACGGACAAGAAGATCGTATCTTCCACTTACAAAAACATTTGTTCCTGTTGGACTATCCGACTGCACAAATTTTTCCTGACTTTCAACAACACCTTCCGGTAGAGTCGGGGAAAGCTCTCGTAAGTCCTTACCAACCATGTTTCCCTGTAATCTTGTATTGATAGCGGAAAATACTGCAGGAAACGGTAACTGTGGCCTTCCAATGCCTTTTCGGATTTTGAGGTAATAACAATGCTTACATTCTTCATAAAGGTAGGCGAAATCTGAGGGGGAAAGTTTATACATATAAGTCTAAACAGAAACCCATTCTATTTGAGAAACTTGAATTGATAGGCCAGTATTGTTCCCATCACTCCAACAATAGCCCCAATTGTTCCGGTAATCAAATTTACCCCTATTTGATCCTTATTACGTTCAAAAAAGTTTTTTGTTTTTCTAATTGATCTAAGCTCAATTTTAGATTCCTTATATATAGAAGAAAATCTCGCAATATAGAATATTAGCATCGGGGCAAAAAATAACAAGCAGATTATAAAAATAATCTTATCCTGTTTAGGAGTAACCCATATCACAACTGTAACTATCCAGCTCAGATAAATGTACCGATTATATAAAAACCAAAATATTTTTCTTTCTCTTTTACGAATAACTTCAGATATTTTTTCTGCGGCTCCGACCGCATCTAAAGTATGGTCAAAACTTGTTACGGTTGCACTATATGGAGTAAATTCGACAAAAACATTTGGAGAATAAGAAGAAAATTTTAAACTATATAATACGCTATTATCTTTTGAAACTTCACTAATACTTCCATATGTATATTCCGGTGTTTCAATTCTGTAAGTATCTGGTTTGAGGTCGTTTTTATATATATTTTCAATATCTTCTAGATCCTCAATAAACAAATGTGGCGCTTTATAGGTAGATTTAAAGCTTGGTCCTGTTTTTGATTTCATGTTTATATAAATTTATTTTTGATAAATGTCTTTTAACGTTTTGATCCACCATCTTGGATTCTGAGACTCAATAAAATTTTCTGGGTGATATTCAAAGGTGTATTCCTCCAAGTGATTTAGTTTGTTCGAGTCAATGTATCGTTCGATAATCTCCCTAGCTCGTTTTAACAGATTCTCGTCCTTTAAATGTGGGTGCGACATTCTAAGAAGCATCCCTCCATCCATAAATGCGAAGACAACAACTAAATCACTTTTTCGAACGATGAAGGAAGCTATTCGAATCAAGGTCCCGCCGGGATTTTCAAAGCCTGAACTGTGGGGGATAATATCAAAATCTTTATATTTTTCTGGTTCATAACCAGCCTTTATTTTTAAAATGTCTTCGTATCTATATTTTCTGTCACCTCTATTACCAACTTTGATTGCGCTTAATTTGCCCTCTCTGTCCCAACGCCTTAAGGTCTCGGAATGAAGTCCAAGAATATCCGCAGCTTCTTGAATCGAAAGTAAGTTTGGCATAAGTTATATATTTTTATACAACTAGCCTTAAATAAAGTCAACATTATGTACTTTTGGTTAACAGAAGCTTTTTGAGTTAAAGTTTAGAAGTTATTCTCGTATTTGAAGCAAATAAATTATTCGTCTGACTCTTCGTCACTCTCGTCACTCTCGTCGCTTGCTGAGTGGGGCCGTCTTTGATTTAGAGTAAGTAAGTTTGTTAAAATTTCTTCGTTATCAAGATTTATTTCCCACCCATAAGCCCTAATCACTGAACTATCTAAGTCGTCATGAATTCTGTCTAACTCTTCTATTTCTTCCAAAGATACAATTCGTTCACCAATGGTCTTATTCCACAATTTTAGATCTCGTTGTTTACCTTTTATTTCGAGTCTATAGAATTCCAATGCATTATATAAATTAGTTAAATTTCTCTTTATATAGTCACTTTTACTAAAAGTAATACCTACTCCTTCAGGATATAACCATTTTTCGCGAAAACTCATCAAACTTTTTGACATGTTAGAAATATCTACTACAAAGGTTTCATCTTGGGATTCTGTTCCTAAGGGCAGAGGAAAGGGAAAGTTTCTAAATACTGACTTTGGAGTATATCTAAATCCACTTACAGCATCCCTTAGTTGAGTTCCTTTTTTTCGTGCCCAAACTTCATGAATTTTTGAATGAAGAACCCCCATAAAATAATCATCATCTCGTGCAAATACAATAAGTTGAGCATCTGGTACTATATCTTTATCTAACCATACAAATACTCTATGTTTGGCAACTCTAGGAGTAGCAACGTATCGAGAAAGTTTAGAGAGTCTTTCTTTCATCTGTACTCTTGGATTCCAATGTAACCACCACTTTTCTTGCGCGGATTTTTGCAGAGCCTTTTGACGATCAGGCTTAACATTATTCAATAGGTATTGGAATGGAAGTATATAGCTGGATGAGCTTTCTTCAGTCCTATCAATGCCAAAATCAATGATGTAAGAATCCGGAGATTTGCTCAATACATCTGCTCCAGTTTTGCGTTTTTTTATGACTTCAGAGTTAGAAACATCGGTTGGATTTGAATCGTTTAGCATCGTATGGGCTTCAGAGTCAGTAATATTAAATTTACCTCTGAGCACAACCCCTTGAAATGATATACCTTCATTTTCAATTAACTGCGCTGCCGTAGAAAGGTCAATCCCTGCATCCAGATGAGAATTAATTGTATTTACTATTTTACCGTCAAGATATTTGACGCGATTATTACCTTTATTAAAACCTACAATTGATACATGTACATGAGCCCCATCGAGAACCCAATCCTTGTCGCTCCAAGCCATGAATATTTCCCCATTATTTACAATATTATCTAAAACTTGGCTATTTGTTCCCCCACGAATTGCCTGTGTTGCCAAAAGACCCACATTTTTTACTTCTCCAGTTTCTACAAGTTTTAGGGACTTATTGAACCAGTAACAAACTAAATCTGGCATACCCTTAAGATCCTTTTTGTAAAGAGTTACTAAATTATCGCAATAAGTACTACCGAGGAGTGGTCTCATTTTTCTACTCCCCAAAAAGGGGGGATTTCCTATTATTACATCTGTCTCGGGCCAGGTCGGTTCGATTGGAATATTGTTGCCATCTAATTTTATAATCGCGTCCTGGTGTAATATCTGATGTAAGGGTTTTAAGACTGGCTCTTCAAATTCACTGAAACCATTTTCGAATCTCCATTGAATGTAGCCAATCCAGATAACTATTTGAGCTAGTTGATGAGCATATGAATCAAGTTCTATACCATATAGCTGATGAGGACCAACCGTAAGAGGTAATTCTTCTAAGTTATTTTGTTTTGAAATAACTATTATCTCTTTTTGTAAATCTAGCAACTGACGCAAAGCTACGTATAAAAAATTTCCACTGCCGCACGCTGGATCCAATACTTTAATACTTGAGATTCTTCCTGAAAATTCCTTCAATTTTAGACTAGCGTCCTTCAGGCAATTTTGGTCAATTAATTGGTGAACCTGTCTTCTTATTTCAATCCATTCATCTCGTAAACTCTGCATTAGAACAGGGTTTACTACCAGTAAAATATCATCTTTGCTTGTGTAATGAGCACCAAGTTGTGCTCTTTTATTTTTATCAATTACACGCTCAAAAAGTGTCCCAAATATTGAAGGATCTATGCCAGACCAATCAAGTTTCCCAACGTCTTCTAATCGAGAAGATAGAGTATTTATAGCTTCAGGAACAATAATATTATCAAAGAGAGTACCGTCAATATAAGGTATTTTATGGTTACCAAATAGACCTCCATTCTTCATGTGTTCAAAAAGATTTTGAAGACGAGTCTGGAGAGTTCCAAAATTTTTGTCGACATATCCAACAGTCTCGCTAAATACATTATTCGGCAATAGACCAATGTCTTCCGCAAATAAACAAAAAAGCAATTGAACGATAAAGTGCGCAAGGGCTTCTGCATTTAGAAAGTTTTTATCGTATTGGTCCCATTTAAGAAGGTCGTCTGCGATCAAAACGAAAGCATTCGCACTATTGCGGGTAACCTCTTCTTGTGTGACCTTTGGTTTAAGCCATTCTGGATCTGTAAAAGCTTTTTTTAATAAATCAAGTTTTGAAGGAATCAGTAAATCGTCAAGTGTCAGTACGTAGGTTTTTCTAACCGTGTTGTTAAAATTTGTATTTATTATTATCGTGTGCGCATTAGAAGTTATTAACAAAGGAGGATTTTCTAATGATTCTCGATATAACTGAAGCTGCTGATATGCCTCCTCAAGATCAGTTTTGTCACCCTTGTATTCCCAAATAAATTTTCCTTTATACCATACATCTGCCCGACCGGATCTAGATCCAAATTTCTTTGCAGAAATTTCGAAAGTGAAAAATGTACCATGTGGGTCAATTTCTAAAGGCTTGGGAACACCAACTAACTCACAAACATCGTTAAAATGACTCTGAGCAAAAGCTATTTCTTTTACCTCTACAGCTTTCCATTTATTAACAAATTCTAAAGGATTCATATATTTATGATTTAAATTTGAAGCATGATAAATTCTACTTCATTTGCTGACTTTTCTAAAGATATAAAAGAATAAGAAAGGGCCTTGCCCCTCTTTTACAAGGGTTTCCGGCTTCGCCTCCAATGAACTCCGCTTCGCTTCGCCCTTGCAAAATTCACCCTGCTTTTTTTTGAGACAGGTATTGGAGGCAGGCGCCTCCAAACCAAAAATTATAAAAAATTAGGGCTCCAAGAAAGGAAAATATGAAACTATCAGATAAAGCTCAAACGAGCATTAACAAAGTAATAGAAAAGTTCCAAACAGGGGACTTATCACCCATAAGTAAAGTTGCCCGAATCCGGCTTGATTCGTCTGCACCTGCAAGGAAGTGGAGTCTATCAAATAAAGTCCTCGCCTTTATTCAAACCGAGGAACTGGATTGTAGAGCATTCGGCCAATGGAAGGACGTAGGGCGAAATATAAAAAGAGGGAGTACGGCGGCGTATATCCTCCGACCGCATACGTTAAGAACAGTAACAGAAGAGAATGGAGAGAAACAAGAAAAAATTATTTGTATTGGTTTCTCGACAATCCCAGTGTTTCCAGCTTCAGAGACAGAGGGAGAGGGAGAGGGAGCGTTGCAGAAGTACCAACCCGTAGAATTCCCACCGCTTTATAACGTCGCTAAAAAGTTTCATATTCTGGTTAAATACTTGCCTATTGCTCCCGACCGGTTAGGGGATACTCAGCCCGACGGGTCAAAAATCCGACTAGGCACTCAGGACACTAGTGTTTTCTTTCATGAGTTAGCTCATGCCATCCACGCAAGAATTGAGGGAGGCTTAAAGTCAGGCCAACAGACAGACCAGGAAACGGTAGCCGAATTTACAGCAGCCGTCTTAATGGACTTCTACGGCCTCAAGGACAATTCCGGCAATTCCTGGAGATATATCAGCCATTATTCAAAAGATCCGTTATTAGCCATAACAAAAGCAATGAGGACGGTCGAGAAAGTCTTAAAAGCATTACTAGAACCTTAATACTACCTAATTTAATAGTTTTATAGGAAAATGCGGAAAGGGGGTGTGCATATGATTAGTCCATTACTAACAGACCGGTATGAAAATGAAATACTTGAATTAATAGATAATCAAGATAAATATACGAGAAGCGATTTGCAGGGAGTTGTTACAATTCTCGTTAATAAAATAATGAATAAAGGTTATCAAATTTTGAAGGAACAGGAAAAGAGTACTAAAAAAGAGTAAACAGAAAGAAGGTACAAAACTTATGAGAAAACTACCAATATATAAAAATTATACGGTGGATTTTCGTTTAAAAGAGTTTCGAAAAGTTGTTTTTGGGAAACTTCCCGAGTTTATCCCTTTTGATAGTCCAAAAGGGCAGAAACTTATAAACGAATTTTTGAAAATTCCCGAAGGGAAAAAAGAAATCCTGTATAACACGAGTAATTAACTATCAGTTCGCTGTATACGTCGGGTCACTCAATCACTTCAACTTTTTGAAGTGATTCCCGACATATTCCCAGAGTTTTTATTTTTTCCCAAGTCGAGAGATAGAATAGTAGTTCAGGTGCGTCATTCAGCTTCTTTTGAATATAGTAGTAGAGGTGGTTTTTTGATTTATCATTCGGGCAGATCAGGAGTATTTGAGGAAACGGCTTTTTTGTGTGATCCTGCCAATAGGATTCTTTATAATAGTAAAAATACTGCCGTATACGTTTCCGGTGAACGCTTGGTTTTATATCATCAAAAATATCCAGAAAATACCGTTTAATATCTCCCGTGGGTTCTTCGATCGAAAAATAGCTATCAGGATTGTCTAAAATCATATACTCCATACCATATAAATCCGTTTGGGTATAAAAGTTAAGTTTCGCCTTCCCTTTTTCTGTGAGGGTTACAAGAGACAGATAGATATCTACCAAAAATACGCAATGATTCCGAAATTGTAACGTATATGTGTGTTCCTGCCACACCCTATCCAGTAGCTCCGGTTTAATATCCGGGTATTTTTTATTGTTTTTAAAGAATTTACGGCCGTTCAATCCCAGAGAATAGACAGCAGAGGAAACAGGAGCAAACTTCTTGTCATAAAATTGACGTATATATCCGTATTCTGTTAATTCGTTTAGCCATGTTTGTATTCTGCTTGAGTGTTTATGATTGAGAAGTGTTTGTATTTGAATTCTATTGATGAATCGGAATCTATAGAGAAGATGTTGTATTTCTTTTTGTCTTAGTTTTAATTTTAGTTTTTGTGTTTGTTTGTTCATATATATGTATATGTGTATTCCAATCCCATCTCTTTCTTAATATATAAAGAATATATACATAAGTCTTTTAATAAAGTTAGCCTGAAATATGAGTAAAAACAGTGGGAACAGGCTCCCACTATTTTTACATCTTCATTTACACAAGTATTGCCACTGATTTAGCTTTGGATGCAGGCATTTTTTTCGTGGTTTCCGATTGTTGTTCTGCTGGTTTTATATGAGTCACTACTTTTGTCTTCATTGGTTTTTGATAGACAATGGCATAGTTTTTCTGTGAGGCAGCAATGAGAGTATCTATTTTTTCCGGATCACGTATCACACTCACGGGCAGTGTGGTTCCGGAGAATGGCTCTTCCGGAATATTCGCCGACATTTTCATATAGAAGTGATAGCGGGCTAGGTTTGCGAGCTCTCTTTTTTCTACGTAGGGTGAAAATTGAGCAGATAACAGTTCTTCGTCAACAGGACCGGCCATGTGGAAACCAATGACATTTCCGGTGTTGGCTAAAATAACATTGACGATACTCCGGTCACTTTGTTGTGCCGTTGATTGTTCCGCAATGAATATCCGTAACCCGAATTTTCTTCCTCCGGAGAGCATTTTTGTAAAGTAAGACGAGGCAAAATTTTGAAATTCATCGACAAAAAGATAGAATGGTTTTCGTTCATCAACATTTATCCTCGATCTCCGCATTGCAGCCTGTTGAATTTTAGCCAGGATAGTAGTCCCCAGAAGCGTCGATGTATCTTCTCCCAGATTTCCCTCGTTTAAGTTGCAAAGTAACACTTTTCCGGAGTCTAATATGTCGTCAAAGTTAATAGTCGAGTGTTTTTGTTCCAGTATCCGTTTGGCAATAGGAGAGAACAGAAAACGTCCAATTCTGGCCGTGACTCCTGATACCATTTTTACTACTTGGTAATTTCCGGCTTTCCCAAATTCATTCTTCCAAAAGTTTTGTAGATTCTCGTCTTCCAGGGTTGTTAATACGTTTTTGAGAACATCTGGATCAGTTAACAGGTTATATACGGTGAATATTGTGGCATCCTTTACCGTAAAGGCCGTGTAGATGGTATTCCGTAAAATATACTCAATCCGGTGTGCGTCAACGGTTTCGTCTTTGGAGAAAATTCTCCGGAAGATGGAAATAACACTCTCGCACACCAGTTCCTTTTCAAGTTCCAATTCGTCATCGTCGCGGCAGGGGGCAAGCTCTAAAATGTTTATCCCTACGGGATATTTAATATCGAACGGGTTGAAGTAAATTAAATCATTGATCCGTTCAAGTGACATGCTTGCCAGTATGTCTTTTGATAAGTCACCATGTGGATCTAAAATCGCAACTCCACGCTTTTTGGCAATGTCCTGACTTGCCATATGGAAAATAATAGTTGTTTTCCCTGATCCTGTCTGTCCAATACTGTAGACATGCCGTGTTCTGTCATCATCCATGAGTCCAATATCGGTTACCGTGTTGCCATACGTATTTTTACCGAATACGACATCCAATTTCTTCTGTGATTTGAGGGACAAGGGAGCAGGAAGCTCACGACTCATCACGGTGACAAGATTTTCCGTCTTTGTTGTTCCCGTATACGGGAAGTGATACATATCCGTAACTTCGGAAACGGAAAGAATATTGGGTTTTCTCAATCCAAATAACCGGTTTTTAAATTCAAATTGTTTGAGTGCAAGATATGGTTTTATCCCAACCGTGAACCGGGTAGTGAGCGACTGATATCCGGAATTAGTAAACGAAGAAAGTGTTGATGCAAATCCACGTTCAATCTTTTTGGTGTTTTCGGCATCGTTCCCTGACACGAGAACACGGATTGTTATATAAAAGAGTTGTTGATCCAGTTTTTCCTTTACTTGCGTCTCGAGCTCCGTTTGGTAGGCATTTAGTGTTTTGTCCATTGCAGAATTACCGTTAATATTGAGAAATGGCCCTTCGCGTCCTTCAGAGGTCAAAAAGATCAGGAGGCCGACAGGAAAAAGAAGGATATGGAGGATGATACTGAATATCGAGTACATAAGTGTTCCTTGTTTTTTCAGTGCTTTAAGGCTCGAAACCAAATCCTTGTTGGTATAAATAAGTTTTGAAACCTTCTTTATATCCGATACATTACTTTTGTTAACTGGAGCTACAACCATTTGCAGTGAAACAAGCTCATTTGCGTTTAGCTTTGTCATGTTGCCGGTGATATAGGCAATAGGATCGTATTTATCAAGGGCATTTTGTTTTTTTAGTGGTAAGGAAAAATGCTGTGTTAATCGAAATTCGGATATCTTTTTATACCGACGCGTTTGGAAAATGTTTGCATAATCTTTCACATCTTTAATTTTCATGCCGGGTAGGTAGGACAAGAGATTCTTTGTAATGAGTTCTGTGTCGTCTTTAGGAACTCGCATAAGATATCGAATCCCTTGATCTTTTGATGAGATAATTTCCAATGCATATTTTTTCGATACACCTACCAGTCGGTAGAGAAGTGAACGCTGTGTTGCCAGACTATGAAGCAATATGAATAGTTGTTGCGTTGAATATGAGCTCTGCTGGGTTTCAACTGGTTTAATCTCCAGAAGTGAAAAAGAGGATCGTATTTGTTTTATGGTTAATGCGAGTTTGATAAGGAGGTAAAGCACTAAAACGAGAAAAATAAGACTAACTGTTGCGGTAAACAGAGGAAGGAGGAAAGGATTATGAAAAAGAGGGTAAGCGCTATGAGATAACCCCAATGAAATATTTCTTGATAGATTTAGCCGACCGAACAACGTGTCTTTGTTGTATCCGAATAGTGCTTGCTGCCAAGTAATCATATGCCCGGTCTTCGGGCAAGATGAAATAAATAAACCTAAAAATGAATTCAGCTTATTCTAACAGTTAAAAATCCTTTATGGTATATCAAATATCGTGTAATAAGTAAAGGATGCCTATCGTGTAAAAAGTCGGAGGATTCAGAATTAGAAGGGGAGTATTTTTGAAGATTTAATTGCAAGTGCTTTCATAATTCTTTGCAATACTTCCATTGAAGGGTTCTCTTCTCCTCTTTCAATACGGGCATAATAACTATCCGTTATTTCAGCTTTAGCGGCTACTTCCACTTGCGTCAGCTCTTTCTTTTCGCGGGCTTGTTTTAATTTTATGCCTACAGCTCTTCTTATATCGGGGTTCATGTTCTCTTCAGTATAGCATTTTCCCAAAGTTTGCTTAAATTATAAAATATAAACCTTGTTCAGAAGTACTGTTTTTGTACTTGACAACTGTAACTATAAGTACATATACTGTACCTATAGTTACAGAATAAATACATAAGATTAAGAGTTTAAAGATATGGTAAGCGCTCAGTCGTTGGATAAGTTTAAACAGCTTTATTATACGAAATATCAGGTAAAGCTCACAGATAAAGAAGCTATGGATCAGGCTGTTAATCTCCTTAATCTGATGAAAGTTTTGATAAAGCCAGCAAGATGTACACCCAATAAAACATATGCTTAACACGCAACAGCCAGAACCATCTATAAACCGGTACATTATCTATTGCCGAAAAAGCAGTGAATCTGACGAACGACAAGTCCAATCATTAAGTGATCAAATTAACATGCTGTTACCGTTTATCCAACAACGGGGGTTACATATTGCCCGAGAACCACTTCAAGAATCAAAATCAGCCAAAGCTCCCGGAAGACCAGTTTTTGATGAGATGGTTCAGTTAGTAGAACAGGGGATAGCCAATGGCATAATTTTACTTAACCCGTCCCGGCTATCCAGAAATACTGTTGATACGGGAAGAATTATCTATCTTATGGATCAGGGAAAGCTTGAGGAAGTCGTGACACCGTATCAAGCATTTAAAAATAATCCGTACGATAAATTCATGCTCAACCTCTTGTGTACCCAAGCAAAATTAGAAAATGATAATAAAAGTGTAACCGTGAAGGATTCGATGAGACTTAAAGCAGAACGAGGAGATTTCCCTGGGAAAGCCAGACCCGGATACATGAATAATCATGAAAAGAATCAGGGCCAGAGGGATATCTCTCCTCATCCAATATATTTCCCTTTAATGAGAAAACTGATCGATCTGGCATTAACCGGTAGGTACAGTGTTGAGGCTTTAACTCGGGAAGCAGAAAACATGGGAGTACGCAACTATAACGGGAAAATAATCTGGAAAAGCTCCATGCACTGTCATCTCCGAGATCCATTTTATACCGGTAAGTTTATATACAAAGGAAAGCTATATAAAGGGAACCATGCTCCCCTTATGACAGAAGAAGAGTTCAGCCTCCTACAGGATATTCTTAACGGAAAATCACGAGGAAGGATGCAAAAGCATGATTTTCCCTTAAATGAAATTATTTCTTGTGGGGAATGCCATTACCGGGTTACGGCTGAGGAACACACGAGAACATACAAAAACGGTAAGACACATACCTTTGCGTATTATCGTTGTACGAAGAAAGCAAAAACAAAATGTAATCAACCCTATATTTCTACTGATGAATTGGAGAAACAGGTTATTGAAGAATTACAACAACTCGAACTAGAACCTGAGTTTGCTACATGGGCATTTGAAGCCTTGGATGAAATGAAAGATACGGAGAGAGATGTTAATAAAGGTAGCTCAGAAGCACTTCAGAAGGCACTAGAGGGAGTGAATAAACGGATTAATAATCTGTTAGCGTTGAAAATTTCGGCTGATAATTCTGACGGTAGTCTCCTTTCGGATGGTGAATTTTCCGAACGACGAAAATTACTGTTACAGGAAAAAGAAAAAATAACGATGCAACTCAACCAGACAAACCCCATAAATACAGAATGGGTACAGGTAGCAAGAGATAGTTTTGATTTTGCGTTATTAGCTTGTAACCGGTTTAGATATGGGGTATCAGATGATAAAAAAACCATTGCCCGGACGATTGGCTCGGACATGATCTTACTATATCAACACTTACAATTTCAGCCTCGCTTTTTATTTTTGAAGTACAAAGAGGGGATAAAAAAGACAAGAGACGAAATTCATCGGCTCGAACCTAACAATACGTTGTCAGATCAAGCTGAACTCAGTTATTTTTTAAAAAATTCGGTTTGGTACCCCCAAATGGGTTCGATTTTGTCCCAAATTATTATCACGTAATGGTAGACAAAAAATCTACTCTCACATTGAAGGTTACAAACCACATTGCCAGAGATACCAAAGAGATCGAGTTTACCTCAGAGAGTCCCAATGTAC
>OBEQ011855689.1_pt1 | contig 18216 bp, 13 predicted proteins | sample 1670901 | NCBI WGS metagenome assembly OBEQ01 (sample SAMEA104232315, study PRJEB22302) | groundwater metagenome | biome: forest; feature: aquifer; material: groundwater | place: USA | collected 2011-08-07 | depth 5.4 m
GCCAAGTCTTCAGCCAGAGTTCCTGTGCGGTCAATAATTCCCATGATTTTGATGGGAAGCTCTCCGGACATTTTTTGGAGGCTCGGAATATGACGATGAGTTGAGACCCAACCGCCACCAATAACCGCAATTCTAAAAGTAGATGATTGCATCAGAAAGAGGTTTCATTATATTCTTTTTTTAATGCAGGGTCTAGGAAACATTCGGAAACCTATTTGGATCCTCCCCATTCTTCTGACCGTTCTTGTCTACGGCATCTCACTTCGAGGAGAGCTTGTTTTCGATGATAGCAATCTTTTCCACACATATCTTCCTCGGTTGAAGCATTATATGGATGCCTTTTTGTTTCAGGGACTCTTGCCTGTCAGGCGAGCTTATTATCGCCCTCTCTGGTGGCTTTTATTGATGGCTTTAAGAGATCTTTTTGGATATTCCATTTTTGGTTTTCATGTGGTGTCGCTTTTTTTTCAGGCTGTTAATGGGAGCCTCGTTTATTTTATTGCCCTTCATTTTTTTAATTTGAAAGAGAAAAGGGGGGCACAACAAGGCGCCCTTTTGACGGCTTTGTTCTTTGCTGTATATCCCCTTCACACGGAGGTTGTGGCCTGGGTTTCTTCTGGAACCGTGGAAGGTTTTTGTTCGGTTTTGGTTTTTTCCAGCTTTCTTTTTTTCCTCTATTATCAGAAAAACCCGGAACGTTATCGATGGGCACTTCTCTCGGGTCTTGCTTTTCTGGCGGCCATTCTTGTCAAAGAAACAGCTCTCATGTTGTTTTTTGTTTTCATTGCTTATGATTTTATTTTTTTGAGGGGTTCCGCGTCTAAAAAGAGATTTTTTCTCTACGGCTTTATTATTTTTTCATTATTTCTTTATGGAATTTTACGATTATCTCAACAACCCACCGCTTCTCTCACTTATTTTAAAGTCTCTTCTCTCAAAAATCTTTTGACTAATCTTCTGGGGACTTTTGGTTATTATGCACAAAAGATTTTAATGCCCTATCCCAGGGATGCCTATGTTTCTGAGATTCCAGGGTCTAAAACTTTTTTGGTTTGGAGTGCCTTTGCGCTGGGTGGGTTTGTTTTCATGATTTTTAAGGGGTTCAAAAGGGACAAAACCCTTTTTTTTCACCTGCTCTTTTTTTTGCTGATGTTATCTCCCTCAGCCTTGATTGCTGTTTTGCAGGTCTCCGCCACTCCTTTGGCGGAGAGGTATCTTTATATTTCTTCCTATGCATTTTGTTTTTTATTGGGGAGTATTTTTTTGCCTTTGCGAGATGCGAAAGGGATTTTGAAGAAGAGAAAAGTTTTTCTCTTGGGGGGGCTCTTGCTTCTTTTCGGGAGTCTCTCTTTTTGGGATACGAGGATTTGGAAAAATAATGAATCATTTTGGTCTTACGCAGCCGCCCGTAATCCAAAAGCCATTTTCCCCTTGGTGGAGTTGGCCCGCTGGCAGATAGAGAAGGGAAAATATCCTCAGGCCTTGGCCTTTTTAACCCAAGCTTTTGATAGATCCCCACGTAATCGAGCGGAAGTGTTTTACGTGTTTAATACATTCGGGGATTATTATGATCAGATGAATCAATTTTCAGCAGCCGAAGAATCCTATCGCAAGGCTTTGGAAGTTTATCCTCACCCCAATACCTATTATCGGCTCGGCCGACTTTATAAAACGTGGGCCGATAAAAAGCCTCATAAAAAAGAAATCTACACTCGTTTGGCGAAGGAGAGTTATGAAAAATTACTCACCATTGATCCGCATGGTGAGTGGGCTGACGAGGCTCGAAGTTTTCTTGAAGGATTATAATCGGCACGAATCCAAGTCGTAAATTTCCAGACAGGATAAGGAGGCAATATTCATTTTTTCCAGAAAAGATTTTGTCTCCTGAAAACTCACATTATGTTCCCAGGCAAAATGATTCCAGAACTCTTCCGGGTTTTGACACGGCATTTCTAAGGCGGGTCGACACGTTGTCCTTAATCGTTGAACCAAAGGGCTTCTTTCTTTTTTGACGGAAAATGTTGTTTCAACGTATTGATAGGGATCGACGAGAGCTAAGTGAAAACCGAGTTGACCTAATTTCTTTCTCGTTAATTCATCGTTTAATTGATCGAGCGATTCCACCCACCAATCCTCTTGTTTGGGATGAACCATCAGTTGAGGGAGCACGGCTGTCAGTGTTGAATAAAAGAGAACGGGGTGGTTCTGTTTTTCTTTAATATATTGGATCGCCTGTTGGTAAGGGACTCTAACATTCTGTAGAGCCAGGAGACGAGGAAAGAAGCCTACAACCAGAAGGCCGATTAAGGCTATTTCCCAAAGATGTTTGGGTGTTTTTTGAAAACGGTGAGAGAGTTTTTGACTTATTTCCCGAACGCCCACGGCCATCAAGAGAGTATGCCAGAACAGTAAAGGTGCCCACACACGTGCGAAGGGAAAGTGTGAAAAAGAAAAGAGTAGAACGGGAAAGAGGTAGGTAAAGAAAACGCATTTGGAAAGGGTGGGGCCATATTTTTTTCCGATCAAGAGAGTGGCTAATCCTACAAGTCCCACAAATGCAGCGAAAATTCCTTCATAGTGAAAAACTAAGGCTGGAAAAGTTCCCAGAGAGTCCAACCGAAATCCATAGCCTGCGTGAGTTTTCATGAGAAAAACCAATTGATGAAAGTAGTTATAATGGTTGTCGGGTTGTTTGAGAGACAGGAATATTTTGTAGGCGATTTGGCAGGCTATTACCGGTAGAAGTGAAAAGCCTATCCAAAAAGATCCTTTCTTTAAGCGTCCCAAAAATGGGTCATTCGAGTGGCACACAAGGAAAAAAAATAGGCCCACGTTTAAAAGAATCATGCGGTAATTTGTCACCGCGGATAATCCTGCAAAAAGTGCGGAGAAGGTGAGTAAAGAAGGGTTAAAGAGGCAAAAAAGAGATGTCATCCACAAGAGGCCTGCCAACGGATCGGGAAAAAGATGTCGCGAATAAATAAAGATCCAGGGATCAAAGATTGTGAGAATAGAGGCTGTGATGGCCATAAACCTCGACTGAAATATTTTTAAGGAAAGAAAGTAAACGGCAAGAATCCAGAGGGAAGAAATAATCGCCTGGAGTCGGAGGAGATTGATAATTTGGTTGCCCAGCGTCAAAAGGCCTAAGGCGAGGAAAAATGAGTAGAAGGGTTTGGCCATGGCGAGAGGAATGCCTCCCTTATGACTTATTAAAAATCGGGCTTCTCCTATGTAATTTCCTTCATCAGCAAAATAAAGATTATCAGGACTTTGATGATGAAGCCGGAGAAAGAGCGCGAGAGCCCAAAGCGCTAAGAGGGTACCCGCTGTTTTTAACTGTGAGGAGGAAAACATAATAGAAATCCTTTTTTTAGATCCATGGGTGTGATGCCAAGATCCCGTTGCACAGGTTGAATGTCAAAAGACTTTGTGTTCCACGGTGCCAGCCCCAAGACGTTGCTCACAGTGATTGGAGACGACCCCAACATTCGAGCCAATGCTCTTGTGGCCAATAAACCTAAACGCCAAGGGATATGGATTTTAGGTTTTTTTCGATGGGTGAATGTCCCGATGGTCTCGATCAACTCTTCAAAAGTAACGGCGTTGGGTCCTCCGACTTCATAGGTACGCCCGGTAGAAATTTCTTTTTCGAGGCAAGCGACAATGATCTTTGCGACATCTTCCACATGAATGGGTTGAAAGACAGCCTGCCCATTTCCGATGATGGGGATTATGGGAAGAAGGGCTAATTGTTTTTTTATTTTGGCAAAAACACCTTTTTTGTCGGGTCCATACACAAGACTTAAGAAGAGGGTTGTGACCTTGAACCCTGAACGATTCAGTATTTCATCGGCCTCGGCTTTCGTTTCTCCATACACCCCCCGTGGTCGAAACAGGGTGGCTTGAGTACTAATATTGACGATTCTTTCCACTTTATTTTTTTTGCAGGCTTCTACTAACTTTCGGGTTCCTTCAACATTCACGGTGTAGCTGTCTTTTTCATCAGACTTTCTGGCTGCAAGATGAATGACAGCCTTGGCCCCTTCGGTGGCTTTTTCAAGAATAGAAGCCTCTCTCATATCCCCTAAAATCCACTCACTCTGTGAGGTTTTTTTTTGAAGAGAGGAGGGAGGGTTTCGAATCAGTCCTCGAACTTTGTAATTCTTTTTTAAAAGTTCCTGAACCGTTGCCTGTCCGATAAATCCTCCTGCCCCTGTTACCAGAATGAGTCCGTTCATTTTTTTAGCGTCGCTTGAGGCCGAGGATGCTCATAAAAAAGCTCGAAAAAATAATTTGAATTCCCAAAGTCACAGAAACCACGCCTGGGATAATAAGCCTAAGACTGGCCGGATAAGAAATAAAGCCAAACTGGTTTTGTGCCCAAAAAATAACACCACTCACGAGTAAAACAAATCCACCACCGCAAAAAGTGACTCCCATTAAGAGACCCGTTTCTAAGGTGATCAACTTAAAAACTTTTTCAAGTCGCGGATCGGGAGGCAAGAGCCCTTCCGAAATGGCAAAGATTTTTGTAAACATGGCAAAAGAAACCAGCTGGAATCCGGCAAGCATAAACAGTGAAAACATGAGCAGAGTGTTTGTATTAAATTCAACATGTCCCATGGTGATGGGGCCCGACATGAGGAGGGAGCTGGCAAGAGATCCTACCAGAAAAAAAACCATCCCCGGAATAAAGAAGAGCCAGCGAGGGCTAAAAAGAAGCATGAATCGAAGGTGACGCCAACCATCCCGAAAACTTCTTAAATGAGGGGGGCGATCCCGACCATCCTTATAAAGGGTGATAGGAATATTCGTGACGCGCATTTTCTTGAGGGTTGCTTTCACAACCATCTCGGAGGCTAATTCCATCCCCGTTGTTTTGAGTTCCATTTTTTCGAAGGCGGATTTTTTAAAGCCGCGCATGCCACAATGAAAATCATGGATCGGAGAATGAAAAAAGAGACGGCCGATAAAACTCAAAATAGGATTTCCAATCCAGCGATGAAGCCAGGGCATGGCGTGAGGCATAATCTTACCGCCCCCTTCGGGGAGGCGACAGCCCATCACAAGATCGTAACCTTCGCGAAGTTTTTCAACGAAAGGGAGGAGGTTGCTGAAATCATAACTGTCATCCGCATCCCCCATAATAATGAACTCACCTTGAGCCGCTTCAAAGCCTCCGATGAGGGCGGCTCCGTAGCCTTTTTCCTGGATGGGAACAACACGGGCGCCGCAGCGTTTGGCCACTTCTATCGAGTTGTCGCTGCTTCCGTTATCGGCAATGATGATTTCGGCGCTGAGATGATTTTCTAAAATACTTTTTTGGGCCTTGCGAATGCAGGTTTCGACAGTTTTTGCCTCATTGAGGCAGGGCATGACGATGGAGAGTTCCACGATTTTTTTATCCTACCTGATTGAATAAAAATATTCTACTGCTTTACAATAATTGGAATGACACTTTTCGCAGATTCTGTTAGCCTCTTTTGTCACTGATATTCATGAAACGGGCGCTTATTACAGGAGTCACGGGTCAGGATGGTTCGTATCTATCCGAATTTCTTCTGTCAAAAGGTTACGAAGTTCACGGGATTGTCCGAAGGGCGAGTACTTTTAATACACCGCGCATTAGTCATCTTTACAAGGATCCTCACCATCATGAGAATGTCCGGTTTTTTATTCACTATGGTGATTTAGCCGATACGAGTGTTTTAACACATTTGATTTATAACCTGCAACCCGATGAGATTTACCATTTGGGGGCTCAGAGCCATGTGCGTGTCAGTTTTGATCTTGCAGAGTACACGGGGAACATTACTGGTTTGGGCACTGTCCGTGTTTTGGATGCGATTCGACAAAGTGGCATTAAGACGAGATTCTATCAGGCGTCTTCTTCCGAAATGTTTGGAGAGTCACCTCCGCCTCAAAACGAACAGACACCTTTTCATCCCAGAAGTCCCTATGCGGCCGCCAAGGTTTTTGGCTATTGGTCTGCGGTTAATTATCGAGAGGGCTATAACCTCTTTGCATGTAATGGAATCTTGTTTAACCATGAAAGTTCACGGCGAGGAGAAACATTTGTGACACGAAAAATTACACGAGGGCTTGCTCGAATCCTGGCAGGGAAGGAAGAAAAAATTTATCTTGGGAACCTTCAGGCTCAGCGTGATTGGGGGTTCGCACCGGAGTATGTTGAATGCCAATGGCGAATCCTGCAGCAGGACAAGCCAGATGATTATGTGATAGGCACAGGGGAGAGTCATTCAGTTCAAGAGTTTGTGAAGGAGGCTTTTGCTTATGTCGATCGGGATTGGGAGGAGTCTGTGGAGGTGGATCCTCGGTATTTTCGTCCCACCGAAGTGAATTGTCTTCAAGCGGATATTCATAAGGCCAAGCAGGTTTTGGGTTGGTCTCCTCAGGTAACTTTTAAGGATCTGGTAAAAATTATGGTGGATGCGGATATGGAACAACAAGGATTAAAACCGCCGGGACAGGGCAAAAAGATTCTCCAGAGCTTACGTATGGACTGGATTCATGCTTGATGAGCCATTGGGAGATTTGATTCACTCTTATTATCGAGGGAAAAAAGTTTTGGTAACCGGAGGAGCTGGTTTTGTCGGCAGTCACCTCGTTGAGAATCTTGTACAATTAGGAGCGCAGGTGAGGGTTCCTGTCAGGGCATCGACGTCTCTTGATTTTCTTAAAGAGTATCGTGGGTCCATTGAAACTGTCCCAGTCGATCTTTTTGATCGTGCCTTGAGTGAGGGGGTTTTTAAGAATCAACAGATTGTGTTTCATCTGGCCGCCGCTAAAGGAGGAGGGATTGCCCATAGTGTGAAACATCACGGCAGTCTTTTTCGAGATAATATGCTTTCATTTATCAACTCTATTGAGGCCGCGCGGTTAGCGGCTGTGGAACGTTTTGTGGTCGTAAGTTCTGCCTGTGTTTATGCGCGGGATGTTGATGTTCCCATTAAAGAGGAAGAGGGGTTTCGAGAAGTTCCGGAGCCGACTAATGCAGGGTATGGTTGGTCCAAGAGAATGGGAGAATACCTCTCTTTAGCCTATCATGAAGAATTTGGTATGAATGTTTCTGTGGCCCGCCCTTTTAATGCGTATGGGCCCCGAGATGATTTTTTTGCCTCTGAAAATCACGTCATTCCAGGTCTCATCAAGCGTCTCTTGAATGGCGAGACACCTCTTGTTGTTTGGGGAAGTGGTCAGCAGACGCGATCTTTTCTCTATGTATCCGATTTTGTTTTGGGTCTCTTGAAATTGGGAGCCCATGAAGGTGTCCCCGGTCCCATCAATCTTGGAAATGAGGAGGAGATCACCATCGCTAATTTAGCAAAGCTCCTTGTCTCCTTGGGTGAGGAGTTATTTGGAATCAAGATCTCTCTTGTTTTTGATTCGACGAAGCCGGACGGGCAACCTCGCCGATCCTGTGATACACAAAGAGCTGAAAGAGAGATTGGGTTTAAGGCGCAGGGGTCTCTCCGGGAAGGTTTGAGGAAGACCCTGCAATGGTATGAGGCTGAAAGGAAAAGGAGAGCACATGTCTGAGACGACGACATTGATTGCCTGTACGTTAAATGAAATTGAAGCAGTCCCTGTTGTTCTTCCCCAAATAAAAAAGGAGTGGGTAGATGAGATCTTGATTGTGGATGGAGGTTCCACCGACGGAACGCTCGAGTATCTTCAAAAAAATGGTTACCGGTTTCTGAGTCAATCAGGACGGGGATACGGTGAAGGCATTCGTCAGGCCGTTCCCGTTGCGATGGGAGATATTATTATCGAATTTCCTCCGGATGGAAATTCGTTGGCTTCTAAAATCCCTGAAGTCATTGCCAAGATACGAGAAGGTTACGATTTGGTTATTGTCTCTCGTTACAAGGGAGAAGCAAAAAGTTTGGATGATGATTTTATGACGTCTATCGGCAATTGGATGTTTACAGCGTTGACTAATCTCCTTTTTCGCACCTCCTATACGGATGTCCTCGTTGGTTTTCGGGCTTACCGAAAAAAAGCTTTCTTCACTCTGCAGATGGATACAGAGGGTTTAAGTTGGCCTCTTCAATCGTCCATTCGTTTTGCCCGAAAGGGTTATCGGGTGACGGAGATTTCTGGTGATGAACCGAAGCGACTCGGAGGTCAAAGAAAAATGAGGATTTTCAAAACAGGATGGGAAATCTTGATTCTGATGATCCGGGAGTATTTTCAAAAGGGCTGTTGCGATTCATGAAACATTATCGAGACATCACGACCTGTCGTTTGTGTGGAAAAGAATCTCTTTCCCAAGTTCTTGATTTCGGAGAACAGTATCTTTCTTCTCAGTTTGTCAAAGATAATCCAACTCATTCCTTATCCGGGCTGAAGGTTCCGCTGACAGCCGTGCTTTGCCAGCATTGTGGTTTGTTGCAATTGGGAAACACGGTGGATAGGGAGCTCATGTATCGTGATTATTACTATCGATCCGGGACGACGGATCTGATGAAGCAAGAACTTCAAAAAATTGTGAACGACATTCTCAGCCGCACTCAGATTCATCCGGGTGACTATGGATTGGATATTGGTTGTAATGACGGAACGATGCTCTCTTATTTTCCTTCGGTACTTTCAAGGGTGGGGATAGATCCTGCTGAGAACATTCAACGAGGAGGCTTAGACCCTAGCATTCAGATCGTTACGGATTTTTTTTCGGCACGGAAGGTTTTGAAAATTTCCAAAGGGTCTCTTTTTAAGATAGTGAGTTCGATTGCCATGTTTTATGGTCTCGATGACCCCAATACAATTACCTCAGAAATTAAATCTATTTTAGCTCCAGAAGGTTTGTGGTGTCTCCAGGTGACTTACCTCCCACTCCTCATTAAAAATATGAACTTTTACGACATCTGTCATGAGCATCTCCTCTATTTTTCTTTGGAGACCCTTGAATTTTTGATGAAACAAAATGGCTTAAAGATCTTTGATATTTCTATCAATGAGACGAATGGAGGCAGCTTGCGACTCTTTGTTGGGCACCAGGAAGATCAAAGGCCTGTAGCCTCAAGTGTTCATCAATTGATGGAGGAGGAAAGAAAACTTCCTTTGCATGAGACCCAGTATTATCAAAAGTTTTTTGAAAAAATTCTTCATTTGAAACGTCAAGTCATGACATCTCTTTTGCAAGACAAGGAAGGGGGAGGCTTGATCATTGGTCTGGGAGCTTCAACAAAAGGGAATGTCCTTCTCCAGTTTTTTGGCATTGATAAAAAAATTCTTCCTTACTTAAGCGATAGAAATCCCGAAAAGGTTTCGCTTAAAACTTTAGGAACGGACATTGAGATCATTTCGGAAGAAAGGGCGAGGGAATTAAAACCTTCCTGTATGCTTGTTCTGATTTGGCCTTTTAAGGAAGAAGTGATTCAGCGTGAACAGAGTTATCTGAAAAGCGGTGGTAAGCTTTTATTCCCCATGCCCTACTGTCATGTGGTGACTCGAGATGGCGAATATCGATTGTGAAGTTCGATGCGAGTGGAAGTTGGTTGCTTTTTTGGTATGTACTTTTGTGCTCGCGTCAAATTCGTGGCATCACCTTCATGTGACTCAGCCGGGCTGGGATGATTCCCAATACTTGGCGGCCAGTTTTCGGCTTTTTGATTCTCTCAAAAACGGGTTCAAGACGTTTTTTTATGGTTTTGCTCATGCTTCCCGGTTCAAACCGCCTTTAATTTCTGTTCTCCCTATTCCCTTTTATCTTTTTTTTGGCCCAGGAGAACGGATTGCTTTGTGGGTCAACGACATCTGCCTCCTGATTACCTGGATATCTGTTTATCAGATAGGACGCTTCCTTTATGGAGAGAGGGAAGGTTGGGCGGCTGTGATCGCAACAGCGTTGATGCCTCTTATTTACGGTCTCTCCAGGGTCTACCTGGTGGAATGTAGTCTCACCGCTCTTGTGTGTGTGTCTCACTGGGCCCTGCTCCGGTCCAAAACTCAAGGGAAATGGTGGGAGGTTCAGTTGGGCGTATTGTTGGGTCTGGGCTTGTTGATCAAAACGATTTTTCCTCTTTACTTGCTCGGAGTGGTTTTCCTCTATTGGAGAGAAATCTTTCGGCGTAGTGTTTTTATTTTTCCCATCGCATTTATGGTTGCCTCACCCTGGTACTTTCAGAATTTTGCTTCATCCTTCTCCTATGTTTTAAGTGCCTCCTCGGGTGAGGCGGCGAAGGGTTATGGGTCGTCTCATGTTTTTTCACCCCCCGTGATTTTTGGGTATCTGAAAGTCCTCTGTGATGAGGTACTCTCCTGGCCGTATCTCTTGGGTGGTTTGATATTTCTTTTTATGGTTTGGAAGGGTCGTCCTGAGAGTCTTCGGTGGAGACTTGGTTTTTCTGAGGTTTTTTTGTTGGCGTGGTTTGTCATCCCCTTGATGGCTTGCACGTTTTCGGTCAACAAAGATCCAAGGTTCCTGGAGCCAGCAATGCCCGCTTTAGCCATTGGCATCGGGGCGCTGGTTGTCAGGGGGTCACGAACAAAAATGGGGTTTTATTTAGCCCCTTTTTTCTTGCTGGGACTCCTGGTTGTTTTTGTGACTCAGACTTTTGGCCTGCCTTTGCAAAGAGCCTTCAAATATAACGGACCTCCTGCTCAACGAGGGCTGTGGGATCGACAGGTTGTTTTGCAGGCGATTCACCAAGATAGCGCCCATCGACCGGCAGTCGTTGGACTCAATTATGATGGAGAATCTTTTAATTATTTCAACCTTTCCTCGTTGGCTCTCCTTCTAAAATTTTCTATGCGTTTTATCAACTTGAATTACGGGGTGCCTCTCCTCCAAATAGCTTCACAGATAAAACCGGAGGTTCCTTTTTATGTCGTTATTGTCAAAGGAGATGTGCCGGTAGATTTTGATCCACGCGCGAATGTAATGAGAGAACCACTGCAAAAACAATTTGAAAATGGAGAGGTTCCTGCTCAAAAAATTGCTCAAGTGCCGATTTTTGTTGGCGTGCAGGCAGATATCTATCGGCTCGTTCGATGAATTTTGATAAGCTCAAACAGACTTTGATTCTTCCTTCCTGGGCGGCCGTTTTTTTTCTAACGGTTTTTTCCTTATTCCTTCCCATTTATTTTGGAACAAAAAATTTTATTTTTTTTGATCGTTCGACTGTTCTGGATGGGGCTTGGAGGATTCTGTTGGGTCAGGTGCCTTACCGGGATTTTTCAATCTACTTTGGTCCTCTCCTTTTTTATCTTCAGGCACTTTTTTTTAAGATGTTTGGGATCACCCTATTTTCCGGTGTCCTACATGCGGCGGTGATGAATAGTGTGGCAACCCTATTGACCTTCTGGGGTGTTCGAAGGTTTCTGGGTGTTTCAACGGGTTCCGCATGGGCGGCCGCTGTTTTGACGGCTTTTTGGTTTTATACCCCCATCAGTTGGCCCTGGTTTGAACAGACAGGGTACCTCCTGCTCATGGCCTCCTTTCTCATGGCATGGACGGGCAATCCCATCTCTCTTGCTTTTTCCGGAGGTCTCTGTGCGCTCACGGTTTTGTGTAAGGCGGATATTGCGATTGTTTCAACCTGTGCCATGCTTGGGTTACTGTATTTTTTTCATCCTCCTTCGGGGGACAATTTCAAGAAAAACCTCTTCTTATTTTTAGGGGGCTATTTTTTTGTTTTAGGACTTTGGTTGATTTTTCTGCTGGGGACAGGGTCTCTTCATGGAGCGTGGTTTAACCTTGTCGTCAGGCCCAGCCAATTGGGTCGTTTCCATCGTCTTCTCGATCTTCCACGAAACCTCTTTCTTCGTCCCGCCCTGATTGTTTTATTTCTGGGGACCTTTTTTGGGGTGACCCTTTTTCTCAAACAACCCTTATCAAAAAACAGGCCTGCCTATGGACTTCTGATTATTCTGAGTCTGGCACAAATTTTTTGTCGGCAACTTTCTTCGGTTGTTTCCCATGCCCACCTCGTTTTTTTAGGGTGGATGTGGCTGATTTTAAAAGAAGGGTTTAAGGAGCGGCGTATTTTGATGGGCATCTTATGGTGTTTTTTTGTTTATGGTGGCTGGAAGGTTAGTTCTGAGAGGCTTGCACTGTATGATAGTCACCCGGCTTTTCATCAGGAATTTGCGATGATTTCTGCGCCTGAGTTTAAGCATATTCAAATTCAAAAGGGTTTTGCAGAAGATTTAGAGGAGCTTCTTACCTGGGGACAAAAGGAGTTAAGACCAGAGGATCGTGTTCTTGTCTTGCCTTCTATGAGCGTTCTTTATTTTGTTTGGAAAAAGGAGCCTCCCCATCCTTTTCTTTTTCTGGATGCGGGATACTCTATTTCCCGTCGTCTTGGGGATGAAGAGGTACTGATCCATTCGATTCAAAGTCACAAGCCGAAGTGGCTTATTTTAGAATCAAAAAAACAGGTTTCGGATGTGAGTCTTGAGGAATTATTTGATTATTTCCCCAGATTCTATGATTATCTTCGCCAGGTCTATGTGCCCACTCAATCTCTCTCGGGCTATTCTATTTTGAAATGGAAGGGGGATCCATGATTCTTCCTTCGTGGGCCGCCATTTTTTTCTTAACGGTTTTTTCCTTTCTTCTCCCCCTTCATTTTGGAACTCGAGGTTTTGTTTTTTTTGATCAGTCGATGATTATCGATGGAGCTTGGCGTATTCTATTGGGTCAGGTTCCTTATCGAGATTTTTCAGTCTACTTTGGCCCCCTTCTTTTTTATCTTCAGGCCCTTTTTTTTAAAGTTTTTGGGATGCAGCTTTATTCGGGAGTGATTCATGCGGCTGTGATGAATATGGTGGCGACGTTGGTGACGTATTGGGGAATGCGTCGGTTGATGGGAGCTTCTGTGATCAGTTCTTTGGGAGGGAGTCTTTTGACGGCGTTGTGGTTTTATTCCCCGATGAGTTGGCCGTGGTTTGATATAACGGGATATCTTTTTTTGATGATCTCGTTGTTGTTGGTATGGCGAGGAGGGAAGGGTTCTTTATTTCTCTCAGGTTTCTTTTGTGCCCTGACCTGGCTGTGTAAGGCCAATGTGGCTGCAGTTTCAAGTATGGTACTACCGATAGTTCTCTATTTTTTTCGAAGGAATCTCAAAAAAGAATTTTTTTATTTTATCACAGGATATTTTTTTATCCTCTTTGGTTGGTTTACTTATTTGATGGTCTCACACTCTCTAGGATCCGCCTGGCAGGATCTTGTTGTTCGACCCAATTCTTTGGGTCGGATTCATTCCCTTTGGCATTTCCCTTGGGGTCTTGTGCAACAATATCCGCCCGTACTGACGCTGCTTCTCGTTCAAGCTCTTGCGTTCTGTTTCTTTTTTAAAGATGCCGATGTTTCTAGAAGAAAGATTTACTTCTCTCTCATGATTCTATCGTTAGTTTCTTTTGTGGGGGCTCAGACTTCTTCGGTGGATTTTCATGCGCATTTTGTTTTTGTTGGTTGGATTTGGGCTGGCCTCTCTCTGGGAATTTTTTTCAGTCAGGATATTCGGCCTTCGTTAAAATCTTTTTTTGTTTTCTTGATGTGGCTCATTTTATTTCTAGGAGGTTTACGCATGTCAGCGGAGCGCTGGCCTTGGCAATATGGTCATATTCATCCAGAGGGTAACCTATCAACCGTTCACTCTCCTGCCTTTCGACATCTGTGGATTCAAGAGCCGTATGCTCAGGATGTGGATGAACTCCTTCGATGGGCTCAAGACGAGTTGAAAGAGGAAGACCATTTTTTGGTTCTTCCGTCGATGACCCTCCTTTATTTCGTATTAAAAAAAGAACCCCCACTCCCTTTTGTTTTTTTGCACGAGAGATTTTCATTACAGCGTAAGCTTCATGATGAGAAGCGAATGATGGAATCGTTAAAGAAGGTTTCCCCGAAGTGGCTCATTTTGGAAACCAGAGAGCAATTGCCTCATTTACATGAATTATTCGAGTATTTTCCGACTTTTTACAGGCTTCTTCAACAGCAGTACGTTCCTTATAAGGCCTTATCGGGATACATGATTTTGAAGCATCAATAAAAACCTCTTATTTTAAGAGTCCCGGTTTTACCGCAAATGAATGTCGAGTGCCCGTTGGAATCACCTCGGTATTAATTTTTTTCAGATACCAATCGTAAGTCGAACAAAGCATCTTTTGATTGCCGTCTTGAGGCATCCAGCCTAATATTTTTTTTGCCTTTGAAATATCGAAGTAAAAAGGTTTGTGCGGAGTTTTATAATGCCAATCAACGAGAGGTGAAAGTCGCAAGTGATCCAAAAGAGTGAGAAGTAATCGTGCTGGCAGAGCGGGAAGGGGAGTGAGTTGGCTGGTGCTTCCGGCATGTTGGATGAGAGCGGAGAGATCTTCATTGATTGTTCCAAATTGATCTGAACCAAGATTAAAGTCTTCGCCACGGCAGGGACGCTCTGCCGCTAAAAGACAGGCGGAGGCTAGATCCCGTCCGCTTAAAAGCTGAAAGAGGTTCTTTCCATTTCCCAAAATAAAGACTCTCCTCCCTTTTCGGATGCGATCAAACAGAAGAGAAAAAATACCAAGGCGTCCTTGACCCACCAAGGTGCGTGGACGAATGATAGTGATGTCGAGACCTTTTTGTTTAAACTTTTGACAGACTTGCTCAGCATCATATTTTGAAAAACCGTATTTTCCCAAAGGCGTCAGGGGTGTGCTTTCGTTAATAGGAACCGTTTTCGGAATTCCATAAACCGCTGAGGTTGAGATAAAGATGACTTTTCGCACGGTGTATTTTTGGCAGGCTTCTAAAACTTTTTGTGTACCTTCAACGTTCACCTTCCAATAATCTTTGCCCGCTCTGGCGATGGGGAGTACCGCGGCATTATGGATGACAACGTCATGTCCAGCAATGGCTGAATGTAACTGTGTTTCGTCGAGGATATCCGCTTTGATAAAACGGCAAGAAGCCGAGGGGGTTAGATTCTCTAAAGCTTCTTCGCGGTCATAGAGCGTGATGGTATGACCGTGTTCGAGAAGTTGTTGAGTGAGAATGCGAGCAAAGAATCCACAACCACCTGTAATGAAAAAGCGCGAAGACATGAAGTGTATTCTAAGACGAGTTTTTTGCATTCGCAATCTTAAAAACGTGTTGGTTGGTGAAACAGGAAGACAAACCAGCTAAAATTTGTTATTAGATAAAAACTTTTTCATGAGAATAGTCACGGTTGTTCTCTTAGCTATTTTTTCCTTCCTTCTTCCTTACCTTTTTGGGGGGCGGGGTCTTGTTTATCACGATCAATCAATCATTATTGATGGGGCTTGGAGAATTTGGAATGGACAGATTCCGTACCGAGATTTTTCAGTGATTCATGGGCCACTCATTTTTTATTTGCAGGTTCTTGCCTTTAAAGTTTTTGGTCTTTGGGTTTTTTCTGCGGTTATTCAGGCAGCTGTTTTAAATGCTGTAGCCACCCTTTTAACTTATTGGGGAGTCAAGCGTTTTCTTCAAATGGATGAGTTTTGGGCCATTGGAGCGGCGCTCTTAACAGCTTATTGGTTTTTTACACCTTTAAGCTGGCCCTGGTTTGAGACGGTTGGTTACCTTTGCTTTTTGATTTCGTGTCTTTTAATTTGGTCGGGTCGCTCTTCCACTATTTTTCTTGCTGGGGTGTTTATTGGCTTGGCACTTTTGTCAAAAGCGAATATGGCCCTTGCCGTTTTACTCGTTTGTCCTGCAGTTCTTTACCTTTTACTTCAGCCAGGGAATAAAAAGAGGGGAAGCTTCTGGTTTTTAGCAGGGGCTTTGAGTCTCTTGATGAGTTGGTTTTTTTATTTAGTTGTCACCGGTTCCTTGGGTGGTGCTTGGGTTGATCTATTTGTCAGGGCCTCAAGAATCAATCGATTCGACAGAATTACGGCTCTTCCTCTTATGATGGTAGAAAATAGCCTGACGCTTTTTGTTTTTATTGCAGGCTGTTGTTTTTGGATTGAAAAGGATTGGCAAAAAAAGCGCGCGAACGGGCTGGCAGCACTTCTAGGTATTTTTCAGATTGTTGTGGGTCTTTTCTCTGCGGCAGCTGCCACCGAAAATAACATCGTCTTTATTGGATGGATGTGGGTGCTCTTGGTTCGGGGGTTGCCGTGGCAGGATCTTTTGTCTATGAAAAAGCAGAAAGTCGTCTTTACGGCGCTATTGGCCGTTTTTATGATTTTTGGCCATCAGACGGGTTATTATCGTGTTTGTTGGCAGTATGGTTTTGGTTCGATTGCTTCTTCCGCAAAGAAGCTTGTTCCTTTAAGTCATCCACGTCTAAAAAATATTTTAGTCCAGTTACCTTATGGGTCTGAGCTGAAAGAACTGCTCGACTGGTGTGAACAAGAGGTCAAGAAGGAAGATAGAATCTTTGTTATTCCTGCCATTAATCTTCTTTATTTTGTTTTAGATAAGGTGCCCCCTCATCCTTATGTTATCTTGGCGCCCGACTTTTCTCTTTACCGTGATCTAGGAGATGAGGACCGATTGATTGCTTCCTTAGAGAAGAGCAAACCTCAATGGATTATTCTAGAAAAACATGAACAAGTTTTAGGACATAATACGCTTTCACAATTTTTTGGATATTTCCCCAACTTTCTCGAATGTATAAAGAGAGACTACGTGTTATATAAATCTTTGTCGGGATACGATATCTTAAGGAATAAAACGTAGGATTCTTCGTCTATGAGAATCTGGAGAGGTATTGTTCTTATTTTTTGTGTTCTGGTTCTTGCTGCCAATTCTTGGCATCACGCACTTTTCCCTCAGCCAACCTGGGATGATTCCGTCTATCTGAGGATAAGTTTTATTTTTTATGATGCCTTGCAGGATGGGTTGGGTCATTTCCTCCGTGAATTTATCAATGCCAAAGCGATGACATCGCCGCCACTGATTTCTGTTTTTCCCCTGCCTCTTTATTTTCTGTTTGGACCGAGTGAGAGGATTGCTTTGTGGCTCAATGATTTTTTTCTCATTATTGGATGGATGGGTATTTATAAGATTGGCACAAAACTTTATGATGAATATGCGGGCTTGTGCGTTGTCGTCGCAACCGCCTTGTTGCCACTTTTTTATGGTCTTTCGCGCAGTTATTTAATTGAGACGGCTTTTGTGACAATTGTAATCGTCTCCCAGTGGCTCCTATTGGGGTTTTCTCCTCAAAAGAAATTACATGGGGTGCTCTTGGGCCTATTAGCAGGCCTGGGACTCTTGACAAAGACGGTCTACCCTCTTTTTATCATTGGGACCGTTTTCCTTTTAAGAAAGAAGCTTCAAGAGCAGTTTTTTATACTACTGATTGTAGCCTGTGGTGTGGCTTCTATTTGGTATGCCTTTCATTGGGAAGAAGAGTTTAAAACTCTTGTCAGCGCTTCTTGGGGAAAAGCCGCACTTCGTAGTGGTTCTCCAGATATTTTTTCATCCTCTGTTATTTTAAGCTATCTCAAGTCGTTAGGAGAAATTGCCTTTTCGTGGCCTTATGCGGGTGTGGCATGTGGAAGTTTGACCTGGGCCCTTAAATTACGTCAGAAAGGAACGCGGCTGGATTGGTCCGAGAAGTTTTTAATTCTTTGGTTTGCCGTTCCATTTGGTGTCTGTTTATTTGTTGTCAATAATCAGCCCCGTTATTTAGCGGCAGCCCTCCCAGCGATGACTCTTGCTGTAGGAATAGCTGTATCGAAGATTCTGGCAAGGCAAGTCACTTTTTTTCGTCGTTTTGTTTTAGGAGCTTTCATACTCATTGGGCCACTTTTTGTTTTTGTGAGTCAAACTTTTGGGTTGCCGTCAGCCATCGCATCTATTGCTTACAATGGTCCCCCAAGAAGATTGGGAGTATGGAATCGTGAAGATGTTCTAAGGATTATTTCCAAGGATAGCGGAGGGCGCCCTGTTTTTGTGGGTGTGAATTTTGATTACCCAGCTTTTAGTTATATAAATTTGTATTGTCTTGCAGCGTTAAGAAGATATTCCATAGACTTTTTAACTTTAGCGAGACGTCCTTTTAGACTAGGTGACCAGCAGATTTTGGATAATTTTGGTTTGGATTATTTAATTATTATCCGGGGAAAGTTGCCGGATGGCATTGAACCTCTTGATGAGTTGGCAAATTCCTATCGCTCGACCCTTGAGCAGCAGATTGATTCAGGTCAAATCCCTGCTATCAAAATAGTGGATGTGTCGCAGGTGGATGAAGTGATGGCTTCTATCTATCGGTTATTACCCAGGAA
>OBEQ011939622.1_pt1 | contig 18216 bp, 20 predicted proteins | sample 1670901 | NCBI WGS metagenome assembly OBEQ01 (sample SAMEA104232315, study PRJEB22302) | groundwater metagenome | biome: forest; feature: aquifer; material: groundwater | place: USA | collected 2011-08-07 | depth 5.4 m
CTCTTCCCTTTTGATGACCAACTAAGCAAACATCCCAATTTCGAAAATGGGCCAAACCCGCCACAATGGCCCGGTCGTCTGAGAAGTGCCGGTCCCCATGGAGTTCCGTAAACCCTTCGGTCAGGTAACTAATGTAATCCAGTGTATAAGGCCTTAATGGATGGCGCGCCACCTGAACCCGCTGCCAGGGTGTCAAATGTTCAAATACTTTTTTGATTTCCTTATCCAGTTTCTTTTCCGCGCTTTTAATTTCACCGGACAAATTGATCGCGCCGGATTCGCTCCTGACTTTCATTTCCAAAATCGTTTTTTCCATTTCCACAATGGGCCTCTCAAATGGAAGAAATGTGTTAAAAATATCTTTGTCCGTAATTTTAATCTTCTTCTTAGTCATGATTATTCCTGTAACGTTACTTTGGTTCCGACGGGAATGATGCTGTATATTTCCTCAACTTCTTGATTGAGCATTCGAATACATCCTTCGCTGGCAGACGTCCCTACCGTTTCAGGAAGCGTCGTTCCATGAATGCCGTAGCTCTTCAAAGAAAAACCCATCCAGCGGGTTCCTAAAATATTCTTCGGATCGCCCGGTTGATAAGCAATGTTCTTATCCCACCAAACCGGATTCTCGAGTTTGTTCACGATCGTCACGGTTCCGGTAGGCGTATCATGGCCGGTCCGGCCGGTGGCGACCGAATAAGTCTTAATTAATTCATTGTCCGCGTAAAGCTTCAGGGCATGGTTCGAAATATCGATCATGATGTTGAAATTTGTTTTCATGATTTTGAGTTTCATACCTTCATGAATGACGTCGTTTTTCAGATGATTGCTTTTTTTAATCAACTCGATAGTCGTATTGTTCACTTTGGCAATTTTTGAAAGCGCATCGCCCGCTTTGACCGTGTACTGGAAACTGTTCGGCGTAATCGTGGGGGAGAAAAGAATTTTGATGTTGATGTCTTGGAGTGTGCGTTCGGCTAATTTTTTCTCAGCTCCGGACAAATCCGAATTCGCAATGGTTTCGCATTTATTTTTGGCTTCGATCAAATCTCCTTGTTTGACCAAGTGATCAATTTCTTCAACCCATGAGTTTTTTGAAAGCTGGGAAAGTTCTGAGACGCCGGCCGGAGTCGCGCTAAAAGCCGACGACGGAATCACAAACACGATTGAAACAATCAAGGCGAGATGTTTTATCGATAACATATCAGAAATGACACAACCACTCCGAGAATCGCACCGACAATGACTTCGATCGGCGTGTGGCCCAAAAATTCTCTGAGGTATTGCTCCGAAAATTTTCCCTGCACATAAATTTCATCGATCATCCGGTTTAAGAGAACGGCTTGTCTGCCGACTGATCGGCGGACACTTGCGGCATCAAACATCGTGACCAATGCAAACACAAGCGCCAGAAGAAATAGAACCGAATTGACGCCGGCATAAATTCCCACCACCGTGGCAACGGATGCGGTTCCCGCTGAATGTGAACTGGGCATTCCGCCGGTATCGATGACCCAGCGTACATTGAATCTCTTGCGGCGGATCACATTGCGGACCACTTTAATGGACTGAGCAAGTGCCCAAGCTAAGCCGACCGCAAAGTAGGCCCTAGAAATTGGTAGTTGGTCGTTCATTTAATCCTATGGGGAAAGGAAAGAACAGTTGACAATACGAATAAATGATTTAAAATCAATTCGACCTTAATTTAAAACAAATATTTCATTTTAGATCGCGGTTTATTATAGTCGCTCGACCCAAAAAGGCAAGCGCGTTTCCTCCCGCCGTAGCCCTGCCGTAACCTCTTAAAGTGTCTGGAATGCTGTCAAAAACGTTTAGCGCCACCTGCGTCGGTATTGATGCCTATTTAATCGAAATTGAAGTCGATGTCGCCAATGGCCTGCCGGAAATCACCCTGGTTGGCCTTCCGGATCAAGCTGTCAAAGAAAGTAAAGAACGCGTGCGTGCAGCACTCAGAAATAGCGGCTTCCAAACAGCGCCTAAGAAAATCACGATCAACTTGGCGCCGGCTGACATTAAAAAGGAAGGGCCTGCTTACGACCTTCCCATCGCGTTGGGAATCTTGGCTTCGAGCGGTTTTGTAAAACCGGAATCGCTTCATCAATATATGTTTCTGGGTGAACTGGCGCTTGATGGAACGCTGCGCGAAATCAAAGGCGCACTACCGGCGGCCAATCTGTCCAAAAGAAAAAATCTGCCGCTCATCATTCCCGAAGCAAACGCACACGAAGCGGCTCTGATTGAACATCATTCTGTGTTCTCAGCGCGGACACTGAAGGAAGTAGTGGAGTGGATTAATGGAGAGAGAAATTTAAAACCCATTCCTCCGGGGCCCGTAAAAGACACCGGCCCTTCTGCCGATGAACCGGATTTTTCCGAAGTGAAAGGACAATTTCATGCGCGCCGTGCGGCAGAAATTGCAGTCAGCGGCATGCACAATTTATTGATGATCGGGCCGCCCGGTGCCGGGAAAACCATGATTGCCAAACGGATCCCTTCAATATTACCGGCGCTCAGCAAATCCGAGTATCTGGAAGTAGCCAAAATTTATAGCGTTGCCGGAATCAGCATCAAAGATTCACAAGCGATGCGACGGCCGTTTCGAATGCCGCATCACACGATTTCGCAAATCGGACTGGTCGGCGGCGGAAGTTTCCCGAGGCCCGGAGAAATTACCTTAGCCCACCGGGGTGTTTTATTTTTAGACGAATTTCCGGAATTCCGGCGCGATGCCATTGAAGCGCTGCGGGCACCGATTGAAGACGGCTGGATTTTGATCTCACGCGCTAAAATGAATTTGATCTTCCCCGCTCAATTTTTAATCGTTTGTGCGATGAATCCGTGTCCGTGCGGATTTTTGACAAGCGCCAAAAAAGCATGCCGCTGCACGATGAGCCAGATTCAAAAATATCATCAAAAAATTTCAGGCCCGATTTTAGACCGGATTGATCTCCACGTAGAAATTCAAGCAACGGATTATTCTGCTTTGCAGAGCGTTACGGCTCAGGAAAGTTCCGCTGAAATTTATAAACGCATTTCAGCGGCACGGCTCCTTCAAAAACAAAGGTTTCATCAAAGCGAGAAAACAAATGCATTGATGTCGTCTAAAGACATTAAAAAATATTGCTCGATGTCAGATAGTGCCCGGAAATTTCTCGAGAAAGCGATGGCCGAGCTGGAATTTTCGGCGCGGGGTTATTATAAGATCCTGAAAATTGCGCGTACGATTGCCGATTTGGCCGGAACGGAAATCATCGGAGAAGAACACATTGCCGAGGCCATTCAATACAGGACGCTGGATCGGAACTGGTTTGGCTAGAAATTAACGCGAATAAATGGAGACCACACAGATGAGAATCCATAGCATAAGATTGATCTGTATCTTTTTGTCAAAAAAAGTATTTGCGCGAGATCGCCATCTTTGCGAATCTTATGAATTAAATAAAGATACCGAAAAATTCCGTAATATACAAAAGGTATGCTAAGCATTATTTTTTGGCTCCCGAATTGGACCAACGTTCTTGGATCTATTGTGTAGAGTAAATAAACGACAAGTATCGAAGCCGTAAGAACCATAATTATTTGGTCAATAAAATAAGTGTTATAGTGAGCTAAAACTCCACGATGAGAAACTGCTTCCTTTCCAAGTAGCCTCAATTCTTGCCGCCGCTTTGTAAATCCCAAAAAAGCGCCAGAAGCCCTGTCATTAAAACGATCCAGAGTGAGAGTTTGACTTCGGCAACGAGGGCTCCGGCTATGATTCGCAGCAGAAAGAAACATCCGATGCAAAAAACATCAATGATGATAACTTCTTTTAAGACTTTCGTATAAATAATGCTGAACGCAAGGTATGTCGTGACAACCAATCCAAAATAAATATTTAATAAATAGGATAAAATCAAAAAAATTCCACGAGTGCACAGGCGACGATTTTAACTTTTAAAAAGGCTAATTTTTCCTGAAGTAATCGGCCTTTGCCGTTTGGTTGGATGGAATTGATCTTTTTTAACGTCAACAATGCCGTTGATCAAATAACTAGCACTCACCGTCAAAGAGAACAGGAGGAATGCGACTGCCGTTCTGAGATTGGCTGGAAAATCAAATAACTTTTGGTCAAAAGTTAACGGAAGAAAGATAAATAAATTTTTAATCCACTGCGGCACTCTAAGGGATAAAAATAAATGCTTGAAGAAATTTCTGTCCATCAATCTTTCTTTACGCTGACTTCGCACAGAAAAGTATTTGAATCCTCAAAAAAGACGCGATATTTCAAACTACTTAAATATTCAGTCCATTCCAGTCTATTTTGATAGTGAAAATTACTTTTTGACAACAAGAGGTAAACCTTTTGATAAGGTCTGCTCCATTCTTTTACCTGCTTGTTCAAATCCACCTCAGCCTGAAAACAGTCCAGATCTCCCTCCCACAAAACGGGGACAAATTTGGAATAATTGCTGAATAATAGATCTTCATGCCTTAAATTTTTTTTGAGCCAATCTATCGCTTCCTTGGAAGAGCCAAAAACCTCCGGATAAAAAACGACTCCCTCCATCAGCGCATCCTTTCTCTGGAAAATTTCTTTGATTTCCGCATAGCTGCGGCTTGCGCCGGAAAATCCGGTCACAAAAAGCACTATCCATATTCCCCCTAAGAGGATGCGGGCCAAGATGGACGGTTGTTTTTTAAGTGCATGGCTTAAGGCTTCCGCTAAAACCGTAAATAAACCAATCAGGAAGGGAGTTAAGATCCAGTAATACCGCATTTTTAGGTGGAAAAACGAGAAAAAAGCCAAAGTCGTATAAAATAAAAGTGGAATGTAGCATAGCGAAACGGCAATCATCCAAAACAGGGGGCTGGAATAAAATGCTTCACAACGGAACTTTTTTAAATAAAAGATTGAGAAGATCGTAAGCGAAAGCACGAGGGCTGTCCAAAACAATCCAGCAGTCTGCAGGCTATCTGGCAAGCTAAACACTTGAAAACCGATTTTGCTCAAAAAATCCAAGATGGTTCGTAAAGAAATCTTATCGATTATCTGAGTGTTTATAGGAATCATCAGTGAATACTTACCTGTAGCCCATTTATTTCGGATCAACCAGGGGAGTGCTCCAGCCACCATCACCGATAAAAAAATCCCTGTGTCAAAAAGAGCTCGTTGCTTTTTCGAGGTGAATAAACCCGTAAAAAGAAAAATTGTGGTTCCCATGGCAAAGGCAAGTCCCGCATATCGGGTCAGGCATGCCGCCAGAATCGACAAAGAAAGCACAAGAATCCAAAACGTGTGGGGTTTTCCTGTCAAATATGTGTGAGCATAATAAACGCTCAATGCCGCCAACCCCAAAAAAACCATGAAAAGACCTTCACTTAAAGCTACGCCTAAAAAGTTCCAGTGTCCCGGCGAGACCAAAAGAATGATACTGGCAAGAAAAGCAAAACCTGCTCCCCTGATGATTTTGGTAAAAAAGAATAACCATAGAAAAAGAAAAAGGAGGCTGGAAATGCAATTGATTCCTCGCGCGCTGGCTACAAGCCCTTGTCGCGTCAGTAAGTGGAACGCCGCAATTGCCATGGAATATCCCGGCGGCCAGCCCGATTCCGGATGGCGGCCTCCTTTAGAATCGACGAACTGAAAATCTTGACCTTGCGCAAGACTTTTCGCTCCGTAAATATAAACGCCGCCATCATAGGTAACGCATAACGGAAACCGCGCGATCCAAATGACGGTGGGGATACTCAAAAGCCACAGAAGCAACGCTATTTTTTCTTTTCGCAACATGGAAGTTTGGGAATTAGAAACGAGCTCGGAGACGGAGCTTCTTCAAAGAAGTGATTTAGCAAGGACTGGAAATTGATTGAGTTCGCTGTCATGATAAAGAAGATGAAAAGCCTTCGTTTGCCGCGCCAATCCCCGCACAGCCGAGAAATGATCTACCGCCAATGCACTGAGGGCCGGATTAAAATAACCAAAGCCGCTTTCCTTCATTAATTTTCGTGCGGCTTCATCCGCGGAAATTTCCTTAAGCGTGAGCGGCTCCCCTTCTTGATATTCTGGGAAAATGACAACTTTCGGTTTCAAAGAATCAACCGGATCATCGTTTGTGAATAGGTGAAATGGAAATCTTGTCTTTCCATCGTAATACCCTTTTTCGCCTTTTCCATTTAAATGCTCGAATCTTTCCAGCGCAGATGATTTGAGCAAAACTCTCTTCGGAAAACTAAGCAATTTGATTTCCTCACTCGTTCCCCGAAGAAAGCAAACGTCATCTGTAAACAATCGGAATCCATTCAGGGCTAATATCAATGCAAGCGTACTTTTACCGGCGCCTGAGGGGCCGCTGATGATAATGCCTTTTCCATCTTGAGAGACAACTGAAGCATGCAAGTGAAACCAATTGTTGAGGGCTAGAATCAGACGAATGGGGTTCAAAAAAACATAGCCGATAATTTGGTCCCATGGTAAATTTTCACCGTCGAAGATTGAAGCGCGGACAATTTTATTGTCAGGATCCACTGAAACATCGGCCAAACGATTACCCATAGAACTGTGATAAAGCGGCTTTGACCCTTCCCAGCCGTGATACAGAAAGTGATTTTTTTGAGGAAGATTTATTTTTGGTTCCCGATTTATATGAAAGCTGATTTGAATAGAAGTCTGTGCATCAGAAATTTCTTTGGAATCTATAAAATCGTCGAGGTTCTCTAAGACATGTGAATCGTTGGTATGGATGTCTAAGGTAAGAAAATGACATTGATAGGTTTTTCGCAATAAGCGTGTATCAAGAGACATTGGAACCGGATATTTGAAGCTGCACGCGTTGAAGAAGGTCCGATCCAAGGCTGAGAGCTGCATTGCTCAAATCGGAATTGGAACCAGCGTTCGATATTTTCATCAAGTAATGATGGGCCAGAAAATTGGAAGGATTGAGCTCCAAAAGTTGTCCGAAAATTCGGCTTGCTTCTTCTGCCTGCCCCAATCCCGCTAAGGCTAAAGCCTTTACAATTGGCTCGGACAATTGAGGGTCTAACCGCTCTACTTGTTCACACCGTTCCAGTGCACCTTTGAACTCTTTAGATTGAAGTAACTGAATCGCTTTAGCCATCGACTGGTCCGCCGAGTGGCTGTCGGCAAGTGGAAATTGAGTAAAGACTTCACTCCACTTTGCGCGAAATGCCAAACGATTGGTGCGATTCTGATTCGCGCTGCCGGTCCTGAACAAATGATGATGAACAATTTTCACTTGGCCATGATAAACGATTTTATAACCGGCAAGCCTGGTTCTGATGCAATAATCATAATCCTCACCTTGGGAGGGAAAAAACCGTTCGTCAAAATCTCCGACTTTGGTAATCAACTCGCGCCTCATCAGCCAACATGGACCAATCAGCGTGTCGCATTCTTTAATGTATTCCCGCTGCCCTTTGTCCAGCTCATTTGCAGAAGGACAACGTATTGGATTCATGCGAACTTCTGCCGCCATGATTCGTTGATTCGGATAAACAATTTTGCCGCCGACAATTCCGACATTCGGTTTATCGCTGATTTGGGAATAAAGATCTTCGAGCCATCCGGCGGGGACTTCAATATCATCGTCGAGAAGCGCTACGAATTCGCCATTGAGCGTTTTCAGGACAAGGTTTGCCGCGCCGGAAAAACCCAAATTTTTTGGGGCCCGAATGACACGCACTCCGGCGGGTTGTAACGACTCGAGGTATTTAAATGTGCCGTCTGTGCTCGCGTTATCCAGAATGGTCAACGCATAATCAATAGAGGTGTTTCTCCGAATGGAGTCAAGACAGCGCTCAAGGGTCTGTTTTGCATTATAGGTGACGACGACGACATCGATCATGGTTCGATAACTAAGAGTTGCCGGTATTTTTCTGAATTCTGCTTAATCCACTCAATCGTTGTTTTTAATCCTTCTTCAAGACCGACTTGGGGCTTCCAGCCAAGCAAATCTTGAGCGAATGTATTGTCAGAAAGCAGCTGAGTCACTTCACTTTCGGAGGGCCTGACTCTGTTTTGATCAATCTCAATCTCAACGGATCGGTCCATGAGTTGGATAATCAAATGCGCCAATTCTTTAATCAAAATCCCTTTGCCGGTACCGAGATTGAGCGTTTTTCCAATGGCATCAGGTGAAGACGCGGCGAGCACAAATCCTTCAACTGTATCTGTGACATAAGTTAAATCTCGAGAAGGATGAACATTTCCCAGGCGAATCACGTTTCCTTCTATGCACTGAGTAATAATGGCGGGAACTACGGCCCGTATGGATTGTCTAGGTCCAAATGTATTAAAAGGACGAACAATCGTAACCGGAACACCGTAGGAACGATGAAAGGACTCTGCCAATTGATCAGCCGCCACTTTGGTTGCGGCATAGGGCGATTGCGCTTGTACCGGATGAGATTCATTCATGGGAACATAACGCGCTGTTCCGTAAATTTCACTCGAAGAAGTGTGAATTAATCGTTCAATATTTCGCTCGCGGGCTGCTTGAAGCACATTGAGTGAGCCTTCAATATTGGTGCGAACATAAGCCCGAGGCGTTTTGTAGGAATGAGGAACATCAATCAGTGCGGCCAGGTGAAAAACAATATCAATTTCTCGCATCGCCTCAAACAAGTAATCGTAATCGCAAATATCTCCAGCGACAACTTCAAGTTCTTTTCTTACCGGTAAAAGATCGAGCCAGCCTTCCTTGCCCAAAGCATTGTAATGAACAAAAGCCCGGACTCGAGCGCCTTTTTCAACCAGCCGTTCCGCCAGATGACTTCCGATAAATCCGCCGGAACCTGTAACTAATACTCTTTTCCCCGTCCAATTCAACCCAACACCTCTCTAACTACCGAATCCCCATTGAAGAATATCATCGAATTTTTTAATCGTAGGCACTGTATAAGGTTTTTTTGAACTGCCATTACCGATGTTCCCGTTCGGTTTGAGGTTTTCTTCTTGAGTATCGCTATTTTCATTACTGCAAAGGATGCCTTCCTTTAATGACTGATCTAGGAATTGATCTACATCGGTTATGGCCTGAGCGAGGTCGATCTCGTAATGAGAGACAACGTCATGGGCAATTTGATTTGTACTTTTCCTGAGCAAAATCCGCTCCCAAATAAAACTGCTTAGCTCGTCAAGTACGTAATAGATTCCGGTTTCTGTATCTAGTACTACGGTTTCGGACTCAACTTTTTTCCAGACGATCTTCTCTGCGGGAATTTCAAGCATGATGAACATTATAAATCTTTAGCTTCACAAATTTCAAGCTTGTCCAAATACGTTCTTGAATCAATGAGAAAACGCCAAGTGCGCGGGAAACTGCCTTCCAAAAAAGCTTTTGGAGATGAATTTCTTTTTCCGTTTTTTCAATTTTAATCACGAGGCCCGACAAATTCGCTGACGGCAAAGGAAGATCCAAATAGCGATATTGGTCCGCTTTCGCAACCAGCATTTGTTCATGGCCGCGGAAAGTTTTATATAAGAAACGGCGGACTGTTGGTCGATTGTTTTTTTGAACCAGAATCAGGTCTCCGATTCGTAAATCGTCCGGTTCCGCTCTTATTACTGAAACCCGGTCGCCCTTCCTGAGAAATGGACTCATCCCTTTGACGCTTCTGTAACTTAATTTCTGAAGTCCCGTTTCCAAAGCATGAACGTCTCGGAGTTGAATTGCGATTTTGCTCGATTCGGAATTAGTTAACATATTGTCTTAATCCCGAACGGGCCATCTGTAGAGCTTCTATTAACGGGAGATAAGTTCCGTGAACCCAAGCCCGACCGTAATAAGAAAAAAGAATTGGGTCCGGAGGCTGAATTCCAAATTGAATGAAAATATAATCTTGAACTAATTTGCTTGTGCGTCCCGATGCGTCCATAGAAAATTGTGTCATATCAATGTATCGCTGCATTTTTACTGCCAACTCCAAAACAGCATTCTGATATTCCGAACCGTGCATGAAATAAGATTCACAGATCCGGTCGACTTCCCCCTCGTACCATTGAATGATGGCTGACAGTTGTGCTTTGATTTCCTCTGAATCAGACAAAAAGTAAACGCCCCATTCAGAAAATCGTTCATCAAAGCAAGAATATAAAAGTGAATTTAAATATTTCGCCGCTTTTTCCCATTCATTCCGGTGTGCGTTTGGATTGATTTCTTTTAACTTTCGGCAAGCACAGAAAAACTCTAAGGATGACTTTCCTTTCGGCCAAAAACCCTCAACTCGAATATTGAGGCCGTCCTGATTTTTGTAACAGACCGAACGGTCTTGAAACACACAATTGAGAACTTGGAATTCGTTGAAATTAAAAATGGGCTGATAATTTCTGATCATCTGAAGTTCAGGGTCCGAAATGCCTCTTAGAATCAAAGAGTTAATGGTTACAATCGATTGAAGATCCAACATCTTCTCCGACGGCGCTAAATTGGGAACATCTGCTCTTTTCCAAATCCAATTCAGAGCCTGTTGAAACCGCTCCCAAGCTTGAGCCGGTTGCTGACCGGTAGGCTTTAAAAATAACCGCCAGGGTTCGCTTGGAAATTGCTGCAAGGCCGCGATCCAATATGAGGGATCGATGAATTTTTTCCAGACTTCCTCACCCGACGGTCTTTTAAGAACGGAGGGTTTAATAATTGAAGATAAGGTCATAACTGCCTGAAAGTTTAACTAACCGCGCTCCAAAACCCAATAAAAACCGGTCGGCACCCCAACGTCCGGGCGGCGCGCTTTGTTCATGATGATTTTCAAAGTTAGATGCGCTCCAGGCATCAAAAATAGCGCACTGGTTTTGTTTGGCAAAACGAATGACTTCCCACATCAGAAGATTAGAAGCCATAAGTTCCCGATGCCTTCTTGTAGAAGCCCCGTGCGGAAAATAAACTTTATCTTTAAATACAAAAACCATGGCCATGGCATAAACTTCGTCTCCGCGAAACGCCTTGATCAAATGAACCATTCCGCTTGGTTTGAGAATATTCCAAAATTGCCTGTAATAATGTGGATCGGGCGCATAAAAATTCTGTCGGTTTTTTGTTTCCTCAAGTAAAGCCAAAAAGTTTTCAAGAGCAGCTTCGGAATTATCAATCGTCGTTTTTACACCCTTGCCCTGGGCAAGCCGTATATTGTAACGGGTTTTCGGATGCATCCGCCGAAGAAGCTCTTCTTCTGAAAGGGTTAAATCGATTTGGAATGTGTTTCGTGAAAAAACAGAACGAGCGGGACGGCAACCTTGTGCCAAAAGAAATTCATGTAGATTTTCAGTTGCGGGGAAATCCAGCTCCAACTTAACCACTATACACTGGTTCTCTCGGCCAATTTTTCTTAACAGTTCTAATTGGTACTGATCCGGCAGCGGACCTTTTGGAAGATAGCCTATCTTGCATTGCGTTTTGCACAGCGGACGAATAAAAAGTTGAAAGCCTTCCATCAATGTTTCCTGATCATCAAATCCAATTCGAATCACTTGATCGCCCTGAGACTGACGAAATTCACCCCACCCAAATGTCTGCATTGGATGGTTCACGGTCTCATCCTGGACCTGCCCTTGGAGAATCACCGTCTTAAAAATCTCCTAATAATATTGATCACAATTGAGGGAGTATATTTCTTTAAGAATCCGGAAACCATTCTATATTTATCCCAGTGTTCCTGGGGCCGGGCGCGAAAAATTGTACTGTGCGGCTTGGATGCGCCTTCAAGTGGGGCTTCCTTCGTGTAATAATAAATTTGAAAAGTTTTTCGGGTCATTCCTTCCGGACAATTTAAAGGATCGGGAAGACCGTGATAAGAAGTATCGCTCGTCGTAAAGATAAGACATCGATTAAAAATCGGCGCTATTTTTTTGACGCAAGATTTCATTCGTCTATCCCATAATTCAAGATTTCCTCCGTACTCGGGCTTCCAATCCTGATTCATGTAAAAAATTGCATTCAGGCGGCGGTGCATCTGAAGCTTTGCATGCCAATTAAAATCGGCATGAACCGCAAGGTGCCCTCCCCTCACATAATGCCTTAGTGTCTTATTAATTTCCAGATCGGGAATCAAATCATTGATTCCCGAAAGTAATTCTAGAAAATTAAGAAAAACGGAAGAATTCAAGTGATCGAGAAAGTGACGTGTAAAATTACCGATCTGTGTTTCGCTCGATGACTCGTACTTACCCGCCCTGACATGGCGTTCATCATGGTTGTTCCATTTATTTTTGTCGGGGGGCGGGAATTCATTCAGAAGAAGTTCAACAGCCGGGGTGGGAAGAAAATCATTGAATACGGCATGAGGAAAAGGTTCGGCTTCTGTATAACTTTTTCTGCTACTTAGGGCTAAATTTTCCAAATGTTTGGGGTCGAAAAAAAAAGCGCTTTCTGGTACCATGACTGTAGTTTGCACTTGAGACATAAGTATTTTAAATCATAGTTTGGCTGCACTTAGAATGTCAACTCATTTGTCGGGCTCTGATATAATAAACACTTTCTTATGAAAATCATTGAAGTTGAAAATCTAACTAAGATCTACAAACCATTCCCCTTCTCCAAGGAACCAGCTGTAACCGCGCTCAAAAATGTCAGCTTTCAAGTAGAGAATGAAACTATTTTTACTATTTTGGGTCCAAATGGGGCTGGAAAAACAACTCTGATTCAAATCCTGGCAGGCCTAATTCCTCCGAGTGCGGGCAAGATCAAAATTGCCGGTTTTCCCATTCATTATCAAAAGGCAATTTCAAAAAAAATTGGGCTCTTTACCTCAAGCAGTAAAGGATTTTGGGCATTCTTAACCGGATGGCAAAATCTGGAATATTTTGCTGCTTTACAAAATCTGGCCGGGTCTTCGGCGCAAAAAAAAATCGCTGAATTAGTTGAGTTGTTTAACATGACTTCATATATTAATCGCCAAATGCACACTTATTCAAACGGCATGAAACAGCGGCTTTTGCTTTCAACAGCCCTCCTTCATGATCCGGAAATTCTGCTGCTGGATGAGCCAATTTCTCATCTTGACCCAATAGCAACCAGAGAGTTCCATTTTTTAGTGAAAAATGAACTTGTCCAACACTTAAAGAAAACCGTTATTATTTCAACTCATCAACTTGAAGAGGCGCAAGAAATCTCTGATACGCTGATATTCTTATTTGAGGGAGAGCTCTTGTGGCAAAAACCGGCCGATCTCTTCCGCATTAATCCGGGAAGTTTACTAAACGAATACATAGCAACGGTGGAAAAAAAGAATGAATGCTTTGAGACTCAGTTTCGCTAAATTCTGGATTTTATTTATTTCAGAAGTGCGGTTTGATACCAAGGCCTACTTTAGCTTTTGGGGAAGATATCTTTGGATATTTTTTCTATGTTTAAATTACCGTTTTTTTTTGGAATCGGCGCTTTCGCGGGCCATGATCTCATTGGGTAATTACGAAATGAGTTTTCCTCTTTTTCTGATCAGCGGAATCGCTGTTTTCCGATTGGTGATACTTTCCATTGGAAGCATTAATGAAACGATTTTTAATTTAAGAAGATCGGGAGTGATTAGTTGGATTCTCCTTGGCCCTACGAATATTTATGAGCTATTCTTTGCACATGCAATTTGGAAATCTTTTTTGGGTTTTACCGAGATTTTGGCGGCTGTCATTTTTTCAAATCTTTTGATCGGAACACCGATACAACCATTTTTTCAAATTTCCTCTTTCTGCGCCCTCTTATTGATGTCTTTCACCTATATTGGAATCGGAATGTCTATCGCAGCTGTTTCGCTGTTGTTGAGAAAAGGAGATTTCTTATGCCTGGCCGTTGAACAAATTTCTATGGTATTTGGCGGTATGTTCTTCCCAATCTACCTATTGCCAAAACCGATCGTTTTTATTTCACAAATTCTGCCAATCACCCATTCGCTAAATATTATCCGGTATTCTCTAACCCATATTGCGCGTATGCCACCGCTGGCTTTATTTTCTCCCTTGATACAAATGTCCTTGGTGTATTTCGTTTTGGGAATTTTTATACTGCAGAAAAGTCTTACTTATGCAAAACAAAATGGACTGCTTTTGAACAATTTGCATGAGTAAGCCGAATTTTTTAACTCATTTTTCCATTCTGGTTTACCATCAAATCGGCCGCGGAAATAACCTGGATTATTTAATCCTAGACAAAAGTTTGTTTACTGAGCAAATGCATTTTATCACCAAACACTACCGGCCGTTTTCCTTGGAGGACCTGCTCCAGACAATCCGCCGAACCGGAGCCATTCCGCCTAAAAGCATCGTAGTGACCTTTGACGATGGATACGCAAACACTTACTCCGAAGCGTTTCCCATTCTTCAGAAATATAAAATTCCGGCCACCTTATTCATCACCACGGGGTTTATTGAAAATTCTGTTCGTTCACCTTACGCGGCAAAGATGATGTCCTGGAAAATGGTAAAAGAAATGCACAAATCCGGAATTGAAATCGGTTCTCATACCCTCACCCATCCGAATCTCCGGAATTGCGGGGCGAAAAAAGCTGCTTACGAAATGACTGAATCCAAAAAGCAAATTGAGCAAAAAATCCAGGCGCCGGTAAAAACATTGGCGTATCCTTACGGGAGTAGCCGCGCCTTCAGTGAAACCACACAGTCATTGGCCAAAAAAGCAGGTTATCTAGGTGCTTGCACGACTGTCTCCGGCCAAAATGAACGGACCACCAATCCATTCGCGCTCCGGCGAATTTCATTGGCTAAAAGCCAGATCCGGTTTTTTGCGCTGCAGGTTTCAGAACTGACAAAAGGAAATTTGCCGCCTGAAGAAATGGCCGCGCTGGGAGGAATTAACCAAAAAGTAATTCGGCTTTGGAAGAATCGTTATGATTGGCTTGGCAAACGATTGAAGCGCGATGATTTTTTAAATGCTCAAAAGGAAGCCCGAGGAAGCGGTAAAGCGTAAGGATTCAAAGGAACCGGCTCCGGAAAACAATCGGACGGCGTTTCTTCTAGAATTAAGAAGTCTCCGACTTGTGTGTGAGACTTTTCAATCGCACCGACCGGAAGTTCTAAAACAGCTTTGGCTTTCCAAAAAACCGGCCCTGTTAAATTCGGCCTAAAATCTTTTAGTGCCGCCAACACTTGGTAATTCCCGTCCAAATAAAGCACATCAATTGAAAAGGCCATGGCAAAGGTATGAATTCCTTTGCAGGACGGGATCAAAAATCCTTCTCCTTCTTCCAGTTCACGCGAACCCAACAGCCCCCTGAAACGTTGCCAAACGTTTTTGGCAATTTTAAGTTGGCTGGCCACAAATTGTCTGCGCGTTCTGTTATAGACAATCATAACACTGTCCCCGAGGTGCTGAGATGCCTGAAAATCTGCACCAAACTAGGCCCTAAAATAACAATCACAAGCGTCGGAAAAATAAAAAACAGCAGCGGAAAAATTAATTTCACAGGGGCCTTTAAAATTTGAGCATGAATGTCCTGCCTTCTTTTTTTTCGGAGACCGTCTGCTTGAATCCGCAGTGTCTTCACAAGACTTGTCCCTAATTTATTCGATTGAATAACGGACCGGACGAGACTGTCAATTTCATCAACACCGCACCGTTCCGACATTCCCCTGAGCGCTTGCTCCCGGGATTTTCCGACCAAAATTTCCTGATTCGTATAAAGAAACTCCCGGCTGATGTGAGTTGAGACGCGCCTTTGTTCTTCCCCGATTCGGACCAGCGCACTGTCAAAAGACAATCCCGCTTCCAATGCCACCACAAAGAGATCGAGCGTGTCAGGAAGATAACGTTTGATTTCTTTGCGCCGCTTAAAAATGGCGCCAATTAGCCAAACTCTCGGAATTAAAATAAAAATAACTGCAATGGCAACCCCGAGCAGAATCGCCGTTTCAAGCGAAGCTCTTAAGAAAAAAAATGACGCGGCAAACGTAATCAATGGAAACAAATAGCAAACCCGCTGCAGCAGAAGAAATTTTTCAAGGTCCGAACGGCGCCTCAAGCCCGCTTTCTTTAGCTTTTCTCTGATTCCCACATAACTTCCGGACGGCTCATCATGAACTTCGAGCTTTTCTTTTTTCTGCTCTTCCCTCGTCGCCCGGTTCAAGCGATCCAAAACAGGCCCGCTTTGTTTCCATATCATATTTTTCATGGAAACCGCCGTAAAAAAAGCCGTCCAAAACGTCAGTACGACAATCGCGCCTTCACTCGCCATGGCTTCTCCTAAAAATCCAAACTAACAATTTTTCGAATGGATAAAATCCCTAAAATTTGCCCGACGAAACATAAAAATAAAAGTTTTGTTCCAAAAGAATCTTGGACAAAAAAGAGCATGTATTCCTTGTTGATGACAAAAATAAAAAACCCGACAAAAACCGGAAGAAGACTGAGCACGGTCCCTGAAAGTCTCGCTTGGGCCGTCGCAGCATGAAGTTCCCGCCTCAGCTCCTGGCGCTCCCGGATCACGAATTCCAAATTATCCAAAAGTTCGGCCAGATTACCGCCCGTTTCGCGCTGTAAAATAACGGCGGAAATAAAAAGCCGCAGTTCCGGCGTATCAATTCGCTTCAGCATGCCCTTCAGTGCTTCTTCGAAATTTTGCCCCACTTCAATTTCGGAAAGAACGTGCCGAAATTCAAACGCCACAATATCTTTGTTTTCTTCAACCACCGTCCCGATTGCCATTTGCAAACTATGTCCCGCCCTGAGTGAACTTGCAATTAACGCAATGGAATCGGGAAAACGGGTCGAAAACATTTTGATCCGCCCCTTGCGTTTAAAATTGACGACCAAGAAAGGGATGAAAAACAACACGGATGAACATGCAGCGGCAATAATCCATTTGACGCCGCAGAAAAACAATCCAAAAAATGCCAGCGCGCTTAGCAACACGGAAAAAAGCAGAAAAGCTCCGACCGAAATGGACATGCCTGATTGGTGAATGAATGATTCAAGATTTTTGGCCCGCGCTATTTTTTGAAGCGCCCGGTTAAAAAAAGGAAGATCACTCAGCCGGTCTTTTTTCTCTAAATTTACCTCGGTCAGCGGAAAATTAGTCCGCTTAAGCCGGTATTGGATTCGGGCCCGTAGTTCTGCTTCTTGAGCGCGGGTAACATTGAAGATGCTGAGTCCCAAGAAAAAAATGAAGAAGAAGCTGATAATGCTAATGATGAGAATCATTTTTAATCGTCTCCTCAAACTTGGGCAAATGAACTCCATTTAATAGGCCCATCGTTTTAAGCCGGTCCAAAAACCGCGGCCGGACTCCGGAAAACTTAAAGTCACCGATGACTTTTCCGTCGGCGGTAACGCCCTTTTGCTGGAACACAACAATTTCCTGCATGGCCACGACCGATCCTTCCATGCCCGTCACTTCAGAAATACTAAGAAGCCGGCGGACACCGTCGCCCATGCGGCTAATTTGAATAATGACATCGATCGCGGAAGCAATCTGACGGTTAATGGCCCATTCCACCAAATTGCTTTCAGCCATCAGCATCATCGTTTCAAGGCGGTACAGCGCGTCTCTTGAAGTGTTCGCGTGAACGGTGGTCAAAGATCCTTCATGGCCTGTATTCATCGCTTGAAGCATGTCGATGGCTTCAGCGCCGCGCACTTCACCGACAATAATCCGGTCCGGCCTCATTCTCAGGGAATTGCGCACCAAATCTCTTTGCGTAATCGAGCCGCGCGCTTCCAAATTTGGCGGACGTGTTTCCATGCGCACCACGTGGCGCTGCTGGAGCTGAAGTTCGGCAGCATCTTCAATGGTTACGATGCGTTCGGAATTGGGAATGAAACCCGACAAGATATTAAGCAGCGTCGTTTTTCCGGAACCGGTTCCTCCGGAAATGACAATATTGATTTTTGCTTTTACGATTAATTCCAATAATTTCGCAATTTCTTCGCTGACCGTTCCGAATGAAATTAAATTTTTCATCTTAAGCGGATCCGCCTTAAATTTGCGGATTGAAAGCGAAGCGCCGTTTAAAGTCAGCGGCGGAATGATCGCATTGACGCGCGAACCGTCCGGCAGACGCGCGTCCACCATCGGCTGAGACTCGTCAATTCTGCGGCCGACCCGGGAAACAATCCGGTCAATAATTTGCCTCAGATGAGCTTCGTCCCGGAAAACAACATCGGTCATTTCCAATTTTCCCAATCGCTCGACAAACACTTGTTTGGAATGATTCACCAAAATATCATTAATGGTTGGGTCTGACAGCAACGGTTCAAG
>OBEQ011147652.1_pt1 | contig 18215 bp, 19 predicted proteins | sample 1670901 | NCBI WGS metagenome assembly OBEQ01 (sample SAMEA104232315, study PRJEB22302) | groundwater metagenome | biome: forest; feature: aquifer; material: groundwater | place: USA | collected 2011-08-07 | depth 5.4 m
AACAAGCTCTTTGCAGCTTTCGTACTCTTGGGCTAGAAGAGCCTCTTCTAAATACAACAAAGCAGTCACCTTGAATATTTCATTTGAGGTCACGGCCTGCTCTTCGTTAAGCGTGGCATTGTTTTCCACTTATCCTCACCTCCTTATCTTCAAAAAATCATCTTAAGGAAATCCTTCGTTTTGCTTCAGGATGTTTTTATAACCAATGATGGTTATAAAAACAAAAACCACCGATTCAATTAAGAGTCGGTGGTTTGAATTCCTGATGAAAATTATTTAATTAACGAATCAAAACACACCTTCCCCGGCCTGCTTTCTGTATGTAACAAAAAACATACGACAAGGTACATAATGTTTTTGAATCATTAATTTCTTCATGACTGTTAAAGTTTAACACACTTTTTTTGCGATGTCAAATAAGGCTGCGGCTGATTATTCTTAAAAGCTTCTCGATCTGCCTAAACGATTTCGGGAGGAATTTCGTCCTTCCTCGTAAGCGTAAGATAGACAACCAGGACTAAAATCGTGATGAGGAAAAGCGCGCTTGTTGTAGTCGTCCCGAGGCCTAGGCCACCGTTAGCGCGAGCCTGTGAAAGGTAATCGCCGATAGATGCGCCCAGTGGTCGAGTAAAGATGTAAGCCAGCCAGAAGGTAAGAACCGCGTTTAGCTTAACAACGTAGTGTACGATTGTCACGATCGCAATGAGGCCGGCGAATATAAACACCGAGGTCAAGTATCCAAGGCCAAACTTTTCTGCAGTAAGGTCGCCTGCGGCAGTACCCAAAGCAAATGTAAACAGGATAGCCAACCAGTAGAAGACCTCGCGGCGAGTTGTAACAATGGAGTGAACGGACAACGTCTTCTCGACCACATACCACACCGCAAAAATCAGCGCGAGCACAATCGAGAATGTGAAAGTGGTCATCTCCAGAGAAACCCCGAGTTTGTCTGTCAGATTGTCGGTGATCAAGGTGCCGACGATACTAAGAAGAACAACTGCAAGCCAGTAAATTGATGGGATGTATTTGCTCACCTTGAACTGAAAAAACAAAACAGCGGCAAGCAGTCCGCCCATAACGAGCGATGTTCCGGTCAGTCCAAAATTAAGTGTTGTATTCAGATAGTCTGCGGCCGTCTCACCCACCGTAGTGCACAGGACCTTGATGATCCAGAAGTAAATGGTGACTTCCGGGACCTTGTTGAGCATCTGTCTGATCAAGATTTTGTCTCAGCGTAAGTCGCTTGCGCAAAACGGATCCCCAACGAGCTAAGCATTTCCTTGCCCCGCACCGTCAAATCCGTTATAAACAAAAACTGCTCACGGCTTTCTTTCACATACGCCTTAAGCCGATAATGCGTTCCCCACGGTTTCTCGAATATAATGACAGTGACATCGGTCTCCGGTTTTCGGTAAGAACTATTTTGGGCAACTTCCGTTAATCGCTGACGCACCAAAGAAGCATTATGCTCCGGATGAAGGTAAAAATCAGCAACGCACAAGAGACTATGGCTGCCGCTTGAGGCATTAAAAATGCTTGTCGACCAAAGGCGTAAATGCGGAATAGAAACTTCGGTATCATCGGGAGTTACGATCCGTACTGCCCGCATATCAATTGACTTGACTTCTCCGTAGATACCGTCAACCTCGATCCAATCCCCGGGCTGATAAGTGTTTTCCAAGACGGTGACCAAGCCTCCCGCAAGACAGCTTGCATAGTCTTTAAATGCAAAAGCAAATGCCACCCCAACACTGGCAATAAGCGCTATAACATTTTGGAATTTCGGTTCAATGAGAACAGGGACAATGATTACGACGGAGATGATCGCAATCAATAAACGGGATACCGGAACGAACCGTAAAATAAAAAGGCGAAGCTGGGCTGGAGCTTTTTCCGCCAGATGACGCATACTCCAACGGATCACTGCCGCAACGATCCAGGCCAAAACGAGTACCCCCAAAACAAGAAGCATATCTTCCCAAGACAGCTTCCTCAAAAAACTCCATGCGTCTATATTTTCGGTCATGAAAACTCCTTAAAAAGTACATTAGAGCTTAAGATGCTCACAATCAGTGGCGGTGAGCCCGTCCGTTGGGTCGCATGCTACGTCCTCACCTTCACTGGTACCAGAAGCATCCGCTTCGACTCCAATATCGGCTTCTGACCCGGTTGTCCCACCTGTGGTATCGACTTCCGCTGTGAGATCGGAGGTCGTGGTGACGGTCGAAACAGGTTGGGTCGTTATATCCGTACTTTCGACCGTATCCGATTGAGTCACATCTGTCGCACTCCCCACTTCTGTCTCTGTGGGAGCGGTCTCTGCCGCTGTAACGTCAGCATCGAGGATTTGTTTCTCCTCAAGTTCGCCGCTGGTATCAACGGTCGCATCGACTTCCACTTTTCCCGATTCCAAATCCGCGCTTACTTCGGCATCAACGATGGGATTGGTTGAAGTACCAGAGGACTCTTGAGTGCCGCCTGTCGTTGAACCGGATTCTGTAGCACCGCCGACCTCGGCATCAACGGAAATAACATCTTGCGCCCCAAGATCTGCATCAAAAATCTGTTTATCCTCGAGTTCACCGCTCGTATCGACCGTCGCATCAGCCTCGACTCTTCCTGAACCCGGATTGACATTGACATCGCCACCAACAATAGGATTACTCGAACCTTCGGTAGGCCCTGCGCCGGGCCCCGTACCCCCGCTTTCCGTCGAAGTTTTGCCGGTTCCGGTTCCGCCTGCACCCGCTCCAGTATCGATAGGATTGTTAACCGGTTCAACTGGTAATTCACTTGTGCCTGTATCTATGGGGTGGTTTGTTTCTCCTGTGTAAACAAAACCGTGATTTTCACTGGTGGAAGATGCCGAGGAATCAACGGACCTTCTCTCTGATCCTTGATGAGAAGAAACCGTTTGGTGAACATTCGACAGAGGCGTTGTTCCGCTTCCGGGTTTTCCTGAAAAACTTCCCGGCGCTTGAATACGGCTTCCTTGTTTCATGCCTCCAATCTCACGATCAACCGTAATGTGCCTGTCATCGTCGGCCAAAGCCAAAGACGAAAACATAAACAATCCGATTGCGCTAAAAATGATTTTCTTCATGTGTTTTGACATAAATTCATTTTTTCAACTAAAACGAAAAAATAGCTTCCATGCCCGCGATATGCCGCGTGCGGTCAAATAAATCATTATCATTCTCTGAATTAATAAACCGATAAAAAACTCTCGTGGCAAGGTTCGGTTTCCAATGGTGCGTCACGCCGGTATAAATGTCCCAGCGTTTATCGTGCCGTTCTCTGGTATCTAATGATGACAAAGACACGAAATCAGGATATGTTCCCCAATCAAATCCCGTTGAGACATCAAGATCTGTCTTTTTGCAAAAATAAAGCGGCGTATGAATGCCCACACTCGCCAGCGCGCCATCACGATTAAAATTTTCTCCGCGCGTTTGATTGAAATTGCCTTCCCCTTTAATAAAGAAGAAACTTTGAAGATCTCGTGTATAAAAATATTGAGTTACGCCAATGGCCTCACGGACACCGTCACGGGATGTCCTGTCGGGATTGGCGCCATCGGAACCATAATTTAAAATACCGAAGCGCCCATAAAAATGCGTCTGCGTCTTAGGCCAGAAAGAAGTGTCCGCGCTGACAAAAAAACGGTTAACAATCGAAAACAAATCGCTTCTTAAAAAGTTCGCACGAAAGTCATAACGGCCACCCAATAGAAACGGACGATTTCCAACAAAAGTACGCTTTTTAGCATCAAAAGCAAATCCTTGGGAGGTAAAATCCACGTCCTGAGCGCCATGGCTGTGAAAATACTCGTTTCCTATATAAAGAACATCCAGGCGAAAATCTTTTTCCAGCCGCAAAGGATATCCGGCGCTCAGTTCAAACAAATAAAGAGCAGAAGCTTTTTTACTTTCGGTTAACAGATTTTTATTATCGGGTAAAAGCAACGGGTTACTGTCATAAGCAATCCCTGTCTTGCCCACAACATATGGTTTCTTTTTAACTGGTTTGGAAGCCGTCAGGACATTGCGATGCAAACGGTTTAATTGCGCTTGAGCCCAGTGCCGGTATTCTTCAGAAGACGCGTGTTGAGCAACAAAACGTAGCCTCTTCTCAGCTTTCGCATATTCATGTTTCTTGAGGTAAGCCAAACCAAGGAACAAACGCGCGGGAATGTCATTCGGGTGGGCCGCTAAAATCTCTTGATAAAGCTGGATGGCTTTGTTCGATCGTTTGAGCCTCTCTAAAGTCAAAGCCCGGTAACGCAGGATCAGCGCATCGTGGGGATGTTTTTTCAAAAGTTCATCAGAAGCTTTTAATGCTTTTTCATATTCTTTATTTTTAAAAAATCTTGTGAAATCCGAGGAAAGAAATTCTTTGGAAGTAATCGGTGCCGCCAATGAAGCGGAACTAATGAAGAGTGCAATGAAAAAAGTAACGGCCGGCCGAAGTGATTTATCCAATCATATTCCTTAAATTAAGACATAACTTTTTATACACCGAAAACAATCACGCCACAAGCGTTATAATAAATATTCTGTCTCGGTCGATCTAAAACCTGTTTAACGACCATTATTCAAATTTAATCGGACTTTTTTTACATCATTAATGGGCAAATGGCACACATAGTTGGAACAAACGTATGCCGTGGCTTTTGCCCCAATCGGCTTCTGGTCTTTGATAAAAGGGACTAAAGCCTCAATGGCTGAAGCCTCCCGTTGATCCGTTGAATGCAGACAAAAAACTTTATTAGGTATAAAATGCTGATTAATTTCATATATCATGGCTTGAGTATTAGGATCATTTTGGTCACCGGCGATGACAATCTCTTTGGATGGCCCTAAAAGATAATCAAACGCCGAAAGCATATGCGTGAAACCCATAGGAGATAACCTGATTTCAGCGGAAAAAGCATTCACTGTGGCACGGGCATTGTCATCATAATTCTTGACCATCATCAGCCTTCCTAACTTTCCTAAAACTAACGCCGCCCCTGAATTACCCGATGGCATAGCCCCATCATAAGCGCCTTTTGTTCGAAGGATCAACGCCTGATCGTCTTTGGCTGAAAAGAAAAAACCTCCTGTCATTTTATCTGCAAATAGACGGATCATTTCATCGGCCAAAAATTTAGCCTGCTGCAAATATTTCGAATCAAACGTTGTCTCATACAACGACAAGAATCCTTGGGTAAGAAAAGCATAATCATCGAGAAAACCACCAATGGCCGTCTCTCCTTCGCGCCAGCGGTGCATCAACCTTCCATCAGATCGTTTCATCCTTGCTAAAAGAAAATCCCCTGCTTTTTGTGCAGCTTGGGCGTAGCTTGGCTCCCCCAAGACCTGGGCTGCCGAGGCAAAACTGGTCATCATCAACCCATTCCAGTCGGTCAAGACTTTATCGTCCCGAAACGGCCTCATTCTTTGTGTACGTCGGGCTAAAAGTTTTGCTTTGGCCTGTTGCAAAATGGTTTGAACCTCCTTAGAGGACTTTCCGAATCGTTTAGCTGTCTCCTCAATGCTATGAGATACATCCAAAATATTCTTGCCTAAAAAATCTCCTCTCATATTACCGCTGGCTTCCACTCTAAAATAATAGTCAAATACCGCCGCATCTTCCTTGCCTAAAACATCGGCAATTTCATCAGCTGTCCATAGATAAAAACTTCCTTCCTGTTTTTGTCCCCTTGCATCCTGACTATCCGCATCCTCAGCGGAATAAAATGCACCCTCAGGGCTGGTCATATCCCGCAAAACATAATCCAAAATATCTCTGACTACATCCGCATATTCCTTTTTATTTGTGGCCTGATATGCCTCCAGATAAGCCATTGAAAGTATGGCTTGATCATAAAGCATTTTCTCAAAGTGAGGCACATGCCAAAAGGGATCTGTCGAATAACGATGAAACCCACCTCCAATTTGATCATGAATACCCCCCTGAGCCATAGCCTGTAGGGTCTTTTCTACCATGGCCAGCGCTTGCGGATCATGACTCCTGTTCCAATACCGCAAAAGAAATGACAACGTGTGGCTGCTGGGAAATTTTGGAGCCGTGCCAAACCCACCGTTTTGGCTGTCAAAATTGGACTTAAGCTGCTCATAAGCATTTTTAAGAATATCCTCATTAAGGGCATACGTCATATTTGACAAGCCGGAGGCAACCGTCTGAATTCCATCAAATGCTGTAGATTTTCCAATCAAAGACGCCTTTTGAGTTTTCCATTTTTGGGCAATTTGGGTTAAAACAGTGTCCAACCCCGGCTGTCCCCAGCGGTCGCTCGGTGGGAAGTAAGTGCCCCCATAAAAGGGTTTTAAATCCGGAGTCAAAAAAATATTCAAAGGCCACCCCCCGGAGCCGGTCATCGCCTCCACGGCCTTCATATAAATATTGTCGATATCAGGCCGCTCTTCACGATCCACCTTGATGGCTACAAAGTTGTCATTAAGGATTTTGGCGATGCGTGGATCAGAATACGATTCTTGCTCCATGACGTGGCACCAATGGCAGGTGGAATAGCCAATGGAGAGAAATATCAGTTTGTCTTCCTTTTTAGCTTTATCGAAAGCTTCTTGCCCCCAAGGATACCAATCAACAGGGTTATGAGCATGTTGCAGTAAATAAGGGCTTTTTTCATGGATAAGCCGATTGGCTTTTGTGTTTGGCTGTTGCGCCTGAGCGCAAACACTCATTGCTGTCAACACAATCATCATCCAAACTATCATTAAAGATGACCTGTTCATCATAGAACGATCGGGGGTACCCTCACTGACACAGGGCACCCCCGACCTCTTAATTATTTTAGGGCTTTGTATTTAGCGTCTAAATCCGCCACATATTTTTCCGGATCTTCTAAGAACTCCTTCTGCTGCTTCATGCCTGCGAATTTATAAACTTTACCTTTGTACTCGGTAACGAAATGATCATTACCTTTATTCTTTTTACCGCTAAGGACACACACCGGACAAAAGCCGTCAATGGCAACCGGGGTCATGGATTCCTGCCCTTTATTGTCTGCGACTCCCCAGCTGCCTCCCGTCTCCTGGGCCTTGAGGGCATGTGGCGTAAAAACTAAAGCGGTAGATGCTGCAAAAGCGGTCAATACTAATTTAGTTTTGGTATTCATAGATCCTCCTGGTTGATGATACCTATTGTTCTTTGGCAATTAACAAACCTATCAATGCCCCTACTACAGTAGCAACCACTGGATTTCCCGTCAAGGGACACGTGCCAGAAGAGCAATGCCCGAAGTAGCCAACAAAAAATCCAATGATTCCACCTAACATGACCCCTATTAACACTTTCATCATAACCTCTTAATTTGTTTTAGGGATAACATCTTGTTTTTGTAATTAACTTTATCTTTAATGTCCTAAAAACTTAATCCCTAAAAAAACTACTACGGCTATGACCATTAATACGGCCATCATTTGACAGGGCGAACATTTCTTCCCCCCTTCACTTCCCTTGTCTGTTCCACAGCAATTTCCCATAATCATCTCCTTTCTTTAACATTAAATACTTTCATTTTTTAACAATTACAAGCTTCGCGACCAACGATTGCTCCAAGAATCGCTCCATAGACAACGTGCCCCATAAGGCTTCCCATGACCATAAGTATTTGCTGTTGACTCGCGCTTGAGAAGAAACCCATACCTGCCATTGGCATCACCATAACTTGAGCAATAACAAAAAGAATCAAACCCCAAGTGATACCTTTTACCAAACCGTTACCGGGAAGCACCTTATATAAAACAAACACATAAATAAGCGGAAAAATAATAACCCCATTCATAAAATGAATGGCCATACCGACAATCCATGGCAAACTCATCATGCCGCTTAACATGCCCGCGACATCCATCTTGGGCATTCCCATCATGGGAGCCATATACATGATCATTGTCATCACCACTGTTGCAATTAATCCTGCGAGTATTCCTTTACCCATGTTCCGTTCCATTGTCCTCCTCCTTTTCTGAAACCACCCCTACGTTTTGAGAGACCCTTTGCCTCCCTGTATAATTAGTCGTTCCAAACCCCAAAACCTTGCAAAAATTTTTGCTTTCTATAAGGAATATATGTTAAATTAGCTCCCATGGCTTACCTCTCCAACCCTCAGCAGTGGGTGGATTCATACGCGGACGACCTTTACGCGTATGCCCTTAAGATGATCCCTCATCCTGATCAGGCAGAGAATCTCATTCAAGAGACATTTCTAGCGGCTTTAAAATCAAAAGATTCATTCAAAGGCAACTCTAGCGAAAAAACATGGCTTATTGGAATTCTGCGCCACAAAATCACCGATCATTTGCGATCAAAATATAAAGAAGTACCGACTTCCAGCTTAGTTCCCGAAGACGTGGGAATTGACGCCTTTTTTGACCAAATCAATGAAACTCTAAAGAAAAACCCAGGCTCATGGGACTTTCAGCCAGATCAACTCTTAAATAAAGAAGAATTCTGGAGAACTTTTGAAAAATGTTTACAACATTTACCTCCCAAAACTGCGGAAGCATTCAGCTTAAGCGAAATGGAACAAATTAATTCAAAAGAAATTTGCAAGGTTTTAAATGTTACCCCGACTAATTTATGGAGCCTATTACACAGAGCGCGTGTACAACTAAGACAATGCCTGCAAATTAACTGGTTTGAACATGAATAATCGCCTGATGAAAATGATGCCCATGATTTCCTGCAAAAAAGCCTCACATCTTATATCTGAGGGTATGGATAGGCGTTTGTCTGTGAGAGAATCGATCGGTCTTAAAATACATTTATTGATGTGTGGCGCTTGTGCGCAAGTTTTGAAACAATTGAAAGGACTGCGAAGATTACTACGGGCATACCACATACATCTTCAAACGAAATCAATCTCCTCTCCTATTTTAAGTCAAACGGCAAAAGATAAAATAAAGCTGGTTCTAATCTCACAAAAGGGGTAAAAACAAAAAACTTCGCAACTTATTCAGAGGTTCATATTGTTGAAAAATACTAGGGTGAGTGACCCTGCTTCGAAAGCGTGGGGTCGCTGGCGGGCTTGCCCTGCGAATCTGAACACGAAAGTATTTCAGCGAAGCAGGGACAGCGTTAGAACCTCTGTTTTAGCTGTTCTGATAAACCGGCTTTTTCGGAGGCAGCAGGTAAAGCAAGGTGGTGGTCTTCCTACAAATCAGGCTAAATCAAACAACAAAAATTCACTATCCTTTAGTGCTTTCATAGCAAGGCTGGACTCATTTTCAACAGCCACGGCATCAGAATTTTTTAATTCCTGGCCCTGAACGATCAACTGACCTTTGGTCATTTGCAGCCAAACACCACGGTCGGGTTTAATGCTGTAAGAATGTTCCCTCCCAACTTTAAGGCGTCCGATAAAAACTTGCGCGTCCTGCTGTAAAAAAATTGTGTCAGCGGTTTTTTGATCACTTGCCATTAACAATAAGCCGTCTTTGAAAAATTTTTGTATGGTTGTCTGCTGATACACTGGTTTAATGCCTCGCTTATTCGGCAGGATCCAAATTTGAAAAAGATGGACCGGCTTTTGTGGGTCCGCATTAAATTCACTGTGTGTCACCCCCGAACCCGCGCTCATTTTCTGAAGGTCACCGGCATTGATATTTTCCTGATGACCCATGCTATCTTTATGCGCCAGGGTCCCTTCTAAAACATAGGTAATGATCTCCATGTCCTGATGCGGATGCGCGCCAAAGCCCATGCCCCCGCTGATAGTGTCTTCATTGATCACGCGCAAGCTGCGAAAACCCATATGGGCCGGGTCGTGATAATCGGCAAAAGAAAACGTATGATAACTCTTAAGCCATCCGTGATCCGCAAAGCCGCGCTCATCGGCTCGACGTATATTCATTGCCATACACCCTCCAAAGTCGCTAGTGGACCGGGTTAAAACCGGTTCGATAACACAGGAACGGCTGCCAGTTCCATCTTTTCAAAATCACGAATAACCGTTATCCGGATCTCTTTGTCAATCGCCTGACCACTTAACAATCGGTGTAAAGCATCAACATGATCCACCATTTGGCCATCGATAGCGATGATCACGTCCCCTAAGCGTAATCCTGCCCTTGAGGCCGGACTGTGAGGTTCAATGTCAACAATGCTGACCCCCGATTCAACAGGAATTTTTCCAATATGCACCAACCCTTTAGGTAATGGTACATTTTGGGCCATAACCCCCAAAAACCCACGTTTCACACGGCCATAACGCATCAACTCGCCGGCAACAAAGGAGGCCGTATTTGATGGTATGGCAAAACAGATCCCCTGTGCAGGTAAAATAATGGCCGTATTGACACCCATCACCTCTGCCCGGCTGTTGAGCAGCGGGCCGCCGGAATTGCCCGGATTAAGTGCTGCATCGGTCTGGATGATTTGATCAATCAACCGACCTGACTGGGAACGCATGGAACGCCCTAAAGCGCTGACCACTCCCGCAGTCAGCGTGCATTGAAAACCATAAGGATTGCCGATGGCAACGGCAATTTGCCCCACACGTATCTGGCTGGAATCCCCCAATTGGACATAATTCAAATTCCACAGCCCAACACGAATGACCGCTAAGTCCGTATGCGGATCGTCTCCGATCAATTGAGCTTCGACCTTGCGTCCATCAGTAAAGGTGACATCGATCCGTTTAGCCCCATGAACGACGTGGCTGTTAGTTAAAATAAATCCGTCGGGAGTAAACACAAACCCGGAACCGCTCCCCTGACGTTGATGTTTCACATCAATGTTGACAACAGCCAAAGATGCTTTTTCAAAAACACTGCTGACCGTCTGGGAGTAACTGTCCAATTGTTGTTCATCAAAATCGCGTTTGACCATGGACTTCTCCTTATTTTTCAAGCGCTTCTTTGGGGGGAATCATAGTCCCTTCAATATACGTGTTCCCCCAACAGATCATTTCCATCAAAACAGGCCGAAGGTCTTGCCCGCGCCGCGTAAGTATATATTCATAACGCACCGGGGCTTTTCTGTAAGGACGTTTTTCAATGATTCCGTGCTCTTCCAGCCGCTTGAGCCGCTGTGTCAAAATATTCGTGGCGATCCCTTCGGGAGATTTCAGAAATTCATTGAACGATTTTTTCTTAAGAAACAGCATGTCCCGAACGACCAAAAGCGTCCATTTGTCCCCGATCAAATCCAAAGTGTTTGTGATAGGGCACTCTGAACGATCAAGGCACCCGGTTATTTTTTGACGACCTTTTGCATTTTTCATGCCATAGACCCTATTGACCCGCTTTTGCACTGATGGCATCTTGAACAAACTGAGAATAATCCTTATAACATTTTTGATAAAAGGGCTGGGACTTCAAACCTGCCCGCCATTTCTTAATAGCCGGGTATCCATCTATGCTGCTGATTTGGGCTAATTCGCAAGGATCAAGCACGGCCAGCAAATTGATATCCGCAAGACTGAATTCCTTACCTGCTAAATAGGAATTTTGGGACAACTGTTTTTCCAAAATCGGAAAATATCTGTCAAGAAATTCGAGCCCAATGCGTAAGGATTCTTGATCGGCCTTTTGGCCGGTCATTGGCGCAAATACACGATTAAAAAGAACCCGGCCCAAAGCGTGCGCCACATGAATCGCCACATAATCCATCCAGGCATCAACAACAGCCCTCTTTTTGGTATCCTGCGGATAAATCGATGAATTGTTAATTGTAGCCAGATACCGGTTAATAGAATTACTTTCAAATAATTTGAAGCCGTCTATTTCAATGGCGGGAATTTTACCCGTTGGACAAATACTTAAGTATTCCGGTTTCCGGTTCTCCTCGGTAATTGGATTGGTCTGCACCCAGTCATACTTAAGGTTCAAATAATTGAGGCAATACCGCACCTTGCTGACATTGAACGAAAGTCCCATACCGTAGAGCTTGATCATGACCGCCTCCCCATTTTAAATTGTTTTTAACTTGTATCTTGCAAGTAACAAAATAGCACCGTTACTTTCAAATTGCAAGTAAAAAAATAAGACGTTGTTTCGCTGGAACGGACGGTTTCTTCGAAATCGTGGTGTCGCTGGCGGGACAGCATTAGAACCTGTTTACGACTAGAAAGCAAAACAATCACAACCTGACCCCCAAAACCCTCTGAACCCGGCCCACGCCGAAGGTATTGACGAACGATGACCATGGGAACAACATGGGTTATGGACCATATTCATTGAATGTCCCGACATGTGAAAACCGGGAGAGCCGTAACCGCCAAATTCTTTGACCGGAGACCACCCTGGAAGGACCGGCAGTTCGGGAGGCGAATATTGGATAAATTCTTGGGCGGCGTAAACCGGTTTGCCTCCTAATAATGTTAAAACCGATTGAATTTCTTTTATTCTCTCCTCCGGTACTGAAAAAAAATCCTCCGACAAAACAGCCAAGTCAGCCAATTGTCCGGGAGCAATGGCGCCTTTTTTATTTACTTCCGATGAAAACCAACTGCTGCCGACCGTATAAAGATTCAGTGCCTCCATCCGGGTCAAACGATCCGACTGCGCATACAGCGATAATCCGCCGACGGTCTTTCCTGTCACAAGCCAATACAGAGAAACCCAAGGATTATACGTGGCCACCCGTGTGGCATCCGTCCCTGCGCCCACGGGAATGCCCATTTTTAACATTTGCCTAATGGGAGGCGTGCGCCCGGCAACCTTTGCACCGTAGCGGTCCACAAAATACTCTCCCTGGAAGGCCATGCGGTGCTGGATGGCAATGCCCCCGCCTAAAGCCCTCACCCGCTCAAGATTCCGGTCGGAAATGGTTTCCGCATGGTCAAAAAACCAATTTAACCCTTTAAATGGCGCCTCACGATTGACTTCTTCAAAAACATTAAGGAAGCGATCGATCGATTCATCGTATGTGGCATGCAGCCGAAAAGGCCATCTGTTTTCCGCTAAAAGCGTCACAACATCTTTTAATTCGGCTTCAAGGGTTGACGGCAAATCTGGACGAGGCTCAAGGAAATCTTCAAAATCGGCCGCGGAAAAAGTGAGCATTTCTCCCGCCCCATTCATGCGCAAGAAGTCATCTCCCTTTCCCGGGCTTGTCATTTCTACCCACTTGGCAAAATCTTCTTTTTCCTGTTTGGGATGCTGAGTAAACAAATTATAGGCAATTCTTAATGTTAACTCCCCCTGGTCGTAAAGCTTACGGATAACTTCATAATCTTCGGGATAATTCTGAAATCCGCCGCCGGCATCAATAATACTCGTCAATCCCAGCCGATTTAATTCCCGCATAAAATGGCGGCTGGAATTGATTTGATGGTCCAAAGGCAGCTTCGGCCCTTTGGCCAGTGTTGCATAGAGGATCATGGCATTGGGCTTTGCAATAAGTAAGCCGGTTGGATTTCCGTATTTGTCTTTCTGAATTTCTCCAGCAGGCGGATTCGGTGTGTCTTTGGTATATCCGACGGCGCGCAAAGCGGCTTGGTTCAAAAGCGCGCGAGAATAAAGATGCAGAATAAAGACAGGTGTATCCGGGGATACGGCATTGATTTCTTCGAGTGTCGGCATCCGTTTCTCGGCAAACTGAAACTCTGACCAGCCACCGATAACCCGGACCCATTGTCCGGGAGGCGTACGCTTCGCCTGCTCTTTGAGCAAGTTCAAAGCATCCGCCAACGACGGAACACCGTCCCAGCGCAACTCCAAATTGTAATTCAATCCTCCCCGGATGACATGGATATGGGAATCATTGAGACCTGGAATGACCGTCCTTCCCAAGGCGTCTATTGTTTCGGTTTGAAGTCCTTTAAAACCCAGGATCTCCTTATTTGTTCCAACCGCAATAAAGCGGCCGTCTTTAATTGCGACCGCTTGCGCAAAAGAACGCTTTTCATCTTGGGTGGCAATTTTGCCATTACATATGATGATATCGGCAAATGTCGGCATAAACCCTCATTATCCGTGTGCGGCAACACCTTCTTTACGGCTGGCCGGTTGCTTATAAATCATGGTGTACGCATACTCAACGCCTTGTCCATATGATCCGCAATGTTCCTTGACCACTTCCATGACCGCATTGTAAGTTCCTTTTCTGGCCCAGTCGCGTTGGAACTCGCACATGACTTGCAACGACGTGACCGGCACGGCCCCGGCCTGTTCCATCCGCCGCATGCCGGCATCATGCGCCATTTTGCTCGTCCCGCCCGAGGCATCTTCGACCGCATAAACCTCATAACCGGCTTCCAGGGCGGAAATGACCGGAAAAGCCAAACATATTTCAGTCCAAAGGGCAGCCATGACCAATTTTTTGCGGCCGGTTTTTTTCACAGCTTCGACAAATTTTGGATCTTCCCAGGAATTCATGCTGGAACGTTCAATCGGCTCCTGGTTCGGAAAAACATCAAGGAGCTGCGGCCACATATTGCCGGAAAAACTTTTTGACTCAACGGTTGTGAGCACCGTTGGGACATTGAAGATCCTGGCGGTCTTGGCCAAAAAGATCACGTTATTAAACAGCGTCTGCCTGTCTATGCCGCCCACCCCAAAGGTCATTTGCGGCTGATGGTCAATGAAAATCACCGTGCAGTTTTCCGGAGTCAATAAACCGTGAATTTTGTCTTGTTGAGCCATAAAACCCTCCTTTTCCAATACGATGTTAATTAAGCCAGATCCATTAACCATCAGCTATCGGATCCGCCCTACCATGGGTCAATAAAGATCTGGTACTCAGCCTTTGACATGCTTAATAAATTGATCCAGCGTTTTTCTTAAATTCTGCAGAGTTTTGTCCTCTTTTAGCCGGCCTTGCTCATCAAAGGCATTGTAGGCATTCGGCAGTCCCATCATTCCGGGGAACACATGCACTCCAAGAACCTCAAAGGGCTGGCGCGAATGCCATAAACTGCGAATACCACCCAACGCACCCGGAGAGGCCGCCAGAAGCAGCAAATGCTTGCCGGTTAAAGATACCGGCTTCTCGCGCGAAAGCCAATCCACGACATTTTTAAGGACTCCTGGAATACTCCCGTTATATTCCGGGGTAGAGATAAGCAGGGCATCCGCAGAGGCAATTTTTTTGCCCAGCCTAGCGGTGGCTTCGGGAATACCGGAGACCGCTTCGATATCTGCGTCGTAGACGGGCATGGGATAATCCTTCAAATCCACAAATTCGCCATCAACGCCAATTTCTTTGGCAAGGCGTAATGCTTCCCGCGCGAATTTCTTATTACAAGAGTCGACCCGAAGCGAGCCAGCGAAAATGAGCAGGTTCATAAGACTTCTCCTATTGTGAACTGTTGATCCTAATACACTTCATGGATGTCTTTAAAATCCATGGTGACTCGCCTATCATGCCATTGGATGATGTCCTTAAAACGTTTATTGTGGACAATATCTTCGACGGTGTAGACATGGCGGGCCATGATAGGCTGGGAAAAGGTTTCATCAATCCCTGTCAAGGAAGCAATAATGGCAATTTGTGCCTCCGGTGTCGTTTTTTCATTTAGAAGACCATGCAAAGGACTGTGCTGATCAACAGGATGCCGCACGGTCCAACTGAGTGCAAATAGAGGCGAGTGGTCCCTGTCCAGCTTAAGATCATAAAATTTACGGCTGAGTTCGCCTTCTTTGCTGATTTCATTTTTGGATAGCGTCAAAGTCATGTGCGCCTCGGCAATTTGATTTAATCGCTGGTTGGCGACCCGAAAATAAAAATACAAAACACCGTTGTGAGGGCCAATGACCGCTTTATTACTGAAAATCAACTTGGCGGTCGGCCGTGAAAAACGCGCGTAGAATAAACCGGTGATGGTGGCTATAGTCAAAATACCAAGCAAGGCCTGCAGGGTCATGAGCACATAGGTCAGCCACCCTGACGGTTGTATGCGGCCATAATCAATGGCCGTCAAAGTTTCTACGCTTAAGAAGAAATCTTCCTTGAATCGTCTCAGCCCTTCTAATTCGTGTCCGTCGGAAGGATGTACCCCTAACAGAAAATATAAAATCCCAAAAATCAAATTGATGAACAGATAGACGGACAGGACATGGATAAAAAACTTGAGCCAAGATAAAGAAAACAAATAATGATAAAGGTCCCGGATCCGTTCCTGCAAATTTCGAGGACCATGAACATTTAAATTACCGTCTCTTCTGATTAGGGACCGAATATGCTCAGACCGGGGAAAACGCGAAGGTTTCATGTCACGAACATTAGCATAGGGAAAAAATTTGTAAAACAAAACTCTTTGTGATCCCACAGGATGGCAAAAGGTCAAGCTTTTTACATACCGGAAGCGCTGGCGGGACGATATCCAAACTTGTATGGGATGAGGTAATTAGTGAAGGAGATCATAAACCAGTTTTTACAGTTGTCCCTGAAGAAAGTCCGGCAGCGGGCTCGCTTCCTACGTCACTGCCTTCGCTAACACCTGAAACATCTGCTTCCATTCCAACATCTGCTTCCCCTCCGACCGTTTGCCCGGTTGTGTCGATTTCCGCACTAAGGTCCGATGGGGCAGGAATAATGCTTTCAATGGGCTGGGTTGTTACATCCAAACCCCCGACGGTCCCTGATCCCGTAATACCTGAAGCGCTACCCACTTGTGTCTCCGATGAACCTGTACCTGGTCCTGTAACACCGGCATCAAGAATTTGCCTGTCTTCGAGTTGACCGCTTGTATCTACTTGAACACCTGCATTAGGCGTGCCCGACTCTGGATTTGTACCAGCCTCAACACTGACAATAGGATTACCCGAAGCACCCGATGGTTCTTGGGTAGTTGTCCCGGAACCGCTTCCCGTTTGAGCTTCTGTTGTACCCGTAACGGTTTGTCCTGTGGTGCTGGTAACCGGTTGGGTTGTTACGTCTGTATTATGGACAGCGCTTGATCCGGTGATTTCTGAAGCGCTACCCATTTGCCCGGATGAGGCAACACCTTCTGCCGCCAAATCTGTTTGTAAAATTTGTCTATCTTCAAGTTCACCGGTGGTATCTACAGTGACTCCGGCATTAGGTGTGCCTGATTCCGGATTTGTACCAGCCTCAACACTGACAATAGGATTACCCGAAGCACCCGATGGTTCTTGCGCGGTTGTACCAGAACCTGCACTGGTTTGTTCAGTAACAGTTTGAACCGTGCCAGTAACTGGCTCAGTCGTTATGTCTGCTTCATGAACAAGCTCCTGGCCCGTAACATCTGTAGCGCTGCCTTCCTCGACTTCAGTTGAGCCTGCCTGTCCAGTAACGCCTGCGTCAACAATTTGCCTGTCTTCAAGCTGACCGCTGGTATCCACCTGGACGCCAGCATTAGGCGTACCTGAAGCTGGATTTGTATTAGCCTCGACACCGACGATGGGATTGCTTGAGGCCCCTGATGGTTCTTGCGTAGTTGTCCCGGAACTGCTGCTTCCAGTGTGCGTTTCTCCGGTTCCCGCAATTATAGAGCCAGTATTCGAGGGATTATTGACTTGCTCAGTGACAACCGTTTGACCTGCCGGTGTTCCCGTATGCACCGAACCGCTTGTTTGTTCCGTTACTGAACCAGCATTTGTTTGTGTCGTTGGGCGTTCTGTACTGTTTTGATCTGCTGTGGAAGTTTGCCCTGTCGCACCACCATTGATGGGACTGCCTGCTTGTGATGGATTTACCCCCGTCAATGCATTCGAAGCATTAAGCGCACCACTCGTTTGTTGGCTACCGCTTCGATCGATCGCTTTTTGAGCATTATCCCTTCCTGCATTGGAATACATATACCCCTGATTTCCAGTTGTCTGCAAAAAAGGATGGGCATGCGCATCGGTGGCGGGATTTGCAGCATTGCCATGTTTTTCTGAAGTGATATCTTTATTGCTGTAGCTTCCCGGCGCTGAAATACGCCTTCCTTGTTCCATGCCTCCGATCGCCTGGTCAACGGCCACATTCTTATCTTCGCCGCTTAAGGCCAAAGAAGAAGGGCCCAACATAAGCAAGGGAACAATACAAAAAATTTTTATCATGGTCAAAGCCCTCTAAAACGAAAAAATGGCTTCCATCCCTGCCAAATGCCTGGTCCGGTCAAAATAATCGTTATTATTCTCTGAATTGATGTATCGATAAAATACCCTGGTCGCAAGATTGTGCCTCCAATGGTGCGTCAAGCCAACATAAATATCCAAACCGCTGTCACGCCGGTCTCTGCTGTCTAAGGCCGATAGGGATGAAAACTCGGGATATACTTGCCAATCAAACCC
>OBEQ011921249.1_pt1 | contig 18213 bp, 13 predicted proteins | sample 1670901 | NCBI WGS metagenome assembly OBEQ01 (sample SAMEA104232315, study PRJEB22302) | groundwater metagenome | biome: forest; feature: aquifer; material: groundwater | place: USA | collected 2011-08-07 | depth 5.4 m
ATCTTTTAATTCACTTGGAATTAAATACTCTAGGCCGGTTATTGTTTTAACTGTTTCCCTTATCTCTTCCAAATTCCAGTCGGGTCCAGCAGTATGAAAATCTATGGTTCTTGTGAGTATCTCATTAACATATCCGGTTACCATTTCCTTAATATTTAAGGATTCTAGAATTTCCTTTCGTAATTGATAAATTGCTGTACGATGCTTATTCATGACGTCATCGTATTCAAGAACATATTTCCGGATATCAAAGTTATTACCTTCGACTTTTGATTGAGCTTGCTCAATGGCTCGAGAAACAAGAGAGTTCTCAATAGATTCTGTCTCGCCTACACCAAGACGCTCCATAAGATTTTTGAGGCGATCGCCGCCAAAAATCCTGACCAGTTCATCTTCAGCTGAAATGAAAAATTGAGAAGATCCCGAATCGCCCTGACGGCCAGAACGTCCGCGAAGCTGATTATCAATTCGGCGAGCATCGTGGCGCTCGGTTCCAATCACGTGGAGACCGCCGGCATCACGGACTTTATTTGCTTCTTCAGCTAAAGGCGGATTACCGCCCAATATAATATCAACACCTCGGCCGGCCATATTGGTAGCTACGGTGACCGCCCCAAACCTGCCAGCTTGAGCAATAATTTCACCTTCTTGTTCGTGGTTTTTGGCGTTTAAAACTTTGTGAGGTATGCCATCGCGGTTGAGCATAGCTGAAAGAATTTCGTTTTTGGCGATTGAAACAGTACCTACCAAAACCGGCTGGCCTTTCTGATGTCTTTCTTTTATTTCCTGGACTAAGGATTTGAACTTGCCGCTTTCATTTTTATAAATCCTGTCTCCGGAATCGCTTCTAACCATGGGTTTATTGGTCGGAACTGAAATAACCTCGAGATTATAAACTTTGTGGAATTCTTCGGCTGAAGTTTGGGCAGTACCAGTCATACCGGCAAGTTTTTTATATAACCTGAAATAATTCTGGAAGGTAATCGTGGCCAGTGTCCGTGATTCTTTTTGAACTAAAACTTTTTCTTTGGCCTCAACGGCTTGATGAAGACCGCCCGACCAACGGCGTCCGGGCATAAGCCGGCCAGTAAATTCATCCACAATAATAACTTCTCCGTTTTTCACAACGTAATCTTTATCTAGATGAAAAAGGATATGAGCCTTGAGCGCCTCTTCAAGCTGATGGACATAGCGAGTACCCCCTTCTTCATAAATATTTTTTAAATTTAAAATCTGCTCGACTTTTTCAATGCCTTTTTCGGTGATTGAGACGGCTTTTAGTTTTTCATCGACGTTATAGTCTTCGTTTTCACGCAAACGGGGAACAATTTTGGCAAAGGTTTCATAAAGCTGGGTAGATTCAACATCGGGGGCGGAAATAATAAGCGGGGTTCTGGCCTCGTCAATTAAAATTGAGTCAATTTCATCAACAATGGCAAAGTTATGACCCTTGGCTTGAGCCATCTCCGGCAAACTATAGGCCATGTTATCGCGAAGATAATCAAAACCAAATTCATTGTTAGTGCCATAGGTAATATCGGCTTCATATGCTTGGCGGCGGGTAACGGGCTTTAAAAATTCATGAACAACACGGAAACTTCCGGTAGTATCGCGCTCTTTGTCTTCTTGAGGATGGGCTTCGTGGGTAGGATCATAAAGATAACTCGCCTCGTGATTAATCACGCCAACCGTCAAACCCAAAGCATTGTGAATCTGGCCCATCCAGACAGCGTCACGCCTTGAAAGATAATCATTGACCGTAACAAGATGGACACCCTTGCCGGTCAAAGCATTAAGATAGGTCGGCAAAGTCGCCACCAATGTCTTACCCTCGCCGGTTTTCATTTCAGCAATTTTGCCCTGATGTAAAACTATGCCACCCATCAACTGAACATCAAAATGCCTTTGGCCAATAGTTCTTTTAGCTGACTCGCGGACAGCCGCAAAAGCTTCCGGTAAAATATCGTCCAAAGACTCCCCTCCAGCAAGACGCTTTTTAAACTCTGCTGTTTGATCGCGCAATTGATCAAGTGAAAAACGCTCGAACTTGGGTTCGAGCTCGTTAATCTTCGCAACAATACTTTTGAGTTTTTCTATGGTGCGCTGATTGGCGTCACCAAATATATTTGAAAAAACACTCATATTATTCTATTGACTGGCGTCTGCCAGTTTCATTGATCTTTTCTTTAAATTTTTTAACTTGAACTTCAATTTCGTCTCGGACTTTATCAATAGCCGCATAAAGATCGTAATGCTCGGCTGATGCTCGAAGAAGCTTACTACCCATTTTAAAATTAACTTCGGCATAATAAACCTGACCCGACTTGTGGTGAAGCGATGGCTTGCCCAATTCAACCCTAACCTCAACGGCATCAGTACCATTATCCTTAAAAAACCTCTCAAGAGCGCCGATTTTTTCTTCGGCAAATGATTTAATGGCTGGTGTTAACTCCATATTTACACCATGTAAAATAATTTTCATCCCGTACGAAATAGCTGCCACGCAGTTATATACCTAGGTTATACTTGCGCATCATACTATTTAATTAAAACTAACCTTGAATCCCGAACCCAGTAGGGCTATTTCGTACGGGATTCATCTAAGGATTTTAGCATAAAAAAATAAGAAATCAATAACTAGGGCAGGCTTAACCATTTATAACTTGGGTAAATAAAAATAGCACGTATGTGCTATTTGATTATCTTAAAAGATAAATGCCGTAATATCTTTCTGGTACTAATGTGGTTGCCCTACCCGTACCATAAAATAACCACTTATTTAATTTTTCTACCCAAGTTCCAATATTAACAGGCGTAGACGATTCAACAGGGATAGTGTCTGCAATAAAGCTTATTGTCCGAACCTCCTTACCATTAAGCGGCAAGGAAAAATCCTGAATAATGTCTGTGAATGGCGAGTTAGCAAATTCCCATTCAAAATTTAGTTTTATTTTATTGCTTCTTAAATTTTCAAATTTATAAACATACTTAAATAAATTTAACTTGTATAAACGAAGGTCGGATTCGGAATCCCAATCTGCCCCAGTTACAATTTTAACTTTTTTTTTGTATTCGGTAAATAAACTGGCTGTCAACGGAACTTGTTTGGCTTCAACGGTTATTTTTATATCATGACCGTAATCACCACTTAAACGAGAGTTTGATTCAAGGGGACCAAAATACTTATTGTTACTCTGGGCAATCAAATTGGTAGACAATAACAGAAACATAACGATGGTTAATCTCTTAGCCATTGCACTTCCTCCTTATTGTTAAAGAAAACACAGTTTAATCAATTTACACTATTCTATTTATGGTATTTTGTAAATTATGCTAAGTCAGATTGAGTCTGGTGAATAATGCCTTCTAGCACCGTCAAAATTGTGGATTGCACGGTCGCGAAGCAGTATAATACCCGATCACTGCGAAGCGAATCCACAATTTTGACGGAACGACAAATCTCGCTGGGATTTTGAGTGGTGATAGAGGGTATTATTCACCAGACTCAAACTACAGAATTAATTTTGTAACTGGACTGCCGACACTGTAAGATTTTTGTTCTAGAGTATTAAATAAAAATATGGAGTTAAAATTACCGCCTTGATTAATAAACTCGGCACCGGAAATGTTTATATGATGCAGGGAGGCGGCGTCTTCGCCAGTTGGTTCTAACCAATAAACTAGGCCATCGTGAGTTTCACCATTGGTAAAATACCATGAAGTTTTAAAAGAATCCCTGACTTGAGGTGTAACTATTTTGACGGCTCCGAAACAACCTCGAGCGCCAAGATGGCTATATTGCAAACAAATTTTAGGACTTAAAACTAAGCGTTTGTAACCAAAATTGTTTACAATATAAATATTGATGTCGCCTTGGGCGCGAATGAAATCTCCTTCTTTGAGATTAAAGTCAGACGGCCTTGGTAAAGTCGTCGTGGTAGGTGTTGGGGTGACAGATACAGAAGGCAATGGAGAGAAAGATGGCGTTGGGGTTGGAGTTGGACTAGCTAAGTTTTGATTAACTCGGTCAACTGCAAATGTCATATTAACTCCGACTTCATTGTCTGAAAATCCAGTAACTTTATCTTTTTTAATTGGCATCAGGATAACTTTGTTCAAGCCGCTTATGTTATCTATAAAAAGGGTATCGGATTTGAAGTTTGGCTCAAAACCTAAAAGTTCTTGAGAACCATCGGATTTTATAACCAAATAGGACATATAAAAACTGGTCAGCGACGGCGAAGAAAATTTTACTCGCAAAACATTGTTATTGCCTGAAGCAAAATTTGAAACTATATACCAATGGGGTTGCCAATCCTTAAAAAAATCATTAACGACTAGGGCTAGATCATCGCCTAAATTAATCAGATTCTTATCAGCCGAAACCTTAAACCCCTTGAGACCATCTCGAATATAGCCAAATTTTAGATTTTTAGATGTATCGTTAAGAATATTGGCAACTAGCCAATTTCGAAAAACATCCAAGAACTTGTCGCTAAAACCTTCCTTGACTAAACCCTCTTCAATACTTGGGATGCCGACAGAATTCTCTTTAAGGGTGTCGGAAAAAACCAACGGCGACCAATGTTCAACCAGATACTCGCCAAACATATCAATAGAAGCATAGTCGGCTGATATATTTTTCCATTCAGTCAAAACATCGGAAGGATTGTATAAAAACGTCTGGAGACGCCGATCTATATTTGATCCACTAAAAGGATCGTTGTAGCCCAAAAGGGTCGGGGCATATTCGGATCTAGTCTCATTCAGCCAAACGTCGTCGGCAACGTTTCGCAATTTTTCTTTCTGATTAAAAGAAATTAAATGCTGAAACTCATGAGCCAAAAAAGTGTTCATTTTTCGGGTATCAGCTAAACTAGATACATTAAGATAGAACATTTCTCTTTCGTTGGAAGATTGATTATTCAGGCTACGAGGATAAACATTGCTATTGCCAAAGTAACCTCCAGCATTTTCAGCTAAAGGAGCGAAAAGGATAGTTATGCGCGGATCATTATCAACGCCAGGGTTTGGTTCCGAACCAAAAAATTGAGTTTCTAGTGGATAAATCCGGTTATCAAATTCATTAAGTAAGGTGGTAATCTCTGAAGTAAGCTGATCTTTGGCGGTTTGATTAATACTGTTTAAATAAGTATCCTCGACATAACCGTAGGCTTTTTGGGAAACGACTTTTAAAGTAGCGCCAATTGAAGTCCGCCCTCGAATATCATACTGGGAATCAATAAAAAATGTTTGGCTTTGATCTAAGACGTCGGCCTTAGCGACTTTAGCAGAAAAGACAAAATTAACAGTAAATATAGCGAAAAAACCGGCTAGCAAAAAAAATCTTGCCAATCGGCCAAGATGAAAATTTCTAATCATTAACTTCAGATTAATATAAAAACCATACTTAAACAATGACTGGTATAGACATAACTACTAATTTACTGTATTATTAGATTACCAATCTTTATGAGAAAAATTATACTATTTTGGGGCGATGTGGCTATTCTATATATTGCTCTCTTTTTAACTATCTTTATCCGATATGGGGGTGGTTTTCAATTTGAACAAAAACTCTCAATTCATTTCGTGCCTTTTACTATTATTTTCGCCCTTTGGGTTCTAGTTTTTTATATCGCCAATTTATTTGAAATAAGTAACAGTAAAAATAACATCGGTTTTTATTCTGCTTTTTTCTATGCCATTGCTGTTAATGTCGCTGTTTTAATTTCATTTTTTTACCTCATTCCCTATTTCAAAATCACACCTAAGACCAATTTATTTATTTTCCTAGCGATTGAAGTTCTCCTGGACACTGGCTGGAGATTTTATTTCAATCGTCTTTTGATCAAAGCTAATTTTAAAAATAATACTTTAATTTTAGGGGTGAGTGAACAATCCCAAAATTTATATGATCTACTTCTGGCTAACCCCCAGCTTGGTTACAATGTTGCTGGCATTATCGACACTGAACATACCACCGCTCCGGAAATTCTAGAAAATATAATTCGTCAAAAAAAAATCGAAACTTTAGTACTTGGCCCCATGGCTTACAAGGTCCCCAGTATTATAGACGTTCTCTATCGTCTAGTTGGACTTAAAATTAATTTCTATAACCTGGCTGATTTCTATGAGATGCTGACTGGCAAGGTTCCTGTAGGCACAATTGATCAAGCTTGGTTTTTAGAAAATCTTTCCGAGGGACGCAAAAAAGCTTACGAATTATCTAAAAGGTTTTTTGATTTACTTTTAGCTACAGTTATCGGCTTGGTAACCCTGCCTTTTTATCCTTTTATAATTTGGGCGATCAAAGCTAATTCTAAGGGACCGGTTTTTTATCACCAAGCTAGGGTCGGCCAGGGTGGCAAAACTTTTTCACTAATAAAATTCAGGACCATGATCCAGGATGCCGAAAAAAATAGCGGTCCGATTTGGGCCACCGAAGACGATGTCCGCACAACTAAAGTTGGTAAATTTATTCGACGTTCTCGGATAGATGAATTACCTCAAATGTTAAATATTATAAAAGGCCAAATGTCATTTGTTGGACCAAGACCAGAACGACCTGAATTCCACGAAAAATTAAAAGCTCAAATCCCGTTTTATGAAGAACGATATTTAATCAAACCCGGTTTTACTGGCTGGACTCAAATTAAATATAAGCTTGATTTTAAAGGCGGGCTAACAATCAAAGACACATTTGAAAAACTCCAATACGACCTTTATTACATCAAAAATCGTTCATTCCTTTTGGATTTTGGGATAATTCTCAAAACTATAAATTTGATAGCTAGAAAATTAGTCTAGGTTATAGCTCACGCCCGAGGCTTTTCACAAAAACACTGGCATCATGTTCAAAAGACTTATCCAGTAAAACTGCCGCCCTCGCTTCATTGACGGCTTCGTCAATTTTACCAAGCTTAGCAAGAGCCGCCGCCAACGAAGCGTGGTATTGGGGATTTTTAGGTTTTAAATTTATTAAATCCTGATACAAACCAGAAATTGTCGCGTAGTCGTTACCGTCTATATAAAGGTTCAACACCCTTAAAATATCTTGTTCGTTATTACTAAATTGATATCCCCTGGCCACTGCCTCTTTTATTGAATTGGCTCCTGCTTTACTATCGCCGGACTCGGCTTGGGTAATTCCTAGATACCACCAAGAAACACCAACCGCAGGATTTAATTCGATTGTTTTTTTAAAAACTTCAGCGGCGGCTTTATAGTCCTTTTTATTCAAGTAAGCCTGGGCTTCTTCGTATAGAGCCCGGATAAATGTCGGGGATATTTCAAGTGCCTTTTGGCTATTTTCCAAAGATAAATCGTTATATGGGGACTTGGGATTACTTCTGCCCAAAATTATATATGCCCTGCTTATATATAGATAAGGAAGATAATCGCGCGGATATTCCGGAATATTTTTTTTGGTTTCATCAATGGCCCAAAAAAGTTCTTTAGATATCTTATCGTCAATATCGCCGCCGGAATAGTGCTCAATAACATATTGGGCAAATCTATGCCTGATTTCGTATTTACCAAAAGTATCATAGGTTAAAGCTTCCTTGAATTTTTTTATAGCTTCGTCGTGATTATCACTCCAGGTAGCAACAATTGCTCGGGTAGTGGCATAATTAGCTTCCGTCGGCCTAACTTCAGTTTTATAAATCGAAAATAGTACTAATAAAAACGAGGTGATGATTACACCGGCGGTCAGCGTGGAGCCTAGACCAGAACCTTTATGGGTATCGGCTGAATTGTAATTGGGATGACGAATCTTGACCCAATTTAGATAGTTAATAAATCCTAAAACTAAAAAGAACATAAGATAATTCGCTATAGTGTCAAAGATAAAAGAATTGTGAATAATGTATGCAACCATTCCAGAAAACAAACCTGCTCGGTAGGTTGATATTTCATTTTTAGAAATCGCTGCATCGTTGGGTAAATTTTTAGGACTAATATTTTTGAAAGCAAGATAATAAATACTAAGATAGGTTAAAAATCCTAATATGCCCATGGTAACTAGCACTTCGATAAATTGGTTATGAGCTCGATCAAATAAGGTTTCGGAACCAGGGCCATCGAAAAACTTGGGATTAAAATGCTCGGAAAACGGAATATTAAAATTTTCCGGTCCAAAGCCAACAATAAAATATTTAAACGACTGGAATAAACCTTTAAATCCTGCCTGCCAAGCCCAGACTCGAGTTTGAACCGTATAAGACGTGACTGAAACGTCGGCATAACGGGCAAGGTAATGATTACTGCGAACGAAATCAGTATTTTTTAAAGCCGCCAATAAACCGACAGCTACCACAACTAATATTAAAAAGGTAATTGAAGCTTTTTTTATTAGTTTAGAACCAGAATCCATGGCATAAAGAAAACCAAATATAAAAACACCGACAACTAGGCCCATCACCGATCCTCTGACACCAGTTAAAAATATAGCTAATGAGTCAAGAATAAATATCGAAAAATAAAAAAATCTATTTAGATTACTTATCTTCTTAAGAGACGCCAGCATCAACGCCAAAAAGGTATTGATAATAATATAGCCAGCAAAAAGGGCAGGATTGCCAATGGTACCAAAAATTTTATTTCGCCCACCCGAACCGATAATCCATTTTAAATCTGTTTTCTGTAAAAACCCATAAGCAGACGAGGCGAGACTGACCCACACCGAAAAAATAATAAAATTAAGCCATTCGTCTTTTTTTCTTAAGATGGCACTGGCTATCACAAAAAATAACCAAAAATGGAAAAAACTAAACCAGCCACCCATCCGCTCCAGAGTACCCCACATGCTTTGATAGGCGTTGACGCTAGTGAGAGTGGTCAATCCAAAAGCAGCAGTAAAAGCTGTGATAGCCCAAAATAATTTAGTCAACGGCGGCAAAAGACCCTTGCCATATTTCAATAACACAAACAGATATAAAACCGCTAAAAGTTCAATTCCGGAACGAAAAATAATTCCTTTGCCGAAGTGAAATGGGGATAAATAATCGTTCCAAATAATCAAGGGCACCAAAGCCGTCGAGTAGACTAAAAGCCGTAGAATTTTTATCAACAGCGGTTCTTTTTTAGTTGTTGTTTCTTTGCTAGTCTTCTGAAAAGACATATCCTAAGATGTTATAGGTTTATAGATGACCTCATGAAATAATACGATTTTCTTGTTTTTTAAGCAAATATAAGCTACACATCAATAGAGGAAAATATGGACATTAAAAATAAAAAAATATTAATAACTGGTGGAGCTGGGTTTTTGGGTCGACATGTTTTAGCTAAATTAGCCAGTTTAAATGTACCCAAGCGGAATATTACTATTACCCGTTCAAAAACGTGTGATTTGACCGTCATGGCAAATTGCATATCCGTTGTTAAAAACCAGGACGTAATCATTCATCTGGCGGGTAAGGTTGGTGGTATCGGATTCAATCGTAAGACACCGGGCGAACTTTTTTATGACAACTTAATGATGGGTGTTCAATTAATGGAAGCTGCCCGACAAATTGGAGTAGAAAAATTTGTGGCCGTAGGCACAGTCTGTGCTTATCCCAAACACACTCCCGTGCCATTTCGAGAATCTGATCTCTGGAATGGCTACCCGGAAGAAACTAATGCTCCTTATGGCCTAGCTAAAAAAATGCTTTTGGTTCAGGCTCAAGCTTACCGCCAGCAATATAGATTCAATGCAATCTATCTTCTGCCAGTTAATCTTTACGGTCCAGGAGACAATTTTAATCCTGGATCTTCGCATGTGATTCCGGCTTTGATTAAAAAAATAGCCGAGGCCAAAGAAAAAAAACAGAAATATGTCGACGTTTGGGGAACCGGTAAAGCTTCGAGAGAATTTCTATATGTTGTGGACGCAGCCGAGGGCATAGTTCTGGCTACCCAAAACTATAACGGTCATGAACCGATAAATCTTGGGTCAGGCATGGAAATCACAATAAAAGACTTGGTTACAAAAATATGTAAGCTCATGAACTATAAAGGCGATATCCACTGGGACCATAGTAAGCCAGACGGTCAACCGCGAAGAATGCTAGATACCAGTCTTGCCCAAAAACATTTTAACTTCAAGGCTTCTACTGGCTTTGATGAAGGCCTTAAGAAAACCATTAGGTGGTATCTAGATAAGCAATAAAATACCCCGACTTAATGCCGGGGCTTTTGATTGAAAATATAATTACATTTTCCATTCTTTCTTTTTACTAGGCTCATCTGATAAATCAAAATTATTATCATCCGGAGACTCCCAGTTTCTTTTTATCATAATGCGGTCGCTTCCGTCTTGTTCAATGACAATCAGATCCTTCTGTTTCATGTTTTCCAAAAACATCAGTGCCACAAGAATCAACGTTTCTGGTGTTTTTATGCCAGTGCTTTCCATTAATGGCTTGATTGCGTTTTTGTCCAAGTTAATTCTTGCACAACTTTCTTCAGAAAAGTGCAGTTCGTCGTCTAGGTCGGCAGCTATTTTCATATATTTTTCAACGTCTTGGACTAAATTATTTTTTTCTTTAACCAAATAAAAAATAATAATTACTGAGAAAATACAGCAGACAAATAACATAAAGAACAAGATTGAGAGATATGTCTTTTCAGATTGGGGTAAATTAATACTTCCGCTCGTGATCCATATCAAAAAAAGGATATAATTTAAAAAAGAAACTGTTCCACTTACAGCTACGAACATCTTCATGGTTTCCCCTTTTTAAAGAATCTTTATCTAATATAACTCTAAATACAGGAATTAGTCAAGATACGATTTGATTATGTAAATAAAATTATATACCGTGAGATTATCCACTGATTTAGATTGACCCCGTAAGAAGTTACCTTATTAATCAAGGTGGATTTGATAAAAAATATGTATCAACATCAAAAAGGATTCAATTTGATATTTATCCACTTCTAACGGGGTTGACACCTTCTGATACGAGTTGATACTCTAAAATTAATGTCTGATATTAATCCTAATGAAGTTTATACCACCGGCGAAGCTAAAGTTATTCTTAAGGTTTCTAGCAGTACCATCAAACGTCTACTAAAAAAGGGTTTGATCCGTGCCAATAAAATCGGGGGCCAGTATAGAATACTGGGCAAAGAAATTTTACGCTTAGTCTCCCCCACCATGGAAAGAAAAACTGTAAACCTATATCGAAGTTTGAAAAAAAATATAAAAAAAGAAGTAAAAAACTGGTAAAAATCTCAACTATGAAAACGGTAATCATGGCCGGTGGTTTAGGCACTCGCTTAAAAAAAATTACTGGCGACAACAGCCCGAAAGCCTTAGCGCCAATTGGTGGCATTCCGATAATCGAACACCAAATTAAACTTTTAGCTAAATATGGATTAAAAGACATTGTTGTCTCAACTGGCTATTTGGGTGAAAAAATTCATTCTTTTTGCGGCAACGGTAGCCGTTGGGGAGTAAATATTTCTTATTCCCACGAGGCGGTTCCTATTGGAATAGCTGGAGCTATAAAAAAATTGGAACCAAAATTAAAAGAAAATTTTATTTTATTAAATGGGGATTTAATGGTGGAAATGGATTTGAATCGTTTAATATCTAAACATCGTAAACATAGACCCCTAGGAACATTGGTTGTTCACCCCAACGAACATCCTTATGATAGTTATTTGGTTGAAATTGATGATCAAGAGTATATAACTAACTGGATTCCCAAAAACAATCGTTCCCTAGCCCAGTATGCCAATCTTACCAATGCAGGTATTCATATTTTTTCTCCTAAAATTTTTTCTTATATTTTGGACGATCATAAAGATTTAGATAAAGAAGTCCTGCCTAACGCCATCGCTCTTGGCCAAAAAATATTAACTTATCGTACCAGTGAATATATTAAAGATATCGGCACCGATGATCGCTATCATAGATCCAATGAAAATTTTAAAACCGGACTAATTTCTTCTCGGAATTTATCTAAACCCCAAAAAGCAATTTTTCTAGATCGAGATGGCACAATTAATATCTTCACTAAGGGTTACGTTACTAATCCCAATCAAATGAAGTTAATACCTGTATCAGCAAAGGCTATTTCAAAAATCAATAATTCAGGCTACTTGGCAATTTGTGTAACCAACCAACCAGTAATAGCTAGAAATCTATGTAGTTTTGATATGCTTAAAAAAATCCATAACCGCATGGAAACTCTCTTGGGTCAGGCTGGAGCTTATCTTGATAGTATTTATTTTTGTCCCCATCATCCTGATAAAGGTTACCCGGAGGAAATAAAAGAATTAAAAATTACCTGTGATTGTCGCAAGCCAGCTATAGGTATGATTTTGAAAGCTAAAGAAAAATATAATCTGGATTTAAACCAATCTATTATGATCGGCGATACTGATCGTGATATTTCTGCCGCTAAAAACGCCGGTATGAAATCAATCCTTGTTCGCTCTGGTAGTCCAGAAAAATACACCGGTCCAGAGCCAGATTTAACTTGTAATGACCTAGTGGAAGCGGTTGATTATATATTGAAACAACCGCCGAAAAACATGAGGACGAGAAGGTAATTATTTAGTAACGTATTGTTTAGTTATCCAACCGAGGTTCTTGCCGTCTTTTTCTATCATGTACCAGTTACTTTGTGAATCAGTTACCCTAAGGACATCGCCTGAACGTACGGTACCAACAATTTTACTTGAAAATGATGGTTTGTTTCTAACGTTGAGATATTTAATTCCTCCAACTACGGTAACCTGTCCTGGTAATGATTTTGATTTAGGAATTGGGGCAGGTGAATAGGTTATATTTGATGTGGTTAGCTTTTTATACTTGCTAATTGAAAGAAAACCAAACATTCCTGTGGCTGGTTTAATGCCATTGGCTTTTTGCCAGGAGATAACCGAGTTCTTAGTTGGCGAGTCAAAAAAACCAGTTGAGAAGGAAGAACTATAAAATCCAGTTGATCTAAGAAAATCCTGTAAAGCTTTAACGTCATCGCCGCTAGAACCAAATTTTAAACTTCTCTTAAATAAGTAACTAACGATAGGCGGTGGATTTAGAGTAGCGGGAGTTGGACTCGGCAAAACTGTCACTCGAGCAACTACTACCGGCGTGGCAGAAACCGTAGGCGTAACTCCAACTGAAGGAGTGGGAGTAATTGTCGGGGAAGCTGGGTTGCTTACCACACCGCCACCGCCGCCACTACCTCCACCGGCAGTCTGCAATAGAGTACACGTAGAACCATCGGGGGTTACAGTAATAGTTCTGGTCAATGTAGTACCTAAAACATCCAAAGTTGAGGTATTATTAGATTCACAAATAGTGGCAACACTACTATTGTTTATGAACTTGAACCGCTGAGCTGAAGTTATCGTAAAACGTTGGCCATTTGAAATTTGAAAAACAAACGATGAAGGATTAACCGTTAAAGAATCGGCATCTGAACCAGCGCTGATGATAAAATTAGTACTGGCTCCGCTGACAGTGATGCTAACTGTAGTTGCTTGAGGAAAAGACGCGTTACCCACAGCCAAAGCATCGGACGCTACTAATAAAACCCAGTTTAACAACAATAAAACGGTAATTCGAATTAATATTTTATCTCTCAATTGATGGTAATGATTATACATATTTGCAAAAGTTAATTTCGATTGTGAATAGCTTGGATAATTTGGGAATCTGGTCGAAGATCCTCCCAGAAAAGGATATGGTTTCTATTAATAATCATGATATTCTTCGGACCATGAGTTTCTACTTCGCCTAGTTTAATCACTCTTCCGGTAGGAACTAGTTTTTTGTTGCCCTTGGAATTAGCCGGTACACTCTCGCTTAATTGAACATAGTAAACATCAGTAAGCTCTGGGAATTGTGAGTTAACATTTTTCAGATGACCAAAATAAATCTGGTTATTATCTAGAAAAACCGCTTGGTATGTAGTACTATCAATGCTTGTACCTTTATCCTTTTCTGTGCTTTTGATTGGGTACCACTGATTAAACATAAACGATATTAAACTTACAACGAAGAGTATTCCTATCAAACCAATAAGTATATAGAAATGTTTTTTCTTCATTATAATATCGGGAGACTATAATCCGGCAGCTAGATTAAGGATGGCATTTGATAGTGGTGATAGACCAAGCATTTGCTCCATTAATACGAGCGTAAACATTGCCACCAGCACTATTTTTCATCTGAAGGCAAGTACCTAAGGTGGCAGAAGACCCCCCAAAATTAATACTGGTCGTGCCGGTACTAAGAAACTCAGCTGAATAAACAGTACTCGAGCTAGCCGTATTGCCGCCAGCAACAAGGTTGGTTGTCGCAAGCAAAGTGGTAACAGAAGCCGTACCGCCAACTTCAAAAGTCGTATCAGTATTTGCTCCACCATTAATTGCCATGCGGGCAGTTGCAGATGTTAACTCAAAGCGATCAGACAAAGAAGCACTGCCACCAAAATCAACTTTACCGGAAATAGAAGCTGTGCCACCAACTTCAAAGGTTGTGTCTAAATTCGCACCCACATTAATACCCGCCCTGGTATTTGTGGTATCAATCACAAAAACATTAGTTGTACCAGCGGCATTTTGGAAATTAAAAGCGGTAACACTATTAACGGTTGGCTTAAATGGTCCAGCAGAAATAAAAGCTCCTGAAATGGAAACTGGGCCAGCAAAAGAACCCGTACCCCGCACTTCCAAGTCACCAGAAACAACTACGTCGTTGGCTGCCGTAATATAGTTGGCCTTATTAGTTGTTAATGTACCAAAACGAGAATAACTAACGGTTGCGCCCGTAGTTCCAGCTACTTGTATAGCACCGTTTACCAAGACGAAGGCCGCTGACGCAGTGCCACCTACTTCAAAGGTGGTGTTTAAAGCGGCACCGGAGTTGATACCTGCCCTTGTATTAGTTGTGTCTATTGTAAACAACGTTGTACCGGCGGCATTTTGAAACTGGGCTGCCGTTGTGGAACTGGTTGTCAAAGTAAACGTACCAGTAGTTGACATATTAGTGCCAATTATACTAGCCGCTAAAGCAGAACCTACTGCCACTAGTGATAAGACTATCGACCCGACTATAAATACATATTTATTATTTCTTTTCATTACAAAATATTTACCTTAATCAATAACTTTATCATCGACTAATGACAATGTTGATACTGAAGGAGGCGTTAATTAAAATATGACTCTATTACTTATTACTTATTTTAACTAGTATCCCCCCCCAAGCAAATTAAGTTATCAACATGGTTAATAATTTATTCCGTAGTAGGTCACGGTACGTCGCTTTTCTCTCAAGTATGAAGGGATGCTAGGGTTGTTAACATTCATCCTTGACTATATAGGGTCTATAGCTTATGTTTTTAATACGCTTTTTAACAATTTAATAAAAACGATAAAGGAGTTTAATAGTGAGAATCCTAATAACGGGTGGAGCTGGATATATTGGCTCTGTTTTAGTGCCAATCTTACTGAACGCAGAGAACAAGGTTATAGTTCTAGATAACTTTACATATAATCAAACCTCTATACTGGACTGCTGTCATAATAAAAATCTTACTATTGTTCGGGGTGACGTACGGGACGAAAAATTGATCAACAAACTGACCAATGATCTGGATTTTATCATTCCCCTAGCCTGTGTTGTCGGCGCTGGCGCGTGCGATAAAGATCCGATAGCGGCCAGAAGTACTAATCTGGATGCAATTAAAATGCTTCTTAGAGTGAAGGGGCGAGCCCATAAAGTTATATTTCCAAACACAAATAGTGGTTATGGCATCGGCCAAGAAGGAATCTATTGCACCGAGGAATCACCATTAAACCCAATATCATTTTACGGCCGCTTGAAAGTTGAAGCTGAAAAAGCTGTACTCCAAAGTGGCAACTCTATTGTGTTGCGGTTAGCTACTGTTTTTGGAATAAGTCCAAGAATGAGAACGGATCTTCTGGTAAATGAAATGGTTCAAATGGCCTTCAACGATTATCCAGTTAAAATTTACGAACCTCACTTTAAAAGAAACTACATCCATGTACGTGACGTAGCCAGAGCATTCTTGCATTGCATGGATCATTTTGAAACCATGAAAGATCAAGTATATAATCTTGGTCTCAGCGATGCTAATTTAAGTAAGTGGGAACTTTGCCAAGAAATAAAAAAACAAATTCCCAAATTTACTTTTTTTGAAGGCGAGGGTGAGGATCCTGACAAGCGTAACTATATCGTCAGCAATGAAAAGATAGAAAAAACTGGCTTTAAACCACAGGTTTCATTGCAAGACGGAATTACCGAATTAATTAGGGGTTACCAAATATTACGGCATAAACAATTTCGTAATTCCTAAAAGCTCCGACATAACGTCGAGGGCTTTTTTATTAGACCCACTGCTCAATAACCTTTCTACTGCAATATTCAGATTCTGGCTGTGTCTTTGTAAAAATTCCTCGACATATCATAGGATATGCCTCATAATTTTTATTTCGACTCGCTCAAAATCTGAATATTTCGCTACGAAAATTATTGAGCAGTGGGGTCTTTAAAAAATTATTACTCAAAAAACATACTTAAGCACTTACATAAAGTTGACACTATTTGATACCTATTGATACAATTGATTTACATTAAGAAACGAGATCGAATTTTATATTACAGCTGATATCAGCGGTAATATAAATAAATCAGTCGAGACCTATCAAGACTTAAAGAAAATAGCTAAAACAAAAATTATAAATTTATAATTATGTTAGTCAATGTCTACAAATTAAAAGATATCTTCAAACTGGTTTTTGCAATCTTTAAAAAATATCCTAGTGAATTTATATCAAATATTGCACTCGGGTTCTTGGCAGGACTTTGTGGCAGTATTGGCATCGGGGCAGTAATACCTCTTTTTTCTTTTTTAAACAGTAACGGGGTTGGTAGCGATTCGATCTCAAAAATAGTAATAAGGATTTTTTCATTTATAGGATTACCCTTCAACTTGCCACTTCTTCTGCTTTTAATGATTATCCTTTTTGTTCTCAAATCCCTTTCCAATTTTCTAGCTGATTATGTTGGCATAAAAGTCTCTGCTCAATATGAAAAAAATACTCGCCTAGATCTTTTTAAAAGCATGCTAAGCTCAAACTGGCCTCACTTAATAGAATACAAGCCGGCTTATATAGAACGGGTAGTTGTAGATGATATTTCTAACAGTGCCACAATTTTTACTCATACCACCAACCTTTTTCTCACCATAACAAGTCTACTTACTTATTCTATTGTGGCGCTCAATATCTCTCCTAAGATAACTGTTTTTACAATTATTATAGGCGGTACAATATTCTTTATTATAAAACCCCTATTTTACAAAACTCGTAAAATAACAGAGAAACTTGCTGCGACGGCTAAGGCCACCGTACACCATATTCTTGAAACACTTAGCGGAATGAAGGTTGTAAAAAGCCTTAATGTGGAAGATTTGGCCGTTCAAAAAGCTAATTTGAACTTTAAAATACTGGAACAATATAGAATTAGCTCAAGCTTATACCAGAATATTATGGGTTCATTTCTTGAACCAATAGGTATTACTTTTATAGCCATCATATTCTTAATTTCATATCATAGCCCATTATTCAATGTCGCAGCTTTTGCAGCCATAGTTTATCTTGTTCAGAAAATGTTTTCTTTTATTCAGACAATGCAGGGTAATTTTAATAATATTAATAGCTGTATACCCTATTTGGAAATTGTTGATGACTACTTGAAAAAATCAAAATTAAATCAGGAAGATTATAATACCGGCAGTAATTTTAATTTCAATGATACACTTGAATTTAAGAATTTATCCTTCTCTTATGGTGAGGGGGCTCTTATCCTAAAAAATATAAGTTTTAAGATAAAAAAATCGGAAATGATCGGGTTTATTGGTCCTTCGGGCGGTGGAAAAACCACCATGGTTGATCTGATACTTCGTCTTTTTAATGTGGGATCGGGAGAAATATTAATTGATGGTAAGAATATTAACTCGATAAACCTAAATAGCTGGCGTTCTAATATTGGTTATGTTTCCCAAGATGTATTTCTAATAAATGATACTATAGAAAACAACATAAGATTTTATGATAATTCTATAGATCATGGGCGGATCGTTGAGGCTTCGAAAATGGCCAACATATACGAATTCATTGAAACTTTACCTGAAAAATTCAATACAAATATCGGTGAAAGAGGTATAAAGTTATCCGGTGGAC
>OBEQ010434036.1_pt1 | contig 18212 bp, 14 predicted proteins | sample 1670901 | NCBI WGS metagenome assembly OBEQ01 (sample SAMEA104232315, study PRJEB22302) | groundwater metagenome | biome: forest; feature: aquifer; material: groundwater | place: USA | collected 2011-08-07 | depth 5.4 m
GTTGTAGCTGAGCCCACCCTGATCAACGATTACTATTGGACGGGTGGCACTGTTCTCTCAGAATTTTACTTACATCATCGCGACTCGGAAGATATTGATTTGTTTACTGAAAAAGATGAGGTAAAAATTGGCGCCGTAAATACTTTTATAAGCCAAGCCGCAAAAAAAATAGGTTCACAAAAAGTTAAATACGTTCAATTCTTAGGCCTACATACCTTTATTTTAGAATTTACAGATAACCCACCCCTAAAGGTTGACTTTAACTATTACCCATTCACTCGCCTAGAAAAGGGTGGAAAATACAAAAATCTAAGCTTTGATAGCGTATTGGATATTGCGGTCAACAAAATGCAAACTATCGCTACGAAACCTCGCAGTCGGGATTTTATTGATCTTTATTTAATTCACAGAACTAAAGGCTACAATTTGGTTGATTTAATGCAAAAGGCTAGGCAAAAGTTTGATTGGTATACTGATCCAGTTCAACTAGCTGCCAAATTCCTACTTGCTAAAGAAGTGAGTGATTTACCTAAGATGCTAATTAACTTGCCCGAAAATGAGTGGCGAGATTTCTTTTTTAATCAAGCCAAAGCCCTACAGGAATTGTCATTTGAGAAAAAATAGATTCCAACATAGTTCACAAGCCCCTGCTGAGCCAAGTCACTACCTCACTTTCCTACCAGCCCCAAAATTTCGTTAATAAATTCAATCTTTCTTCTGTAATATTCTCTTATACTTAACCCTGCTCCTAGCTCTTTCAGCTGGCGGTATTCCTCTAGAGCTTGAGGGTTACTCCTTAAATAGGCTTCAAATGTAATACCATTGATCAATGCTTTGCTCTTTTGATTGATAAGAAAAACTGTTATATGTTTTCCTCTGATCTCTGTTTCAAATCGAGCTCTCTCTAAAGGATATAAACTCCCTGGATTGCCAAACAGTTTGGTCAATGGTTGTATCTGAGAATCAAACTCATGAGGGTGAACTGGAATATAGACATCAATTTCATCTTGACCTGATATACCTAAACTTGTGGCACCACGGTGTTGTACTGTCTGCTCTTCGCCGAGAACTAATTGAATTCGTTTCTTAACTTCCAAAAACTTTTCTTCTGCTGTCGGGTCGAAAGGGATAATCTTTATCGTATCAGTATCAGATAGGTGGTCTACCCATCTTTGTTGTTCAGGGGTGAGCATTCTGAGCAAGTTCTACACTTTGTTCAGGTTTATCTCAAGTACAAAAGTAATAGGTTCCAACATAGTTCTCTTTCGCTACCACGAGAACTTTAATTTTCTTGTCCAATCCAGCCTGATGACATGGCTCCTGGGTCCCCTTCATTACATACTGATGCACCGCAAAAATAGATATCGCGTTCAGGTTGGGCTTCAAAACTAAATTGATTTATTTTTTCATCGATTAACTGCGCCCCATATTTCCCTACAAATGCCTGCACTAATTTGATGGGGTGACAATCAATACCGGTGGTTGTACAAGATGTATTGAGCTGACCAAATCTGGTCACGTACCCGGTAGCAGTTATGCGCCCTACTCGGGGGTCACTGTCAAAGCCGGATAAATTATCCCACTGAGCCGGTATGACTCCGGTAATCTCATGCACCCGGCTAGTGGAGTTATTGTACCGGCAGCCAGGAGAAGCATGATAAGTCAACCCCCCATCAGCTGAGCAGAGCCAAGAGAAGGTAAACGGATAGACCAAATCACTACTATCCAGCAATTGATAGTTATCCCGGGTGCGAAACAGCAGTGCAAATAAGGGTGATCCCGACGGGGCGACGCGAAATGATTGTTTGCTGGTCCAAATACTGTTGGCATTGAGATTTCGGTTAACTACATCCTGCCGGCTGGTGCGACAGCCAACTATGCCCGTCCCCAAACAATCCATTGTAAAATATGGCCCTAAACTGGAATTGTAACCTGGATTAGGAGTATTTGGATAAGGTATGACCGTTCCTTGATAAGGCACCACCCGTTGGCCGTAATCGACATGCTGGACTATATACATGTAGCCAGAGTCTGACGGATTATTTGGACTGCATTCTCGCAGTAAGGCCAGAGCCGAGTGAATTCGGGCTTCAAATTCCATAGTGTAATCCCCAAAAGTGTGATATTGGATGACTGCGGCACTGACACCGTAGACTGCACCTTCAAAACCGTTGGCACACCCATGCGGAGTTTGGGTTTGCACTTGCCATTTGAAGCCACCATGTTTCATGGTATTTTCCATGGGACTAGAGGGATTGGTGTGGCCAATACCCACATTGCCTAAAAGTGCAAATAAATTGAAACCTGGAAAAGTAGCAGCCACCTCTGGGATAAAGGGGTTCTCACCGTGTTCGTGATCATAGTGGCAACCGCGACTACTATCCCAAAGGGTGTGAAATTTATTATGATCATGCAGTGTACCTGAATCTGGACAGAGCGGAGCTGTGGGCCAAGGTGCAAATGCCCCACTTGCATTAGGGGTGGGCAATGTCCCCCCTTGCTGATTCTGTCCATAGTTACCGACTAAGACTGCTAAATCAAAAATATTTACCCGCCCATCGCTATTAACATCGGCTGGATTACCATTGCCACCCCCAAAATTTGTCAGTAATATTCCTAGGTCATCCCGATCTACATCACCATCTCCATTGAGATCACCCGCTAAGCTGCCAGCTGCGCTAACTCGAGGTGTAATCCCAACTAACTTTAGAATAAAGGTAAATACTAAAATTGATACCAAGCCAAAAAATACGAACAATAACGTTTTTTTACTCAGCGAAAAGGGCACTACTAAATGATACTACAATCGCTGCTGGAATTAATAGAATCCAACTTACCAGCTACTGACCGATATGCTTAGTCTTATTTAGACTATAATCTTGCTGATGTATATTGGCATTGATATCGGTGGAACAAATGCCAGAGTTGCGGCTGCTTCTACTCTAGAAAATATACGAGGTTTCGTAAAAAAAGAATTCAAGCTAACGCATAGTTTTGATCAGGATTTTTCTCATCTGGTTGAGACCATAAAAGAACTGGCGCCGGGAAAGGTCAATGCTATTGGTGTGGGAATTCCCGGAGATTTGAATAAGACAAGAACAGCATTTGTTAGTCCTGAAAACCTTACTGAATGGTCTGATAAGCCAATACAGAGAATGCTTACAAAAGCTTTCTCCTGTCGTGTTATTTTAGAAAATGATGCTGTGATAGCAGCTATTGCTGAAGCATTTTTTGGTAAAGGGAAAGGCAAAGATTTTACATACCTAATTTGGGGGACAGGAATTGGAGGGGCAACGGCGCATTGGGAGAAAAATAGAGTAAGCGCAGTCAAATTAGATTGGTATCAGTATTTCCAATCTTGGGAATCTGATTGTGGTGGCAACGAAATACTCAAACACCTTGGAAAATCAGCAGATCTCCTTAGTGAAGAGGAGTGGCAGGGAGTAATAAAAAAGTTTTCTATTCACTTTTTGGAATTTTGTAGAAAAACCAATCCTACTCCGGTTTTTTTCGGAGGCGGTATTGCTGTAAAGCAAGTTGATCGGTTAAGCAATCTCATTAATATCACTGCGCTTGGTGAAGATGCGGGATTATATGGAGCACTCTACCTACTAAAATAGTGGTTTGGCAAAATCACACTAAATCCACGTAGCTACTTCAAACACTCTCTATTTCGACTATCCCGTCCTTAAAGTCAGAGCCTACGGCACTTTTTACTGCTTCGTCATAGGCCTTAGGTCCCTCCGAAAACCCCACAGTAGTCAGCACGACTGTATGTTTACCCGTACTGGAATACCGCCTGCCCCACTCAGTCCTCCTCCAATCTTCCTTCGTATTCTGATCCCAATCGTGCCCAATCCTGCTCAATTTGTAATCATCTGTCACTCCCGCTACAGCTCTCTCAAACCTATTTGCCACCATCACAGCAGTTGACCCCTTCACTGCTCTCACTTGTGGTTCCAACTCCATTAAATTGGGAATTGGATCTGCTTGTAGAGGCTTCACATCGAATTCAAACATTTCTCCTCGATCAACCCCTAGTAAAAAACCAAATCTTTTTAACACTCTCTCTATCGCTTCATTCTGCCCAGCCACGTAAAACATAGAAAATGGTTTATGCCCTGCCCCTATCTCTGCTAGTGTATGCCACCTCTTCAACGCATCTTCAACCGGTTCATCATAAATTGAGTCAACATAGCGCAGTATTTCCGACATAGCAAAACTTAATATTACCATATAAACTTGTAATTCTTTCAACTCTAGGCCTTCGATTGAGTGAAAGCTTATCTTCCAGAGAAGTGGACTTGTTTATTGAGTGGAAGAATGAAGTGGAGAAGCGTAAACTACTAATCTTTTTTGATCGAAGCTGCCGTCACAAGTATACAAAGTTAAGCGATTGTCTGTAGACAATACCGCATCGATATCTTTGGCGGTTACTGACCTGGAAATATCTACTTTGTAAGTTAACCAGTGATCTTGCTGTTGGACCTCAATAACATCTCCTGGTTTGAGTTGATATAAGTTTCCGAATAACTGCTTGCGGTTGTGGGCATACAAAATGACATTCCCCTGTCCAGGAACTGAGGAGGTTGATAACCAGGATACCGATGTGTCGAACAAGTCCCAGTGATTATCATGTACAACTGCTGCTTGAACAGGTAAATTTAGATACAGTTTAGCAATTCTAATAGCCGTAGGTGGGTACTGAGTTTGTGGGGTGGGAGAAGTAGTCGCAGTTATTGGGGGAGTTTGCGTTTGAGAGTTGAGCCAGTAAGTGAGCAAACCGGCTCCAACTGCAATCACGATTAGGAGAAGATATTTTATTTTAGCCAAAGCAGGCCTCCGGCAAGGAGTAATAAAGTGACTCCAGTGGCTAAGAGCAAGGAACTTAAGTTTAAGTTAGCAAAGCGACCGGTAGCAGCTAGTGAATCAGTAGATGCGCCTAACACTTGCCCGCCAGTTGAAGTTGATGCACCCAAGACTTGGCCCCCACCAATTGATTTTTCTCCGGATGGGTCACCGGGAGTACAGCCATTGACGGCTCGAACTACAAAGTAGTAATTGGTGTTGGCTGCTAGTCCACCTATGGTAAAGGAAGTGGTGTTACCAGTATTGGGTACGCCATAGGTATAGTTACCAGCAGATGTGCCATAGGAAATGGTGTAGTAGCTAACTGGGGAAACACTGGTCCAAGTCAAGGTGGCTGTGGTGGAACTGTTGCGCACAACTGAGGTTAAAGAGGGGGTGGATGGTTTAGCATCAGTACACTGATTAGAGTTGGAACTAGATGAAGGTGTAGGAGTAGGACCTGGGTTATCGCTAGGAGTTGGGGCGGGAGTGGGATTGGGAGTGGCACAAGGTTCACTGTTTACAGCTTGGACCCCGTCCACGTCATAGCCATCAGCAATGTCATCGGGGAATATGCTGGGGTCACTGGTATCAGTTACCCGGACATAGTTCACACAAGTTAAATTTTCGGGTATATTAACTTGCCCGTCTTGGGAGACGTTGCCAGCTACTGTCCAAGTGGAGTTGTCCGCAGAGACTTCGACTTGGGCCGTTTCTAGCGGATAGCTAGGATTAGTAGATTCGACAATGATGGCCCCGTTACGCACGCCATTGTCAAAATGCAAAGTGATTTGGCCACCAAAACCTAACGAAACGAAAGTGCCATCAGCGGTATCGTTTTCAGCCACCCCTAAAGCAGCCGTAGGGTTACTGCGTACTGCCGGAACTGGTGAGCCATTTTTCATCAAGCCTTGACTAGAGCTGACTACCTGATCGGCCCAGGGTCCTGATCCGTCTGGGGCAGCGGCCAAGACTAGACCTACAGAAGTGGCAGCAAAAATACACAAACTGATAAACAGAGTGAAAAAAAATACTTTCATAATCTTCGGAACTATAGGCTGGATTATAGCAATAAAAATATGATAGTCAACAATCAATAGAGACCTATAGTAGCTAAATTTGGAAATTTATACTATAATTGACCCTCCCCTGCCTAACCTCACTAGCGTGAGCTAAAAATCCCAAATTATGCATAAGCTAGACATTATCGTGCCAGCTCGGAATGAGGCTGAATCTTTGCCCGAACTGGTCAGGCGGATTGAGGCAGCTTTGAAGCCTGTAGGCATCAGTTATCAGATCATCATTGTTGACGATCGCTCCACTGATAACACTGAAGAAATCGTAAATAAGCTGAGCAAAAGCTACAGGGTAGTATATCTGCCTAAATCGGGCCCGACTGGCAAGGCTTATTCATTGATAGAGGGCTTCGCCAAATCGACAGCTCCTTACTTGGCCATGTTAGATGCGGATTTAGAATATCCACCGGAAGCATTGCCTGAAATGCTTGCACTGCTTGATCAGCACGGATTAGTAGTAGGTAACCGGCTGAAGACCCACTCTTCTCCCCTGCGCCAGCTAGCTTCTAAAGCTAATACTTTTATTTTTGGCAAGTTGTTTCTAGGTTTTGACTGTGATGTGCAATCTGGTTTGAAGATGTTCAGACGGGAAGTGTTTGCCCATTTAAATCAGGAACTAGTAGGGGCCTGGTCAATTGACATGCCCCTTTTACATACTACCAAGGAATTAGGGCTAACTATAGGCAAGGTTAACATCCCTTTTACTAATAGAGCTCAGGGTAAATCTAAACTGAAGTCAGAATTTTTCCAAGCAGTGCGCCAAATTGGCAGCGGGGCTATTAAGCTTAAATTTACCTCCCCCCGCACTATTACCCTGTCGCCTACGAACTCCGAGTCCAGCCTAGGAGCCGGGGTAGTACATCGCCGGAAAAGGTTTATTACCCATACTCAGCTACCTCATCATTTGTCCGCTTTAGAAACACTTCACTTTTGGCAGAAGGTATTTCTGCTTCTGGTTGCACTAGTTATTGGATGGGGTCTATATGTGTCTCCTTTGACTACGGCTATTGTTTTGGTAGGCATTCTGACCACCGTTTACTTTGTCGACGTCTTATTTAATTTGTTTTTGGTTCTTAAAAGTTTACATTTTCCTCCCGAAATAAAATTTTCTCCTGAGCAGCTGGGGAGATTGAAGTCCGATAAATTGCCCATGTATACCATTTTGTGCCCCCTCTACCGAGAAGCCCACGTCCTGCCCCAATTTTTGCAAGCCATAGCCGATCTGGATTGGCCCAAGAATAGATTGGAAGTGCTCTTGCTTTTAGAAGAAGACGATACAGCTACTATTGCCGCCGCTAACGCCAGTAGTTTACCTAAGTTTATTCGCACGATTGTGGTGCCCCATTCATATCCTAAAACCAAGCCCAAGGCCTGTAATTATGGCCTGCAGTTAGCTACGGGAGAATACATCGTTATTTATGACGCCGAAGACCGACCCGACCCTAGTCAACTAAAAATGGCTTACTTAGGCTTTCAAAAGTCAGCTTTAAGTGTCGGGTGTTTGCAGGCCAAGCTAAATTATTACAACCCCCACCAAAACTTGCTCACGAGGCTGTTTACCGCTGAATATTCCTTGTGGTTTGACGTGGTTTTGCCCGGTTTGCAATCGGTCAATACCTCCATTCCTTTAGGCGGTACCAGTAATCACTTTAAAACCTCTATCTTGAAAGCCTTACACGGCTGGGACGCTTTTAACGTGACCGAGGACTGTGATTTGGGAGCTCGCCTGTTTAAGTTAGGCTATACCACGGCCATTATCGACTCGACTACGCTGGAAGAGGCTAATAGCCACCTGGGAAATTGGTTGCGGCAGCGCTCGCGCTGGATTAAAGGCTACATCCAAACGTATCTTGTCCACAATCGCAATCCCCTGCGGTTTATTAAAGACCATGGCGTCCATGCTTTTATTTTTCAGCTGGTGGTGGGCGGCAAGATTGCCTTTATGCTCATCAATCCCCTGTTGTGGCTAACCACAGTGGCTTACTTTACGTTGTATGTCTGGGTGGGTCCCACTATCGAGTCCTTGTACCCGATGTGGATTTTCTATATGGCCGTGACGTCACTGGTATTCGGCAACTTTTTGTTCTTGTACTACTACATGGTTGGGGCAGCCAAGAGAAACCACTGGAGCATTATTAAATATGTATTTCTAGTGCCTCTGTATTGGGCAGCGGTGAGTTTGGCGGCCTATAAAGCCATTATTCAGCTGGTGTTTAAGCCTCATTATTGGGAAAAGACTCATCATGGGCTACATATCGTAGAAGTGGCAGTGGTTAAACAGGCTCGGGCCCAAGTCAGCAACAACTTTGGCTGGGTGGGGGGCTGGGCTCGTCCGTCACTGATCTCTGGTGGTTTGTTAGTCTTGGCTTCCCTAGTTGCCAACCTGTTTGGCTTTCTGTTTAACGTCTATCTGGGCCGGGCAAGTAGTATTTCTGTAGCTGAGTTCGGTCTGATTAGCCTATTTGGGAGTTTGCTCAGCCTAACTCAGATTCCCGCTGGGGCTTTAACTCGGACAATTACCTACAGAAGTGCTTACTTATTGGGCAAGCATAAAGAAGTAGTTCGGCGCTTCTGGAAGTATGTGCAAGGACGAACCCTAGCCCTCTCTGTCATGGCCACTGGAGTGTGGTTAGTGGCTACTCCTTATTTGCAACGTTTGTTCCATACCGCTAGTTACTCACCCTTTTTGCTGTTTAGCCCGATTTTGATTATTGGGGCTTTGGGAGCTGTGAATTTTGGCTACTTAAGCGGTAACCAAAAGTTTGGGCTACTGGCCCTAATGGCTGTTCTTGAATCAGTGTCCAAGCTGGTATTCACAGTTGTTTTTGTGCAGCTGGGGCTACCGCAGTACGTATATTTAGCCATTCCTGGGTCGATGGCCATGTCCTTAGGGGTGGGTTACCTGGCAGCCAGATCTCTCCCGGCTAAGACCTCGGTGTTAGATACCAAAACTGTACTGTATTTCCCCTGGCGGTTTTATATCACCTCGGTTTTAGCCAGTTTATCCTCAATTGCCTTTTTGAGTATGGATATTGTGCTGGCCAAGATCTATTTGCCACCTGTTGCGGCTGGACAATACGCGCTGCTGTCATTAGTAGGCAAGATAGTCTATCTGCTGGGCTCACTATTCTCCCAGTTTATTACTCCGGTAGTTAGTCAAGCTGAAGGGGCAGGAACCAACTCTGGAAATACTTTCAACCGGCTGCTATTGGTTAGTACTCTAGCCAGTCTGGTGGGGTTTGTGGGCGTGGGGTTATTTGGATCGGTAACTGCTCCACTCTTATTTGGTGCCAAAACTTTACCCATTGTAAATCTGTTGCCGTGGTACGCCCTGGCCATAGTAGCGTTTACCATTGCTTCGAACATAGTCAGTTACCACCAGGTTCGCAAACACTATCTTTTCCCAGTGATGGGCTTTCTCATGGCTGGCCTGCAGCTGGCAGCTCTGACTCTAATTCATGACAATGTCAGCACTTTTGCCTTTTTGATGCTTATTTTGTGTTCCACCTATCTTTTCTTAGTCATTGGTCTGCATCTGGTTTACGAGGAATTAATAGTTCTGTTGCGAAACTTTCTAGATTTTGCGGGTTTGTTTGGCAGTTGGTCAAATATTGCCACAGACCTATCTGGAAGTAAGCTGCGCATCTTAGTTTTGAACTGGCGCGATACCAGGCATGTTTGGGCGGGTGGAGCAGAGGTGTATGTGCACGAGCTAGCCAAGCGTTGGGTAGCTTCGGGCCATCAAGTATGTATCTTTTGTGGTAACGATGGTCATAATCCAGCCAACGAAGTGATTGATGGTGTACAAATAATTCGCCGGGGTGGCTTTTTTAGCGTCTATGTGTGGGCATTTCTGTACTACGTGCTGCATTTTCGAGGCATGTTTGACATTGTGGTTGATAGCCAAAATGGCGTGCCTTTCTTTGCCAAGTTATATACGCGAATTCCCTCCTACTTGCTCATCTACCATGTACATCAAGAAATCTTTCGCAAATACTTACCCTTTCCGCTGTCGTTTATTGCCAGGTTTGTGGAATCAAGGTTAGTCCCGGCAATTTATGGTCAAAATTATACTATTACTATTTCTGATTCTTCTAAGTTTGACATTGTTAAACACGGATTGGTGCAAGAAGAAAAGATCGCCACGATTCAACCAGGAATGGACTCCAAGCTATTTGTCCCTGGTGTGAAAACCCGCTATCCCTCTCTGATTTATTTAGGTAGACTAATGCCCTACAAAAACGTCGATGTAGCCATTAAGTCATTCGCCAGACTTGGTAAAGTTTATCCCAATGCCGTATTTACCATCGCCGGCGAAGGTGAAGCACAAGCTAGTCTGCAGGTTTTAGTTAAAAAATTAGGTCTGGAGAAGACCGTCGAGTTTGTTGGGAAAGTGTCTGAATCCCAAAAAGCTAACCTGTTGGCAAAGCATTGGGTGGCCATTCAACCTTCTTCGATTGAAGGTTGGGGCATAACAGTGATTGAAGCCAACGCCTGCGGCACCCCGGTTATTGCTTCAGATGTGGCAGGGTTAAAAGATTCAGTACTTGATGGCAAGACGGGTCTGCTGTTTCCAGTTAATGATGAAGTGGCTTTAGCCAAGGCTATGAAACTGATCATTCTGAACAACAAATTAAGACGTCACTTGTCCCAAACTGCTATAGCTTGGTCAGCAAACTTTGATTGGGATGTCCAAGCCCACAAGTTTTTGTCTTTACTAAAAACTCGAATTAATAACAGAGAAACTTACCCTTTAGATAGACGCACTGTTTTAGCTAGTAAAGTATGAAACTAACAGTGACAGTTGTTATACCAGCTCATAATGAGCAAACTAACATTCAGGCCGTGCTTAGAGATGTGCTAGCTCAAAAGCAGTCTGGCTATAGTCTGGAGAAGATTATTGTCCTTTCTGATGGTAGTTCCGACCATACGGTTGCTAGAGCAAGGCTCGTTGGCAATAAGCTGATTAGTGTAGTCCAAGGCAAAAATAGGATAGGCAAGGCCCAAAGATTAAATCAGATTTTTAAGGTGTTTAAATCCAATGTTTTAGTTGTCTTGGATGCCGATATCAAGTTGGCTGACCGGATGACACTAGCCAATCTGGTCAGGCCATTTACCAAAACCTTAAAGTTAGGCTATGTCAGTGGGAGGATGGTGCCGCTGTCCTCAAGAAGTTTTCTAGAGGAGGCGGTTAATGTCAGTCGGAGCGTGTGGGATAAAGTCCGGGTCAATTGGAAAAATGGGCAAAACGTATACCCCTGTAGCGGGCGGATCTATGGGTTGTCCCGAGACTTTGCTCGGGTATGTCATTTTCCCAAAACAGTTTGGCCGGACTTGGGCTTCTATTACTTCAGCTGTAAAAAGCTGGGCTATAACACCTTTTGGGCTCAAGATGCGGTGGTTAACTTTCGCTCCCCAGCCACGGTGGCAGACTACGTGGGCCAAATTAGCCGCTACGTCTCCGAAAATAACGCTCTGGAAACAGTTTTTGGTCCCCGGATTTATGAGGAGTATAAGATACCCAAATCTCTGCTTTACAAATTTAAACTGCAAGTTTTGCTGCGTTATCCATTACAGTGTCTGGTGATATTTATTCTCAATGCCTACGTTAGTTTAAGGAAAGTAAGGTATGGCAACATATCTTATAAAAGATGGCAAATGGCAGCCACGACTAAAAAAATCTAAGCATATGACTTCTAGCCATAAACCATCAGTAGTAATTGGTATACCTGCTTTTAATGAAGAAGGTAACATCGCTGCCTTACTCAGTTCCCTGCTTGCCCAGAAGCGGGATGGTTTTACCTTGGAAAAAATTATTGTTTCGTCCGATGGCAGCGAAGACAATACTGTCCAAAAAGTGCAGACATTTAAAAACAGCTTGATTAAAGTTATCGCTAATTCAGATCGTCAAGGCCAGGGAGCCAGACAGAATCAGCTGGTCAAACTTTGTCGAGCTGATATTTTAGTGCTACTCAATGCCGACATGGTTATCAAAGATGCTAAGTTTTTAGAAAAACTAATAGCCCCTGTAGCTAGCGGCCAAGCGGACTTGACCTCGGCTAATTTTGAACCACTTCCGGCCGATGGCTGGTTTGATAGAATTATTGTAGCGGGACTTCATTACAAAAAGAGCGTTTACGATGATTTTCAAAATGGTAACAACTGGCACACTTGCTGGGGAGCCGCGCGAGCGTTTTCGAATCGATTTTACCCCCAGTTGAATTTTAAAAGAAGTGTCAGCGAGGATTTGTATACCTATTTGCTGTGCAAAGCACAAGGAAGGAAGTATCTTTTTGTAAAAGATACTGTCATCTATGGCAAGTTGCCCACTAATTTTGCCGACCATAAACGCCAAAGCACCCGCTTCTTTCACAGTAATGAAGTTATGCTGCAAGAATTTACTCCAGAGTTTTTACACAAAAATCATGTTTGGCCAATTAAGCGGTTTATTGTGCAAGGACTGAAGATGATGGTTAGCTATCCAGAGTTAACTTTGTATCCCCTAGTTGTCATTTTAGTAAAAGTCTTGGCTCTTTGGGATACAGAAACAGGTAAGTCAGATACCTGGGCTGTGGCTCAAAGTACTAAGTCAATAAATTTATGAAAAACTTTAATATCACCACCAAAATAAGAAAGATTGTTTATGCGACGCTTGTCACACTAGATCAGTTGCTGGCGCGCAAACAAACGAAAATTGTTACCTTGTGCTATCACAGTTTTGATACTAGCGATTGGAGATTTGCGGTGCCGCCAGGTAGATTCGAAAAGCAAATGAAGCATATGTTATCTCTTTATCAGCCAATAGCTTTAGGAGACATTAACCAGTTGGTCAGAAACAGAAAAGTAATTAGTCAGCCTTCTTTTGCAGTGACATTTGATGATGGGTATGCCAGTGTTTGGCAACTTCGGCACATTTGCCAAAAGTTGGGAATTAAGCCGACCGTGTTTGTATTGGCTAATCCAAACCATGCCAATCGCCAAGAGTTAAAATCCGCTGAGAAGTTTTTGACAATCGATCAGATAAAAGAACTTCACCGGCTGGGCTGGGAAATCGGTTGCCATAGTGCCACCCACCCTGATTTTTCTGCTCTGTCTCCCCAGCTGGCAGAAAAAGAGGTCAGATTTGCTAAAGCACGTCTGGAAAAGAAACTAGGGTTTGCTGTGAATTATTTTGCCTATCCTAGAGGCAGATATGACCAGACAGTTCTCGCGGCTGTTAATTTATCTGCTTACAAGTTGGGCTTGACCATGGATGACGGCGAAATGCATAAAGAGGTAAATCCTTATCAGATTCCTCGAATAGGCGTCGATGGGAGTCACGATTTTACCGATTTTAAGAACTTATTTTCACCTTCGGTAGTGCAGGCTAGAAAATTAATTAGGCAGTCACTGCTGGGAGATATTTATGAAAAATCAATCTAAAAAAATTCGTATCGATGTTGTGGAAAAATACTTCTATCCTGTTATGGCCGGGATCGAGGTCAATATTATGGAAACCTACAGTGTTTTGGTAAAACAGGGTTTTGATGTAACTATTCATACCTCTAGAGATACGTTAACCGAGAAAAATATCTTATCGGACACAGATTTAGTCAAAGGAATCAAAGTTCGCAGGTACGCTTTTAAATCTGATAACTTTGGTTACTTACCTCAAATTGATTGGCAAAACACTGACTTGGTGTGTTTACACAACTTTAATGTTTTCTACTTTTGGATTCTGCTGTATTGCTTGTGGCTCAAGCTCACCGGTCGAAAAAACTTTGCTCTAGTACTCACCCCCCACGGTGGCTTTAATCCGGAATGGTCGATTTTTAGCCTTTGGACTAGGGTTAAGAAAGAGATATATCAATATACTGTAGGGTCAATACTAATTAACTTGGTAGTTGATGCCGTAAGAGCAGTTTCAGAGTGGGAGAGAAAAGAGATTATTAAAATGGGAGTGGCGCGAAATAAGGTGATTACTATCAGTAACGGAATTGAAGATGAAGCTTACCAAGATATTGATAAGCAAGCTAGCTTGGAAATAAAAAAGACGGTTAAACACTTGGGCAGATATATTATTCAAGTGGGCAGAGTGTATCCCATAAAAAACTACGAAACGTCAATCAAGGCTTTGGTTAAGATGCCAGTCGACTTGAAATATGTCATCGTGGGACCAATTCAAGAAGATGAAAAGAATAAGTATTACAAAAAGGGCTTGGATGATTTGATCTCTAATTTACATCTTCAAGACAGGGTCAAGTTCTTGGGCGTGGTCAAGGGTATAGACAAGTTCTATTTGATTAAGCACGCGCAAATGATGGTGCACATGGCCATCTGGGAGAGTTTTTGTAATGTGGTTCATGAAGGTCTGAGTCAGGGACTGATTTGTCTGGTGGCGAACAATACTGCCCTTCCCTTGTTAATTAAAGATGGCATCAATGGTTATTGCATAGAAACGCATAACTTTGACGCTCTGGCGGAGAAGATCAATTATGTTTTGGAGAATAAAAATAGTAAATATTTCCAAGACATGAGTAATAGGAATAAGAAGGTAGGTCGGGAGACTCGCTGGTCAAACGTGGCCAAGAAAATGAGGCAGCTTTATTTGTCATTATTAAACCATGATCAAAAATATTAAAAAATTACTGAACTGGCTAATTGAACAGGACTATCATAGCCCACAGACAACCAACTTGGCAGGAAAAGTGGTTGTGGTCACTGGGGCCAGCCGGGGTATTGGCAAAGCAATAGCAGTCGCCCTTCAAAATGAGGGTGCCAGTTTGGCCCTCATCTCCCGTGATTCCGGGGTGGTGAAAAAAGTTTTCAAGAACTATAAGCATGTCTTGTTAGTAAATGCAGACTTAACCAGTAAGTCGGAGATAGACAGGGCGGTGAAAACTGTCATGAATAAATTTGGTCGGGTAGATGTACTCGTCAACAATGCTGGTATTAACCTGCACAAATCAGTAGCAAATACTACCCTGCCAGAGTTTCAGGCAGTACTGAATCTGAACGTTACTGGGGTCTTTTTAATGTGCAAAGCAGTTATTCCTCTGATGCAGAAGCAGCAGTCGGGATTGATTATAAACGTGGGCTCCAAAATCAGTCACAATTCTAACCTGGGGGTTAACAAGGTGGCTTATGCGACATCGAAATATGCCTTAGAAGGATTTTCTTTAGCTTTAAACAAGGAGCTGCAGTCCTCTGGGATCAGGGTTTCGTGCCTCATGCCCGGGACTGTTAATACTTTTATCAGCAGAAAAGCCAAGCAGTTTCTCTCCCCTTTCGATGTGGCTACAGTTATTTTAATGCTCATTAAATTTAAAAATGTCAACTTTGAAAGTGTCAGCTTTAAATCAATTAACCAAAGCATATGATATTTAAATATCAACACGATCCAGTGTTTAATCTCTTAAGAAAAATTCGGGGAGGCCTGGTGCGACTTCTTAGACCTAGGTTGCACTACTTTTTGTTTGCAACTCCCATGAAGTCGGTGAGGCCAATTAGTATTATGTACGGTTTTGATAGAGGTAAGCCAATAGACCGCTATTATATTGAGAAATTTTTATATCAGCATGCAGATAGTATTCAGGGGGTATGTTTAGAAATTACTGATGCTACCTACACCAAAAAGTACGGTGGCTCTAGGGTGACTAAATCAGAAGTCTTGGATATTGATAAGAACAACAAAAATGCCACGATTTACGGCGATCTGCGCAAACTGCGGGGAATAAAAGCCAACACTTATGACTGTCTCATTATCACTCAAACTTTGGTGATGATTGACGACTATCAAGCTGCCATTAAGGAATGTAAAAGGATTTTGAAACCCGGGGGAACACTACTAGTCACCATGCCCTGTCTCAGTCCGGTCTGGAATATCAACAATCATATGTGGCGGTTCACCTCGGCTTCAGCTAAATACATATTCAATAAATTCTTTAGCGAAGAAAAATTGCAAATCAAAACTTACGGTAATGCCTTATCTGGCCAAGCGTTTTGGGTGGGGATGGCAATAGAAGATCTGACTCAAAAAGAATTAGATCACAACGACCCTTATTTCCCGGTCATCGTGACGGTTGCGGCTACAAAATAATATGAAGATCTTAATCCCCAATGCTACAGGTCCTAGTAATATCGGCGATCAGTCAATGTTAATTGTACTTCTGGACTTGTTGAGGCAGGTTTATAAAGATGCCGAAATAGTGGTGCATACCTCCAATCCGGAAATGTATTCAAATAAATTTCCTCATTCCATATCTCCTAGCATCTATCAAATAGTAGGATTGCACCAAAAAGGAGAGTGGAAACAAATTTTTGGAGTCATCCAATATTTGATATTTCTTTTTATTACTGTTAATGGTACGCAGATTAAGACCAAAAATTCCTTAGCCAGAATATTTAACGATTATAAAACTGCAGACTTAATAGTGTTTGTTGGTGGTGGGTATTTGCGTTCGAGACCAGGTTGGTCACAGAGTTTAAATTTGGTTTTACAATTGTCGATGTTTTATTTGGCATCGGCTTGCAAGGCAAGAACAATTGTGGCCCCCATCAGCTTTGGTCCATTTGCCAGTTTTTGGCAAGCTAAGTTATCAGCCTGGTTTTTGAAGAGACTGGATTTTGTCTCTGCCCGTGAGGAAATTTCTTATGAGTTGATGGATAGATGTCTGATGAAAAATGTAGTTATGTCTTCTGATCATGCGCTACTTTTGAGAAGATCGAAGAAATTGATTGGTGAGGCATCTGTTATTGGTTTTACGATTAGGAATTGGTCTAAGAATGTTACCAGGCAGAAAAATTTGGAATGCGCATATGTTCAGGCATTACATCGTTTTCACTTGGTGACGGGCTGGACCGTTCAACCAATTATTCAAGCCACTGCCATTAACATGCCAAACGAGGATGATCGGTTTGCGGTCGGAAGAGTTTATAGGCAGCTGAAGAAGCTAAAAGTTATCGTCAAAAAACCGTCAGCTATTAAGAATCTCTCTGACGCAATTAATATCTACTCTAGACTGGGATTGCTTTTGGGCATGAGAATGCACTCAAATATTATTGCTGCTACTCAGGGTGTACCGTTTGTGGCAGTTTCTTATGAGTATAAAACTGAAGGAATAGCTAAACAAATTGATATGCAAAAGTATTGTATTAAATATGAACAAGTTGATAAAGATAAGCTATTTAACCTCCTGGTAGAAGTATATGGAAAGCGAAAATATTTAAAAAATAAACTTACTAATTCACTTGCAACAATTCAGAATGTTGAAACGCAAAAATGGAACAATTATTTATCTAATAAATAATTCGTTATGAAAATTAAAAATATAAAACTTACAACTAAAGATCATAAGTCAGTCCTGTCTGCGCAGATGATGTTAGCTAATGGGAAAAAGCATGACGTTTACTTTGAAGTTGACAGGCAGTACAAACACTTTATTTTTAATAATGCAAGTCCATTTATACCGATTGCTTTAGCCATATGCATGAAGAGAAATGAACAGCTTGAAATTGAGGGAAAAATTTCGCAGCGCTTACTGACAAACGCCCCGAAAATTATGAAGACATTGGAAGGCTGGAATATGGGCTATCACCCGATTTCAATTAGTGTGAAAGGTGTTACTCAAAAAGCAAATAAATCTAAACAAGTTGGATGTTTTTTTTCAGGTGGAGCCGATTCTTTTCACACCTATCTAAAAAACAAAAAAAACCTAGACCATCTCATTTTTGTTCACGGATTTGACATCACAATTCAAGATATTTCACTTTACAAAAATATTGAAAAACATATCATTGATGTCGCAAATCAAGAAAAAATAAAACTCATTAGAGTAAAAACTAATATTAGAGAAACACTCGATCAATACTTCCATTGGGATACCGCATGTGAATTCGCTCTTGCCAGTACATCGCTTTTTTTAAGCAAGGGATTGGGTGAGATATATCTATCTGGTGGAGAAGCTGAGTTAAGCGCAGATTACCACTTTATGGCACCTGAGCTCGATGTATTATTTTCCACCGAAGCGTTCGATCTCAAGCATTTTGGTTGCAAAATCGGCAAAATTGGAAAGATTGAATTTTTATCTCGATCACAAATTGTCATGAATAATCTGCGGGTTTGCTGGGTAAATAAAAAGGGAGCTTACAATTGTGGTGAATGTGAGAAATGTGTCAGAAACATGCTCGCTTTATATGTATGTGATGCCTTAAAGAGTTGTAAAACATTCCCACGAAAATTAGATGTGAACAGGCTAAGACATATGAGAATTGAGATGGATGTTTTACCATATTTTGAGGCAATATTAA
>OBEQ010491500.1_pt1 | contig 18209 bp, 18 predicted proteins | sample 1670901 | NCBI WGS metagenome assembly OBEQ01 (sample SAMEA104232315, study PRJEB22302) | groundwater metagenome | biome: forest; feature: aquifer; material: groundwater | place: USA | collected 2011-08-07 | depth 5.4 m
ACAATTCTACAGATTTTGAGTGTCACCTTATTTGAGAAAGTGTCTATGCTACAAGTACTTACGAACTTTAATTACGAAACCGAACCGCACGAAAGTCCTAACCAATTGCTATTATTCAACTAATGTTGGGACGCTAGTGATCAGAGGTTATTAACAACCAAATGAAGTCCCGACCGCACGGACCGCAAGAAACAAGGGGTGATTTCGAGGAACCGATTTTCTCTTACGGATTGCCATTCGAATTGGGACGGATGAAATTTCTCCAGATCGAACCGCTGCCATATAACCGATACGGCCTTTCTGGATTAGCTCAACTGCTTTCTTCCCGAAAAGTGTCGCCAAATTTCGATCCTCTGGTATTGGTGAGCCACCTCGCTGAATGTGTCCTAAAACTGAAACGCGCGTCTCAACTCCCGATTGCCGTTCAATTTGATGTCCCAATACATGTCCTATTCCACCAAGTCGTATCGGATCCGCACTAGCCTTAACCATCCGTTCAATAACCACGCGACCTCCTTTTGGTTTGGCTCCCTCGCCTACCACCACCAAACTAAACCGTTTCCCATGATGAGCACGTTCGTGAACCACTTTACAAATTTTATTGATCTCGTAAGGAATCTCGGGAATCAAAATGATATCGGCACCGCCAGCTGCACCGGCAAAAAGCGCAATCCAGCCGGTATAGCGGCCCATCACTTCTAGAATCATGACCCGGTGATGAGAAGCTGCCGTGGTATGCAACCGATCAATGGCTTCTGTTGCGATATGGACGGCCGTATGAAATCCAAATGTGAAATCTGTACCCGAAAGATCGTTATCAATGGTTTTGGGAATTCCCACAATCGGAATTTTCTTCCTCAATAATTTTTCTGCAATTGAAAGAGTGCCGTCTCCCCCGACACAAACCAGCGCTTTCAAATCAAACTTACGAAGATGAGTAATCGCTTTTTCGGAATAATCGCGGAAAATAAGTTTCTTCCCTTCATAAATGGGATAACGAAATGGATTGGCAATATTGGAAGTCCCAAGAATGGTTCCGCCTTGGGTTAAAATGCCGGAAACGTCCGCATTTTTCAGTTTCCGAAAATGACCTTCGACCACACCCCGAAAGCCATCTTCAAAACCGACGACTTCCCACCCCAATCCAAACGCGCTTTTCGCAACTGAACGAATAACCGCGTTCAAACCCGGACAATCCCCACCTGCTGTCAAAATTCCAATTCGTTCGCTCATAACCTAAACCTCAAGAAAAAAGGCCAGGCGTTGAACAAAACAACCTGGCCTTTTCCGTAACTTAAATCAATGTGCTTCGAAGTTACCTGATGTATTTCAATTGCTCTCCGGTGGCTGGGTCATATTGATAACGCTCCGGAAATGTTTGACCCGTCCGTGGATTGTATTTGGTATGCACTTCCTGGTCAGCAGCAGGAGCGGCCGGAGGCGCCACTTGAGGCTGAGCATATTGCGGCGCAGCCGCATACTGAGGAGCATAACCTTGTTGATACTGCTGCTGCATCATTTCCTGACGAAGCTCCTGTTTTGTCTTTTCCTTTTCCCGACGCATGCCTTCGCCCAAAAGCGCACCCGCTAAAGCGCCGGCACCTGCGCCAATCGCAGTCCCTGCTCCCGCGTGTCCGGTTTGATGTCCAACGATTGCACCCAACCCTGCTCCCAAACCGCCGCCGCCAAGAGCACCCATTTCACGTTCTGAAAGGCCGCCACCGCTACCGTCGGTCGCGCAACCAGAAAAAACAACAGCCAAAAGTAAAAGCAAATTTGCAACTCTTCTCATAGATCTCCTCCTTTAAGCATTAGGACTTTTGCCAATAAGACGCAATTTGTATCATAAATATTCATTGAATTCAACTATTTTTGGAATCCTGGAAGCGCAAAATCTCTTGCAACAATGACTTAGCGATCCGCGCCTTGGACATCCTTTGAAACCGCTTTTTGATACCATGCCGATCCATCAATATCATAGACGTAGCGTGCCCTCCAAAAGGATTATTTCCCTCTCCATACCAATTAGCAACAATAAGATCAAGATTTTTAGCTTTTAATTTACGTAGGGCATTTCGCTTGAGTGACTCCGTCTCAAGGGAAAAGCCAACCACCATACGGCTTCCTTTGCGTTTGCCTACCGCTGCTAAAATGTCGGGGGTACGCTTAAAGCGAATGATTTTTTGATTGACTCGTTTAATTTTGCTGGGTGAAAAGCGAACGGGCGTGTAATCACAAACAGCTGCGGTCATGATTAAAGCATCCGCGCGGGGCCAATTCCGAAAAACAGAACGCCTCATTTCTTCAGCGCTCACCACAGGAACGTACCGAACGCCTTTTGGAGGAGTTAAATTTGTTGGACCACTGATTAAAGTCACTTGAAATCCCATTCGTTTGGCTTGACGGGCAATTTGATAACCCATATGGCCAGTGGAAACGTTGGAAAGAAACCGAACGGGATCAAGCATTTCACGTGTGGGTCCTGCGGTCACAAGAAGACGTTTCCCTTTCGGAGAAACGAGAAGGCGATGCTTAGCTGGCATGAAGCGTTTTTCGGACGGCGTCAAGCACAACTCCGTTTTCTGCAATGTGCCCAACCCCGATCCGACCACAGATAAGATCACCTTCAATAGGTTCTACAAACCGATAACCTATTTTCTGAAGCTTCTTAATATTTTCCTGAGTCACCGGGTGGGCAAACATATTGTCATTCATGGCAGGCGCAATCAAAACCGTAGCTTTGGAAGCCAGAACAACTGAAGTGATCAAGTCGTTTGCAAATCCAGCTGCAAGACGCGCGATCACATCGGCTGTAGCCGGCGCAATCACAATGATGCTGGCACGATCAGCTAAGGTGGTATGAAGCACGCTCCAATCCTCTTCGCTCGAAAAAGGATCGGAATAAACAGAATGTCCACTAAGGGAGTGAAAGGTCAAAGGTGTTACAAACTGCTTGGCTGCCTCCGTCATCAGACAGATCACATCTGCCCCATCAGTCCTTAAATCACGCACTAAATCGCATGCCCGATAAGCAGCGATACTCCCTGTAATACAAAGGAGTATGGTTTTATTCTTAAGCCTTTTTTGCTTTTGCGTCTTTTGTGTCTTCACAACGGATTTTACCCTTTGCAATTTCTTCAAGCGCTATCACCGCGGGTTTCTTGGATTTGGTTACAACCAAAGGTGGCGCGTCCTTAGCGAGCTCATTCGCCCGTTGCGCTGCTGCTAACACCAATTTGTAATGACTCTGCGTATTTTTCAAAAGATCCTCCAATGGAACTAACATTTCACGATTCCTTCAATTTCGCTCACTGCTTGATCGACTTTCTGATTTACAACGACAAAATCATAAAGAGATCGCTCGGCCATTTCTTGCCGCGCGACTTTAAGCCGCTCAGCAATCCCTTGTTTTGTTTCCGTTTTACGCTTTTCCAAACGCGCCTCAAGTTCTTCGAGCGAAGGCGGCATGATAAAAATAGAAACCATAGGAATTTCCTTAACCGCCTTCTGGCGCAATTGTTTCATTCCTTGAACATCGATCGCAAGGATGACATCCTGCCCTTGCTTAATACAATTCATGACAAACTCTCTAGAAGTCCCGTAAGAACAACCGAATACTTCCGCCGACTCTAAAAAAAAGTTACTTCGTTTTTTCGAGGCAAACTCTTCTTTCGAAACGAAAAAGTAATCTTGGCCCTTGACCTCGCCCGTCCGAGGAATCCGTGTCGTGTAAGAGATAGAGTGCGTCAAATTTTTGTTTCGTTCGAGCAGGCGCTCCACAATCGTTGTTTTCCCACATCCGGATGGTGCTGAAATGATAATGAGCTTACCCTGTTTGCTGGCCATATGTTTAAAGTTTCTAGTTCTCAGAGTAACTTGAAACTAGAAACTCAAAACTTTTTATTCAATGTTTTGAACCTGCTCGCGTATTTTCTCAAGCTCACTCTTAATTCGAATGACTTCCTCTGCAATATCGGAATTTTGGGATTTGGAAGCGGTCGTATTGACTTCCCTATGAATTTCTTGAGCAATGAAATCAAGCTTTTTCCCAATTTCACCAGAACCTGCGATTGATTTCTTAAGGAAATCAAGATGGTGCTTCGTACGAACCAATTCCTCAGTAATGTCACTGCGTTCTGCAATCAGAGCAACTTCTTGTTCCAACCTGTTAGAATCAAGTGGTATTTCTCGAGTTAATTCCAAAACTCTTTCGCGAAGGCGGTTGTGATGTCGATTCGCCAACGTTTTTGAAATGGACTCGATACGCTCAAGAGCATGAACAATTAAACCCACTCGCTTTTTTAAATCAGCCGTCAGCGCCGCGCCTTCTTTGGCCTTGGCTTGGACGAGTTGTTTCATTGCCCTCTCAATCACAACACGCAAACTATTCCAATAATGATCGAACGTATATTCTTTATGATCTACGGTGAATAAACTTGGAACACTCAAGAGTGCGCTGACACTAATCGGATCTTTCAAGCGATATTTCTTTTGAATCCTCCGCATCGCGCGGATGTACGAATCAATTTTCTTCTCATCCAACACCAGGCCATCGGTTTCAGCTTGTTTGGACTTTAAAGAAACTGCGATCGTAATTTTACCGCGCTTAATGTGCTGATGAACCAAATCCCTGATTTTCTCATCCAGTCCAGACAGAACATTCGGAAGACGCGTCGAACATTCAAAGAACCGATGATTCCAAGATCTGATCTCAACTGACCAACGAAAAGGAGATTCTCCCCCTACTGCTTGGCCGAAGCCCGTCATGCTTTTGATCATAAGTGCGTTTTCTTAACTTGTGGTAAGGTAACCAATTAGGAGAAAAATGAGGTTACATAAAAGTGGTATTATAGGGATGCTCTTCTATTCTGTCAAGCTATCCAAAAGAGATAAAATTTATAAATCCTCGAAAATCCGCAAGGCGGCTTGACGAGGATCTTTAACCCCGGTAATGGGCCGGCCAATCACGATGTAATCGGCTCCCAATTTCAGCGCTTCTTGAGGCGTCATCACCCGTTCCTGGTCTCCCCGTTCAGCCCAAGCCGGGCGAATTCCAGGAGTAACAATCAAAAATTCAGACCCAAGTTTTGACCGGATCAACTCAATTTCCCTTGGAGAAGCGACCACGCCATCCAAGCCCGCCTTTTGAGCGAGTTCCGCATAGTGAAGTACCGTATCATTGATTGATTTGGAAATACCAATTTGTTTTGTTACCTCTTCCTGACTTAAACTTGTCAAAAGCGTTACACCGATCAACTTAGGTGAAGATAAATTGCGTTTCCTTGCTTCATCAGCGGAAGCCATGCAAGCTTCCTGCATCATTTGAAGCCCGCCAGAAATATGGACATTGAACATAAACACTTCGAGACTAACTGCTACGCGCGCTGCTTGAGCTACTGTATTTGGAATATCATGGTATTTCAAATCAAGAAACACTTGGGCACCAGCGTCACGGACTAATTGAACGGCTTTTGGACCACAAGCTGTGAAGAATTCGTTTCCAACTTTAAAAATTTTAACCAAATCTTTAAGCGAGCTGATTAATTTTTTAGCAAACCGCATGTCGGCGGTATCGAGCGCGACAATGATTTTTTCCTTAGGATCAATCGGATGATTAGCCATATTTTACATTACGTCATTCTGAGGCCGAAGGCTGAAGAATCTACGAGTCGCAGATCCTTCGGCACCACGGGTGCTGCCCACAGGGTAGCGGGTGCAGTCCCTGTGGGACGGCTCCGCCTCAGCCCTGACTCTCATTAATCTTTTATTGGAAGTCAGGACAGTCCCTGTGGGACAGGATGACAATTTATCCTGCCGGCACAAATCGATCTTCGGTTTCTCCCTTTATCTTTAAAGAGCCACGGACGCGATCGATTGATTGAATTCTTTTCCGCTTCATATACGATTTAATTCCCTCTAAAATTTCTATGGTGGCTTTTGGATTTACAAAATTAGCCGTTCCAACTGCCACCAAATGCGCCCCCGTAATTAAAAATTCAAGCGCATCTTGCGCGTCCGCAATTCCGCCCATGGCCATAACGGGAACATCAAAACGGCGCTTGACTTCATGAAGATAGCGAAGTGCAATCGGCCGAATGGCAGGACCGCTCAGACCGCCAAATACATGAGCAAGCTGTGGGCGGCACTTTTCAATATCCACCGCCATTCCTCGAATGGTATTGATCAAACTTAAAGCATCGCTCCCCGCTTTAATAACCGCTTCTGCCACGCCTAAAAAATCATGCGCCTCGGGCGAAAGTTTTGTAAAGAGGGGGAGCCGAGTTGCTTCTTTCACCGCCTTTACGACTTCGTAAGCTAACTCCGCTTTTGCACAAAACTCAAGCCCTTTTTTCACGTTGGGGCACGAAATATTAAGTTCAAGTGCGCTGACATTTTTTTGACCATCCAATTTTTCAGCCAAAGATACAAAATCTTCGATGCTCTCGCCGGCAATGTTGACAATGAGATGAGTCTTAATTTTTTTGAAGTAGGGAATTTTATTTTCAATGAAATCGTCAATGCCCTTATTCTGAAGTCCGATCGAATTGAGCATGCCGCTGGGTGTTTCCCAAATCCTCGGCATCGGATTTCCCTTGCGGGGTTTTGGTGTCACCGTTTTCGTAACGATGGCCCCAAGCTTTTCATAATCCAAATAACGAGCGTACTCATCCTTAGAACCAAAAGTGCCCGAAGCAACCGTTACAGGATTTTTAAAAACGAGACCTGCAATTTCAGTTTTTAAATTTATACCCACTTTCACCTCTTACATAATTTGATGAAATGATTAAAAAGACGCCTTTGGACTGGATCTTTCGCCTGCCTTTCCGGATGCCACTGAACGGCAAGCGTCCGAGGAGGTCCTTCAAAGGCTTCTACAATCCAATCCGGCGAATAACCAACGGCACGCAAAAAATGACCCAATCGTTTTACGGCTTGATGATGATGACTATGAACCAAAAAATCTTTTTTCTTAAAAATCTTGGCCAGCTGTGAACCTTCCTCAAGATGAACCATGTGAAGAGGATTGCGTTTGGAACGATGATTCTTGGCAGCGCGGACCTGCGTTTGAATATCCTGATAAAGCGAACCGCCATAAATGACATTAAGCAATTGCATTCCATAACAAATGGCCAAAACTGGAATCTTATGACGATGCGCTGCTTTGTATAGATTCATGTCAAAACGCGTCCGGCCCCGATACATAGGCTTAATTGGATGCCGTGCCTTCTCGCCATAAAAAGTGGGATGAATATCAGCTCCACCAATAATGATGAGGCCGTCGATTAAACGGATGAGCGATTTAATATCCTGTGAATGATGATGAATCGGAAGCATCACGGGAATTCCTCCAGCTCGAATAATAGCCCGAATATAACGGTAATCACAAGCGAGTTCAAACTCCGAATAATACGGTTTCAGCTTAATAACTTCGCAACTAATTCCAATAATGGGTTTTCTAGCACTTTTTCTCTTTTTCACCATTTCGCCTCTTTACGTCCTAAATACGTCCGCTCAATATTCGGAAGTCTGACTCCTAACGCTTTCGCAAAATCAAAATAAGAATTCCCATCTAAAAGTTTTTCAATGGCAGTAGCATAACGTTTTGCAAAACGCCGTTCCCAAGTCGGCCGATGATACCACAAAGATTTCTGAGCTGCTCGACGAATGACGGTTGCTTGATTCCATCCCTTCTTCAAGTACTTAAAAATATTGATGATTTCCTCTGAAATATCGAGCTGAGCTAGCTCTTCCTTATATTTCCTAAAGAAAAGATCGACATATTGGGAAACTGTCACTTGATGATGATTCCAAAAAAGCTTAGCATCCACACCATAACGGACGGCTTGATCTCGTGCTTTCAAATAATTTTCATGTTTTAATTGATTCAACGTCGGTTTTCGTTCAAGCCACCTAAGCGCAATGGCTTTAACGATACAAACCGCCGCCACAATATATTCTGGAATGCTAGAATCAAGCACCCGAAGTTCCAAAGTCGGCGGCTTCCTTTTTCCTCCAGCATTAAAACTCAATTCGCGGTAATGATGTTTCGACAACGTTTCTCGCTTTGTAACTTGGCAATACGTTTTGGTTCCACGAAGCAGACGGTTTGAATTCATTTGGTTAATTTTTCCGCGCCAAACCGGTGAATTTCCTGAAAGAGCAATTAGGAACGGGATGTGGTCGTGCAAACGCCGCGCCAAGCGTCCGGCTCGCGAAAGATCAAACTTTTTCCTGCCAAGCGCTGCATGAATATGACTTCCAGCAAATCGGTCGGTCCATCCACCAACGGGAAAAAGCGTATGATATTCCCGTTCTTTAGGTGAAGAACGGAAATGAATATATTTTCTCAAGCCATTTTTCATGAGAAAGAACGCTTCGCGAACGGTGTAAAAAACTCGGCTGTTGTATTCGCTTCCGATGGTTACGTCTTTCGTGAATCGTTCTCCCGCTTCTGCAATTCCGCGCCGTGGGAAATGAAGTTCGCGTGAGATCCGGTATTCAGGAATCGAAATCGAATAGCTCTCCAACTCAATCCCGATTGAAATCGCGCGCTCGGACCGTTTTGACGATCTTTGTTTCTTTCGTCTGCGCTTTTTTCTCGGGTGGCGCTTTCGCCTTTTGCGAGGTTTTCGGCGTCTCTTTTTAAAACGCCTTCTCAACTTTCGCTTGGCGCGTCTTTTCTTGCGCCTTCTTCTAGACATATTTCACCAACTCATGAAATCCAAACACAGGACCTTCTACACAACTCGTCTTGAAACCTTCGTGCGTTTCCACAACGCAACCTAAACAGGCCCCAACCCCACAAGCCATCCGCTCATCAATAGAAGCTTCTCCTTCTACGCCGAACTCTTTCGCTATGTTCATCACGGTATCCATCATCACATTGGGTCCGCAGGTTTGAATAAATAACGCTTTTGGATTTTCTTTTTTCAGAATGTCATGAAGTAAGACTGTCACAAAACCTTTCTTTCCATATGAGCCATTGTTCGTAGCGTAGCGAACTTCTCCTTTGACTTTCGATAATTCTCGCCTAGGTAAAACTTCGCTTTTGGATTTGCAACCAATTAACAAGACGAGTGAATTTATTTCCTCCACCCCGCCCTTGGCGAGGCTCGCCTTCGGCGGCTTTTTCCTCCCCCACTCGCGGGGGGAGGATAGGAGGGGAGCCGTTTCAGCCAGAAAAATAAGCGGTGGAACTCCAACGCCTCCCGCCACAAGAATCCGTTTTCTGCCGTTCACATTTTGTGAAAACGGCCGGCCTAGCGGCCCGAGGACTTTCAATGTTGAGCCGCGTCTTTTTCCAGCCAAAAGAGCGGTGCCGCGGCCTAAAATTTCGTAAAGAATTTCTATCCTTTGCCCGCACACTCGATAATAACTAAACGGTCTTCTCAACAATAAACCCTGATGATTTTCGATCTGAATGTTTAAAAACTGGCCGGGCGAAACACCTTGAGAAAGCTTCTTGGATGAAAAGACAAGCTTGTAATATTCTGCATTTACTTTTTTATTTTCGAGAATTGTTACGGCTTCATCAAACATGGTTAATCAAGTCACCAGAAACCAGTTACCAGAAACCAGACACGTTGAAATCACAAACCCCAGATGGCCAAAGGCATTTCGGTCATTGATGGCTGAGAATTTTTCCTGGTTTAATGTTTGTGATTTGGAATTTGTAATTTATCACTTCTCACTGGTTACTGGTAACTGGTTTCTGGTCTCATTCTTTTGATACTCCTGCAAAGCCTTCACGGATATTCCCTTCTTTCGAAACGATTCAACCGCAGAGATCACCGCTTGCGCTGAGTTGATGGTGGTAATACACGGAATTCTAAAAGATACAGCGAGTGAGCGGATCTTCGCTTCATCCAGCATCGGACCCTTTCCCGTTGGCGTATTGATAATCAAGGCAATTTCTTTGGCTCTGATTTTATCTCCGATATGCGGAGGGCCTTCAATGAGTTTATTCACCACTTCTGTTTTAATCCCGTGTTTTTCTAAATGGGCGGCGGTTCCTTTCGTCGAAATAATGTGGTAACCTAATTTCGAAAGTCCTTGAGCCACACGAACTACCTTTTCCTTGTCTGCGTTTTTAACGCTCAAAAAAACATTTCCAGAAGGCGGGATTTCAGAATAAGCGGCTTGTTGTGATTTATAGAATGCGAGACCAAAATCTTCATCAATTCCCATCACTTCGCCTGTTGATTTCATCTCTGGAGATAAAATAATATCTACGCCCGGAAATTTGACGAATGGAAAAACTGATTCCTTAACCGAAAAATATTCCGGTACCATTTCTCTGATAAATCCTAACTCTTTTAAAGTTTTCCCCACCATCACCTGCGCTGCCATTTTTGCGAGCGGGCGGCCGATGGCTTTACTCACAAACGGCACCGTCCGCGAAGCGCGAGGATTAACCTCAAGACAGTAGATCTCACCTGCTTTGATGGCATACTGGACATTCATGAGCCCAATCACATTTAATTCCCTTGCAAGCTGTTTCGTTTTCTGAGTCAGATCAGAAATAAGTTCTTGAGAGAGCGAAAAAGGAGGAAGTGACATAGCGGCATCGCCTGAATGCACTCCTGCTTCTTCAATGTGTTCTAAAATGCCACCGACAACAAAATCATGACCGTCTCCAATTAAATCCACATCAACTTCAATCGCATCTTCCAGAAATTTATCAATCAAAACAGGATTCCGATCGCTCGCCTCTACCGCTTGCTTAATGTATTTCTTAAGCTGCGCCTCATCGTACACAATTTCCATCGCACGACCGCCAAGGACGTAAGAAGGCCTAATCAAAACGGGATATCCAATCCGCTTCGCTGCTTGGTAGGCTTCCTCAGCTGTAAACACCGTCTCACTCGTTGGCTGTTTTAATCCAATCCGGATCAGAAGCTCTCTGAATTTTTTCCGGTCTTCGGCGAAATCAATCGAAGCGGTGGAAGTGCCCAAAATTTTAAGACCAGCGTTTTCAAGTCCTTGTGATAAATTGAGAGGAGTTTGTCCTCCGAGCTGCACAATTACACCAATTGGTTTCTCCCGATCGGCAATATTCAAAACATCTTCAAGCGTAAGGGGTTCAAAGAAAAGCTTATCGGAAGTATCATAATCGGTACTCACTGTTTCAGGATTGGAATTCACCATAATGGTTTCGTAGCCCAATTCTTTAAGCGCGAACGCAGCATGGACGCAACAATAATCAAATTCAATTCCCTGCCCAATTCGATTCGGGCCGCCGCCCAAAATCATGACTTTCTTTTTCGTGCTTAAGATCGTTTCATCTTCCTCTTCATAGGTAGAATAAAAATAGGGCGTATAAGCTTTGAATTCGGCAGCGCAGGTATCCACCAGTTTAAACACAGCTTCAATGCCAGCTTGTTTTCTCATCTTGCGGAGACTGATTTCGTCTGTCCCGAAGTAAAACGCAAGTTGAACATCCGAAAAACCAAATTCTTTTGCCTTTCGCAGTAAATTCATGGATTGCTTCGTCACTCCGCTCCTCGCAATGACAACCGCCGCCAACAATTCCTTTTCAAATTCAACAATTTGCTTGATCTGTTCCAAAAACCACGGATCGATTTTGGTAATCTCAGAAATTTCTTGAGTTGAAAAACCTGCATAATAGGCGTACTTCAGATAAAAAATCCGATCGGCCTTCGGAACGGCGATGTAATTTTTAATCCGCTCTCTAAGAACTTGATCTTTCTTGGCTTGGCCAATGAAACTTATCAACGCTTCGCGTGTATCCAGCGTAAGATCAAACGCTTGATCGCGACCGTCGCCTCCCAGTCCAAATCGTTTGGTCTCAAGACCGCGGAGCCCTTTCTGAAGCGCTTCCTTGAACGTCCGGCCAATCGCCATGGTTTCACCCACCGATTTCATCTGAGTCGTCAGCGTATCATCCACGCCTTCAAATTTTTCAAAAGCGAAGCGCGGAATTTTCACCACGCAATAATCAATCGTGGGCTCAAAACCAGCCGGAGTGTATTTCGTAATGTCATTTGGAATTTCATCGAGCGTAAATCCTACGGCAAGTTTTGCTGCAAATTTTGCGATCGGAAATCCTGTAGCTTTCGAAGAAAGCGCGGAAGAGCGCGAGACACGAGGATTCATTTCGATTACGACCGTCCGTCCATTTTTTGGATCGATGGCAAATTGAATGTTCGAACCGCCCGTTTCAACGCCGATTTCTGAAATCACTTTTCGTGCTGCATCGCGCATCCTTTGATATTCTTTGTCCGTAAGCGTTTGGGCTGGCGCTACAGTAATGGAATCGCCTGTATGAACCCCCATCGGATCGAAATTTTCGATGGAACAAATCACAACGAAGTTATCCTTGCAGTCTCGCATCACTTCAAGCTCAAACTCCTTCCAACCGAACACCGACTCTTCAACCAAAACTTCATTCACAATGCTATATTCAAGTCCAAGTCGTGCTACTCTTTCAAGCTCCTCGCGGTTAAAACAAATCCCGCTTCCGGAACCGCCGAGTGTAAAAGACGGTCTAACAATCACAGGATAGCCAATGCCTTCCGCAATTCGAACGGCATCTTCAAGTGAATAAGCGCAGGCTGACTTTGGAAGATCGAGTCCAATCCGTTCCATGGCTCGCTTAAATTCTTCACGGTCTTCAGCCTTCTTAACCGCTTCATATTTAACCCCGATCAACTCAACACCATACTTCGTAAATATTCCCTTTTCATACGCTTCGACTGCAGTATTCAAACCCGTTTGTCCTCCCATCGTAGGAAGACACGCATCCGGACGTTCGCGTTCAATGATTTTTTCAAGAACCTCCGCTGTAATCGGTTCAATATAAGTCCGATTGGCAACTTCAGGATCTGTCATAATTGTGGCAGGATTGGAATTGATCAACACAACTTCATAACCTTCCTCACGGAGAGCCTTGCAAGCCTGCGTCCCCGAATAATCAAATTCACAAGCTTGTCCGATGATGATCGGACCTGATCCAATAATTAATATTTTCTTAATGTCCGTTCTCTTAGGCATGAGCCACCAACAAAAAAATTTCTGAAATTGTCCTCCGCACCGTTCGGAATTCCCCTGCGAGGAATTCCTCACTCGCGCACTTCGGCTTCGCTCGGCGAAAAGGGTTGTTCGAAGGCAGCTCTCGCAGTCGCTCAAAGCTCGGTTTCCTCCAAAGGAGGAATTTGAGCGGCGAGAGCGCAGGCGGTCGGCGCCGCAGGAGCGCCGAACTGCCGGTGCCGAAGGACAACCCTTTTCGCCACCGTGCCCGCTTCGCCTCGTGAGCGTGCGCCGAACAATTCATAAATTTTCTTTCACCAGACTCCATGATCTACCATCGCATAGAAACGGTTAAACAAATAGCCAGAATCGTGCGGACCAGGTGAGTTTTCTGGATGATACTGAACAGAAAACACAGGATATTTCTTATGGCGGATTCCTTCAAGGGTTTTGTCATTTAAATTAATATGCGTTATTTCAATTTCATCCTTCGGAAGCGTATCAGGATCGACACAAAAACCGTGGTTCTGTGAGGTAATTTCAATCCGCTTCGTTTTTAAATCCATCACGGGATGATTTCCGCCGCGATGACCGAATTTGAGTTTAAAGGTCTTCCCTCCCAACGCAAGCCCTAGCATTTGATGGCCCAAACAAATCCCAAAAATCGGAACTTTTCCGATCAATTCACGCATGGACTTCCAAAGATAAGTGACAGGCTCTGGATCACCTGGGCCGTTGGAATAAAAAACGCCTTTTGGATTTAACTTTAAAATATCTTTCGCGCTCGTCTGCGCAGGAACTACTTTCACGCGAAATCCATGTTGATTGAGCTTCCTCAAAATATTAAATTTGATCCCGCCATCGACACACACAACAAAATGTTTTTTCGGAGGACACTTTTTTTGATCAGGCCATGCAAATTCGGGAAGGAGTTCTCCTTCGAAATCGTAGGGCGTTTGACACGTTACTTCTTTCACAAGATCAACTCCTACAATGCTGGGTGAATCCTTTGCTTTTTTGATTAACCGTTTTGCATCGAAATCAATAGATGAGATTACTCCTCTTTGAGCACCACGGTCGCGGAGATGTTTCACTAATTTACGTGTGTCAATCCCCTGAATCCCAACGATCTTATAATTCTTTAAGTATTCATCGAGCGACATTTCGGAACGCCAATTGCTCACAATGGGACTGACTTCCTTCACAATAAAACCTTCTACCCATGGCCGTCTTGATTCAGAGTCGGCTTCGTTGATTCCGTAATTCCCGATGTGCGGATAAGTCATCGTCACCATCTGGCCTTTATAAGAAGGATCAGTCAAAATCTCTTGATAACCTGAAAGTGACGTATTAAACACAACTTCGCCATAGGCCTCGCCTCGATGGCCGCAAGACGTTCCTTCAAAAACCAAACCGTCCTCAAGCGCTAAAATGGCTCTTTCCACAATTTCCCCCGGCAAATCGTTGCCACTGTTTTTCCTTTCAGTTTCGTTCCGACGAAACATGAATTCTTGGATTTCGAAACGAATTCTTCCTGACGTACAGTCCATTCTTGATTGACGTCGATCAAGGTAAGATTCGCTTCCGTTCCAACCTTGATTTCACCAAACCCATTAGGAAGTTTCAATATTTCAGCCGGCCGCGTTGACATTTTCACCACCATCTCACTGAGATTCAAAATTTTGCCGTGGTAAAGTTTCGTCAGAGCAACGCCCACTGCTGTTTCAAGTCCAATGACACCCACAGGCGCGTCTTGAAACTCCGCCATTTTTTCTTCATCTGTGTGCGGCGCGTGGTCTGTTGCAATCGCATCAATCGTACCGTCCTTCAAACCTTTCAAAAGGGCTTCGCGATCTTCCTCTGTTCTAAGAGGCGGCTTCATCTTGAAATCGGTATTGTAATGTTCAAGCACTTCATCGGTCAGAGCCAAATGGTGAGGCGTGACATCCGCTGTAACAGGAAGTTTTTCCGCTTTCGCGCGGCGAATGAGTTCTACGGATCCTTTGGTTGAAATATGTGTCAGATGCAAAGCGGCTTTCGTCAACTGGGTGAGCAGAATATCACGACTGACGGCGATCTCCTCACTTGCATTCGGAATTCCTTTTAAGCCAAGGCGGGTTGAAATCATTCCTTCATTCATCACACCGTTTGAGGTAAGCCGCGTATCTTCCGCATGGCTAATCACTAGAAGACCTAACATAGAGGCATACTCCATCGCCCGACGCATCAAAAGCGAATCGCTGACCCAATCCCCATCATCGGTCACGGCCCAAGCGCCAGCTCGTTTTAAATCAGCCATTTCTGAAAGTTCTTTTCCGGCACGTTCTTTTGTCAAAGTGCCGGCTGGAAAAATGTAAAATGGAACTTCATTGGCCTTGCGAATGATGTTATCAATGACGCTTTGATGATCGCACGGCGGATTGGTATTGGGCATCGTCACAGCTGCAATGAATCCGCCTTTCAATGCTGCTTTGGCACCCGATACAATCGTTTCCTTTTGTTCAAAACCAGGTTCTCTGAAATGAACGTGCATGTCAATCAAGCCCGGAACGAGATGCAGACCTTTTCCATTTAGAAGTTCAATCCCATTCGATTTGATTTCCTTTTTAAGTTCAGCGATGACACCATTTTTAATCAAAAGATCAAAAACGCCGTCAACTTTATTTTTGGGATCAATCACATGAACTTGTTTGATTAATAAATTTAACATTTGAACCTCTTATCATTGCAAGCGAAGCAATCTCCAGTTTTAGATTGCTTCGGGCGCTTTGCGCCCTCGCAATGACGATTCTTCTTTCTTTCGTGCACCGCTTAGGAGATAAAGCACAGCCATGCGAACTGCAAGGCCATTGGTCACTTGATCTAAAATCACGGAATAAGGACCATCCATCACATCGCTTGAAAGTTCAATCCCTCGATTGACTGGCCCCGGATGCATAATCAATACATCTGGTTTTGCATGTTTTAAAACTTCCCGGTTAATTTGGTACGAAGTTGCATATTCCCGAATGCTTGGAAAATAACACTCGCTTTGCCGCTCAGTTTGAATTCTGAGAAGGTTGATGACATCGGCATCTCGAATGGCCTTTTCTAAATCCGTTGTTGCTTCAACCCCTAACGTTTCGACTTTCGGCGGAAGAAGCGTTTTAGGACCGCACACCACAACCTTTGCTCCCAATTTGGTCAAGCCCCAGATATTGGAACGCGCCACACGGCTGTGAAGAATATCACCGATAAAAGCAATTTTTACTCCCGCTAGTTTTCCCTTTTTCTCCTGAACCGTAAACATATCCAACAATGCTTGTGTCGGATGTTCATTAATCCCATCCCCCGCATTGATGACACTAACAGAAAGCGTCTCCGCAAGCCGATGCGGAGCCCCTGACGCAGGATGTCTCATGACAATCATGTCCACTTTAAGCGATTCAATATTGCGAACGGTATCTTTGAGCGTTTCCCCTTTCACCGTACTCGAAATAAATCCTGTGAAGCTGATGGTATCCGCGCTCAATCTTTTTTCCGCAAGCTCAAATGAAATACGCGTTCGAGTACTCGGTTCGAAAAAGAGATTTGCTACCGTCCGTCCGCGAAGTGTCGGAACTTTCTTAACAGGTCTTAATGAAATTTCCTGAAATGACTTTGCCGTATCTAAAACTAACCTAATCTCATCGGCGGTCAAATCTTTAAGACCTACTAAATCTTTTCGCTTCCAAGCTGTCATGATTCTCCCTTTACCACTATACAAACGGCATCCTCACCATTTTGCCCCTTAAACTTCACAATTACTTTTTCGTTTTTCGCTGTGGGAATATTTTTACCTACATAATCCGGTTTGATGGGAAGTTCCCGATGACCACGATCGATCAACACGGCAAGCTGAATCACTTCCGGCCGCCCGAAATCAATCAAAGCATCCAAAGCGCACCGGATCGTACGTCCCGTAAAAAGAACATCGTCCACAAGAATGACGCGTTTCCCATCGACATTGAAATCAATTTCGGTTTCACCCACATTCGGTTGCGGCCCAATTTCCGTTAGGTCATCGCGATAAAGCGTAATGTCCAAAAGTCCGAGCGGAACTTCACATTTTTCAATCAAACGAATTTGGTCTTGAAATCTTCTCGCCAAAATAGCTCCACCGGTACGGATTCCGATCAAAGCGAGGCGTTCCGTTCCTTTGTTCTTTTCGAGGATTTCATGAGCAATCCTCGTAATGGCGCGATTCATTTCTTCCGAATTAATGATCTGATTCACTTGATTCGATCACCTGTGTCATTTTGCCTCAGTTTCTGGGTAAAAAAATAGCTCACTTAGGCAGTGAGCTTTCTTTTTAATTTGAATAGAAATCGATTCATCTTTTTGCCTTTACCGGTTTCTCAGAACCAGTTTAAAAGGTTATTTTCCAACAAACTTGCGAAAGCATACCTGAAAAAAAGCCTCAAGTCAACAATATTATGAACCTCTAAACCTTCGACACAAAAAACAAGGGGCAACGTTTCCAAGTATAAGCCGAGTTCTGTTCCGCTTTACGAAAAAGCAGTGATGATCATCTATCTAGGACGGTGCTTGCGCAGCCGCCGCATGCGACCAACCCGAGACTTTGGGAACGGGCCGCTCCACGCGACTCGATGTATTTTAAGGCGAGTCGTGGGTCTTCTATTTGGGCTTTCTCCAAGTGGGGTTTGCCATGCGTCCCGCGTTGCCTGGGACCGGTGGTCTCTTAAACCGCCATGACAACCCATATTTCTATGGCTTGTCATGATTGCCCTCATCTTCAATTAAAAATAAATGAAGATGAGGACCGCCATTTCACCTTAACCCCGCACCCACCTGATCTAAATTGGTCAAGTGGGTGCGGGGCTGTTTATTTTCTGTGGCACTTTCCGTCTTGTGCACCTTACGGCGAACAATCCTCCGGATTACGGAGCACTCTGCCCTTTGGAGCTCGGACTTTCCTCCTCTGCTGAAATTCAGCAGAAGCGATCATCTCTTGAACACGCTACCCCTGATAAAGAACAAACGTATAGGTAGAAGTATATCAAAAATGAGTTTGTTTTACAATGAGGAAGACAGCCGGTTTCAGGGCCTACGCATCTTAACTCATAATTTGGGAGAGGGATAAGTAGGGAAGAATCCGGAAATTGTTCCGATACATTAGGAAAAACTTCGGAGACTTCCCCATGGTAGCGGCAAATGACAAAGGATTGATTGGATGTTTG
>OBEQ011792091.1_pt1 | contig 18209 bp, 20 predicted proteins | sample 1670901 | NCBI WGS metagenome assembly OBEQ01 (sample SAMEA104232315, study PRJEB22302) | groundwater metagenome | biome: forest; feature: aquifer; material: groundwater | place: USA | collected 2011-08-07 | depth 5.4 m
AGACCGTCCCCCCCGCCACATTATGCTGCCGGAAGTAGGCGGCGCCGGGCAGGTGCGTTTGCTGGCGTCAAAGGTGCTGCTGGTGGGGGCGGGCGGGCTGGGTTCGCCGCTGGCGTTGTATCTGGCGGCGGCGGGGGTGGGCACACTCGGCATAGTCGATGATGATGCGGTGTCGCTATCAAATTTACAACGCCAGATCGCCCACAAAACCCGCGACATTGGCCGGCCGAAAACCGACAGTGCCGCTGAAAGCATCGCCGACATAAACCCTGATGTAAAAGTCGTGCGCCATGCGGTGCGCCTTGACATTGAAAATGTCCGTGAACTGATCAAGGACTATGATCTGGTGGCCGATGGCTGCGATAATTTCGCCACCAAATTCCTGCTCAATGATGCGTGCTATCTGCTGCGCAAGCCTCTGGTGGCCGCAGCCCTTGGCCGCTTTGAGGGGCAGCTATCCACCTACAGGGCCTATGAGGAGGGAAAACCCTGCTATCGCTGCATTTTCCCCGCAATGCCGCCAGCGGACAGTATGCCCAATTGCGCCGAAACCGGCACGCTGGGCCTGGTCGCTGGCGTGATGGGCGCGTTGCAGGGCATCGAGGTGGTGAAAGAACTGCTCGGCATCGGCGAAAGCATGGCCGGACACCTGCTGATCTATGACGCGCTCGACACGATTTTTCGCAAGATCAAAGTGCGCCCCGATCCGCAATGCCGCCTGTGCGGGGCACAGGCGGTGATCACGTCACTTGATCCAACGGAATATATTACGGGCTAAGGCCATTATCTATTTCTGCAATGCCGCCACAACCGGCTGCTGCGCCGCTAAAGTCTTTTGCCAAGCGGGCAGTGCTTGCAGGTTTGCCAGCCAGCGTTTGATTTCCAGGTAAGACCCCAGTGGAATTTTTGCCATTTCAGCATGCACGAGCGCACAGCCGAGAGAAAAATCCGCAACCGTCAGGCTGTCGCCGGTTACGAATTTCTTTCCCTTTAACTGGTCGTCCAGAACTTTTGCCGAGCGGTTGAATTTTTCTTCCGCCACCGCAAGCGCCGCCGTATCGGGATCGTTGATGCCCATCACCAGCGGCTTCGCCACATTCTCAAACGTATAAACGCCACAGACTGGATCCCAGTGGGCAAGATCCCAGAACTGCCAGCGCGTCACATCCAGGCGTGCGCGTTCCCCTTTTGGCAACAGGCCGCTATCGGGCTTTTGCAGGGCCAGATATTGCAGAATCGCGTTAGCTTCCCAGACGATATAATCGCCATCCTTCAGCGTTGGCATCCGCATGTTAGGATTAATCGCCGCATAGTCCGGCTTTTGAAAATCACCTGCGCGCGGGTTAAGCTCGCGCAGTGTGTAATCCACGCCCAGATGACTGGCTGTCACCAGCGTTTTGAAGGCGCGCGGGCTTAACGAAAACGCAAAAATTTCTATGCTCATGGTATCCTCCTGTCAGTAGGTGAATTTGGGTTGCCAACCATTGGCGCCCCGGGCAGCAGATCAAACATAAAGTGATAGATGATCAGCAAAGTCTCGCGCGAGGCCGTTTGGGCAGAATTACAACATGCTCGGGATCACCCGGTCCGGCGGCGCGTGGCCATCGACAAAGGTCTTGATGTTGATAATGACCTTTTCGCCCATATCGACGCGGCCCTCGATAGTGGCCGAACCCATATGCGGCAGCAGCAGCACATTTTTCAGCCCCAGCAATTTCGGGTTCACGGCGGGTTCATGTTCGAACACGTCAAGGCCCGCGCCCGCGATCTTGCCGCCGATCAGCATGCGGGTCAGCGCGTTTTCATCGATGATTTCACCGCGCGCCGTGTTGACAATATAGGCATGCGGCTGCAGCAATTGCAGACGCCGCGCCGACAGCAAATGGAATGTCGCAGGCGTGTGCGGGCAATTCACCGATATAATATCCATGCGCGCCAGCATCTGATCAAGGCTTTCCCAGTAGGTTGCCTCCAGTTCCTGTTCGATGGCCGGATTGACCTGATGGCGGTTGTGATAATGGATCTGCAGACCAAACGCGCGCGCGCGCCGCGCCACCGCCTGGCCAATGCGGCCCATGCCGATAATGCCCAGGCGCTTGCCATAAATGCGCCGCCCCAGCAGCCCGGTAGGCGCCCAGCCACCCCATTCGCCAGTGCGCAGCAAATCCAGCCCTTCGGTAATGCGGCGCGGCACAGACAGGATCAGCGCCATGGTCATATCAGCGGTGTCTTCGGTCAGCACACCCGGCGTATTGGTGACGATGATGCCGCGCGAACGCGCCGATTCAACGTCTATGTGATCGACGCCGGTGCCGAAATTGGCGATCAGTTTCAGCTTTTCCCCCGCCTGGGCAAGAAGCCGGCTATCCAGCCGGTCGGTCAGTGTCGGGACCAGTACATCTGCGGTCTTTAACGCCTCGGCCAGTTCCGCCGGCGTCATGGGTTTGTCGTCGAGATTCAGCCGTGCGTCGAACAGTTCACGCATGCGCGTCTCGATCACATCGGGCAGTTTGCGTGTCACAATGACGAGGGGTTTTGTGGTCATTTGCCTGATACCTGCATTTAACCGCCTGACGCGGTCATGTTTATATCTTGTCTATCTAGCAGAACACTAGAGCAGCATCCACTTAATTGGCCCTGCTTCGCCTTGACCAATTAAGGGACGAAATTGCTCTGACCGCCGAAACAAACAACCGCATTGACCGCCCGGCCTCTTGCGGGCAATAAGCTACCCATACAGGTTTCGCACCTTTTCCAGCAGAACGGTTTTTGATGATCTGGCAGCGCTTCACTTCAAGAGACCGGTTCAGGCTAGGCCTTGTCTTATTGGCAGTACTGTTTACGGCCCCCGTATTGGGGGAGCCGGGGACAGCATCCCCCGAGCCTGCTGAGGCGCAATCCGGCGCCGGCGTGTCCGGCTTACCGATACCGCGTTTTGTCAGCATTACCTCGGCGCACGTCAATCTGCGCATGGGGCCAGGCAGGCAATATCCGATTTCATGGATTCTGCAGCGCCGCCATCTTCCTGTAGAGGTCGTTGGTGAATTCGAGCATTGGCGCAAAATCCGCGAACGCTCCGGCGAAGTGGGCTGGGTGCACAAAACCATGCTGAGCGGTAAGCGTATGGGGCTGGTGATTACCAGCAGCAAAACCGGGGAACTAACGCCCGCCTATGCAGAAGCCGGAGTGGGCAAGCCTGTTCTGATGGCCGAGGCAGGCGCCATTGGTGAAATCAACCGATGCCAGGGCGACTGGTGCGCAATCCGGTTCGGAAAGAACAAAGGCTGGATGCACCGCGATAATCTGTGGGGCGTCTATCCTGCAGAGGAGTTTGAGTAGCGGGCATAGGGGCGAAAACCCGCAATGCCCGCCACTTGAAATTCAGGCTACCGATATTACTCGGCTGCTTTTACCTTGTCCTGGGCATGGATCGCCGGAATCACTTTGGACCCGAACAGGCGCATGCTGCGTTCAGCCACTTCAAAGGGCATACCCGCAAAGCGGAAGCAGCAGTTCAGATCGAAATCACCAATGACGGCGCGGCGCGCATTGATCTTTTCGATGCACTGTTCCGGCGTGCCCCAGATTTGGCCCTTCAGATACCCCTGGGTCATGTCCTCAAGACCGACCTGGCGCAGAATATCAACAGCAGCGCCATAGGATTCATAGCCTTTGGCGTTTTTGAAATGTTCGCCCGCAAGTTCATAATGCCCCATCAGGCTGGCGATATAGCCGGTCAGATATTTGGCAGCGTCATCCTTTGCCTGCGCTTCATCTTCAGAACAGAAAACAAAATCGCAGGTGAAACTGGGCGGCGGCGTGGCGCCGTGATGTTTGCGGTATGACTCACGATACACGTCCACCATCGCCTTTGACGTTTCCCATTCACCCTGGGTGAACATGGTCTGGCGCACGCCCAGTTGACCGGCCATGTTTGCGGAATCCGGCGACATGGAAACGCAATAGGTCCGCCCCTTGAAGCTTTTTCCTGGACGCGGGCGAATTTCGGTGCGCGGCTGCGGGTAATATTTGCCACTTCCTTCAATGACGCCGGTTTCCAGCGCATTGATGATCATCGGCGCGGCTTCGTCGAAACGGGCGCGCGATGTGTCCATATCAATTTTGAACGGTGCATATTCGCGGCGCGCCAGGCCACGGCCCATGCCGAACAGCGCACGCCCGCCGGACAGCAAGTCCAGCAGCGCCATTTTTTCCGCAACACGCAGCGGATCGTTCCACGGAATGATCACAGCCCCCGTGCCAAGTTTGATGCGCTTCGTGCGCGCCGCAATATGCGCCAGGAACACCGTATTGTCGGGACAGAACGAGTAATCCTCAAAATGATGTTCGACCGGCCACAGATGATCGTAACCCAGCTCATCCGCCAAGATCGCCAGCCTGATCTCTTCGTCATAGACCTTGGCGTCGGTCATTTCCGGACCATACCCAAAGCTCTGAAAAATCATCTGAACGCCGAATTCCATCTTGCTTTACTCCTGCTGGATAAAATTAAGTTTGCTACGCTAAATGGCAAAACCGCCAATCGGCAGCCTTGATTTCAAAGCACCGCACAAGGCGGCGCTTTGATTAGCGCATACTGCTTTACGCAGCGCTGGGGGCAGCGGCGCGGACATCTTCGCCGACATGATCCACGAATTTCTCAAAATTCTTGACGAACATGGCAACCAGTTTTTGGGCCTGGGCATCATAGGCCGCTTTGTCCGCCCAGGTGCTGCGCGGATCAAGTATGGACGTATCCACACCCGGCACCGCGACCGGCACCTGAAAACCAAAGTTCGGGTCCATCCGCATGCCAGACCTGGCCAGAGATCCGTCCAGTGCGGCCGCCAGCAGGGCGCGGGTTTCTTTGATCGGCATGCGCTTGCCGGTTCCATAGGCGCCGCCGGTCCAACCCGTATTGACCAGCCAGCAATCCACGTCCTGCGCGGCAATTTTGCCGCGCAACAGATTGCCATATTCGCTGGGATGGCGCGGCATGAACGGACCGCCAAAACAGGTGGAGAAAGTGGCCGAAGGCTCGGTTACGCCCTTTTCAGTGCCTGCAACCCGTGCCGTATAACCGGACAGGAAATGATACATGGCCTGGCTTGGGGTAAGTTTTGCAATCGGCGGCAGAACGCCAAACGCATCGGCGGTCAACATGATGATATTCTTGGGGCTGCCCTTGGCGACCCCGGTGCGGCTGGCATTGGGGATATAGGTGGTTGGATAGGCGCCGCGTGAATTTTCTGCGTAGCTGTCATCGTCCAGATCAAGCTGGCGGGTCACCGGATCAATTACAACATTTTCCAGCACCGTTCCGAACATACGTGTTGTCGCATAGATTTCCGGCTCCGCCTCCGGCGATAGACGGATCATCTTGGCATAGCAGCCGCCTTCGAAATTAAATACCGTACCGTCCGCCCAGCCGTGTTCATCATCGCCAATCAGCGTACGGCTGGCGTCGGCGGAAAGCGTCGTCTTGCCGGTGCCGGACAGGCCAAAGAAAATTGCTGAATCGCCATTTGGGCCAACATTCGCCGAACAATGCATCGGCATAATGCCACGTTCCGGCAGCAGATAATTGAGAATCGTGAATACCGATTTCTTGATTTCACCGGCATAGCTGGTGCCTGCAATCAGCACACTCCGTTCGGCAAAATTAATGGCAATCATTGTCTCACAGCGCCCGCCATGGCGCGCCGGAGTGGCTTCAAAATCAGGTAAATGCAGGATGGTGAATTCTGGTGCGTAAGCCGCCAGTTCGTGCAACTCAGGCTCCACCAGCAAATGCCGGATGAACAGCGAATGCCAGGCATGCTGGGTAATGATCCGCACATTCAAACGCGACTTTGGGTCCGCGCCGCCGTACAGATCCTGCACCCATAATTCCTTGTCTTCGGTATAGGCCTGCATATCCTTGTGAAGTGCTGCAAAATGTTCCGGCGTTATCGCCTTGTTATTTTCCCACCACACATTCTTTTCCGTGCTGGCGTCGCGCACAGTAAATTTGTCCTGTGCCGAGCGGCCGGTATGGGTGCCCGTACGCACTACAAGGGGGCCGCCCTCGGCGACCATGCCTTCATCACGTTCCACTGCCATTTGATACAGCGTGGCGGCGCAATCGTTCCAGTGCACCATCCGGGCCTTGGAGATACCCTGTTTCTCGATACCGGATTTGCTGACAAAGCGTCCTGAATGTTTCACTCTTCTCTCCCTCATGCCGCAGTCGTTCTAAGCGCTGCGGCTAATCGTCTATTGGTTAATCTATCAATAGCTAGCCCCGGCATTAACCGGCCAGCCCGTAACAATATTTATGCAATGGCCCTATGCTGTTTCATTCTCCGGTTAAAAAAGCATCGCGCAAAATAATAGGCCATCAGGTCTGCTGCAAGTAAGATTACTTAAGCACTGCGCTTGTATGCCCAATTTTTTTTGAATTGGCAGTAATCATGATCACATTAATTCAGAATATTTTAATAATCCGCAAAATTTTTCCATAAACTCTTGCATATTATGGTTTTTTCTCCTGCGCAAGCAGACTGAGACGGACCAGTTCCTGTCGTACCTGCCCCGCCGTGCAGGCCATGACCGCAAATGGCAGGCGCACCAATGTACCTGCCAGTTCCAGATCACAGCCTTCCGGGTCGCAGCCCGCTATCCGCCAGGGGCCCGCAGCTTGCCTCAACAGCTTCCCGGCATAAAGGGCAATGCTATCTGCATGATCCCTGTTCATGTGGGCCAGAATATCTGCCTCGGCCCCGGCCAGTGCGGCCCATTGATCCGGTGAAAGCAGCAAATCCGCCCCTTCGATCCAGTTAATGCGACCGAATCCCGCCACTAGATGCGCCCGATCCGGCTGCAGGCGGTAAAAACTGAAATCGGCAAAATCAGCATAGGCCGTGGCAGAAGGATGCCGGGCCAGAAAGCGGGTCCGGCAGACTGCTATGACATCCGCCGTTACGGGCTGGATAGATCCAACCAGACTAAGTCTGGCGCCCGTCAGCGGGTCATCCAGAGCGCCTGTGGCGTCATACAGCAATGCGGCACGGGGATCCTGCAACAGGTTCCGGGTATATGCACGGCCAGCTTGGAAAGCAGCAAAATGGGAGCCGCATCAGGGCCCGTGGCGCTTAGCACCAGGCTGCCATAAGGGGCCCCGCCATCTGCCAGCAGCGAACTTAACACAGCAGTGCGTGCGCCGCGGATAAGCCCGCGGGCCTGCGCGGCAAGTTGGGTAGTATTGGAGGGGATTTCAGATTGCATGGATTATATATAAACGAAACACATGAAATCAGCTATATTTTGCCATAATTTCGGCTCAGTTGCAGCCAACCTTTACGCAAGTTTCAACAAATGGGGCTCCGGCCATGCCTATGATCGCGCTTGTAGATGATGACCAGAATATTCTTACATCGGTGACCATTGCCCTGGAAGCCGAGGGATTTCACGTCCGCACCTATACTGATGGCGCGACGGCCCTGGCAGCGCTGGACGCCAATCCTCCGGACATGGCTGTGCTGGATATCAAGATGCCACGCATGGATGGGATGGAACTGCTGCGGCGGCTGCGCGTAAAAGGCACCTTCCCGGTTATTTTCCTGACGTCCAAAGATGACGAAGTGGATGAAGTTCTGGGCCTTAAAATGGGTGCTGACGACTATATCCGCAAACCGTTTTCCCAGCGGTTGCTGATAGAACGTATTCGCGCTGTATTGCGGCGCGCCGAATCCGGCACCGGACACGGTGAAGCAGGTACAGAAGACGGCAAACCCATGATCCGCGGAAAGCTGGTGCTTGATCCGCAGCGCCATGTCTGCACCTGGGCCGGTGAAGATGTAACACTGACGGTGACGGAATTTCTGCTTTTGCAGGCGCTGGCCCAGCGGCCAGGCCATGTTAAAAGCCGCGATCAGCTGATGGATGTGGCCTATGATGATCAGGTCTATGTGGATGACCGCACCATTGATAGCCACATCAAAAGGCTGCGCAAAAAATTCAAGGTAGTGGATGATTCCTTCTCGGCCATCGAAACCCTATATGGGGTTGGCTATCGTTACAATGAAGCCGGAAGCCGCAGCTGAAAATAACTCCGACTATTCAACATCTTGGTGCGCGCCTGAGACAAGGCCTGTGGCGGCGTGCGTCTGCCGATACGGTTCGGGTACGGCGCCGGCGGCCATTTTCCTCACTGACCCGGCAAATTCTGGTCGTCAATGTCGTCGGGCTGGGATTGTTTGCGGGGGGAGCGCTCTATCTCAATCAGTTTCGCAGCGGTCTGATTGAAACCCGTATTGACTCACTGACAACCCAGGCTGAAATTATTGCAAGCGCCATAGCATTTACCTCTGCGCGCGGTCTTGATGTCACTCAGATCAACCCAGCCATTGCAGCGCAGATTCTCAACCGTCTGGTATTGCCGACACAAACCCGCGCCCGGCTTTTTCGGGAAGATGGCCTGTTAATCGTTGATAGCCGTCAGAAAATATTGCCCGAACCGGTACGCAGTTTTACCCTTGAGGAGCCGCGCCTCATTCAGCGCCTGGCCGAGAGGATCGAGCAATTTTATTCCAGCCTGAGTAATAAACTATCCGCATGGCGGCGCCCGCTTTATCGCGAGATTGAGGATTCGCGCGGCACAGAATTTGTCGAAGTAATGCTGGCGTTGCAGGGGCATCCCGCCAACACAGTGCGTGAAAACAGCATGGGAGAACCGATCCTGAGCGTCGCTGTCCCGGTGCAGCGGTTCAAAATGGTGTTGGGCAGTTTGATGCTGACGACCGAAGCAGGTGACATTGACGAAATTGTGCGTGCGGAACGGCGCTCTATTCTGGAAGTGTTTCTGGTGGCGCTTGCAATTGGTGTGGTCATGTCGATGGTGATGGCAGGCACGATTGTCCGGCCAATCCGGCGGCTTGCCGACGCCGCCGAGAATGTGCGCAACCGTAAGGGGGGGCGCTCCACCATACCGGATTTCAGCAAACGCAATGATGAAATTGGCGATCTGTCCGCAGTGCTCGCCGATATGACGGCGGCGCTTTATGACCGCATCGACGCCAATGAACATTTCGCTGCTGATGTCGCGCATGAAATCAAAAATCCGTTGAGTTCCATCAGCAGCGCGGTGGAAAGCATGCCTCGCGCCAAGGATCAGGAAACGCGTGACAAATTGCTGAGCATTCTGCAAGACGATGTGCGCCGGATGGACCGTCTTATCAGCGACATTTCACAAGCCTCGCGTCTGGATGCGCAGCTTTCCCGCGCCCCTGTGGAGCCGGTGGAACTGGCCAGCATGCTCAGTGCACTGATCGAAATATTTGCAGAAACCCGGGACGGCATGCCGCAAATTCGGCTTGAAACACCACCACATGAAAACTTTATCGTATTGGGTGGAGAAGGGCGTATCGGCCAGGTAATGCGCAATTTACTTGAGAATGCCGCATCGTTCAGCCCGCCTGGCGGAACGATTACGGTAAGTCTTACGCGCAAGGGACGGGATGTGCAGGTCAACATCGATGATGAAGGGCCCGGTATTCCAGAAGAAAGTTTTGAGACCATTTTTGAGCGGTTTTATACGGAACGCCCACAGGGTGAGGCGTTTGGGCGCCATTCAGGGCTGGGGCTTAGTATTTCACGGCAAATCACCGAGGCCTATGGCGGCAGTCTAACTGCTGGAAACCGTCAGGGCGCAGACGGAAAAATTCTTGGCGCGCGTTTTACCGTTAAATTTCGGGCGCTGTAATCTGCACTACCGGCGAAGCATCACACTTTGCAGCAATACAGTGGAATCTGTGCGGCCTATTACTTCGTTGGTCACATTCTGTAACTGGTTTTTGATGGCGATCACGTTTGCGGGTGCGTGTGCATCCTGAAAGGCCGCGGCCCATTTGCCAAGCGCATCCGCATAGCCGGCGCTCAGGCGTATATGGTTATCCGCTACCGCCTGCATAGTTTCAGTGCTGGCAACATCAAGCACCATATCCACCATCAGATTTCCTGTTACCCGGTTATTTTTCAGAACCGGAATGTTCAGCGACGGCATCGGCATAAAACCCGGCGCCGCGGGAAGCTCTTGCATCCCGCCCCCCTCACCCTGTTGCGCAGGCTCTGCATGTGCAACGGATGGCAGGGCCGCCGACACGAGGCAGACAACCATACATGCAGTGAACCATTGCCTCATGCCAGGATTTTCGCCCATATCTGTAATTCCAATATGCGTGATACGAGTTGACGGCGCCGATTGAGGCTGTTCCGGCGTTTATAAAATATAATGCACAAGGGATAAACGAATGGTTATCTCTGACGCAGCGGGACTTTTGGCTGGCAGTGTCCGCCTGCCTGAATATCTTTTCTTTTATATGGGCATGGTCCCGCCCTTTTCCTCCGGCATCCGGGCAAACGGGCTGCAGGAATTTTTCTTAACCATGTTTTTGAGCTTTTACCTGGTTTGCGTCTATCGCAGGGCAAGGGCAATATCCGCTAACATGTGACGGATGAACTTGTCCTGCCGGATATGGATACCCACCTCTTCCATATGACCAATATTTCAAATATCGCCGTTTCCGGTATCCGTGCAGCTGAGGCGCGCTTCGCAGCAAGAGCCGAGAATATCGCCAATGCCAACAGCGCGGGCTATACCGCACTGCGGCCAGAGCAGATATCCACTGCTGTTGGCCCCGTCGTGCGTATCACCAGACCGGAGAAACCGCGCCCCAATGCGCAGAAGTCAGAAAATGCGCAGCCCTCAGATGTTGATCTGGCCCATGAACTTGCCGGCATCATAGCCGTCAAATACGACTACAAGGCTGCGGTAAAGCTGCTGCGTACGGCGGATGAATTGAACGGCGCGCTGCTTGATATACTGGCCTGAAAAGGCTTATTCCTGAAATTCACGCAGCTTGGCCGCGATCTGTTCGACAGATGTGCCAAATCCGAAATGCGCCAGAAATTTTCCATCCCTTCCCATCAGATAGATAATGTTGGAATGATCCATCAGGTAGGAATCTGATCCTGGCGCCGCGTCGGCTTTGCTGAAATAAACCCGATAGGCCTTGGCGGCGGCGGCAATCTCTTCTGCGCTGCCGGTCAGGGCGGAAACTTTTGGATGAAAGTTCGTCATATAATCGCTAAGCGCCGCCACCGTATCGCGAGCCGGATCAACGGTTATGAATAAGACCTGCACATCCTCGATTTTCCCGGGATCGCCTGCTGCCAGCAAATCCAGCGCAGCGCCGATATTCTGTAATTCGGTCGGGCACACATCCGGACAGGATGCATAGCCGAAATAAACCAGAGTCAGATGCCCCATCAGGGCGGCCTCTGTTACTCTGTTGCCGTGATGATCCGTTAAGGCAAACGGGCCGCCAATGGCCGCCGCACCGCTCTGGCGCACCGGTGTGTTTGCGGTTTCGAAAGCGGGCGAAGACGCCTGACGCCACCAGACGCCGGCGGCCATAAGAACCGCCAGGCCAATTATCACAAAAATCGATAAGCGAATGGTAGATGCAGACATGCATCCCTTATATACTGGTTAAACAAAAAAGTGAAAGGCGAGGGTGGTAACGTGGGAAATGTGACCATTGGCAAGTTTGCGCTGCTGACGGCCTTACTGATATGTGCTGGCGGCAGCCAAAGCCTTGCGCAGGTTTCAAAAGCCCGGGACGAAGGCGTCGCAAAGCGAAACTATGGCGATCCGTTGCCCAGTGGCCTGGACCGATCGGCCCCAAGTTCGCATAGCATGACGATTACCGAGGCTGCGCAGTCCGGTGGAGTTGCCGAGGCGCGGGGCGCCTTCCTGGTTGGAGAAAGCGTAAACAGCCGCAATCCGCGTGGTGTGCCTGCTCTGTTGATAGCCGCCCAGTCAGGTAATGTTGCCGTATTGCGCTTTCTGCTGGAAAAAGGGGCAAATCCTGACCTATTCGAAAAATCCACCGGAAAGACAGCATTGATTGCGGCTGCGGAATTGGGTGACAGCAGCATGGTCCACCTGTTGCTTGAACATAAAGCAGACCCTGAACATCATGACCGGCAGGGCGAAACTGCCTTGATTAAGGCGGCGCGTATTGGCGCTCAGGATGCCGTGATGGTGTTACTTGGCGCGGGCCTTGATGTAAACGCCACCGACTATGCCGGCCATACAGCCCTATGGCACGCTATGGACGCACGACATGACAAGGTTGCCAAAATGATCCAAACCGCAGGCGGCGCCTAGCAGTCTGCTGGATCGAGTGATTGCCGGCATAAGCAGTCAGGTGCATTCCGATCCGATAATCCCGCCTTTAATCCTGCTTTGGATTTTTCTGCCGATGCTGCTTTTTTTGTTTATTTCTGTTTATCAGCGATTCCATTTGAGGCGATGTTGCTTTGGCGCCAACCGCCAACCGCACAATATTCCAGCCCCCCTCGTTCGTATAGCTGGCGTTACACCCTAATGTTTGAATGAGCCGCAGCCCCATTCCCCCCACCTGGGTTGGGGGAATGTCCTCCGGTAATGTTTCAACCGTATGGATAGGGTCAAATGGCGGCGCCTGATCACGGTAATCCAACTCGGCCAGTCCATCACAATGGCCAAGCGCAATATGCACCGGGCGGTTGCTTTCTTCACGATATCCGTGCTTTATCGTATTTGTGAACAGTTCTTCAATCACGAGAACAAGACGCAGGATTTGAGCTTCCGGCAGACCCGTATCACGCGCCCACCCTTCAGCGCGCGAGCAGGCGTCGCTGCTGGCTGCGCTGGTTGCGGCAAAGGACCAATTGGTCTCGTGATGCTGGGGCATGTGACAGACTATAAAGGGGAATCAATCGAATGAAACCGATCATAACCGTTTCATTAAAAAGCGTCACCTGCTGTATAGGCGCCACTTTGCTGGTGCTAGTGCTGGGCGCCCCCATGGGGGTGCGTGCAGCCGATGTGATCGGTCTTGTCAAAACCAGCACAGGCGCAGTGAGCATTGAGCGAGACGGCCAGAAGGTTGCCGCCGGCGCCGGTGCAAAACTGTATCAGTCTGATCAGGTCGTAACCGGCGCGGATGGCGCCGTAGGTATGACCTTCATTGATAATAGCCGCCTGTCACTGGGCGCCAATAGCAGCCTGGCATTGGAGAAATTCCGTTTCAATACCACCACCCATGAAGGCGAATTTGTCAGCTCTGTAAAAAAGGGAACGCTGGCGGCCGTTTCCGGCAAAATCGCCAAACAAACGCCTGAGGCCATGAAGGTGCGCACACCTTCTGCAATCCTTGGCGTGCGCGGCACTAAATTTCTTGTTTCGGTGGAGAAGTGATTGAATGAACCTGAATAAAGTTTTATTCACAGGCGCACTTGCTGTCACCCTGTCCGGCTGTGCCAGTGATTTGTTCGTTGTACTGCCCCATGAGGATGGTAGCGTTGGGTCTGTGGTCGTACACCAGAACGGTAAAGACACCGTGCTGGACAAGGCCAACAGCGCCGTGAAAGCAGGAGACAGCAAAGCATTCACGATCGCCAGCAAGGACGTTGATCGGCGCTTTGGCAAGGCCATCACCAGCCTGCCGCCAGCGGCGCGCAGCTTTACCCTCTATTTCAAGGAAGGCACAGTCACCCTGGAAGAAGGATCAGCACCGGTGATGGAAGAAATGCGCAAGGATGTTGCATCACGCAAAGCGGGCGAGATCATGGTCATTGGCCACACGGACAGGGTTGGCGCTCTGGCCAATAATGACTTATTGGCCTATAGACGTGCATTATCAGTAAGCGATCTTCTGATTGCAAATGGCATCCCCCGTGACACGGTGATTATTGCAGGGCGCGGGGAACGCGAACCGCTTGTGCCAACAGATGACGAAGTCCAGGAACCCCGCAACCGCCGGGTCGAAATCAGCGTCCGATAGAACACGATTCAGGAATAAAACAACACATTATGTCTGACACCAAAGACGAAAACCGTTCGGCCTATAAAGACACGATCTTTCTGCCGCAGACCGATTTTCCCATGCGCGCAGGACTGCCGCAACGCGAGCCTTCATTCCTTGCGCGCTGGCAGGCGATGGATCTGCATGGCCGCTTGCGCGCGGACGCCAAGGGCCGCGAGAAATTCATCCTGCATGACGGGCCGCCCTATGCGAATGGCCACATCCATATGGGCCATGCGCTGAATAAAATTCTCAAGGACATCATCAACCGCTCGCGCCAGATGATGGGCTTTGACGCCTTTTACGTGCCGGGCTGGGACTGTCATGGCCTGCCGATCGAATGGATGATCGAAGAAAAATACCGCAAGGCCGGAAAGAATAAAGACGAAGTGCCGCTGGTCGAATTCCGCAAGGAGTGCCGTGAGTTTGCAGCGGGGTGGATTGACGTGCAGCGCGAAGAATTCAAGCGTCTGGGCGTACTCGGCGATTGGGATCATCCCTATTCCACCATGGCTTATGACGCCGAGGCGCAGATCGTACGCGAGTTCATCAAATTCGTGATGAATGGCGGGCTGTATCGCGGCTCCAAACCTGTGTTGTGGTCGGTGGTGGAAAAAACCGCGCTGGCGGAAGCAGAAGTCGAATATCACGACCATGTTTCCAACACGATCTGGGTGAAGTTTCCGGTTGTCACATCAGATGCCGGAACGTTGCGCGACGCCTGTGTGGTGATCTGGACAACGACGCCGTGGACCATTCCCGCCAACCGCGCCATCGCCTATTCGCCTCGCATTTCCTACGGGCTGTATCAGATCACCGGCGGCGAAAAACTGGTGCTGGCAGATGCGCTGGCCGAACAGGTCAGGGCGGATGCGAAAATAGAAACCTGGCAACGCCTGGGCGATGTGCCCGCGCAAGCATTAGCGCAGATCACATGTGCGCACCCGTTGCGTGGACAGGGCTTCGAAGTTGACGTGCGTCTATACCCCGCCGATTTCGTTACCGATAATACCGGCACCGGCTTTGTGCATATCGCGCCCAGCCATGGTACGGACGATTTTGAATTAGGTATGAAGCACGGCATTGATGCGCCGTTCATGCTGGACGCGGCGGGGGTCTATCTGCCCAATGTGCCGCTGTTCGCGGGTAAGCGCGTGCTGAAACCCGACGGCAAGCAGGGCGATGCGGACGCCGCCGTGATGCAGGCGCTGCGCGATGCAGGACGGCTGCTGGCCAGCGGCAAGCTCAGCCATCAATATCCGCATTCCTGGCGCTCCAAGGCGCCGCTGATTTTGCGCAATACGCCGCAATGGTTCATTTCGATGACCACGAACGACTTGCGCAAAAATGCGCTGGCCGCCATTGATCAGGTGCAATGGATTCCCGAATCTGGCCGCGCGCGCATTCGCTCCATGATCGAGAGCCGCCCCGATTGGGTGGTGTCGCGCCAGCGCGCCTGGGGTGTGCCTCTGACCTGTTTTGTGCATAAACAGACGGGCGCATTGCTGCGCGATGAGGCCGTCAATGCGCGCGTTGTTACGGCGGTTGAAAACCAGGGCTGCGATGTGTGGTTTACACAGACTGCGGAATATTTTCTGGCTCCGGAATACCGCGCCGAACAGTATGAGATGGTGCGCGATATTCTGGACGTGTGGTTTGACAGCGGCACGACGCATGCCTTTGTGCTGGAGAACCGGCCGGAACTGCAATCCCCCGCCGATCTGTATCTGGAAGGCACGGATCAACATCGTGGCTGGTTTCATTCGTCGCTGCTGGAAAGCTGCGGCACGCGCGGGACTGCGCCCTATAAAGCGGTGCTGACGCATGGGTTCCTGCTGGCCGAGGATGGCCGCAAAATGTCCAAGTCGCTTGGCAATGATCTGTCCCCGATCAAGGTCAGCGAACAAAGCGGTGCGGAAATTTTGCGCCTGTGGGCGGCCAGTTCAGACTACGCAAACGAAATTCGCTTTGGTCAGGAAGTCCTGAAAACCAATACGGACGCTTATCGCAAGCTGCGCAATACCCTGCGCTTCATGCTGGGCACATTGACGGCCTATGATGCTTCTCAGACTGTGCCGGTTGCGCAAATGCCGGAGCTGGAGCGTTGGGTGCTGCACCGCCTGCATGAACTGGATACGCTGGTGCGTCAGGCCTATCTGGATTACGACTTTGCCCGTTTGCATACGGCGGTGTTTAATTTTTGCAGCAATGATTTGTCGGCCCTTTATTTCGACATTCGCAAGGATGCGCTGTATTGCGACGCTCCGGACAGTTTGCGCCGCCGCGCCTGTCTGACTGTCATTGATCGGGCGTTTATGTGTCTGACCGCCTGGCTGGCCCCCATACTTTGCTTCACCATGGAAGAAGCCTGGACAAGCCGGTTTCCCAGTGACACCGGTAGTGTGCATCTGCGCCAATTCCCAACCATTCCGGGTGACTGGCATGATCCCGCACTTGCGGAAAAATGGACAAAGGTACGCGCCCTGCGTCATGTGGTGACCGGAGCGCTGGAACTGGAGCGGCGCGAAAAGCGTATCGGCGCCAGCCTTGAGGCCGCGCCGCAAATCCATGTCAGCGACAAGGCCATTCTCGATGCCATGCGAGGGCTGGATATAAATGAAATTGCCATCACATCCGGCGCGGTGCTGATCGATGGACCGATACCATCGGGCGCGTTTACCTTGGCTGAAGTGGAAGGGGCCGGGGTCGTTAACGGACTTGCGCAGGGCGGCAAATGTCAGCGATGCTGGATGATCCTGCCGGAAGTGGGAACGGTGACCGGGCACACAGATATATGCCAGCGCTGCGCTGGCGCACTCACTGCATGAAATACCCGGTTCGGCTGGGCCTGACGGTAGCCCTGGGGGTTGCCGCCGCCGACTGGCTCAGTAAATACGCCGTTCTGTATCTGATTAATTTACCGGCGCGGCAAAACATCCCAATTTTGCCATTTTTCGACCTTACCATGGTATGGAATCGCGGCGTCAGCTTCGGCATGCTGCAAGCCGGCAGCCTATACGGGCGCGTAGCGCTGATTGGCTTTACGCTGGCTATCAGTATCTCTGTACTGGTGTGGTTATGGCGTAATGATGATATACTGAACGCTATTGCCCTGGGCGGGATTCTGGGAGGGGCGCTTGGTAATATTTATGACCGGTTGAAGTTTGGTGCAGTTGCGGATTTTTTCGACTTTCACCTGATGGGCTACCATTGGTATGTGTTTAACCTCGCCGACGCGGGCATCAGCGTCGGCGTTACCCTGCTCCTGATCCGAACTTTCTGGACAGGGGATAAGGTCAACGAAGCGGATAAATGAGCATGAAAATTGGTAATTTGGCATTTGTCGCGGTTGCTGGCTGTATTGCCGCAATAAGCCTCAGCGGTTGCAGCGGGGCAAAGCGCGCCTTCGGAATGCAAAAGGTTGCCCCCGATGAGTTCACAGTGGTGACCAAGCCACCACTGGTAATGCCGCCGGATTATTCCCTGCGTCCGCCACAGCCTGGCGCGCCCAACCCGGCCCAGATTGAACCTGGCAACAACGCCGAAACGGCTCTGTTTGGCCGTGAGGGGCTGAGCGATAACGCCATGGGCTATACCGGCGGGGAAGCCAGCCTGCTGGACACTACCGGCGGCAGTAAGGCCAGCCCGAATATCCGCCAGGTCCTTAATGCGGAAACCGCCAGCCTGATTGACAAAGACAAATCGATTGCCGACAAGATTCTGTTCTGGCAGGAACCTGTAGAAGAACCCGCAGACGTCATTGATGCCGCCAAGGAAGCCGAACGGTTAAAGGGCGGCAAGACGGCTAAAAAGCCTGCCGAAGCGGCAAAGGCGCCTGCCGCCAAGCCAAAGAAAAAAGGCTGGTTTGACGGGTTGTTCTGAGAGGCGGCGGGAAAACCATGATGCCGGGGCGGTAATTGTTATGTTTGACACCCAACCAAACCTCAGCCTGTCACCCCGGATTTATTCCGGGGTCCAGGAGCCACAAGGAAAAGCCTGAATGTTTTACTCTGGACCCCGGAATAAATCCGGGGTGACACTGAATGTGTGGTGGGCGGTGTGAATTACGTCAACATCTCCAAAGTTTTTATTCATCGCCATAAATTTTCAATCGCACACATGCTTCTCGTTGCTGTTGGCGTTGCACAATTATTTTTAGCTTCCGGCGCCACCGCGCGGCCCTGGGTGCAACCGGAGAGCTTTACGCTCAAGAATGGCATGCAGGTGATCGTGTTGCCCGATCACCGCGCACCTGTGGTGACCCATATGGTGTGGTATCGGGTAGGATCTGCCGATGAGACGCCGGGAAAATCCGGC
>OBEQ011499050.1_pt1 | contig 18207 bp, 19 predicted proteins | sample 1670901 | NCBI WGS metagenome assembly OBEQ01 (sample SAMEA104232315, study PRJEB22302) | groundwater metagenome | biome: forest; feature: aquifer; material: groundwater | place: USA | collected 2011-08-07 | depth 5.4 m
AATAAGTAGGCATGTGCCACTTTCTCTTTCTCGATAGCATTTTTTAAAACAGAAGTGACATGCTCTTGCCCCAGAACTTCGTCAAATAAAGCCGGGCGGTATTTACGATATAAAACAAAGTGAGATTCGTCGGACATAATTAGTGAATCGGTGAGCCGTTTGAGACCTCTTTATCTGGCTGGAGCAACACGGGCAGGTCGTTCACATCGGTTGCCAAAATCATCCCTTGGGATTCGAAACCGGCTAAGGTGCGCGGTTCGAGGTTTACTATGAAAACTGCTTGCTTTCCTGCTAATGCTTCGGGCGCATAGCCCTTTGAAATGCCGGAGATGATCTGGCGCTTAAAATCCCCGAAATCAACAACAAGTTTTAAAAGCTTGCGCGAGTCTGGCACCATCTCGGCACTCTCGATCTTGCCGATTCGGAGGTCGAGTTTTTCGAAATCAGAATAACTGATTGTAGGTTTGGCGATCATACTCTTAAGGTTGAACCTTGTGAATGGCTAAGGTTCAACCTTTTCTGTGGTTAGATTAAGTTTGACTAACTGATTCCTCATTGCTTCAATCTTGTCGTTGACCTGCTTTGGCTCAAATGGACCATTCATCCAATAATCTTTTTTTTGAAATTCAGTGAGCGACCCTATCGCTTCGTTAAGCTCATTTTTGTTGAGCGCCTCCGGATATTGTTGCATCCAATAGTATGGAGGCTTCTTTTGTTCTGCTTTAGGAAAATCTTCTGGGTTATTCATAGTTATAAATTATTAAACAATCTTAATTTTTCTTCCACCGCCTTCTGCACCGCCTGTTGGGCTGATTTTAAAATTTTATACGGTGCAACTTCGTCGGGATTTTGTTGTAAAAAGAGCGTGAGCGCTTTCGTCCATGCTGCCCTTAACTCTGTGCTGACATGGACGACAGAAATCCCTGCGGCAATCCCCTTCCTAAAATTTTCTTCTGTCAGGCCCGAACCACCGTGAAGGACTAGGGGGACGCTCACTGCATCATTAATCTCTGTAATTCTTTTGATATTCAAATCCGGGTCGCTACCTGTGCGCAACATACCGTGGATACTCCCGATTGCGGGTGCGAACATCTTCACTCCTGTTTTTTCTACAAATTCAACTGCTTGTGCGACGGTTGTTAACGACCCCTCTGAAACATTTGCACCATCAGGAATAGCATCCAAAATTTTTGAAGACTGACCAATGTAGCCGAGCTCACCTTCTACAATAATATTTGAGCCTACCGAATTTGCATATTCAACAACTTTTTTTGTGAGCGCGATATTATCATCCCACGATAGCTTCGCCCCATCTATAACAATTGAGTCATACCCTAAATCAATAACCTCTTTGGCTCTATCAAATGAATAGGTGTGATCTGCATTCAAATATATTTCTTGCCCTGAACTCTTCTTAATAGAATCAATAAGTGCGCGAACAGCCGAGGCACCCATAAAGTCCCGCTCGCCTTCCGAGGCGCCAATGATTACGGGTACTCCCACGGCTTCGGCGCCTTTTACAATCGCCCAGACCATATCTAATGTAGATACGTTAAAGTGGCCGATAGCTGTATGGCTCTTTTCTGCCCCTTGTACACATTCAAGTAAACTCTGCATAACTTGATTGTAGTACATACATAAATAATTTACAATATAGAATATGAATTACGACTTTATTGCAATAGGAGATTTGGTTACCGATGCGTTTATCCAGATGAAAGACGCCGAGGTGCATTGTAAAATTGACAAGACTGCCTGTGAGCTCTGCGTGCGCTTTGGCGACAAGGTGCCGTATGAGTCGGTCACGGTTCTGAATGGCGTGGGTAACAGTCCTAACGGTGCAGTATGTGCCGCACGGCTTGGGCTTAATACGGCATTGATATCAGATTTGGGCGACGATAGAATAGCTAGCGAGACACTGGCTTATTTGAAGGAAGTAAAAGTAGCTAGTGAGTTTATCACCAAGCATCGCGACTTCAAATCCAACTATCATTATGTGCTGTGGTACGGCGACGACCGCACAATACTCATTAAGCATGAAGCATACCCATATAAATTGCCGGAGATCGGATCTCCGAAGTGGTTGTATGTCTCATCGCTCGGCCAGCATGCGCTTGAATATCAAAAAGATTTGATGCGCTACTTGGTGCAACATCCAGAAATTAAAATGGCCTTCCAGCCCGGCACGTTTCAGATGAAGTTAGGATTTGACGAGCTTCGCGTTATGTACGAGAGGGCACAGATATTTTTCTGCAACACAGACGAAGCAAGGCTTATGCTTGATACAAACGAGATGAACGGCGCGAACCTCGCAGAAATGATCTCGCATCACGGACCCAAAAATGTCGTCATCACCGATGGCCCCAATGGCGCCTACTTGTATGACAGCCATATGAAGTGGTTTATGCCACCCTACCCTGACCCCAAGCCACCGTACGAGCGTACCGGCGCCGGCGATGCATTCTCTTCTACCATCACGGCCTGTGTGGCCATGGGTATGGACATCCACGACGCAATGCTCTGGGCGCCCGTTAACTCAATGTCCGTCGTACAAAAGATAGGCGCCCAAGCTGGGCTGTTATCACAAGAAGAAATCAAACGCTGGCTTGAGAAGGCTCCTGTGGATTATAAACTTCAAAGAGTTTAAGAAATTAAACCTCTTCTGCAACACTTATTTTTTTTAGCAAGCTCCCATCTGCTTCCATGTCTCCCTTTAGTAATTCGAATTTTCCTTCATTTGAGGCCTTTTCTATTATAAGTGTCGAATAAGAGTCGTACTCTCTAAAGTAGATCCGAATTCTTGGATCGTCTTCGACAATTCTTGAGAGATATTCAAGAGCGACTTCCTGATCTGCACCTATAGGTACGGCAGGAGTTAAAAAAGACACTCCACCCGGTAGCATTTTAGCTGTTATTGCTTGAATGTATTTTTCATATGCTAGATAATTTCGTGGGCCGTACTGTAACTCTCCCATCGTGTTGACGATACAGTCAAACTCTTCCAGTGGTTCGCCATTCTTGTCTGTTTTATTCAACTCCAATATAGACCGCCATTTGAGATAACGATCGGGGTAATTAGAATCAAGAAATTCAAGACCTTGTTCCTTCTTCCATTTTGTATCGTTTCTTGATTCTCGTATATTACGTTTAGATAGCCCAGTCGTGAAAACCTCTACCTTATTAGGGAAAAGTTTTTCTAGTTGCTCTGCGTAAGCTCCGATACCCCCACCAAGGTCGAGCACCTTAAACTTCCTGGTACTAAATTCAGAATCTTCTAGTCTGTGTTTTATATCAGAATAACCAGCTGGTTTTGGGCCATGTGCCTCCTCATGTCCTGCCTCTATCGTTTGCTCCCTAAACTTGGCCTCTTCCTCGGGAGATAAAAATAAGTTTTCTGGCGACATGAGTATGTTTACTTATCCGAACAAAAAGTTTTCGCTAGATAATTTTTTATCATCTTCGCCGAAGGCTTGAACATGGGCTTAGGAAGTTTATTTAACGAAAACCACTGCCACTCGGTAATTTCTTCTGGTTCCATTATTTGTGGCTCACCCTTCCATTCAAGTGCAAGATTTGCAATCGTTATGAAATGGGCGTCGTTTCCCGCAAGGTCATTCTGTACACCAAGTACTTTTGACTTCTTCAGCTTTATACCTGTTTCTTCAAATACTTCACGTTTAGCTGCATCACCGAGAGATTCTCCCATATGCAGTTTTCCGCCAGGTAAAGTCCAAGTGCCCTCACCATGCATCGCAGAGTCTGCTTTCTCTGGGTCACTGTGCCGTTTACCCAACAAAACTTTGTTCCCCTTTTTGATTATAACCCCAAACCCAGCCCCGACTCGTTTACTTTTGTGATCAGTCAAATTTTCCCCTGGACTGATGTACTCAAATCTCGGGCCAGAGTATTTGTATTCTGGCTTCTCTACATGCTCGATAAACATGGCGAGTGGTCGAATAAATACGTGACCCCGTTCGAGAGACTCGTAGACTGCAAACAATTCCTCTAGATCCTCGCTATTCTTGGCAATATCTTTTAAAAAATACTTACCGCCTTTAAAATGCTTATACAGACCTTTTTTAACTTCTGCCATGATTTTATTTACTGAGTAAACTTTTAACTGCCCGTTTGATTGCATGCACTCCCAGTCCGTAATATTCAATGAGTTCTGCTGGCCTACCCGACTGGCCGAACTGGTCGCGAACGCCGACGAAGCGCATGGGGACAGGATACGCTTCGGCGAGGACTTCTGCAACTGCAGAGCCCATGCCACCGGCCACTTGATGCTCTTCGACGGTAACGACTTTTCCTGTATGTCTTGCAGAATTGATAACACACTCTCTGTCTATTGGTTTTATTGTGTGCAGATTTATCACCACACATTCTATATTTTCTCTGGCAAGCTCCTCGGCCGCCACGAGCGCGTTATACACCAGACTTCCGGTTGCGATGATAGTTGCGTGCGCGTTCACGCGTGCGCGCAGGATATTTGCCTTACCCGCGATGAATGGCGTATCGGCAGTGGTGATGATTGGTGTCTTCTCGCGCGCAAGACGGATATATACAGGACCTTTGGCTTTGGCGGCGGCAAGAGTTGCCTTTTCTGCTTCTATCGAATCGCAGGGTGATAGTACTGCCATGCGCGGCAGTGCGCGCATCATAGCGATGTCCTCAAGCGCCTGATGCGAACCGCCATCGGGGCCGACGGACACTCCAGCATGGCTTCCTGCGATAATCACTTTAACATTGTTATAGCAAATGGTCGTGCGTATCTGCTCCAAGTTTCGCCCCGGAGAAAATGTGGCGTAGGAAGAGACGAAGGGAATCTTCCCCATAGCGGCCATCCCTGCCGCCACCGTAACCATATTCTGCTCCGCCACACCTACCTCAATAAATCGCTCAGGAAACTTTTTCTTAAAAGCATCCATCTTGGTACTTTCAGTCAGGTCTGCACAGAGTGCAACGACGCGCTGATCAAGCTCCCCAGCCTTGAGTAGCCCACGGCCAAAACCCTCGCGGGTCGCCGCTTGTTCTACGTCTGGGTGAAATAATTTTGGATTTAATTTCATTTCAATATTATATACTGGCTCGCAATTCTTTAAGCGCGACTTCTGCCTCTTCTTTACTCGGCGGCTTACCGTGCCATTCGTATTTGCCTTCCATAAAGCTTACGCCTTTACCCGGGATGGTATGGGCTAGTATTACTGTTGGTTTCTTTTTGTACTGCTTTGCCTCCTCCACTGCCCCAACTATCTCCTTAAAATCATGACCGTCTATATCCAAGACATGCCAGCCGAATGACTCCCATTTGTGCCTTAACGGCTCGAGCGGCATGATGTCCTCGGTATTGCCATCTATTTGAATATTATTACGATCTACTATTGCAATTAGATTATGCAGCTTTTCTTTACCCGCGAGCATCATTGCCTCCCAGGTGTTGCCCTCATCATGCTCGCCATCACTCATAAGGCAGTAGCACACAGGGGAGTCCTGTGTAGAGCCCGAACCCACAGGACTCCCCTGTGTGCTAGCGTCTATGCGCATAGCTAGGGCCATGCCGGCAGCTTGGGACAACCCCGAACCCAACGGACCCGAACTATTTTCTAACATGGGTAAAAATTCACGGTGTGGATGACCCTGTAACCTACTACCAAACTTGCGTAATGAGTGGAGCTCTTCTACTGGAAAATATTTCGCATGTGCCATCGTGGCATATAATACCGGGCAGATGTGACCGTTTGAAAGAACGAGCCGGTCACGCTCAGACCAATTGGGGAAGAACGGGTCGTGTTTGAGGATATGAAAGTAGAGCGCAGTAAAGATATCTGCCATGCCAAGTGGGCCGGCGGAGTGGCCTGACCCAGCGGCAACAAGCATCTCTATAATAGAAATGCGAATAGCGTTCGCTCGCTTCTTGAGCTCTGTAATCTTTTCTTCTGGAATATGTGCGTTCATGCTCTATGAGAGAGCGGCGAGGAATTTTTTGTACTCCGCTTTGGGATCTTTACTTTTTGATAAAGCTGACCCTACGCAAAGCTTGGAGGCGCCGCACAATACAAGATCGCCAGCGTTCTCTGCATTCACCCCACCGTCAACAGATAGTATAGCATCAGGGAAGAGTTCTTTGCATGAGGATATCTTTTTGTATACTAGAGAGTTAAATGTATAACCCTGCTTGCCTATATGTTCTATGGACATTAGATGGAAGTTCATGGCATCCGGGTATACATCCTCAAGATCACTCACCGCTGTTTCAAGGTTCAGAGCGACCGCTGGAGTGATTGCATGGTCAATAATCTTCTCTGCAAGAGACACGGCGTGCTTACACGACTCGTGGTGGAAAATAATTCTTTCGGGTTTTGCCCCAAACCACCGCCCTGCTTCTTCTTCCGGGTTCGTAACCATTAAGTGCACCTCAAATTTGAGTCCTTCGGGTAACTCCTCGGGCTTATTCCACTTACCACCTTTTGCAAAAACGCCGTCAGAAATATCTATATGTATTGTTGCACCTGTGCCGGCATATATTTTTTGCAGTGCCAAAACATCTGCCAGACTATTGGGCACAACCGTCGGATAAATTTCTGTTTTATTTTGAGTATTCATCAATTTCCTTGATTCTTTTTTCGTGACGGCCTTTCTCGAATGCTGTGTCGAGCCAAAGGTCAATAGCCGCATGTGCCTCTGCCTCACTGACGAACCTCGCACCAAAAGAAAGTACATTTGAATTGTTATGTTTGCGAGACAGTGAAATAATTTCTATTGGTCCACCGTAGAAGACAACTGCGCGAACGTGCGAGAAACGGTTTGCAAGCATCGCCTCGCCCTGCCCCGTGCGGCCGAAGAGTATCCCGCGAGACGACTCGGGATCCTTGGACACAGCTTTGGCCACCGGTGCAATAAAGTCCGGATAGTCGTCCTTCGGATCGTACTTCATCACGCCCATATCTTCGATGACATAACCTTTGTCTTTGAGGGCAGACCTGATCTTCTCCTTGAGTTCAAAGCCCGCGTGATCGGCTCCTAGAATTAACTTCATTTGAGTTTCTTTATAAATAATTCTTTAAGCATGCCCGGATTGGCACTTCCCTTACTTAACTTCATGCCTTGGCCAATCAAGAATTGCAGTGATGCTTCTTTACCGGCTTTATACTCCTCAACTACTTTTGAGTTTGACGCAATAACTTCATCAATAATCTTCTCGAGCGCACCGGCGTCACTCTTCTGGATTACTCCCAGAGATTCTGCAATAGACTTAGGCTCTCCGCCTTTCTCAAACATCTGTGCAAGGACGTCCTTTGCGCCACGTGATGAAAGCTCATTCTTCTGAATCATACTGATTAGCTGCGCAAATTCTTGCGCCGTCATCGGCATTGATTGGACATATAGGTCATAATTGGACGTATCCTCACCTGCTTTTATTTTAATGAGCGCGATGAGATCAGAACTTAAGTAGTTTGCAGAGAGTTTGGCGTCAGCGCCAGCACCAAGTACTTCCTCGAAAAATTTGCCGAGCAATAAATTTTGGACAAACACTTCTATCACTGCTTCGTTCAATCCATACTTAGTCTGCAGACGTTCGCGTTTCTGCCAGGGGAGTTCCGGCAGTGTCTCCTTCAAATTCTTAAATTCCTCAATTCTGTCTAGATACAGTTTTGGCAAATCTGGTTCAGGAAAGTACCGATAGTCGTGCGAATTTTCTTTCTTGCGTTGCGAATAGGTCTCCTGCTTGGCATCATTCCAACCACGAGTTTCTTGCACCACTTGGCCACCACTGTCGTATAGGGCGCTCTGCCGTTTTACTTCGTAATCAACGGCCCTCTCAACCGATCTGAACGAGTTTAAATTTTTCACTTCAACTTTCGTGCCAAATTTATTCGGATCTTTGCTCACACTAATATTTGCTTCGACACGCATTTGGCCCTTCTCCATGTTCGCTTCTGACGCACCAAGGTAGCGAAGTAACAGTTGTAACTCGCGCGCAAATGCCGCCGTATCCTTAGCACTGTGTACCACCGGCTCGGTTACGAGCTCCATCAGAGGCGTTCCTGATCTGTTGAAATCTATAATACTGTTCTCTCCTTTTGAACTATGCTGTGACCGTGCCGTGTCCTCCTCAAGATGTATGCGGGTAAGTTGTACGCCATGCAGCATTCCTCCAGACACTATAGGGTATATATACTGGCTGATTTGGAACCCCTTCGGTAGATCCGGATAAAAATAATTCTTGCGGTCAAATTCGGTAAAGTCGGCAATCCTGCCGCCCACGGCGTGTCCAATCCGAATCATCTGGCGGACAGCCTCTTTATTGATGACCGGAAGAGCTCCCGGCTGTGCGGTACAGACGGGGCAAATATTGACGTTCGGTCGCTTCTCGTCTGGGTCATTTTTACATCCGCAAAACATGCCGGACTTTGTCGCAAGCTCTGCATGAATCTCTATTCCTATGGTGGTTATGTAATCAGACATACTGTTATCGTATCACTTGCATTCCAAAGGTTCAACCTTTTTGGTGCTTACGGTTGAACCTTAAAACTTGTTTCGTCAACGCGCCTTACCTCTTCCTCTATTGTTATATCAAATCTTTCCTTTACTCTTTTTTTCAACTCTGTAATGAGTGTCACTAAATCTTCATACTTCCCTTCGCCGTCGTTGACGAAAACATTGGCGTGAAAGTCAGATACATAAATTCCTCCGACGCGATGACCCTTTGAACCAACTGTCTCGAGCAGATACCCGACCGGGACCTTACCGCCAATAAATTTCGACTGGTCGAGTGTCTTCAAAATATCTTCAGGCAAATTAGCAACTGGAATGTTTTTAAAATAACTGCCGGGGGTCTTCAAGTCTTTGGTAAACTTCTCTCGTTTGACGAGCGTTTCATCAGAAATTTTCTTAAGTTCTTTAGAATCTCCTTTTGGTAATTTAAATTCTGCCTCAAGCACGAGCCATTTCTGTTCCTTAAATATAGAATGTCTGTATTTGAAATTGCAATCAGCATTTTTTATCCAACGAACACGCTTACTATCGTAAATTTTTACCCGCGTTAGATATTCGCGAATCTCGATTCCGTACGCTCCGGCATTCCCAACGACGGCACCGCCAAGCGTCCCCGGAATCCCTGATAACCTTTCCACTCCTGCGTATCCCTTCTTTATTAAATTTTTCACGAACGCCCATAGCTGCACACTGGCATCTGCTTTTACCGTGCTTCCCGAATACACAATCTTATCCGTCAAACGTGTTGTTTCTTTAATACGAATCAGTACAATATTTAGTAGCCCATCTGCAAAGGCCAAGTTGCTTCCTCCCGCCACAATGTAGTAAGGCAACTTTTTCTCTTGTGCGAGCTTTACCGCTTTAAGGAGTTCTTCCCAATTCTTTACTTCAATACAATAAGCCACCGAACCACCAAGCTGGAATCTAGTATATGCCTTTACTGATATGTTTTCTTGAACCTTCATAGACCTACAGTGTAGCAAAATAAAAACGCCCTCACAAACATTTTTTGTAGGGCGTTTTTACTGTAAGAAATTTAAATTACTTCTTGACTGCGACCATCTTCATGACCACTGCTTGGCCACCAGTTGCGGTTGCCATTGTTGCGGGCATGTCGAGTGTTGCATCGAATTTGCCGTTGCCATCGGTGTCGAGGTGAAGCATAACGATAACCTTCTGGCCATCCTTTGTTGCGGTTGTGAGAGCAACTTTTACGGCTGCTCCTGTTCCTGCAGGAAGCAATTCTGAACCACCAATGAGTGCCCCCGGAGTGTCATTGGCGGCAACTGCGTGGATCTCAATGTATCCAGGAGCTGACAATGTGTATGACGCAACCAAAACTTCTTTGCCTGGCTTCTGGTCTGCTGCATCAACTGCATTGACGACAGCTGGCGCTGCTGGCTCTGTTGCTACTGGCGCTGCCGGCTCTGTTGGTGCTGAACTCTTTGTTGCAAGAGCGTACACACCCCAGATAACCAAAAGAACAACGATAACCCAAATTACTTGCTTCATTGTTTTTCTAATTAAACTAAACTTAATAATAAAAACATTACTATTGATAATGCCTCGTAGAAAATTAGTATATCACAAATGCGCCCTGACGCAAGACCATAACTTTTTCCTTTTCCACTTTTACCAAAGTTGACGGACTGCCGCTGCATATGCCGTCATCATAGTACGCATCAATCTTATCCCCAAACATTTTTTTAGCTTCGTCAATGGTCTGCGCTGGTTTTGCTCCAGAAATATTGGCACTCGTACTAATAATCGGCCCGGTCTTTTGTAGTACTTCGCAAAGTTCTGGATATGCGGGTAAGCGCACAGCGAGCTCTGATGTAAAAGCAATAGTAAGAGCCCCGGGCCAGCACTTTTGTATAAGTTCTTGTTCCGCCTGTGTTGGCAGCACGCCGAGTTCTAAAAGTTGCCCAACATTACCAATCAAGACCACAAACTTTTTTTCGTCAGTGCGGCCTTTTAGTTCTGTAATACGCTCTCGTGCTTTTTTATCTGAAAATAAACAAGAGATACCATATATAGTATCAGTAGGTAAAACAATTACCTTCCCATCTCGCAAATCCTCAATAATTTTTTCTTTTTGGAGCATGTTATATATTGTAATGCAGTTTGAGGCAGGTGTCTTCATCTTGAATCAGATTCATATGCAGTGCTTCAACGGGACTTTTCCAGCAAAATGCTTTATGTTCGTTATTGTTTATGGAGACATTCGGCAAATTTTTTACTGAAGTAGAGAAAATATGATACCTAAACTCATACGTGGGGAAGGTTACAAACCACATACGATGATATTTCAAATCTCTTGGATCAATCATAATTCCTGTTTCCTCGAGTAACTCCCGCGACATCGCGTGAGCGAGGTCTTCTCCAGAATCTACCTTCCCAGCCGGCAGGCACCAAGTTCCACCTTCGGGTTTATGATCCTGCCGGTGTAAAAGTAAAATCTTACCGTCATATTCTACCAAGACACTAACCACATCAAATCGTGAGTAAAAATTCTTTGGCTCCTTTTCGTGAATCATATTACAGAATGTTTTTTGTTCCGCACCAAGGGCAGAACCAATTTTTCTTCTCGATTGGTGCGTCGCCAACGGTCCACCACTTTTGGCATACTTCGCATGAGAAATGGGTGAGAATTTCTTGGCTCACTGACATATTACTTTTTTGCCTTTTTCTGCTTGGCCTTATCTATCAACCACGAACTAGACTGCACCTTGCCGCCGTGGCCAACGTTGTAGACCAGTTCGATACCCAGCTCATTACAGAGTTCTACTTCAGGCACCGGGTCTCCGTCTGGCTTTCGATCACCGCCGTTTGCAAACACATGTGGCCTAATCTTCTTGAGTTCTCTACATATGCTTCTGTCTTTGAAATACTCTCCGGGAGCGTGATCGGTAAATACCACTTCATCGATGCAGTATATCGACTCCAATATTTCCTTGCGCTCATCCTGCGGCATAAAAGATTCGTACCCGCGTTTGTCACGAAGCCAGTTGTCGTTATTCAAGATCACCACGAGCTTGTCCCCATGTTTCTTTGCCTCCTCAAACATGCGAATGTGTCCAATGTGCAAGGGGTCAAAGCCACCGGAAACAGCAACAACTTTTGCTTTCTTTGATTTTGTTTTTTTACGCTCCATGGCATTTTTTATACTTTTTACCACTGTTGCAGTAGCAGGGGTCGTTGCGAGCAGGGATTGGGCCAGTATAGGACTTATTGGTCGTAGATGACTCATTGGACCTATTGAATTCTGCATTCTCAATCAGTTTTTCTTGCTCCACTTTTACTCCTTGATTACCAAGACCGGGGATTATTTTGATTATTTCTCCACGCCACGACTCTTCAAGATCGCGGAAGAGTTTAAGGCCTTCGCGTTTGTACTCAACCAGTGGGTCACGCTGGCCGTAGGCGCGTAGGCGCACCGATGAACGCATGTAGTCCATCGTCTCCAAGTGGTCTACCCAGAGCATATCTATTGTTTGGAGAATCACCTGTCGCATAGTGTTATAGAACATCTCTTCGCTCGCCTGTGCAATCTTCTCTTCTATAATCTTTTGCGTAGATTCATCGCCAAGGACAATATCCGAGACGACATCTTTCAACTCATCCTGCGTAGCAAACAAAACTTTTTGCCGTCTATCGTAAATCACCTTGCGGTGATGGTTCATCACGTCGTCATACTCGAGTAAATGCTTGCGTGCATCGAAATTTAATCCTTCGATTTTCGCTTGTGCTGCCTCGATATTTCTCGAGACCATTTTAAATTCAATCGGCTCATCTTCGGGAATACCCAAACGCGCCATCATTTTCTTGGTAAAGTCCGGTGCGAAGATACGCATTAAAGAATCCTCTAAAGATAAGAAAAACTGCGTTTCGCCCGGGTCACCCTGGCGACCCGAGCGGCCGCGGAGCTGGTTATCAATACGCCGTGCGTCGTGCCGTTCGGTACCAAGTACAAATAATCCTCCCGCCTCTTTTACCTTTTGATACTCCTCTTCGCTTCGAGGCATACCACCGAGCATAATGTCCACACCGCGGCCGGCCATGTTGGTGGCGATGACGACACTCCCGGGCCTGCCCGCTTGCGCGATGATCTCACCCTCTTTTTCGTGATTCTTGGCATTCAAAAGTTCGTGCTTAATCCCCTCTTTGTTCAAGAATGCAGAAAGTAATTCATTTTTCTCAATAGAGACTGTGCCCACCAGAACCGGCTGGCCTTTTTCATGAAGTTCTTTTATCTTTTGTGCGACCGCCTTGTACTTGCCCATCTCTGACTGATAGACCAAATCATTGAGGTCTTTTCTATTGGCCGGTTTATTGGTCGGTACCGGGATGACATCAAGCCCGTACACTTTAAAGAACTCTTCTTTTGAAGTAAGTGCCGTGCCCGTCATGCCCGCGAGCTTTTCATACTGTCTGAAATAATTTTGATAGGTGATACTCGCAAAAGTGCGTGACTCCTGCTGAACTTTCACGCCCTCTTTGGCCTCGATAGCTTGATGGAGACCTTCTGACCATCTACGCCCGGGTTGCAACCGCCCCGTGGACTCATCAACGATAATCACCTCCCCGTCTTTCGATACATACTCCCTGTCTCTTATATATAGAGCTTTGGCTCGCACGGCAGTTTCTAGATGATGCACGTATTTGATACCCCCTTCAGAATACATATTTTCTATTCCCAAGGCTTTTTCTGCTTTGGTAATACCCGCATCTGTCACCTGTATGGCTTTTAATTTCTCATCAATAGTATAATCTTCGACAATATTCAAACTCTCTGCAATCTTTGCGAACTTCTGATACAGCGCTTCAGAATCGGCATAGGGCGCCGAAATAATTAACGGCGTGCGTGACTCGTCTATTAATATAGAGTCGACTTCGTCAACAACGGCAAAGGAATGCTTGCGCTGTGCAACACGCGCGGATTCGTAGACCAAATGATCACGAAGATAGTCAAAGCCAAATTCACTGTTGGTGCCGTAGGTAATATCCGCCTCGTATGCCTCTTTGCGCGTAACGGGTCGAAGAAATTCGTAGACAACTTTAAAAGAACCAACTTCATCGCGTAATGTATCCTTTTCAGTATGCGTCGGGTCGTACAAATATGAAGAGTCGTGACTAATGCAAGCGACGGTGAGGCCCAGCGCATTATAAATCTGCCCCATCCACACCGCATCACGACGGGCGAGGTAATCATTTACCGTAACTAGATGTGTGCCTTTACCCATTAGCGCGTTTAACGTAAGTGGCAATGTGGCCATCAACGTCTTTCCCTCTCCAGTACGCATTTCTGCAATCTTGCCCTGATGTAAAGATATACCTCCGAGGAGCTGCACATCAAAGTGACGCATCTTGAGTGTGCGTTTACCTGCCTCACGCGTGAGCGCAAACATTTCCGGCAAAATATCGTCTAGCGTTTTTCCTTCACTCAAACTTTTCTTAAGTTCCGAAGTTTTTTCTTTGAGTTGTTCATCACTCAAAACTTCAAAAACTTTTTCGAGCTCGTTAATTTTTGTAACAAGTGGTTCAATACTTTTTAAGTACTTATCATGCTCACTGCCGAATATTTTTGTAATAAAATTCATAATCAACAATAATACACCACTTTTGAGTTATCCACAAATAGATGCAAATTTGCTTGAAACTGCTTGTGCAAACATTTGTATGTGAGATAATTATGTGTAGAAAAAGTAATAATTAAGAGGTCGAATTATTACGAAGAAAATAATTTAGAAAAAACATGGCAGCAAAAAAGAAGGCAAAGAAGGCCGCAAAGAAAGGTGCAAAGAAGTCAAAGAAGCGATAGTCTAATCGTTTCTCTTGGGTAAGACTCTAAAAAGATCTTAGGAAAAATTCCCTATCTACGAGAAGGGAATTTTTTCTTGCCTCTTTATTATTACTTTACACTATTCTGTGGGACACCCGACGTAAATGCTGCAATGTTTTGGAGAGTTGTTTCGAGTATTCTTTCTACTGCCTCTTTCGTATCGAATGCGTTGTGCGGTGTGATGATTACATTTTTTAGGTTCAGCAGTTCTTCACTCACGGGCCCTGCCTCGTCTTCTAATACATCAAGCCCTGCCCCGGCAATGTGCCCTGATTTTAATGCAGTAATTAATGCCTGCGTATCTATCACGGCCCCGCGACTGGTATTTATAATGTACGTGCCTGATTTCATATTTGCTAGTGCTTCAGCATTAATCATATGTTGCGTTTCTCTTAATGCCGGGACATGCAACGTAACAATATCACTGACACTCAACACTGCATCAAGCGGAGCATATGTAAAACCTAACTGACTTTGCAGCTCTACTCGAGGGAAGGCATCGTAGGCCATCACATTCATATCAAAACCTTTTGCAATTCTAATAACATGCCGGCCAATTTTACCCGTGCCGATAACGCCGAGGGTCTTACCTTGCAAATCAAATCCTGTGAGGCCATTTTTAGAAAACCCTTTTGTCTCTCTCACCCGCTTATCGCAGTCGATTATTTTTCGTGACAGGGCAAGCAGTAAAGCAAAAGTAAATTCTGCTACCGTATGCTCGCCGTATGAGGGCACATTGCAAACGGTAATATTTCTCTTTTTACACTCATCTAAATCAACATTGTCATATCCTGTCGAACGGCACGCAATTAATTTTAAATTCGGGAATTTCTGAATAACCTCTTTCGTAACTATGCAGGCGGTAAATACTGAAATGACTTCTGCACTGGTATCTCCGGGAATATTTTCTGTATTTAAACAAGCATCAAGCAAAGTAACCTGTGCATCGGGGAGAGACTTTTGCGCGTTAGTTTCAAGATACGTACGCTCACTGTCCTTGACCCCAAAGAATGTAATGTTCATAAACATGATTGTATAACTTAATATAAAAAGATACAATATATATGTATGACTAAAGAAGCAGCCGGACGAGCAGAAAGAAACTGGGATGAAATTTCCCCGCGGTATGAGAAAGTTGACATCAATCAAGCTTTTCGTCTTACCGAAGAGTATCTTCGTAAGTTTTTAGAAACACCCGAGGTGAGTCGGGCTTTTGAGATCCTCGAGACAAGGTTGGACGGCCGATATGCCGAATTTACTTTTCTCGGATTTGAAAAGCAGGAACGATCTGGAATGAAGCTACCTTACCATAATATAGAGCATGCTGAAGTCGTCATGATGAATTCAATTTTCCTAGCCGTATTGGACACACTGGCCAGACAGGAACCCATAAATCAGAAAGAGCTTTTTTTACTGGCTGTCAAGGCCGCTCATCACGACATTGGCGCAACCGTTGTCTATGCAAGAAACGAAGATGCCGGGGCCGAGATTGCGGGAGAAACGCTTGCGCAATTTGGCCACTCAAAGGATGACATTGATAATGTCAAGGCGGGAATACTCTCAACTCGTCCCGACTTTCAGGGAGGCTTTCGTCAGGCGATTACTGAATCCACCTCGACGTACGATGAGTATTTATGCGATGCCGATGTCAGCAACTTCGGCGGTTCTGATTTTTTTGAAAAGTCTTATGCAATCCTTGTCGAAAGTAAAACGATTGCCGGTAAGCCCATCCCGATGGACGGCTCAACAGAAATGGTAGACAATAATAATTTTGTCCTGCAGATGATTACCGATCACCGTTGGAATACGGACGTGGCCTTTTACCTTTACGAGAAACAGAAGCAGGAGAATATTCGGTTGCTTAGACAACAACTCTCGCTGTAGCTATTTATCCCCATTGCAGTTAGTGGCGTTTACTGTACTATTCTCCTCGGAGCTGTCGTGAGAGATAGCTCCTGGTACTCAACTCTAACCCAGGAGGCCACAAGGTGATTTTTCTTCAGGACATGTCGTCACGCAAGCGTCGTGACGGAGTTGACCACAGACCCCACTGCCATGCCGAGGCAGAGTCACACGAGCGACACTGCGCATCCTGCTCGATGCCGAATCAGAAGTATCGTCGTGCTGACTTTATCAAAAAGCACGGCGAAACCCCTGAAACGGTGGCAATGAAGATCTGCTTCATTGCCCACATCCCTCTGCAACGGCCGATTCGTCAAGGGAGAGTCATTCTGACGAACCCGGAGATCGTCGCAGAGCACTGCCCGATGTGTGGGCAGAACATCTACAGTGGGAAGCAACTAGTCGCCTGCTAACTCTCACGTTTGCCGAACCACCCCGTTGCACTGGCGGGGTGTGTTAGTTTATGGTATAATATTTACCTATGAAAAAATACATATTCACACTTATCGGTTTCATTATTCTTGGCCTTATTATCGGTAAACTGACTATTTGGAAAACTGTCTCAACAACAGGAACAGAAATAATTAAAGTCGCGCGCATGGACCTGGCTCAGGAGGTAACGGTGACCGGTCGAGTAAAATCATCGCGTGACGTAAGCCTCGCCTTTACCCGCTCGGGTAAAATTACCGCGGTTAATGTTGCCGTTGGTGATGCTGTCGCACAGGGCAATGTGTTGGCGCGCGAGGAGCATGCAGACTTGGACGCCCAGCTTGCGGCGGCGAAGGCCGGCGCTGACGCCGAAGATGCTAGACTCCGCGATATGCAGGCAGGTACCCGCCCTGAGCAAATTGACATTCAAAAAGCAAAAGTGGCAAATGCAGAATCGGCGGTCGTGGACGCTTCACAGAATCTGGTTGATAAATTGCGTGATGGGTTGGCCAAAGCCGACGACGCCGTGCGCAATAAGTCCGACCAAATGTTCTCGAACGCGCGCACAACAAATCCTCAACTTTCATTTAACACTGATTCTCAATCGTCCTCTGATGTTATTAGTGCGCGGATACAACTTGAGGCTCTTTTTGCACCTTGGGGAGCGAAGCTTGCAGGTATTTCTGCTGGCGCTACAAACCTCTCTGATGTCGCCGACTCATCCCGTACCAATTTAAATTCAGTGAGCATATTTCTCGATAAACTTTCGTCGGCAGTGAATCAACTTTCCCCAAACGCATCACTCACCTCCGCCACACTCACCACCTGGCGCTCTGACCTCAACACTGCACGCAGTAATGTGCAGACGGCCATCAGTAATATTTCTTCTGCAACCCAGAGTGTAAACAGCGCTAACGCAACTTTGCGCATTGAGCAAGGGACACTAAGGTTACAGCAGGCGGGCTCTACTGCAGAGGAGCTCTTAGCTGAAGTCAGCGCGGTTGCCGGTGTTCACGCCAAAGTAGATCAGCTTACCGCGCAAATTGCAGATACCGTTATGCTTGGACCAAGTTACGGTGTTGTCTCATCGGTTGATGCCAAAGTTGGGCAAATAGCGAGTGCGGGTTCACCGCTCATTCGTATTGTCAGCACCACCGCTTATGACATAGAGGCCAATATTCCGGAAACTGACATCGGCAGTGTAACGTTTAAGAACCCAGTTCTGATCACGCTTGATGCCTTCCCTGGAGAAACATTCATGGGTAAGGTTGTCCTCGTACACCCGGCAGAATCTGTCGTTGACGGTGTCGTTAACTTCAAGACGACCATCCGCCTTGATAATGTTGACCAGCGAGTGAAGAGTGGTATGACGGCAAACCTGCGTATCCAAACACAAATCAAAAAAGGTGTCCTTGCACTCCCCCAGTATGCAATTCTCGAAAATGACAAAGGTAAGTTTGTGAGGATGTATAAACCCCAGATGGTTGATAGTCCTGTTCTCGAAATCCCCATCACCACCGGCATTCGAAACCCGGATG
>OBEQ012400800.1_pt1 | contig 18201 bp, 14 predicted proteins | sample 1670901 | NCBI WGS metagenome assembly OBEQ01 (sample SAMEA104232315, study PRJEB22302) | groundwater metagenome | biome: forest; feature: aquifer; material: groundwater | place: USA | collected 2011-08-07 | depth 5.4 m
CAATTTTACAGATTCTAAGCGTGACGCTTTTTGAGAAAACCATACTGTCGCAAGCATTTTCAGGGATTGATTCCTTGGTTTCAAATGACGATGCCTATAAACAGTTGAATTTATTGGTTTAACGTTGGGACACCAGTGATCTGGGGGATATATGTAATTCTGCGGTCGTGGCGCTCATTTGTGTCTCGCAAGGTCATCGTAACGCCATCCCGCCAGGTTACTTCAAAATCAAAACCCTCATCATCCTCAAAAGTGAACCCTGTTGAGCTAAGCGTTTCCATTTTTGTCACGATCTGAGCTGGGTCCACAGTCTTTGCAATATGATACAAAAGAATTGATTTGCCAGATGATTTGCCGCCGATTATTGCATTCAGAGCTTCGTTGAGGTAAACTGCATCCTCACTAAAGCGGTGCATCGCCGAATCTCGATAGGTAACCTTGTCGATAATAAGATAGTTTATTCTTCTTATCGGACTATTCTCTTGTAGCCGGACTCGGTCTGAGGGTTCATAAATAATTTGACGCAATCCTTCGAAAGTGGGATCACTCTTGATCCAAGTCACTTTATTGCATGGAAAGACCCCATAATCTGCGAATCTATGTGCGTCACTACCGCAGATTACCGGCTTGAAATCTCCCAATGTTTTTTGGAAATTATCAATAATATCTTTATTCTCTTCCGTGACCTTGCCGTTACATAACGATACTATTTCATCTTTCCGTGATTCAATAATATCGGCTGATTGCATAAAATAATTATCCGCCTGCGGATGTTTTTTCCAGTCTAAGTCTTTCAGTCCGTCTGAAGTATCGTAAGGCATGATGATAAACGCTTCAGTAGGGCGAGCTTTTTTCAAAGCAGCTTCTAAAGAATCCTTAGTGATTTCCGCCGTCATTGAGCCGAGCTTTAGGAGATCTACTTCAGAGAGTGATGCTGGAGGCTGAAAGCCATGTACAGCAGCTTTGCTTGGATCAAATGACTGTGCTAAGCGTATTAGGGCTTCATCAGAGATCGCCCTATTGATACTTCTAATGCAGAGGGCGTTCTTAAAATCGCTTAATTCTTGCGGAGTGTGTCTATCTGACAATATCACTTGAATATTAAGCCTATAATCAACTGGCGCTTCAATCCTAAGCTCCATTCCAGGAAATATCGTCTTAGCGAGGGTTAGTTTCTTGTCGGCCAAATATGTTCTAAATTCGAGATAACCGTCAAAAGTCCAATAATCCATTATCGCGAAAGCGGCAATGTCCGATTGAACAATCGTATCGTACATCCTCTTAAGTGCCGCCTCTTTTTCGTCGTATGACATTTCAGTGAATCGCTTGCCGTCATTCCAGTGAAAAGATGCGGGCGTATGCACATGTAAATCCCATTTCCGCCACTCGGCTCCCCGTGGGTATGGATTATATGCGCTCATAAGAACTTATTGCTCCTTCTTTCTCTCTTTTATTAAGAAAGACTTCAATCCTTATCATTACGTTAGCAGAGCCTCCAGCGAATACAAAATAGAGATGTCGTTGTAATCTTCTGCTTCATCTTTCCCTCAATCTCGCTGATAAGCTGCTCCCTTTTTCTGTCGATCTCATCCTGCGTATCAAAGAGCGCCCTGCGCTTTGTGCTGCGCTGCCCTTCCAGTGAACGCATCTGCTTCTGAAATGATAGCTTTTCCTCCAGAGTCGATGCCATCGTTGATGCTCGTCGAGCATCTTTAATCTGGCGGTCGAGGTCTTTGATTTCCCGCTCCAACCCAACTTTAAGGTCATCGGCCCAATTGTCAATCTTGTTAGCCTCAACCTCAAAAAAAGAAGCATTCCTTTCTGAAATAGCTTTCAAGACATTTTGTTTTCGTTCTCCCACAGCGGCTGTCAGAAATTCACTGTTGGTTATTTCTACAGCCGTGGCGTTTACTTTTGCGGACACCGCAAGGAGTCGCCGGGCCTGCTCCTCCTCCAAGAGCATGCCTTCCTCTGTAACACCCGATAAAATAAGATAGTCCTCAATCTGGTCAAGCGCTTCGATGGTCAGAAGTGCTGCGGTCAGTGCTCCTGCACTACCTTTAAGCTGATCAAGGACGCTGATTCTTGTGGGATGGTTGGAATAGTCAAATATCAGTTCCGCCACAGGGAGCTCGCGGCTCATTGCGGCATCGATCACTATTTCAGCAAGTGGATGGTTTAAACGGTAATAATGGGCATCGCCTGTTCGTCTGGGGAGTTCGTAGCGTCCAAGTGGAATTTCAACATTGTCTTTCAGTTCATAGGGATTGTTATGCAGCCAAAAGGAAGAGCCGTCAATGAACTCTGCATTATCGCCCAGTTCAGCGTGGGTGAGGTCCATAAGCATCTGTTCATAGCGGTTAAGATATGCTTCACTGTCCCGGAGATTAATGCGAAGCTTTTCATGAACCTCTTCATCAAAGTTTTCCAGAAGCTGCTGACGGGTTTTGGTCATGGTCTCGTTGATCTGAGAGCCCAGCTCCGCCTGAAGTTGGTCGAAGGAGGTTGTTATTTCTTCCGGTGTGCGGCAGTGTTGGTAGATGTCATTAATCCGCTTTTCGAAATCAACCCCGGATTCTATTGCGCCAAGCACTTCGTCACTGGCGCCGAAGACTCCCTCAAAGAGCGAAAACTTTTCTGCAAGAATTTTATAAACACGCTGGTCTGCCTCGTTATTCTTATTTAAGAAGTTGACCACGACAACGTCATGTTGCTGCCCATAGCGATGGCAGCGGCCTATGCGCTGCTCAATGCGCTGGGGGTTCCAGGGCAAGTCGTAGTTCACTACGAGCGAACAGAATTGCAGATTAATTCCCTCGGCCCCCGCTTCAGTTGCGATCATGATCTGCCCGGTTTCCTTGAAGTAGTCGACAAGGGCAGATCGCATGTCAGCGGTGCGGGAGCTAGTTACCCGGTCAGTTCCTTTGTGGCGCTCAACCCAGGCTGTGTATATCTGCTTGGACCGCTCATCATTGTTTGAACCATTAAAAAGCACAATGCCATCACGGAAAGAACTGTCCGCAAGCAGGCGGAGCAGGTAGTCCTGTGTTCGGCGGGATTCAGTAAAGATGATCGCCTTGCGCTCTGCACCAATTTCAACCGCTTTGGCAAAGGCGACCTCAAGCGCCGTTAGGAGCGCATCGCCTTTGGCATTATGGGTAATGGAAATAGCAAGGGTACGAAAGGCTTCGAGGTCTTCGATCTCCTGCTTGATGGCCTTTATGTCTTCGTCGGTCAGGACCTCTGCTGTCTGATCTTCCTCCCATTCGTCAGCTTCCTCATCCATAGCTTCGAAATCCTGGTCAAGCTCTTCTTCCAGCGTTTCTTTCTCCGGCTGGCGGCTGAGCTTATCTCTGAGCCGGCGGGACATGGTGCCGAGTGCGCCGGCAATTGCAAAGGTAGAAGAAGCCAGCAACTTGCGCAAAACAAGTGTCATGAGTGACCGTTGGCTCGCTGGCAGAGCCTGAAGATTATCCCTACGCAGATACTCAGAGACGAGATTATAAAGTCGATCTTCACTCTCGGCCGGTGTAAAGGGTTGTACGATTGCCATGCGCTTTGTGTATTTGATGTAATGCACAACTTGTCGACGCAATGTGCGGTGGCAGATAGGCTTCAGCCGTGCCTTGAGCACATCAAAGGTAGTTTGATCCGCAATCTTGGCAAACTGCTCACGAAAACTGGCAAGGTCCCCAAAGGCACGCTCGTCAATAAAACTGACGAGACCGTAAAGTTCGAGCAGAGAGTTTTGAAGCGGTGTTGCAGTAAGCAGGAGCTTCGGTTTGTCCAGCAGCGCGTCGCGAAGCGTTCGTGCAATGACGTTTGCAGGCTTGTAGACGTTTCGTAACCGGTGCGCTTCATCGATCACCACAAGGTTCCAATGAATAGCTCGCAGGTCGTCTGCCTTTCGCCTAGCAAACTGGTAAGAGCAGAGTACAATTTCATTCGCATGGAAAGGATTGTTTTCCCCTGCCCGCTTTGCCTGATTATATGACTTGGTTTCGAGGATACGGCTTGGCAAGAAAAACTTCTCCTGAAGCTCCTGATACCATTGTTTACGGAGGTTTGAAGGTGTAATGATCAGGATTCGCCTCTTACGCTCAGCCCATTTCTGAGACAAGACAAGTCCGGCCTCAATCGTTTTCCCGAGACCAACTTCATCGGCAAGAATTGCGCCTTTAGAAAATGGGGATTTAAAAGCGAAGAGAGCAGCCTCAACCTGATGAGCATTCAGATCAACCTGTGCATCAACGAGAGCGCCGGCCAGTTTTTCAAGGCTGTCGGCAGGACAACGCTTGGTCAGCTCATAGGCATAATATTTTGTCTGGTATTCAGTTAACTGCATCTTCGTATATTGTCCTGAAGTATTCCCCACATCCTCATCTCCGCCGCTATTTTAGCACAAGGCGGGCAACTGATATTCATTCTGAACATATCGTGTATATCGTTATGACTTGAATAGCAGCACTATTGAGATACACCCGGCATTATGTTAATTTAGAGAATGGCTGTTACTTGGAAAAGAAGGATAGATATTAATCCCGACATCATGGGTGGAAAGCCTGTGATAAAGGGCACTCGCGTGCCGATTGAAATAATTGTCGGAGGCCTCGCAGGCGGTATGACTACAGCCGACATTTGTAAGGAATACAGGATTAAAGAAGAAGAAGATGTCCGGGCCGCACTTCGCAGAAAGATTCCGGACAAGCCGGAATGACGGGCTACAAATAAAAAGAACGCACGTCGCGCTGCACCTCTACCCTTTCACTACCGGATAGCACCGTTCGCAGAGTTCGGGTTCATCCGTAAATGTGCCGACCTTTGTAGACCAGTTCCAGCACCTCTGGCATTTTTCTCCCGGCGCCCTTTCGACTAATACCTGCAGTCCTTCGATATTTGCGCTTTCGTAGGCGCCGGATAATTTTTCTGCGCTGACCTCCGATGCCGAGACCAGAAGTAATGCAGGGAGAAAATCCACATAGGAAGAGACCAGGTCCCTGTATTTTTCTGGGAGATATATCTTCACCTTAGCCTCAAGCGGGTTGCCGATGAACTTCTCGGCCCTCTTGATCTCGAGTGCCTTGTTGATCTCATTTCGAAGATCGAGAAGGTCTTTCCATTTTTCTTCGAGCGCATTGTCCAGAAATTCTTCCCGTACCGTGGGAAAGTCGGAAAGGAATACGGATTCGGCATCCCCTGAGTTTTCTGTCGAAGGCTGACCGCTGATAGCTGATCGCTTTTTCCTGATGTACCCCCACACCTCTTCGGCGGTAAAAGAAAGGACAGGCGCCATGATTCCCGTCAGCGTCGAAAGTATCTCTGACAGGACCCACTGGCTGGCCCTCCTTTCGACCGAGTCTGTCTTTGCGGTATAGAGCCGGTCTTTCAGCACATCGAGGTAGAAGGAACTCATGTCCACAACGCAGAAATTGTGTATCGAGTGAAATACCTCATGAAAGTCGAAGTTCTCATAGGCGCGGGACACCCTCGCCGTGAGATTCTGGAGCCTGCTCATCGCCCATCTGTCGATCTCCTGAAGATTGCCGCTATAATCCTGATGATCGAAATCATGGAGGTTCCCGAGAAGGAACCTGCAGGTGTTCCGGATTTTCCTGTACGCCTCTGTCTGTCTGTTAAGTATCTCCTTCGAAATCCTGATATCGTCTTTGTAGTCCTCCGCGGACACCCAGATACGCAGGATCTCGGCGCCGAAGCCCTTGATGATCTCCTGGGGCGCGATGACGTTACCGAGGGACTTGGACATCTTCTTGCCTGCACCATCAACGACAAACCCGTGTGTAAGGACGGTACGGTAGGGCGCACTGCCTCGTGCACCGACAGAAGTGAGCAGCGAACTCTGAAACCACCCCCTGTGCTGGTCGCTCCCCTCGAGGTACATATCGGCCGGCCAGGAGAGCCGTTCGTCCCTTTCAACCACGGCCGCATGGCTTACGCCGGAGTCGAACCAAACGTCCAAGATGTCCGTCTCTTTCGTGAAATCCTTCTGACCGCATTTCTTGCACGCATATCCCTTAGGCAGAAATTCCGTCGCATCTTTTATGAACCACACATCCGAACCGTGTTTTTCGACAAGGGAGGTGATACCGTCGAGGACGTCTGCGTCTTCGACAAAGCCGCCGCAGCCTGCGCAGCGTATCATAGTGATCGGCACGCCCCAACTTCTCTGCCTCGAAATACACCAATCCGGCCTGTTAAGCAACATCCCGTAAATCCTCTCCCTGCCCCACTTGGGTACCCATGTCACTTTGTCTATTTCTTCGAGACATCTCTTACGGAGATCATTAAACTCGACCGAAATAAACCACTGCTCCGTGGCGCGGAATATGACCGCCTTCTTGCACCTCCAGCAGTGAGGGTATGAATGGGTGATCTTATCTTCCCCTATGAGTGCGTTCCTGTTCTTCAGAGTATCTATGATCAATGCATTCGCCTTGAAGACAAACTGTCCTTCGAGGTCCCCTGCCTGCTTCGTAAACTTGCCCCTGTCATCAACAGGCGCATAGATATCGAGACCGTATTTCAGTCCCACTTCGTAATCGTCTTCGCCGTGACCGGGTGCGATATGGACAACACCCGTCCCGTCGTCGAGGGAGACAAAATCTGCCAGGACCACCTTCGATTTCCTTGCGATGAAGGGATGGTCGGCAAGCATACCTTCGAGGTCTTTCCCGGGTATCTTCGCAAGGACCTCCGCGCCGATGCCTATCTGCTCCCGGAGCGCTTCGATCCTGCCTTCGGCGACAATGTACACCTCTCCGTCCTGCGCCACAGCAGCATACTCATAATCCGGATGAAAGGCTATCGCCAGGTTAGCCGGAAGCGTCCACGGAGTGGTGGTCCATATAATGACAGATACTTTTTTCCCTTTCAGCAATGGAAGGTATTTGGATAGATTATCTTCGTCGACCCCGAACTTCACATAGACCGACGGCGACTCCTTATCAGCATACTCAACCTCGGCCTCGGCCAGGGCGGTCACACAGGAGGGACACCAATGGACGGGTTTCTTTCCCTTGTATACGGATTTATTCCTTACGAACTTAAAAAACTCCCTCACTATAGAGCTTTCGTAGTCATACGTCATGGTGAGATAGGGTTTCTCCCAGTCACCGAATACGCCCAACCTCCTGAATTCGTCCCTCTGTATATCGACGAACTTGCCGGCATACTCCCTGCAAAGCTCTCTTTTTTCGATGATGTCTACCTTGTCCTTTTTATCTCCCAGGTTCTTGTCCACCTGCAGTTCGATGGGAAGGCCGTGACAGTCCCATCCCGGTACATACGGGGCGTAGAAGCCCTTCATGGAATAGTATTTGACGATGATGTCCTTCAGTATCTTGTTCAGGGCATGGCCCATATGGATATGGCCGTTTGCATAAGGAGGCCCGTCGTGGAGGATGTATTTTTTGTCGGATTTTTCTTTGTTGCCCTCCTGCATCTTTCCGTATATCTTCGCTTCTTCCCAATATTTCAACATCTCCGGCTCCCTCTGAGAGAGGTTCGCCTTCATTGGAAAATCAGTCTGCGGAAGGTTCAACGTGTCCTTGTAATCTTTAGCCATAACGTACAAATTACCACTATAAAAGAATCTATGTCAAGCTAGATGGATGCAAGGTACTTAAAGCACGAACGCCTTTTTATTTGAGCTTCCCGATGAATGCGGCTTGTCTTCCGGTAGAACCCCCGGCGTAGCGATAGGAATAAAACCTATCAGGATTGCAGTAAGTGCATTCATCCGAAACCCATATATTCGGTTCTGGAATTCCGAGAGACAATGCCTGATATTTATTGGCGGAAGGGAGATCGAGAAGATATTTCTCGCCTTTCTTAGAATAATAATTACCCCAACCCGTAGCCCTTTTTACTGCATCGTTGACCTCGTGATCAACGGAGTAGCTGCAGCCCTTTATACTCGGCCCGATTGCAACTTGAAAACCATCAGGACCACAGACAAATCTTTCCATGATCATCAAGAGTGTTTTCTTCAAGATACCGGCTGCGGTCCCCCTCCATCCGGCATGCACAGCAGCGATAATACCCTTTTCTGTTTCATAAATCAGGACAGGCACACAGTCAGCCACCTGGACCCCGATCAATACGCCGGCTTCTTTCGTAACAACGGCGTCGGCGATCCCCGCCTCCCGCGAGGACTCGAGAAGGACGATCTTGTCGGTATGCTTTTGGACGGGCAGATAGATACTCTCTTTCTTGATCCCGATTATTCCGGCCACCTCACCCAGATCAGCCCCCGGGTCTTTACCCGTAAAAAATGCCGTAACTCCGCCCTTAAATATCTCAGGGAATATAAGTCTGCGCAAAAATTATTCTCTCTTCAGCGCGGCAAACGATCCGGGCAGGTGCTCTATGATGTCCGTTGCAATCATCGAATGCATGCCCTTCTCGGAGGCTGCCATGTCGCCGGCGAGACCATGGAGATACGTGCCCAGGACGCACGCATCGAGGGGATTCGATTGTTGACCGAGGAATGCCGCGACAATGCCGGTCAGCACATCCCCTGAGCCCGCCGTCGCCATACCCGGATTTCCGGTCGTATTAATAAAGAGCTTTCCACCGGGTTCAGCAATGAGCGTCGGGGCCCCCTTCAAAACAAGATACACCCCGTTTTTTTCGGAAAAAGACACCGAAAGAGAAACCCTCTCCCTCTCTATCGCGGCCCGCTCAGCCGACTCGTCCGCACTATCCGGTTTCAACAGCCTTGCCATCTCTCCCGCATGAGGGGTGAGAATCGCAGGTGACTTTGCCTTTCTCAAAATCCCGCCATCGCCTTTAATCGAGTTTATTCCGTCGGCATCGATCACCATCGGTGCAGCAGAGTTCGTGATCAGTTCCCGCATGATCCGCGTGGTATCGGCAGAAATACCAATGCCTGGACCTATTGCCAGGACATCCGCCCTTTCGGAAACAAACCTCAGTATCTCTCCTGCGGCCTCAAACGAGAGACTCCCGTCCCCTTTATCAGGAAGGGGAAGGACCATCTCTTCGGCGGCCCTCGACTGAAATACGCCGGCAAGAGTCTCGGGAACCCCTATCGTAACCAGTCCCGCACCCGACCTCAGACAGGCCTTCGCAGTCATAATCGCCGCGCCGGTCCTTCCCCTGGATCCTGCGATAACCAGCACGTGCCCGTAATCGCCCTTATGCGAATCAGCCGGTCTCGCGGGTACAAGCAAAGCCGCGTCATCCTTCTCGACCGTCTGAATATGTAAGGACTCCGAGTTGAGAAGCACTTTAGGGAACCCGATTTCCTCGATAAATAATTTCCCTGTATATTCGGCCCCGGGATGCAGAAGATGTCCGATCTTCGGCAGGCCGAATGTCACGGTATAGTCGGCCCGCACCGCCTCGCCGATTACCCGGCCATTGTCCGCAGAGATGCCGGAAGGTATGTCTACAGACAGCACCGCAGCTTCGGACCTGTTGAGAAAAGAGATGATATCAGAAACAGGCGGCTTCACCTCTTTGTTGATGCCTGTGCCGAAGATCGCGTCGACAACCAGAGCACTATGAAGGTCCGCCCCGCTTATGCCCGTCCTGAATTCCATAGGTACCTTTATTTTTTTTGCCGTCCTGTATTGTAGCAGGCAGTCCGGACTCAGCTTATTCTCACGGGAAAGGAGGAGGACTTTGACGTTCCAGCCCCAGTTGAAAAGGTTCCTCGCCGCGACGATCCCGTCGCCCCCGTTATTGCCGCCTCCGGAGATGACGATCACCTTTCTTCTTTCGAAAAGTCCCCGTATCCTCTCCGCCACTGCAAGCCCGGCCCTTTCCATCAAGGCGGCGGAAGACACCCCGCATTCATCGATGGTCCTTCTGTCAATAGAGCGCATCTCGTCGGCAGTTACTACCTTCATGATTCCCCCCCGGGTAAACGGATTTTAAATGGTATTATTGCTCAACTACGACGCAGGCGACGCCGTATTCACGTTCATGACTCAGACTTAGATGGGCACACCTGATGGACCTCTCTTCAAAAAAGGTCTTGAGCCTGCCTTTGACCTCGATGAATGGGCGGCCGCTTCCGTAATTCATCACCTCTATATCGGTCAGCGCCACGGGAATTTCAGAGCCGATCGCCTTGATGAACGCCTCCTTCGCTGCAAACCTTACAGACAGAGAAAGGAAAGGTTCTTTCTTTTCGTAGGAATAGGCGATTTCATTTTCGGTAAAGACCCTGCGGAGAAACCTGTCTCCCCAGCGCTCGACAGCGCCCTTCACCCTGTCGCTCTTCACCATGTCTATGCCTATGCCGTATATCATAAGCCTTCACTTCTCACTTCTTGCCTTTTGCCTCGGCCTATTAATCAATTCCTTCATCTCCCGCACGGCCCTTTCGAGGCCCACAAGCACGGCCCTCGAAATAATGCTGTGGCCGATATATAGCCCCCTGAGACCTTCCAGCTCCGCAATCCTGGAAACGTTGTAATAATCAAGGCCGTGGCCTGCGTTTACCTTAAGGCCTATGTCCATCGCCTTCTGCACTGCCGCGATGACCCGTGCGAGTTCTTTTTCCTGCTTTTTACCTCTCTCGTCAGAGTAGCCGCCCGTATGTATCTCGACCATGTCGGCGCAGATCTCCTTCGAGGTCACGACATCTTCGGGATCGGGATTAATAAAGAGGCTGACGCTGATGCCGTTGTCATGCAGGACCTTTACCGCCTGCCTTATAGCAGACCTGCCCCTCCTGACGTCGAGACCCCCCTCTGTAGTCAGTTCCTGCCTTTTTTCAGGGACGAGGGTCACAAGGTCGGGAACTGTCTTGACCGCTATTTTCAGTATCTCCCTGGTAGCAGCCATCTCGAGATTGAGCTCGACCGGAACTAATTTCCTCAACAGTTCAAGGTCCCTGTCGCATATATGTCTTCTGTCCTCACGAAGATGCACGGTAATACCGTCTGCTCCGCCAAGCACCGCCAGCGTCGCTGCCATGACCGGATCGGGTTCTTTTCCCAGTCTAGCCTGTCTCAGCGTCGCCACATGATCAACGTTCACCCCTAGAATCATCTGGTCTCCATTCAATTTATTTTTTTTGCCTACGGCACCACTGTAACATCGTCAACCGACGAAGAGATGACGAAGACTTTTATATTATTAGTATCTTCATCCACAGGCAGCAAAAAAAAGCCCTTCCCGTCATTTTCCTTCCTCGACAGGAAGAAACCTTTCTCCCACGGCACCTTGCCGTCGAGAAACCCCACAAGCCGTTCCCCGTCTTTGAACTTCACAAAGACCCTGTTGCCCGTCGGCTTCCTTATGCCATACGACTTCTTCTCCCTGTAGTCATAGTCGCCAACGAAGGATTTCACAAAAAAGACCGCCTTTATATCGCCGGTCCTCAGCGTGTGGACCTCGCCGGTTTCCGCCTCCTCAAGGACAACCTCCTCAGCATAAGATGTAAAACCTTTTAAATATCCCTTCAGCATGCTTCCGTTGTTGAATCTCACGACCGACATTTCGTGGTCGCCCATATTTTTTCCCATATCGTTCCCCCTATTTAATTGAGACCCATCTTTTAACATATCCTGGGTAACTGGTCCCCGGAAAGCATGTCAATTATTCTAATACCGCCGGCATTTGTTTTCAACAACACAGCCTCCCTCGGGGTCTCCGCGACTTCGCCGATAACGACCGTCTCTGCGCCTTCCGCTATTCGCCTCATCTCTTCTGCCAGCATGTCTGCAACGCCCGGATCAACGATGGCGATAAGAATGCCTTCGTTCGCAATATAGAGAGGGTCGAGACCTAGGAGTTCGCAAGCGCCCTTGACCGCCGGCCTTACCTTAATCGAAGACTCTTGGACCACAATGCAATGTCCCGACTGCGACGCTATCTCCTTGAGGGTAGTCGCCACGCCTCCCCGGGTCGGGTCTCTCATCATGCGGATTTCTTTCGTCACGCCGGCCATACGCCTCACAAGCCGGTTCAACGGCGCCACATCGCTCAGAAGAGGAGGGTCGAAGGATATACCGTTTCGCTCTGCCATGACCGCGACGCCGTGATTTCCTATGCTTCCGCTTAGGATCAACCTGTCTCCCGGTCTCACCTTCATCGGAGACAGATCGAGCCCATCTTCAACAACCCCAAATCCGGCTGTATTAATGAAGAGGCCGTCGGCCTTCCCCCTGTCAACAACCTTTGTATCGCCGGCAACTATCTTTATTCCCGCCTCCTCTGCCGCGGCCTTCATAGAATCCAGAACCCGTCCCAGATCATAGAACGGAAAGCCTTCCTCAATGATAAAACCCGCAGTCATATACATCGGGATCGCGCCAGAGACAGCGAGGTCGTTTACAGTACCGCAGACGGAAAGTCTGCCGATGTCGCCGCCGGGAAAGAAGAGAGGCGATACCACATACGAATCGGTCGTGATCGCTATCCTGCCTGATAACGCAGTTTCAATGACCGCCGAATCACTCAGGTTTTTCAGGTCGAATGCCGGGACGAAATAGTCGTTTATCAGCTGATGCATCATTCGGCCGCCGCTTCCGTGCGCCAGTTGTATCAGCTCCACGAATGCCTCATATCTTTACTTTTCCTACTGCTTTGTATTTAAAATAGGCCGCGCAGCTCCCCTCGGAACTCACCATGCACGGCCCCACAGGCCTGTCGGGTGTGCAAGCCTTTCCGAAGAGTTTGCAGTCAGTCGGGACCTTGACCCCCTTGAGGACCTCTCCGCACGAACATGCCGTTGCATCGTCCTCTGTCTCAGGAACGTTCAATGCAAAGACAGACCTGATGTCCCTATGCCTGAATTCTTCTCTCAATCTCAGACCGCTCATCGGGATGGCGCCGATCCCCCTCCATTTCGCATCGTCAGGTTCAAAACATTTATTCAATACGGCGACCGCCTTTGGGTTCCCCTCCATTCTTACGACCCTTTTGTACTGGATCTCCACTTCGGCCCTTCCAGACGCGAGCTGCTCAAGGATCATCTGTATTCCGGAAAGAATATCCCCGGCGTCAAAACCGGTAATGACGGAAGGCTTCTTGTAATCCGAAGCCATAAACCCATAAGGCACGCTCCCTATCACCGTGCTTACATGTCCCGGTAAAATAAAACCGTCCACCCTCACTTCGCCTGAATCGAGGAGTGCCTTCAGGGCAGGGGGAACGTTCTTATGGACCGAATAAATATAAAAATTGCTCACCCCCCGTCTCTCTGCCTCGATTACGGTCCCGGCAACGGAAGGAGATGTCGTTTCAAAGCCTGTTGCAAAGAAAACGACCTTTCTGTCGCTGTTGTCTTCCGCGATCTTAAGCGCATCGAGGGGAGAGTAAACCACCCTGACGTCACCCCCTTCGGCCTTGGCATTAAAGAGAGATTTTTTGCTGCCGGGCACCCTCATCATGTCCCCGAATGTTGCAAGAATGACCCCTTTTTGCATTGATACTGCTATGGCCGCATCGACATCTGCTACCGCCGTAACACAGACCGGACAGCCGGGCCCGCTGAGAAGAAAAATTCCTTCAGGAAGAAGGTCTCTTATGCCCAGTCTAAAGATAGCCACTGTGTGGGTCCCGCATACCTCCATCAGTCTCACGGGCCTTCCAATGGAATCCATAAGCCGCTTGAGGACATCACCCATATTCATGTTTTATTCTTTCACCCCATCTTTGAGCCTCTCCCTCAGTATATAAGCCTGCCCGAGAGAGATGCCTGCATCGTTACTGGGGACGAGTTCATTTACGTACACCTCTATTCCCTCGGCCCTCAAATAGTATACTATCCTTCTGAGGAGATATGAATTCTGGAACACGCCGCCGCTTAGGGCAACCTTCCTTATGTTATGCGCCGCAGAGAGCTTGACCACGGTCCTTAAGACAGCAGTTGCGACCGTATTATGGAATTTCGTCGCCATCACCCTTTTGTCAGCTTGGTTCCCAAGGTCCTTCAGTATACCCAATATCGCAGCACTGAAGTCTATCCCAATCACTTCCTTGAATCTTATATCTACGGGATAATCATCGTCCAGCCCGTCCAGCACAAGCGATTCCAAGGCCATGGCCGCCTCGCCCTCGAAGGTATTTACTGCGCAGACTCCCATCAGCGCAGACACTGCGTCGAAAAGCCTTCCCGCACCGGAAGAGAGGGGGGAAAAATCTCTCATTCCCGCGATCTTTACGATGTTTTCGATCCTCTCCCTGCCGTATTTTTCGACAAAACCGGTCTGTCCGATATACTCCCATACCTGTTCCCCGACCGCCTCCAACAGATACGCGAGAGATATCCTCCAGGGCTCCTTCACTGCCATTTCGCCGCCCGGCAGAGGTATGTAGTCAAGGTGCCCCACCCTTTTGAACCCCTTTGTGTCTGCGATCAGAAACTCTCCACCCCAGAGCGCTCCGTCATCTCCATAGCCGGTGCCGTCGAATGAAACTCCTATGACCTTCTCTTTTATCCCCCTCTCCGCCATTACGGACGCGATATGGGCGTAATGATGCTGGACCGGATATTTCTTGATCCCTTCCTGACTCAGTGCCCAGCGTGATGAGAGATACGCCGGATGAGGGTCGTAGGCGATCGCCTCCGGCGCAGCCCTGTAAACCGCCTTGAGGTTTTTCAGGGTCTCTTCAAAAAAGTGGAGGGTCTCATAATTCTCCATATCACCTATATGCTGACTCGGGACCGCATACCTGCCCTTCGTAAGGGTGAAGGTGTTCTTCAAATCCGCGCCGCATCCCAGGACCTCAGGCCCCTCCTCATGTAACGGAATTGGGTCGGGAACATACCCCCGCGACCTTCTGATAAAAAAAGCCGGCGTTTCTCCTTGAGCCCACGTCCCCCGGCCCAACCCTGCCGCCCCCCTGTTTTCACCGACCTTCACCACGGAGTCATCGACCCTCATGAATATCCCCCGGTCATGGAGCAGGAAGGCATCGGCGATGCCTGAAAGCTTTGCGACCGCCTCGTCATTGTCGATCACAATCGGTTCTTCGGAGATATTTCCGCTGGTCATAACGAGCGCATTGAAGTGGGGACATCCCCCATCCCCTCCCTGGTGAGGAAAGGCGAAAGGACGGTAAAAAAGCAGATAGTGAAGCGGTGTATATGGGAGCATAAAACCTGTATATCTGTTGTGTGGAGAGACATCACCTGCAAGCCCTGCATTCTCCTTTTTAACGAGAAGCAGAACCGGCCTTTTCTCAGAAACCAGCAGGGATTCTTCTTTATCTGAAACATGACAGAACCCACGCACCGCGCCGATATCCGGAACCATTACTGCAAAGGGTTTATTGTTTTTTCTTTTCCTTTTTCGGAGCGTCGAGACGGCCTCTTCGTTTGAGGCATCGCAGGCGAGATGAAAACCTCCGAGCCCTTTGATGGCGATGATGTATCCTTCCTTGAGCAGTCTGATCGTCTCTTTGAAGGGGTCTTCTTTCTCATCGGCAACTAAGCCTTTCTTCACGACCTTTAGTTCGACCCCGGGGCCGCACCTGGGGCACGCATTAGGCTGGGCATGGAAACGCCTGTTCTCAGGATCGCCGTATTCGGCCTCGCACTCAGGACACATCCGAAAGACATCCATAGTCGTATGCCCGCGGTCGTAAGGCACGGACTTCGTGATCGAATATCTCGGGCCGCAATTCGTGCAATTGATAAAGGGGTACAGGAAACGCCTGTCTTCTGGATCGAAAAGTTCACGAATGCAATCTGCACAGACCGATGCATCCGGCGATACAAGCGTAAAACTGCCTGTCCCAAGGCTTCCTTTGATAGAGAACTCTTTGTAACCAATAAACTCGCACGGTGCGATATCCACGTTCAGAATCTTCGAAAGCGGCGGACTGTCTTTCCTAAGTCTCTCCAGGAAGGCACTGAGGTCCCCGCCCTCGGCCGTAATAAAAACACCATCAGCGGTGTTCGCGATAAACCCCTTCACTTCAAGTTCTCTTGCAAGATTATATACAAAGGGCCTGAAGCCGACCCCCTGGACCTTACCCTTGACTGATATATTCAGACATTCCATGATCGTACACTTTCATCCGCTCGCTCTATTATACCCGAACAGAAACACAGGAGACGGAGGAAACGCATATGAGATCACCTATCTGTTATAATAATATTCATGAAAACCAAGCGCCTGACAGAGAAAGAAAGGTTTTGCATTTCCTGCCAGAAGTGCTGCAAAGAACTGTTCATTTATACCCATCCGGTCCTGTACAGCTGCCCGGCCGGGACAATAGTCGATTTTTACAAGGCCCGGGGGTTCGATGTGAACAGGCTGGAAGAAGACGCGATAATCCTTTCCTTCAAGCACACCTGTCCACATCTCACTCCTGAAGGGTGCGACATTTACGATCACCGGCCTCAGGCGTGCGCGGATTACTCAGGGATAGAGGACTTCGGTCAAGACTGCCTCTGGTCGACGCTGAAATAGGAATAGCCCTCAAGAAAACACTGCATGCCGCCGCCCGATATCAACCGGAAACGCCTTGTCGACACATTCTTGCAACTACTGCGAATCAACTCCCCTTCGTTTCAGGAAGGAGAGATGGGTAAAGTACTGGCAAGAAAGTTAGGGGAGGCAGGATGCGAAGTCGAAATACAGAGATATGACGGCTCTTTCAATATCCTAGCGAGAAAAGAGGGTTTCAACAAGGCGCCTGCACTTATGCTAAGCGCCCATATGGACACGATAGAACCTACCGAGGGAATTGAATTCAGCGTTGACGACGTCGGGATAAGATCCACAGGCAGGACTGTTTTAGGTGCGGACGACAAGAGCGCCGTGGCCCAGATATTGGAGGCCCTGACTGTTCTCCATCAGCAGAAGATTCCTCACGGAAGACTCGAAATCGTTTTCACCTCGGCAGAGGAAAAGGGACTCTGCGGCGCAAAAAACCTCGACTTCTCGCGGCTCAGGAGCAGGCACGCCATAGTGCTCGACGCATCAGGAGACGTGGGAAGTCTTGTTGTCGCTGCACCCACCCATCTTACCTACGAAATGCGCATTATCGGCAAGTCGGCGCATGCCGGAATAGAACCTGAAAAAGGCATTAATGCGATAAAGGTCGCCGCCCTGATCATTGCGTCTGTCCCCGACGGAAGGATAAGCAGAGAAACCACAGCAAACATCGGGATCATCCATGGGGGCGCGGCAACTAACGTGGTACCCAAGGAAACGGTCATCCATGGTGAGTTAAGGAGCCGTGACGCTACCGAACTTCAAGGCAGTAAGAAGCGTATTTTTGAAACCGCATTGGTTTTAGCGGAGCAAAACGGGGCTAAGATTGCCATCTTTGAAGAAGAAGAATACAGATCCTTTACAATAGACAGGGAAGACCCCTTCCTAAAGTATCTTGTGGGGGCCGTCGGCAGATGCGGTATCGAGCCTGTCCTCATCGAAACAGGCGGGGGCTCGGACGCAAACATTTTCAACGAGCACGGAATAAAGGCGATCAATATGGCCAACGGGATGAGGCAGGTCCATTCAAGCGACGAACATATTTTTCTCCGGGACCTCTATAGCGGCTGCCGGGTCGTACTGCAGGCGCTAACTGACCTGGAGGGATTTCAAAAATAAAGACAATCTTGCAAAGCTACGGTTTGGCCGGAACATTGAGATTGATAAAGGAGATTCTTAAACCGAAATAGGGCTGAGACATCAGATAAGCATGGCTGCTTCGACGTCAACTTGTCCTTGGTAGCCGTCCTTTCACGCTTCTTGACATATCGCTTAATTCGCTCATTTTCGTTTATTTTAATACGCTTCCCAACACATTGATCTCATTGATTTTTTTGGTTCGACGCTCCTTTCGATTTAAATACGTCCGCTGTGATTTTGATATAATAGTATAAGAGTATAAGTGAAGTCCCGAGAAAGCCAAACCCTTTGAAAAAAGGGGGCGGAAAGCGGCGGGTCTTATAAAGATGGCCGAGCTGCCGAAGGAATAACAGGCAGTTCGGCTTTTGTTTTTTTGGTGAGAGATTGGCCTTGGAAAGGAGGCGAAACTATGGTGCTCGAACTAGATGAAAAGGAAACAGAGTTGTTAAAGCATGCCCTGGAAAGCTTTGATAACGAACTGAGGACCTTAATGGGGAGGACTGACAAGAAAGAGGCGAGAGCCGAACTCCACAATGATGAAGCGGTTGCAAGAACGCTCCTTGAAACCGTCACCAGAGGAGCGAGGCCGATTGGCAACATAGAGGGTTACTGTGAC
>OBEQ012965896.1_pt1 | contig 18198 bp, 10 predicted proteins | sample 1670901 | NCBI WGS metagenome assembly OBEQ01 (sample SAMEA104232315, study PRJEB22302) | groundwater metagenome | biome: forest; feature: aquifer; material: groundwater | place: USA | collected 2011-08-07 | depth 5.4 m
TGGCGCATCTGCCTGCATACGATAGACTTGATGTTCTTTCTGATCAAGCGCGGCGTTGTGTGAAACACCCTTAGGAGGCGCTATACCGGGTGTTACTAACTCAACGTGTTCATCAACAATAGCAGGAATTTCATCGGGTGGTAAGAATTTCTTTCCAAGCCAACGGAAAATATAATCCAATACCGATTTTGCTATGGGGATATCTTTGTTGTTCGTGAAACCGCTCGGCTCAAATCGCATGTGTGAAAATTTTTCAACAAGGACACGAAGCGGAACGCCATATTGAAACGCCATGGAAACTGATGTTGCAATTGCATCCATCAATCCTGAGATTGTTGAGCCTTCTTTTGACATGGTAATAAATATTTCACCCGGCGTACCATCTTCATACAATCCAACAGTGATATATCCTTCATGTCCTGCAATTGAAAATTTGTGTGTTACAGCCTGACGTTCATCGGGCAATCTTCTTCTCACTGCACGAGGTTTGATTTCACCAGAGAGTTGATCGAGACTTGTGTTTAATGGCTGAGTACGTTTGCATCCATCGCGATAAATTGCAACGGCTTTCAATCCGAGACGCCATGACTCAATGTAGGTGTTTGCAATTTCTTCTACTGTTACATCGTTCGGCATATTCACCGTTTTAGAGATTGCACCAGAAAGGAACGGTTGAACAGCCGCCATCATATAAACGTGTCCCATATATTGAATAGAACGGATTCCCTTCGCAGGTTTAAATGCACAATCGAACACAGGTAAATCCGCTTCCTTCATGTGAGGTGCGCCTTCAATGGTATCATTCTTATCAATGAAAGCCATAATATGCTCGATTTGCTCATCAATGTAGCCAAGTTTTTTCAACGCTTCAGGGACGGTGTTATTGACAATTTTCATCAACCCACCACCGACCAGTTTTTTATATTTTACGAGTGCGATATCGGGTTCAACACCTGTGGTATCGCAATCCATCATAAAGCCGATTGTTCCGGTTGGGGCTAACACAGTTGCCTGTGAATTTCTAAAGCCATACTCTCTCCCGAGAACATACGCATCATCCCAAACTTTACGAGCGGAAGTTAATAAATCGGTTGGTACGTGACGGTCTTCAATTCTATCAGCGGCAAGTCCGTGCATTTTCATGACACGAAGCATTGGCTCTCTATTCTTAGCAAAACCTTTAAATGTGCCAACTTCTTTTGCTATAGCGGCAGATTGTTTGTAAGCCTGTCCACACATTAAGGCAGTAATTGCGGCGGCATACGCGCGTCCTTCTGCACTATCGTATGGCAATCCGCGAGCAAGAAGTAACGCGCCTAAGTTTGCATAACCCAAACCTAACGGACGGTAATCCAAACTATTTTGTGTGATAGACGGAGTTGGATAACTTGCGTTATCTACTTCTAACTCCTGCGCAGTAATGGTAATATTCACTGCATGGCAGAATGATTCAACATCAAACTCGCCATCAGAACTTCTAAACTTCATTAAGTTGAGTGATGCAAGATTACATGCCGTATCATCGAGGAACATGTATTCGCTACATGGATTAGATGCGTTAATTGGGGCAGTGTTCGAGCAGGTATGCCATGCATTAATTGTTGTATGAAATTGCATTCCGGGATCGCCGCATACCCAGGCTGCCTCGGAGATTTCTTTCATTAAATCGCGCGCATTATAGGTTTCTAAAATCTCGTCACTGTGAACTGCTTTCAATTTCCATTTTCTATCATCAACAACAGCGCGCATGAATTCATCGGATGCACGAACGGAGTGATTTGCATTTTGATAAGCAACTGAATCGTACGCTCCACCGGGAACATTAAAGCCACCGTTATATCCTGCATCAATTAACGCCCAGGCTTTTTTCTCCTCATCGGATTTGCAATGAATAAACTCGCGAATATCAGGGTGACTGGCGTTCAATATGACCATCTTTGCCGCACGGCGAGTTCTTCCACCCGATTTAATTACACCGGCGAAGGCATCGTAGCCTTTCATGAATGATACAGGACCTGACGCTGTTCCTCCGCTTGAAAGTCCTTCTCGTGACGAACGAAGAGCTGAAAGATTTGAACCCGTGCCCGATCCAAATTTGAATAATCTGCCTTCAGTCTTTGCAAGTTCAAGGATAGATTCCATCGTATCCTGCACAGAGTTGATAAAACATGCAGAACACTGGGGTTTTGCCTCAACTCCAACATTAAACCAAACAGGGCTATTAAATGACATGTACTGATTGACAAGCAGGTAGGTTAGTTCATTGTAGAATGTTTCAGCATCATCTTCACTGCTGAAATATTTACCCTTCCAACCCCACTCTGTGATAGTTCGGGCTACTCGGTCAACGAGCTGTTTAACGCTTTTTTCCCGCTCCGGCGAGCCCATTTTACCATGGAAATACTTCGATACGACAATATTTGTCGCACTCATTGACCAAGTTTTAGGGGTTTCGACATCTTTTTGTTCGAAAATTACCTCACCCTTCTCGTTCGAGATGGAAGCAGTGCGTAATTCCCATTCTAATTCTGAGAAGGGATGAACACCTTTTTTTGTGAAGAACCGTTTAAAGGATAATCCTCTGGCTTGTACGGCTGCTTCAAGATGGAGTGGTGAAGGTACCTCCTTCGTCTCCATGATATGAATAGATTCTTTTTCTTGAAACTCTTTTGTTGTTGTTTCAACATCGGTCATAGAAAAACTCCTTTTTTAAGAAAACAATGAAAAAAATGATAGTTTTTAAATGAGCGTTTAATTTTTTCTTGCCAACAATGACAAAACCACCCCAATGATTAGGATGGTTACTATAAAACCCCAGTAGCACAATTCGAAAGGCTCTGCCTTGAATTGTTTATTACTACCCACTTGACCCACAAGTGGGTGATTAAAAATCCCTAGATGCTATTTACAGCAATTTCATGTAATAATAGTCAGTTTTCACTGACTATTGACAAACTAAACTAAATACCCGCTCTTACTGATTCAGGATTCATCCAAGTTCAACGCTGACCAAAGCGTTCAACTTGACAGAATTCCAAATCCGATGGCGTAATATATAGACTTAAAGTCAAGAAGTCAAGTATTTAATTATGAATATTTGTTGACATGTTGCAATGAATAATCCTACCCTATTCACCTACCTAAATGCTTTGAGTACGGAGCAATTACTTATACAATGTAAGGGATATGTTATGCTCCTATAAGGTATTGCTCCCTATGGGATTGGCTTTGCCCTTGTAAATAAGGGCTGATGAATAATAAATTGGGCAATTTGAAGAAATATTGTGAGTGGTTATTCCTTATTACTGAGTTATGCTCCTCCATATGATGCTCTTAGGGAAGATAAAAATTAATAAGGATTTAACATGACAAATTATGAAATGAATTCTTAACTCAAATTTTCTTCGTTCTATATTTCCAAGGTCAGCTTTGTGGAGATTTCTAATTTAGTAAATTTTCAGCATTCAGTATCAAACAATAAGCTGAAGTATGAAAATTACTTCATAATAAAAATATTTTTATAGCTATTTAAAATAAAAATGGGAGCTCGACTATCTTTCGTGCTCCCATTTAATCATAAAACCTACTTGGAAAATATTATCTTTTTCTTAATAATTTGATAAAGAGAAATTTATCTAATAATGCAATTGCGCTGAGGAAGCAAATTAAGAATATGGTAAATGTTAACCCTTCGCTTGCAAACTTAAATGGGAAGAGAGTATTCAGCCATGAATTGACAGTTTGAGAACCGGATGTTAAGCCATCCGAAACAACACTATATGCTTTTTGTGTTAATTGGATTGAGTTAGATACTTCGGGAGTATTTAACGCCCCTGTAACTTGTAATGCTCCTACAAGTATCACCAAAACGACAGTAATCAGTAGTAAAGGAGCAATGTTGGTGAGTAAATTCCATAAAAAAGAGGGGGCTTCTTTAATATTTAATTTCTTCAACAATTGTGTCGTAAAATCACTTGAGACCTTTTCAAGGGGTATTTGTTTTATTGTCCGGTGAAGTAAAGAATAAGATTTCATCTGCTCATTACATGATGAACAACCGGATAAATGCGAAGAAACAATTCGTGTTTCCTGCGAGCTTAATCGCTTTTCAATAAATTCTTGAAGAATTTGTTCTGTAATGTGTTCCATAAATGTATTCGAAATTAAAGGGATTCAAGTTCATATTTTAATGACAAATGCTTTAAAAGCAATGATCTTGCACGGAATAATTGGGTTTTTACTGTCCCAAGTGGTAATTGGGTAACGTCACAAATCTCGTCGTAACTTAGCTCTTGAAAGTAAAACAGAGATAATATCATGGCGTATTTCTCAGGTAGCTCTTCAATTGCCATTTTTATCAAGGTAATTAATTCTTTTTGTTCGTATTCAACAAGAGGTACAACCGAAGGGTAAAGTTCTTCGGGGTTTTCAGGGTTTTCATCATCACGCAACAATGTAACATCAATATTTTTTTTTCGCAACCTTGTAGCGCATACATTAAAAACTATTCTATAGAGCCATGTACTGAACTTCGATCTTCGTTCAAACTTATCCAACGCATTATAGGCGCGAACAAAGGCATCCTGACTTGCTTCTTCAGCATCTTCACGGTTTTTCAACATTCTCATAGCCAAAGTCATTGCCTGCTCCTTATAACGATCTATAAGGTGAGCAAACATGCTTCTCTTCCCTGCAATGATCTGTTCTATTATTTCATTATCTGTTGAATACATATTCTATAGTAGTTTGACTTAGAATTAAGGAAGAATGTTTCAATTTTTCAGGAAATATTCAAAAATAGTTTTCCATGGGTACAATTTGAGATATGGATGATGAAACCTTGGGCAACTTTTCAGAGTCAAACAAGATAAAGACTACATTAATCATTTAGAAAGGATATACCATCATGAACGGACCAGAAATACTTGTACCTTTAGTTTTCCTCGTGGGATGTGCTTCTGTATTTATTGCTTTCATCACTTCACGTCACCGAGAACGCATGACAATGATTGAAAAGGGACTTTCATCAGATGAAATTAAAGCTTTATTTACCCGCGAGATTAAACGAGACCCATTCTCAGCATTAAAGTGGGGATTGCTTCTTGTCTTTGTAGGATTAGCCGCTGCGATAGGTAATTTCCTTCACGAAGTCTATAACCTACGTGATGGTGTTATCATCGGTTTGGTTTGCCTCTTTGCAGGCATTGCACTGTTAATTTATTACGCGATTGCCTCAAAGCGAAATATTAATTTATAATTTTTTTACATTTGCCTTCAACGTAAGTCATGAAGTGTTCACCATCCTGTGACATTTCAAACTTTATATTGATTAATCCGTTTTCTATCAACAAGTATGTTAGTCTGAAAATAGGTGCAGAGGGCATTTTCTCGCTAAGCAGAACAATTGATTTATCGGATACCGAGACAGTGTAGTTTATGACGTGTCCTTCATTATCAAAATAAATAGCTCTATCGGAGGTTGAGTCGGTACCGGGGTACACTGTCATGAGGTCGTCATGAATGATGGCAGGTTTATCAGCTGTTGCCGGATATTCAGAGTGTGCTTTACGAATGAGGACTTTACCGGAGAGATCTTCTTTTAATGAAAAAAAGCCGTTCCCGTCGCCAGGTTTTCCGTTTCCATCCCCAACCCAATCACCAATAAGCCACGACCAACTTTTCCAATCAGTTGTGGATTGTTGCGCGTACGTAATTTGAGAAATTAGTATTGTGATTATCAGGAGAAAGAGTTTGGTTTTCATGTTGGATTACTCTTGGAATTGTGAGATAAAAATAAATCCATCGCTTGAGTTAAATATACACATAGCTTATCTCCCTCGCATCACTATTACGGCGATCTCTTAATGCTCTTTGACTTTATATGAATTGCTTCGCTGCTATGACTTCCGCTGTTACTTTGCAATATCAATTTTCCCGAAGTAGAAGCTTTTACCCAGTAACCTTTAGCAGGAAACAATGTATCCTTAACACTATATCCGTTTTCGTAACCATAAAATTGACTTGTTATTATCCCAGTAGGAATGCTAACGATAGAATTTACTTCGACCGGTACCGAAATTGAGCCGGTGAGATTCCATCCGGGTGTAACTATAATTGTATCAATTTGAATTAAGTTACCAACGTGGTGGATAACAGTTCCCACAGGATATTTTACCCAATACCCCTTCCCCATTGTTAGTGTATCGGCTTGAACATAACCATGTGAATAGGTAAACACTGAACCGGTTACTTCCGGAAATATTACAGATGCATGATTATCGAGTGGTTTAAGTGGCACACTTACAAGATTCCATCCTCCATTAAGTATTGCATCGTTAGTTGCTAACGTACTTACTGAAACAATACCAAACCATATCGTTGGATGAATTGTTTGATCAAGTACAATATCAAACGTGTCGGCATGAATAGGGGCAACTAAGTATCCAACCGTTGTAGCATTGCCATGGACATCCAAAGGAAGTATTCGAAGATATGAAGAGTTTTTAACAATACGGATAGTAATCGTTCGCGATTGAATAGATGTTGGTGCTGTCCCCCATTGATCGTGTACTGTTGAAATTCCATCCCATATCATACCTGAGTTTTGAACTCGTGAAACAAGAGTAACTAACGAAGATTCAGCAGTCGCAAGCGGTGTACCTTGACATGAAATCCAAGTTACCGTTCCGAATCCATCTCCCTGTATTATATTTAGTGGTGCGGTTGAATCTATGGTTGCATTATTGAGATACCCTGAGACAGCGGCAAATGTTGGTGTTTGGACTGATATAGTACTGTCTACATTCCATGTTATCTTGCGAGTATCTGTTACAAACGGACTGGTTCCTACGGCGGGTAATGAGGCAGGATTAAAAGGCACACTGCTCGAAAATGTATGAATACGCACTTCATGAGACAACGCGAGGTTTCGTGGAACAAAATCAATAGCTTCCCATCCGGCTCCGGGATCATGTTTTGGTTGGAGGAGATAATCATTTGTTGAATAATTAACAGCAACCGGACTTACCGAAGAATGGATCAACATTTTTCGAAACGCTGACGATAACGAGGGCATTAATCCCATCATCACAGTATTTCTATGGTTATCGAAAAAACCATTGACGAAATCAGTTTCCCAATCGGATGACGATGATTGATTGTATTCATAAAACATCAGCGCATCTGCATTGTGAAATGAACCATAAGCCGATAGGAAAACGGGAGATTCACATTGATACGAGTTAGGATATGGTTGGTCATACTCGCCAATAGAATACGGCTTCCCTGCATAAGCAATCCCGGAAAACAACTCACCAATAGTACCACCATCAGAATTCGAGACCATAGGAGTGTTTTCAATTTGCCAATCTGTTGAAGACCAGGCAACATTTGGAAACCAAGGATGTTGCCAATAAGCATGATTATCAAAATAATCTGCATCTGATTGAGCTACAAGGTCTCCCGGTCCCACGTTAGTATTTGTCCCTACTATTGGGGCGCGGACTCCGAGTGTATCTTTTAAATAACTCAACATGGTTTGAAAATAATGTTGCATCGTTGTAATATAAAACGAAGACATATCGCGAATACGTTGATCGGTAAAATTCCGTGATTCGGAATACAATGTACGCCGAACCTTACTGTCTTCAAGTGTTTCACTTGCAAATAGACCATTTACAGGTGCCTCTGTTAATCCTATATCATCGAACCAATACGTACCTTTATGCTCTCCTACAGTAAATGAAAGCCGTGTCTCGGTCAGGCAAGTTTCCGGCGCGGTAAAACGAAACGTGTAAACATTCCATTCTGTCGTGAGGGTAAAATTACCGGAGCCGTATCCTGTATAAGGATCAGTATCTTTCATAACGATTACTTGCATCCCCCTCGCACTATCGGCGCGTGCGGCAAATGATACTTCGTATGTCGAATCTTTAATGACGCGAAGTCCCGTTTGTTTCCATTGAAGATGCCATCCAACTCCATCGCTTGTAGAGACGTTTACTTTTGCAGATGATGTTCCGTGATATGGATTGATGTGATCAACTGAAGCTATTGCTTGAGCAGAAGAATGTGTTTCCATATCCCAACCATCGCTGATCACTCCTGATTCAAGATCACCGTTATGAACCTGATTAGCGCTTGTATCCGGTACACTGCCTTGAAGCCATGCTGTGTCAAGATTGGCTGTAGTCTGATATTTTTCCGATAAAAATGCGTTCCACATTGAATCGAGCATACGGTTATGACGAACAGTCAGTATCCCGCCATTTGAAAACGGTACAAGCGAACCCGAACGCCACATTTTGTAAAGAGAATTCTCATTTGCTATTTCCATTACTGCCAAAGCGGGGTCTTGGGCAAGTGTAAGCCCTGTATAGGGATTAACATGAGTCAATAGCTGATAAGCATATTCTTTTTGAAGAGCGATTAACTGAGGATCGAATTGCGTAACGCCCTTGGCAAATTCAACTAACGAATCTGTATCCGGAACACCATCTGCGGCAGTAAACGTACGTCCTACATTCAGATTCATATTGGTATAAATCCCGTTTCGTTTAAGTTCTGCAATGAAATGTTCCAAACGGTCGAGCGTGACGGGATTGAGATGACGTGTATTGCCGCTAACAAAAATATTTCGGGAAGACCATGGATTGTCAAGATGGTGGAAGCGTATAAGGTTAAAACCAAGTTTTCGTAACCTTCCTGCAATAAAAGATGTTTTGCCGTGATCAGGGAATGCCCCGTCGGCTACAAGATTAGTTCCCCAGAAACGGTATGCTTCTCCCTGCTTTGAAAAGTGTCCGTTACCATCTATGCTTATGGTATCTGCTATCGTTATCGGGTGAACAGGAAAATATGGTAAGAATTGACTTGCTGTTGTATCATTAGCGGGAAGTGAGAACGGAAACCCATTATTAAAAGACTGTCCAAACAGTAACGAATGGCTACACCAAAGGAGAAGTAAAGTATAAAAATATATTTTAATCTGTTTCATTACCCTTAAGACTATCATCTCACTCTTCCCAATACAACACCGCAAGATATTGCAACGTTTAGGGATTCCGCTTGACCATACTTAGGGATACTAAATTGTTCGTCAGAAATCCCCAATACTTCATCAGAAATACCGTGTGCTTCACTCCCAAAAACAATAACTGATTTAGACTTAAGCTTAATTTCTTGAAGGGTCGTTTTTGCTCCCACAGAGGCGCAAGAAACCCAATACCCTTTTTGCTTAAGCTTGCCTAACTGCTCCACTAAATTCACACTCCCAATAATCGGTATATGGAAGAACGAACCCATAGAAGCGCGTACAACTTTCGGGCTATATTTCTCAACCGAATTTTCTGAAACAAGTACTCCGTCAACACCAAACCAATCTGCAGTTCTTATTATTGTGCCTAAGTTCCCCGGATCGTTAATCGTATCTAAGGCAATGATGAGGCTTTGTTCTTTATCGGGAAATGATTCTATGCCATCATTTTTTTGTGAAGCAATCGCCGCAACACCTTGAGAGGTAACAACATCAGTCAATGTATTTAACTCAATCTCTAGGACTTCCAAAATTTCAATATTGCGATCTCGAGCTTGTTGCAAAATCGTTCGGGAAGTGGATTTACCTATAAATTCATTTGTGACAAAAATGGTAGTAATTTGCCAATCGGACTGTAAGGCTTCTTGTAAACCTAATGCCCCTTCTATCAAGAATGTACCCGATTCTTCCCTGAACTTCTTTAGGTTCAGTTTCTTAGAAGAATGCAGTTTTTGCTTTGAAATTCGCTGTATGCTCATAGTCTGTAACCGAATATAGAAAATCATCGTCTAAATAGAAAGCATTTGAATCTGTGCGTAGTTCTGGCTATATTACTTTACGTACAAAATACTGTAAATGCTTAAAAAACAAAGGAAAACTAGTGAATACACCAATTTCAGAAAAACGTGCAACATCACTTTTTGAGAATTTTAACAACAAAACTATAGCTGTCATCGGAGACCTTATGCTGGATAGGTATTTTTGGGGCTCAGTGACACGTATATCGCCCGAAGCGCCTGTCCCCGTAGTAGAAGTCGAATCTGAGCAAGGAAGGCTTGGTGGAGCGGCTAATGTGGCAAAGAACATAAAATCTCTTGGGGGTACTCCTTTCCTTATCGGTGTTGTTGGCAATGATAACAGTGGCAAACAACTGATTGATATTGTGCGTGAAAGCGGCTTCCCTGCTGATGGCATCCTTTCAGATCATTCTCGCCCAACTACGGTAAAAACGCGTCTGATAGCAAATGAGCAACATATCGCACGTGTTGATCGCGAATCTAGAGCAGATATTTCCTTTACTATACAAAATCAGATAATTGAGACATTGCTTCGTAATATTACTACTATTGATGGAATTATCATTGAGGATTATAATAAGGGAGTTATTGTAAAAACGTTAATAAAGCAGATTATTGACGTTGCAAAGGAGCATGGCAAAATAATTACCATTGACCCTAAATTTCACAACTTTTTTGAGTATAAAAATGTTACAGTATTTAAGCCTAACAAGAAAGAAGTGGAAGAAGCATTGGGAAAACAATTAAAAACAGAGCAAGATGTGCTGGAAGCAGGAAAGCAATTATTAGAGAAACTGAAGGCAGAAAATGTGTTATTAACCCGTGGACCACAAGGTATGTCGTTGTTTGAATCCAATGGGGAGATAACACACATCCCTACAAAAGCGCTAAGTGTTTCTGATGTTTCGGGTGCAGGTGATACCGTTATTGCAACAATGACGTTATCGCTTGCCGCAGGAGCTTCAGTTTCCGAATCTGCTGTCCTTGCAAATCATGCCGGAGGGATTGTAGTGGGATATGTAGGTATTGCACCAATTCAAAAGGAAGAACTCTTAAACTCTGTCATAGCTGATTCAGAACCTAATTCATCAAAAGGCAACTAAATGGGAAAAGTAATTACTCTCGATGCATTAGTTGCATTAAGAAAAACATTTAGGGAACAACATAAGAAAGTAGTTTTTACAAATGGCTGTTATGATATTCTTCATCGCGGGCATGTAGAATACCTTATACGCGCAAAAGCCTTAGGTGATATTCTTATTGTTGGTGTGAACTCCGATCCATCGGTGAGAAGACTCAAAGGTGAACATCGCCCCATCGTTCTTGAAGATGACCGGGCATTCATTATTGCAAGTCTCGCGGCTGTGGATTACACTTGTCTTTTCGGTGATGATACCCCCTTCAACCTTATCAATGTTCTTGTACCGGACGTTTTGGTAAAAGGGGCAGATTGGAAAGTGGATGATATTGTAGGAAAAGATGTCGTCGAACAAGCAGGTGGCGTTGTCAAAACAATTGAATTTGTTCCAAGTCGCTCTACAACAAACATCATAGACGAAATATTAAAAAGGTATAAATAACGTTTAGGTAATGCGGGCAATCCTTAAATATATTATCAGAATTGTTGGGTACAGCGTTGTAGCGATACTGCTCTTAATCATTCTGTTTGCTGTTTTTTCTCAAACACAATATTTCAAAGATAAATTACGCCCGATTGTTATTGCCGAACTTGGCAAACAATTCAATGGCACAATTCACATTGGTAAGATTTCAGGTAATTTCCTTAATAATGTGACAGTGGACTCCCTCTCAATTTTTTATGGAAAACATCCGGTTTTTACTTCAGCACGTATTTCAGTCTCTTACCAACCGGTATCATTTTTCAAGTCAATTATTGTAATAGATAGTTTAAAACTTGAAAAGCCGCGAGTCTTGTTTACCCGTTTAAATGATGGCGTTTGGAATATCGGGATGCTCCTCAAGCCCTCTACAGATACAACTAAAAGCGTATTTGATAAAACCATCCTTGTAAACTCATTTGCAGTACTTGATGGCTCTGTAAGTGTACATGATTCGACATTGTTTCATCATGACGATACGACACATTATGATTTTCAAAAGCTCGATTATCACAACTTCGATGTCACGAATTTAGATATATTCCTCAATGCAAAAATAAAAGATCAAGATTTTAGCGCTAATATTACCTCTATCAGATTTATCTCTCAATCACCGAGATTCGTTATGCAGAATTTTCGTGGTGAATTCAGTGCAAATGGAAAAGGTGTATCTGCAAAAGATGTAACGATTCAGACGGAGAACTCGAAGATTAACCTTCATGCTGTTCTGAAAGATCATAATATTTTTACCGGATTAAACTTACCCGAATTGGAGCATAAAACAGCTCAAGTCAGTTTGAACGGAAATGATATTGATTTTGCCGAGTTAAAACAATTCTTACCGGAATTATATTTCCTCAATGGAACCGCCGCACTTGATCTTGATGTTGCCGGACAATTCGGGTCATTACATATCCGCCGTCTTAATCTCGATACGTATTCTTCATCATTCCGAATTGGTGGCGAATTGAAGAATCTTCACCACCCGGATAGTTTATATATTGTTGCTTACATCAGTCCTGACTCAAGGATTGATCCTGCGGACGCCAATAAATTAATGCCTTCCTTTAACATACCTGTATTTAATAAAGTCGGCGTTACCGCATTATCGGGTCAATTTATTGGATACCCGTCAAACTTTCATCCTGCTATTACTATGAAAGGAAGCTTCGGTTCCGTGGAAGCATCCGGTTCAATGAATTTAGAAGCAGATGTTCCTCATTATAATCTTAAATTTGCCACTAAGGGACTTAACCTTGCAAAAATATTCGATAACGACTCGTTGAAATCCTTTATTACAACAAAAGGCGAAGTTTTCGGTGAAGGTACAATATTATCTGATTTACAGTCACAATTAAACTTAGATATTGATACTGTTCAAATTCAAAACTTTACTGTAGATCACTCAAAGGCAACTATTAATGCAACACCCAATACTCTGGAAAGTATATCTTTCTTGAATATGAATGGCGCAACGATAAATCTTAATGGCAAAGTTTCTAATATAAGTTCAGAGCGTCCTGAACTTGCTACTCAATTGGCGGTTACTTCGTTTGATATGAAACGTTTCTTCCCTAATGTAGCTCTTGAAACAAGGATTAATGCAACTGCCAACATACAGGGATCCGGGAAGAAGTTGGATGATTTGAATCTTACCACATCCCTCACGCTTTCACCATCGAAGTTTCAATCCTATACAACGTCTGAAGAACAACTGAAAATTGATCTCAAACAAAGCTCATCTCAACAAAAACATCTTTCTCTGGAATCCTCAATTGCAAATATTGAGTTGAACGGAGACTTCGATCTGGACTTAATTTTTTCTCTATTTCCGCATCATATTTCAACTCTCGTTGATAGAATTGTTGAACATACATCAAAAACTCAAAACACATCACAAATAATCGCTCCTCTCATTCTGCCGCAAACGCATCATACGAGTGGAGATTCTACGATGAATTTTTCATACAAGGTAGATGTTTTTAATCTGGATCCTATTGCCCAAATCATTGGGAAAAAGCTCTTCAATGCAACCGCCGCTTTTACCGGAACAGTTTCTTTAACCGGAGAGACTCTTTCCTTATTGTCCAAAGGTAACATTGATGAGTTTAGCATTGGTGATAGCTCCAAAGATATTCTCCTCCGGAATGCAGATATTTCTATTGATACCAGGAATCTTACGAGTACCCATACACTTGAATCAGTTTCTGCAAATATCAATCTCAATCTTGCTCATGGAAATATCGGACGCACTCAACTTGATAGTTGTGGTCTGGTCCTCAGGTACGATAATAATAAAGGCGTATTTAATTGTTCCGGTTCCATTGACTCTTCCACTTTGCTGAATGTAAAAGGCATTGTTTCTATGCAACCGGAGACCTACGTATTCGATATTGATACTATTTCTCTCGCATTACGTGGATACGAGTGGAAAAACGATAATGACGTGCAACTACGGTTAAATCGCGACGGTGTGCGCGTATTACATGCACTCATGCGTCACGAAAATGAATCCGTATATCTTGTGGGTGAATTGAATTCATCGGGAGGATTCGACATGAATTCAGATATTCGTAATTTGAACATCGCAAGTTTAAACCGCTGGCTCTTACGCTCCCCTTCCCAAACGCCCAATTCAGGACTCCAGGGGATTCTCAATACAGAGATTCACCTTAGCGGCACTACTGATTCACCAATCATTGCGCTTCATACTCAATCGAACAATATACGGTATCGCAAAACACAAATCGGGGATGTATTAGCTACCCTTGATTATGATAAAGGTATTGCTACTATCGTTGCTAACGTTTCTACTCCCGGGAAAGATACAGTACCGACTCTTACAGTAACAGGTTTTTTACCTATAAATTTGTCATTCAAGAATGTTGAAAATCGCCTGCTTGATAGTGAGCAGAACTTTCATGTTGTTTCGCACGGGTTCAATCTTTCAATTCTTGAACAAGTCATACCTCAGATGAAAAACCTTACCGGCACATTTGAAGGTGAAGTTCTTCTGCGAGGAACACCGGAACGACCGTTGTATAGTGGCAATCTGAGATTTGCCAACACACGATTTACATTCTCCCCAAATAATCTGCGGTATGAACTTGCAGGAACTGTTGAGCCAAATGCCGAGCAACTCGTTTTTAAGGATATTAGTATCAAGAACCTCACAGACTCAAGATATGCCGGCAACGCTATTGCAAATGGGTATATCACGCTTAAGTCATTTCAATTAATTGATTTTGATGTTACAGCAATTGGAAGCATCTTGTTAATGAGTGATTCTACACGTAAAGTTGTCCCGATGATGTATGGACCCTTACTCGCTGAAACTGATGCGGCTGGAGTGCGAATGCAAGGAACGGCTGATCGTCCGTATTTATCAGGTAACCTGATCGTTGATGATGCAAATCTTGTATTCCCACCTGTTAGAGAGTCAAATAATGACGCTTCAGCATATACTCTTAATTATTTCGTTGTCAATGATACGGCAAAAAGAACAGGTTCTTCCTCCGACTCAACTAAAGGAAGTAGCGAACTATCATCATTGTACTATGCTCTCCGGGATAGCGATGCACAGAAAGAAGAAGAGAGACAAAGTTTTTTGGATTTACTTCGTTACGATTTACATATTGAAGCGCGGGGACCGACACGGGCGAAAATGATTTTGACTCCTGCAACTAAGGAGGAACTCTATGCAGAGTTAGAAGGTTCTGTGAGAGCTGTAAATGACCGCGGAATTGCAAACGTCTATGGTGAAATATCCCTCACAAGCCGCTCTAATTACAGTTTCCTTACCAAAAAATTTGATGCTACAGGAACGCTTCGTTTCTTCGGTCCATGGGATAACCCTGAATTGTATGTGAAGGCGATCTATACCGGTTATCATACAAGTACAGAAACTCAATCTAATTCAACTGATGCGTCGTCAAAACAGCTTGAGCAAAAGGTGACCGTTCAAATTGATATTACCGGAACTCGTTATGAACCACGTCCGGCTCTCTCAATGAAAATTCAAGACCCTGTTACTTTAGAGGAAATAGATTGGTCAACTCAAGCAAAAGGGGGCGATGTTCAATCCGACGCTATTTCCTTTATATTAAGAGATAAATTCAAGGATGAGCTTACTTCCTCTGATAGAAGTTCCATTCTTTCCACTTCCACAGGAGCGTTGGTAACTTCCTCATTCTTTTCAGGAATGGTATCTGATTATCTTAAAACGGAATTTCCATTCATTAGAAACGCCGAAGTAACCTACGCCGGTGGCGATATACAAAAAACGAATGTTAGGCTAAGTTTTGAATTACTCAATTCATATATTACATTTGGGGGACAAATATTTGATAGACTTGGAAATGCTAATGTAAACTATCAGGTTAGTTTAGGAAATGCATTTCAGGTTCCATCTATTCGCAATCTATTCTTTGAACTTGAGCGTAAAGTTGAAGGTAGTGAGTTTTCCGACCAACAATTAAATCCAGCGACGAACACCGCGCGTTTATACTACCGAATTTCATTTTAATACCATGACTGAACAATTACAAGATCTAAAAGAACGGCTACTTGTTTTTCTTGAAAAACATCGTACCGAAGACTTCAAAGCCCAAGAACTCTCACGACGTATATCTCTCAAACATCAAAAGGAGTATCCTCTCTTTCTTGAGGCGCTCAACCAATTAGTGCAAGAAAAACTTGTTGAACGGCAACGCAGAAAGCGGTATTCGTTTGCACGGTCTCAAGTTTCTCATAAAACAGAAGGAGTCTTACGGTTAACGAAGCAGGGATACGGAATAGTTACATTAATCCATGATTCTTCCAACATTATTGTTCAACAGCAAAATCTTGGTACAGCTTTCCATGGCGATAAAGTATCAGTAGAAATTTTTGCCCGACCCACTTCTAAAACTCTTAAAGAGCATCCACCTGAAACAATCGAAGGCGAAATCGTAGAAGTGCTTGAACGGGGAAATACTCAAATTGTTGGTACGTTTGAAAAAAGTAAGAGCTTTTTCTTTGTTATACCTGACGATAAAAGAATCCATCGCGATATTTACATCCCTAAGGGACAAACAGACGGTGCGCACCCCGGACAAAAAGTTGTTGCCGTTATTGACGAGTGGACTTCAGAACATCTGAACCCGGAAGGGCACATTGTTGAAATTTTAGGAAGTTCAGGTCAAGTACAAGCCGAAATGGCATCGGTTGCGAGACGGTATAAACTACCCCTATCCTTCCCTAAACCTGTTACCGCTGAGGCGGAAGCGTATGAAAGAGTTATTCCTAAAAAAGAACTTCAACAACGACTTGATTTGAGAAAATTAGATTGCTTTACCATTGATCCGGCAGATGCAAAAGACTTTGACGATGCTGTCTCGTTGGAAACGCTCCCCGATGGGAATTACAGTCTTGGCGTACATATTGCAGACGTTACCTATTTCGTGCACGAAAATACGTCTCTTGATAAAGAAGCATACACACGAGGAACAAGCGTCTATCTTGCTGATTCCGTTATCCCTATGCTTCCTGAACGATTATCCAATGAATTATGTAGTTTACGCCCCAACGAAGACCGTTTAACATACTCAGCGATCATGATTGTATCACCGCGTGGAACAATAAAAGACTACAAGATTGCAAAAAGCATTATCCACAGCAAGAGACGATTCACCTACGAGGAAGCACAAACTGTCATAGAGACCGGTAAGGGTGATTTTGCTGAGACTATTCAGCTTATGCACAAACTCAGTCAAATCCTCCTCAAAAAAAGGATGAAAGACGGGAGTATAGATTTCGATTCAGTTGAAACAAAGTTTAAGTACGACGAAAAAGGAAGACCAATCGAAATTATGCAAAAACTTCGACTTGATGCGCATCGCCTTGTTGAAGAATTTATGTTGCTTGCAAATCAAACCGTGGCAAAACATATCGGGCTTGCCAAAAAAGAAAGCAATGCAAAACCATTTATTTATCGCATCCACGATCTTCCCGATAACGATAAGTTGAAAGATCTTGCCGCTTTTGTTGAGAACCTTGGTTATACATTTCATTTGGGTGAAGGTGTAACATCAAAAGCCATCCAGAGACTATTAGCTGATGTAAAAGGTAAAAACGAAGAAAACGTTATTAACGAAGTTGCAATCCGTTCAATGGCAAAAGCAATTTATTCCGATACAAACATCGGACATTTCGGACTTGGGTTTAAATATTACACTCACTTTACCTCACCGATTCGCAGATATCCCGACCTCCTTGTCCACAGATTGTTGTTCGAGTATGAACACACAATGCACCAACAACGCCGTCAACATTTCCATGACACACTTTCCCATACGTGTGATCATTGTTCTGCAATGGAACGAACAGCTATGGAAGCAGAACGTGAATCCATCAAGGTTATGCAGGTAGAATACATGAAACGCCATGTTGGAGATGAATTCAAGGGCATTATTTCAGGAGTTACCAACTTCGGGATGTTTATTGAAATTGACGATCTCATGGTTGAAGGCTTAATACGCCTTCGCGACATTGAAGATGATTATTACATTTTTGATGAACGGAATTATTCTTTGATTGGACGGCACACTAAAAAACGATTCAGACTTGGTGATAAAGTCGAAGTGAAAGTCGCTCGTGTTGATCCAGAAAAACGACAAATTGATTTTGTGTTATTGTAACGCTCCTCCTTTTGTATGGGTCAATCATCAGTAATCGTTACAAAGAAAATTGTTCTTAGTGTACCTCGAAA
>OBEQ010382941.1_pt1 | contig 18193 bp, 14 predicted proteins | sample 1670901 | NCBI WGS metagenome assembly OBEQ01 (sample SAMEA104232315, study PRJEB22302) | groundwater metagenome | biome: forest; feature: aquifer; material: groundwater | place: USA | collected 2011-08-07 | depth 5.4 m
AGGTGGCCGGCGTCGTCGACCTCGACGATCCACAGCAGCACCAGCGACGCGTCGGAGGCCAAGGCGCCGCGTACCGCCTGCTCGAAGCCGCCCGTCCAGGGCGCGATGGCGCCCGCGTCGAAGTCGTGCGGGAACATGCGCGGCAGGCCGCGGTCGTCGGGCGACAGGTAGGCCACGCGCATGCCGGCGGGGCGCGCGGGGGGCATGATGTTGTCGAGCGGCACGGCCCACGGATAGACGTTGTTGCGCACGCCGCTCTCGCGCGGCGACACACCGGTCACGATGGCCACGTAGCCGGGATGCGAGAAGCTGGGGAACGACGCCGACGCGCGCGCATCGACGCCGCGCGCGCGCATCCCGTCGAGGAACGGGCGGCCGTACGAGGCGTCGAGGCGCAGGCCGTCGATCATCACCAGCACCACGCGCCGGGCCAGGCGCGGCCCCGCGGCCGGCTCGAGCACCTCGGGCGCGGTGGCCAGGGCGGGCCGGCGCAGGTTGAGCCGGGGCATGAAGTCGGTGGCCGCCCGTCCCGAGGCGAGCGCGAGCGCCCCGGCCGCGACCATGAGGATGGCAGCGAAGGCCATGGTGGCGAACACCTTGGGCAGGGGCTTGCGCGTCACCTCGACGCGATCTTACTCCGCGCGATCGGCCTTCGTCCGCTTCTCTTTGTAGCGATAGTACTGGGCCAGCACGAGCTTCACGTAGAGCTGCGTGGTCTCGTAGGGCGGCACGCCGCCCCACCTTGCCACCGACGCGGCGCCCGCGTGGTACGCGGCGATGGTCAGCACGATGTCACCGTCGTACTTGTTGGCCAGGATGCGCAGGAGGCGCGTCCCGCCCATGATGTTCTCGCGCGGATCGTGCGCGTCGGCCACGCGCTGGTCGTGGATCACCGAGGGCATGAGCTGCATGAGCCCGCGCGCCCCCGCCGACGAGACCACGCGCGGGTCGTAGCTCGACTCGACGTGGATCACCGCGCGGATGAATGGCTCGGGCATGTTGTACAGCTGCGACGCCTCGTGGATGTACTCGTCGAAGCGGCTGAAGCGTGCCGCGGTGGTGTCGCGGGCGGGCACCACGTCGCAGCGCTCGCACGCGCCGCGCTGTGCGCCCGCCTTGCCCGGGCCGGTCTTGTAGATCTTGGCCCACTTGCCCCGCCCCGAGCCGCTGGGCGTGATGTTGGTGAAGTGCACCACCCCGTTGGCGTCGGTGTACGAGTAGATGTCGGCGCGCGCCGGCGCCGCCAGCAGGGCGGTTCCGACGATGAGCAGGCCGAGGAGCAGCGCGCGACGCATGGCCACGAAGTGTAACGGGCCACCCGCCCTCACGCAAAATGCGGTTATCGTGCATCGGACATCCATGCACATCGAGACGGACTACCTGGTCATAGGTTCGGGGGTCGCTGGCCTCTACTTCGCGCTCGAGGCCTGCAAGCACGGCAAGGTCACGATCGTCACCAAGCGCGCGCCCGACGACGCCAACACCACCTGGGCGCAGGGCGGCATCTCCGCCGCGCTGGGCGAGGACGACGACTTTGCCAGTCATATCGCCGACACACTCAAGGTCGGCGACGGCATCTGCCACAAGGAAGTGGTCGAGCTGTGTGTGCGCGAAGCACCGCAGCACATCCGCCGGCTATCCGACGAGTACGGCGCGGTGTTCGGACGTGAGGCCGGCGGGCAGTTCGAGCTGGGCCGCGAGGGCGGCCACTCGCAGCGGCGCATCGTTCATGCCAAGGACGCCACCGGTCGCGAGGTCGAGCGCGCCCTGCTCGAGGCGGTGGCCGCGCGCGCCGACCGGATCACCGTGCTGCGCGACCACATGGCCGTGGATCTGCTGTCGATGGCCAAGTACGGCGGGCCCGACGGCTGCTTCGGCGCCTACGTGTTCGATACCGAGTCGCAGGTGGTCAAGACCATCGTCGCCAAGGCCACCGTGCTGGCCTCGGGCGGTTGCGGCAAGGTCTACCTGTACACCACCAACCCCGACGTCGCGACCGGCGACGGCATCGCCATGGCCTACCGCGCGGGCGCCGCGGTCAGCGACATGGAGTTCATCCAGTTCCACCCCACCTGCCTGTTCCACCGCTACGAGAAGTCGTTCCTCATCTCCGAGGCGCTGCGCGGCGAGGGCGGCGTGCTCAAGCTGCAGAGCGGCCAGACCTTCATGGAGCGCTACCACGAGATGAAGTCGCTGGCCCCGCGCGACGTGGTGGCGCGCGCCATCGACAACGAGCTCAAGCGCACCGGCGACGAGTTCGTCGTGCTCGACATGACCCACCTCGACGCGGCCTTCGTGAAGGATCGCTTTCCCATGATCTACGGCCGCTGCCTCGAGCTGGGCATCGACATCACCGTCGAGCCCATCCCGGTGGTGCCGGCGGCCCACTACCAGTGCGGCGGCGTGGTCGCCGACCTGCACGCGCGCACCAGCTTGCCCAACCTGTACGCCATCGGCGAGGTCGCCATGACCGGGCTGCACGGCGCCTGCCGCCTGGCCTCCAACTCGCTGCTCGAGGGCATGGTGTTCGCCAAGCGCGCCGCCGACGACGTGCAGAACGTGCGCGCGGTGCGTCCGCCCGGCGTGGCCCCCTGGGCGTCGGGCGCGGCCACCGACTCCGACGACGCGGTCGTGGTGTCGCAGAACTGGGACGAGATCCGGCGCCTGATGTGGAACTACGTGGGCATCGTGAGGACGGACAAGCGCCTCGAGCGGGCGCGCCGCAGGATCGAGCTGATTCGCGAGGAGATCCGCGAGTACTACTGGAACTTCAAGATCACCGGCGACCTGATCGAGCTGCGCAACCTGGCCCTGACCGCGCACCTCATCATCGAATGCGCGCGCCGGCGCAAGGAGTCGCGCGGCCTGCACTACACGCTCGACTATCCGGGCAAGGATCCGAGGTGGGAGCGCGACACGCTGCTGCGGCGCGGCGACGGCCCGGCCGCGGCGTAGGCCGCGGGCGGCGCGGGGCGGGCGGCGACTAGAAGTAGATGGTGAAACCGCCGGTGGCGAACAAGTTGGTCGCACCGACGACGATGGTGGTCTGGTTGGCGGTGATGTTGCCCATGTCCTCGCTGCTCAGCTGCATGGCGATGCCGCTCTCGAAGTGCACGGCGAGGCGGCGGTGCAGCTGCAGCTGGATGCGCAGGGGCACCTCGATGTCGAAGTCTGACTTGGTGCTGCTGACCGTCATGCCGCCCAAGTCCTGTGACTGCTTGTTGGACGTGTAGGCGAGGCGGCCGCCGATGAAGAGATCGGCCATGCCCTTGTCGAACAGGTTGTAGAAGAACGAGCCGCCCAGACCGAAGAGCGTCGTCGACGGACCCATGTCGGGCGAGATGCTGACGAACAGCAGCATGCCGTTCAGCATCATCTTCTCGTTCAGGTGGTAGGTCACTTCAAGACCGCCCACGCCGCTCAGGATCAGCGCCGCGCCCACGCCGAGCTGGCCCTTGGGGGCGCCCTCGCCGCTGCTGAGCTCGGCCGCGACGGGGGTGCGCGTGTCGCCGGTCGGGCTCCCCTCGCCCGAGGCGCTGGCCTCGCCGGTCACCTCGCCACTGCCCTCGCCTTCCTGGGCCCCGGCCACGGCACCCGTGCCGAGCAGCGCGGCGATCATCACCACCATGGTCATGGAGTTCTTCATGGTCGTCTCCTCTACTTGATCCAGAAGGTGACGCCGGCGGCGCCCACGATCTGCGCCGTGCCCGGGAAGGCGATCTCGGTGCCATCGCCCGGGTCGCTGCCCAGGCCGAAGAGGGAGAGTGCGCTGGAGTTGCTCGCGGCCAGGTCGAGGACCAGGGCGAGCGAGAGATGCAACGAGATGCCCGGCGTCGGCCACCAGGCCGGCTGCAGACCCAGCTGCAGGGCCGCGCCGCTGTTGCTCACGCTCATGCCCGCGGTGTTGTCCTCCGAGTGGTTGGTGAAGTCGAGGCCGATGAGCGCGGGCAGCTCGAAGTTGCCGTCGCTGATCAGCGAGTACAGGCCGTTGACGGTGAGGCCGAAGGTGGAGCTCGAGGGCGCATCACCGCTCGAGGTGTCGTAATGGAGGACGCCCTGCACGCCGACCCTGGCCGCAGGCACGAAGTACACGCTCATGCCGCCGATGCCGCGGTTGGTGACGGCGCCGCCTATGCCGAATCCGCCGGTCTTGCTGTAGCCCATGTCCTGAGCCGACGCGGTACCCATCGCCGCCAGCCACACCGCGACGCTGCACAGCGCCGCAAGTAGTCCTCGCTTCATCGTGTCCTCCTGGTTTTCAGGTGGCCCGATTGTCCGCGCGTGTTTCTGACGGGGCAACTTTCCGGCGGAAATGCGGGGTGGAACAGGGGTGGAACAGGGGCGGAACGGGTACCGGAACATGGGTGGAACAGCGGCGCATGACCACCTGCCGATGGAACTCCCGGACATTTCGTGACCAACGCACGGCCTGGATCGTGCAGCAGGCGGCGCGCAAGGAGATATGCCGCAAATGATCCGCTCGCGCTTCACTCGATCTCTGTCTCTCATGCTCGTCGGGTCGCTGGCTCTGACCGCCTGCGACACCATGAGCGCGACTGCTCCGGTGGCTGAAGAGGAAGTCTCCGCCGAGGTCCAGGCGGTCACGACGCCTGCGACGCCCGATCCCACCGAGAAGGCTTACATCCAGACGCACGTGACGACCTCCAAGGTGAAGGAGCAGTTCAACAACGAGCTCCAGTTCACCAAGACGGTCGACATCGCCGGCAAGACCCTCATCCTGGACAGCTCCACGACCAGCCCGGTCGCGACCATCAGCGGCGAGACCAACATCAAGCGGCTGAACATCTACGCCGACAAGGTGATCGTGCGCAGGCGGCTCATCCTGCCCGGCACCGAGGTGCACATCCACGCCCAGGTGCTGAGCTTCGAGGACGTCAACAACGTCCTCTCGATCATCGACACCACGCCCAAGACCGCCACCGCCACGCCGGCCGCGGCGACTCCCGGTCATCCCGCCGGCACCGGCGCGAACGGCCTGCGCGGCGGCGACATCTACGTCTACGTCGCCAGCTTCTTCTCGCAGGACAACCGGCTGCTGCGCTTCAAGGCCAGCGGCGGAGCCGGCCAGAAGGGCGGCATCGGCGTGGTCGGCGTCGACCGCGGCGCCCTGCCCAAGTTCGCCACCGCACATCCCGACCTCATGTCGTGCGCGGCGCGCGGGGTGTACATGGCCACGTCGAGCGCCACTCCGATTCCGCCCCCTTTCGGTGTGAACGAGCTGCGCAACCAGGCGGTCGATTTCAACGTGCATCCGGCCAGCGGCGAGAACGGCACGCCCGCCGGGCGGCCTGGTGACGCCGGCGACTCGGGTAACTTCATCACCGACACCAACGTTCCCTCGCTGGCCTCCTTCGCCGAGCTCCGCTCGGGCACGTCTGGGCCGCTGGGTGCGACCTACGGCGGCGGCCATCCGTCCACGCCGAACCCGGCCATCACCCTGCAGAGCGCTCGCTGCCAGGACATCTGGTGCCGTACCGGCAGCTGCTCGGTGTTCCCCCCCACCACGAACCCGAGCCACCCTGATCCCTTCACGGTTCAGCTGCGCGTCCTGATGGTGTCTGGCGCGTTCACCATGAACCTCGTCGATGGCCTCCCCGCCGCGCCACCCGCGGCCGTGCATCCGACCGGCCGCGTCGGCACCATCACCAAGGACGCGGCGCACAACTTCGACTGGTTCCATCCCAACGCGCTCGCCGTCACCATCGGCTACGCCGAGGATGCATTCGCCAACGGCGACCGCGCCACCGCGCAGAGCGAGCTGCAGCACGCGCTCGATACGCTCACCGCCTACCAGGCCTCGCCCGGCTGGATCCTGCTCTCGCCCGATGACCAGACGCTCTTCGGTCAGCAGGAGCTGCAGATCAAGAGCCTGCTCAACAAGCTGCGCTCGGACGAGGACTTCTACGGCAACCCCAAGGGTTGGGTGCCTGCCCTGTCGCTGGAGGCGAGCAAGGCCGCCTTCGAGCAGGAAGTTCCCTGGGCCATCCGCGCCATCTTCGTGGCCGACTTCCTGACCAACGCGAGCACCGCGAGCCGCGACAAGGCGGTCGCCCTGGGCGAGGCCAAGGCGCTGCTGCGCACCGAGATCGAGAAGCTCGAGGACGAGATGAACGCGGCCATCGAGAACATCCCCGACCTCAAGGTCCAGGCCGCCAACGCCGGGGTCCACCTCGAGGGCCTGAAGAACGACCTCGAGGCCAAGCTCACCGAGCTGACCGAGCGCGCCAAGCACAACGTCGAGGACAGCCACAAGGCGCCGCTGTGGAAGCGCGGCCTGCACACGCTCGCCGCCATCGCCAAGGTCATCCCCGTGCCGATCGTGGCCGGCATCGGCCCCGGCCTCGACGCGCTGCTCGACTTCAACCCCGATGATCCGATCGCCAGCCTCTTCCGCATCCCCGACGTGGTCTCGGCGTTCCAGGGCTCCGACTCCGACGCCAAGGCCAAGGAGGCCAAGGACAAGAAGGACGAGGCCAAGCCCGAGACCAAGACGACCAAGAAGTCGCTCAAGGACACCATCTCGTCGCTCAAGAAGTACATCGAGCCGCTCACCAAGGCGCTCAAGGATCAGAAGGGCCTGTTCGCCAGCGTCCAGGCTCCCAAGGACGAGATCGAGAAGGAGCTCGACAAGCTGGAGAAGTCGGATCCCGAGTTCGTCACCCTCTCGCAGCGCGTGAAGGACGTGCTGGCCGAGCGCGAGCGCCTCACCAAGGCGGTGACCGACACGCTGGAGAAGGTGGAGAACGCGGCCACCGCGATCAGCGAGCACTACCTCGAGATCGCCGAGCTGCTGCCCGAGCTGCAGAGCTCGACCGAGATCATCCTGACCCAGCGCGCCGAGCTGGGCCTGAAGGAGATGCGCCGGCAGGCCGTGCAGCGCCTGCGCAAGTACCAGTACCTGCTCTCCAAGGCTTACGAGTACCGCATGCTGCAGCCGTACCCGGGCGACTTCACCCTCATCAACCTGTTCAACGAGATGAACACGCTGCTGCAGGCGGCCAACAGCACCGGTGCGCTGACCAATGACCAGGTCCTCGCCCTCTACACGCCCTTCCGCAACGAGCTGGCCCAGATCGTGTCGCAGGTGATCGATTCGTACCAGGAGTCCACCGAGCACCAGACTGACGTCGAGTACGACCTGACCCCGGCAGAGATTGCGCAGCTCAACAGCAGCAGCGGCTTCGAGCTCAACTTCTGGGAGAAGGGCACCGTTTTCGGCCCCGACGAGGAGGACGTCCGCATCGTCGACCTGCAGGTGATCGGCATGACCGCCACCACCGCCACGGGCGCGCCGCCGACGGGCGTGGTCGAGATCGTCGCCGAGCACAGCGGCCTGTCACGCATCTGGCGCTCGGGCCGGGTCAGCGTGTTCCAGCACTACAACAAGCAGACCACCTCGCCCACCTTCTGGAGCACGCGCTTCCAGAACGGCCACTTCAACCATGATCGCGTGAGCGCCAACGCGCAGTCGCTCCTGGCCGCCCTGATCTCGGCCAACGTCGACCTGACGCTGTTCGCGCGGCCGTCGGCCTGGGCCTCGCTGCGCGTGCGCAAGGTCCTCATCGGCGCCGACCAGGGCGTCAACGTGAGCAGCATGCGCTTCAAGCTGACCTACGACTACCGCCGCGTGCCCGGCTCGACCTACACCACCTACCGCGACGGCCAGAACACCACGATCCAGGCGCGCTACGCCGCGCTGCTGCACCGCCCCGCCAGCGCGAGCGAGCTGATTGCAGCGCGCGAGCTGCTCGACCTCGGCGCGGAGATCGCCGACGTCGACAACTTCATCCGGCGCGTCAACGGCCTCGAGCTCCAGGGCCTCACGGTCGATGGGATCTACAGCGCGAAGTACCAGCGCGCCCCCAACGCCGAGGAGCGCGCCTTCTGGAGCGGCGAGCTGCTCAAGGGCCGCACCGAGGCGCAGGTCGGGCAGTACATCCAGACCATCACCGACACGGTGGCCCAGCGTCTGGGTCGCCAGCCGACCATGAAGGAGCTGGAGGACTTCACCGCTCAGCTCGACGCGGGCCTCCCGCTGTGAGCCGGCCGACGCTGTTCACGCCGCACCACGTGAACGCGCGGACACGCCAATAACGCAACTAGCTGAAATTACATACGCCGTGATGCCGCCCCGCACGGCACGCCGTTCGCTCTAGGGAAGATTCGTCTTCATCGCGTGCGCGAATACGACGGACGGCCACGCGGCGCGATGAGCCCCCGGTTGCATAGTGCAACCGGGGGTTTTCTTTTTTCGGCTTCCCGACCGGTGGGTGCAGTGAGGGGCGCGCGTGGTAGATGACCGTGGACGCGGGGCTCGCGCCGCGAACGTCTGGGCGGTGGGCATGGACGGCACGAGGCTGCACTACGAACCGCTCGTGCGCTGACCGGGCGTGTAGCGGCGCGATGCGACGCACCCGTGCCGGAAGCAGAAAGCCGCGGAGGAGCAGCCATCCGGAGCTAGCGTGGATGCATGTCGACGATCCACGACGCTGACCTGAAGGCGAAGCTGGAAAAGCTGGCCGGCGAAATCGACGCGCTCGAGGACACCCTGGCCGTCAAGGGTATGCGCGCCACCGCGTTGCTGAGCGGCAGCTCCGCGCGACTCCGAGCCGGTGCACGAGACCTTGCGTGGACGCTACCGAACATCCCCGGCTTCAATGACCCCCTCACCGATGAGGGCCAGAGACGGGTGCTCACCAGGGCGGTGGCACTGATCGAGGCGTACCGCAATTCGTCCGGCCCGGCGCGAGCTGACGCGCCGCCGCCCACCGCCCATGACGTCGAGGCCTTCGAACAGGTCTGCGACGCGGCCCGGCAGGTGATTCGAAAGGGCGCCGGGCTCGCCTAGCGCATTGAAGGTGGCCCGAGCCGGGGCTACCTTCGAGTCCTTGGACTCTTTGACCGGAGGTCCCGTGCATGGAGAGCCATGCTGTGCTGCTGCCAGCGCTGCTGGGGCGGCTTGGTCGTAGGCGGCGGCGGATGCGGGCAGCACGCCGTGCAGGGATACGGGCCACCGCTGGAACCGAGCGGCGCGGTCGTGGTGGCGCGCGCGGAAGTGCTGGCCGATGCAGCCGAGGCGGCCGACGAGCCGATCGCGATCCCGTGGAAGGACGCGCCTGCGCTGGCGCTCGAGGAGCTGGGGCCGACGCTGGGAGTCAACGCCTACCGGCTCTTGCCCGAGCTGGGTGACGATCCATCGGGCTGGAGCTTGCCGCTGTGGTTTCGCGACGAGCAGAAGCAGCTGCACTTTCGCGTCGTCGATCTGAGCTCGGGTGCGGTGCGCGACGGCTACAAGGACGTCGCGGCCTACGAGGTGTGGACCCAGCAGATCCGGGGCACCTGCCTGTACATGGGCCTGAACACGCCCCCGGGGCTGCTCATCTACGACAAGAGCACCGACAAGCTGCGTGATCTGGGCAATCCGTTCAAGGCCTGCTCGGGAGTGTTGGTGATGGCCTTGGGTCAGGATGGCACCGTCGCCATGGGCGGCCTCGGCTGCAGCGCGCCCGACGCGAATCCGCGCTTCGTCGACTACGTCGCCGCCAAGCTGAACCTGCCCGCGCAGGACATCATCGGGGCGTACCTCGGCGGCGACGGAAAGATCTGGATGGTGACCAATGCCTACCGCTACGTGAGCGGACTGGCCCTGGCCTCCTACGACCCCAAGAGCGGCGCGATCGAGCTGTGGAACGACGGGGGAAAGTTTGCCCACCTCCGCATCAGCTGGGTCGCGGGTGTCTCCAAGCCGGATGCTCACCCGCGCATCCTCATCACTGCGCGCGAGCGACGGCACGGTGCTCGAGACGCGCGTGTACCAGGGCATCATCACCGGCATTCCCGACACCCAGGATCGACCCGTCCACGCTGGCGGTGGAGGCCGTGGGCAAGATCGGAGCGAACAGCGACTTCACGCCCTTCGTCTTCGTCGGCAAGGACATCTACATGGGCGGCGCGTCACGCCTGCGCCGGGTGCGCCACATCGTGCCGTAGACAAGGCGCGAGCCGAGGCGGGCGGCGGACCGGCACGTTCTGGATCAACGACGGCAGGGCGAGCTTCGATAGCTTCACTGCCGTGATGCCGCCCGGCTTCGGTGGCCACGGGATCGTGCCTCGACTACAACCACGATGGCGTACCCGATCTCGTGGGTCCGAGCGGAGGCCTGCTCTCGAATCCCTTGGTCTTCGGGCCGGCCCAGCATGCCCACTGGACGGCCTTCGTGCCTCCGCCGGTGACCATCCGGCAGTGCCGCGCGCCCGCGCTCGAACCAGCGCGCCCAGGATCCCTGTGGCGTGGCAGGCCTGGTCAACGACACGCCCGCGGTCTTCCCGCTCGGCACCACCATGGTCACCTGGACCGCGACCGACACGCTCGGGCACATGCGCCAGGCCACCCAGCGGGTGACCGCCGTGCTCGGCGACGACCCCCAGCTGCTGTCCCGCCGGCACGCGCGTGCTGCTGGGCACGTCGCACTCGGATCAGCTGCTGGGCGGCGCGGGCCGCGACTGCATCCTCGGCCGCGGCGGTGACGACGTGATCGACGCGCGCGGCGGCAACGACTTCATCTCGGGCGGCGCGGGCCGCGACACCATCGCCGCCGGCTTCGGCGACGACTACGTGGCGGGCGGCAGCGGCGACGACATCATCGACCTCGGCCCCGGCAACGACCGCGTGCTGGGCGAGAGCGGCCGCGACACCATCGCGGCGGGCACGGGCAGCGAGTTCGTCGACGGCGGCAGCGAGGTCGACGTCTGCGCCGTGCCGGGCGACGGCAGCGACACCGTGATCTCCTGTGAGGTCCGCTGAACCCGCCGCCAGACGATCACGGCTGCGTGAGGAATTTCTTTGCAACCATCGACCCGAGCGCGGGTACCAAGCACATGTGTTCGTGCTGGTAGGGCTGATGATCCTGCTGGTCACCGCTCGCTACGTGGCCGGGCTCGAGCGGGCGCGTGCCGGCGCGGCGCACTCGCGCGTCTTCGAGGTCAGCATCGACGCGACCGGCGACGTCTTCGTGGCCGGCGAGCGGGTCGACGAGGCCGGGCTGCGCGCGCGCGTGCAGGCCGCGCGCCGGCGCGACGCCGCGCTGGTGGCCAGCATCGCCGCCGACGAGCAGGCCGCGCGCGGGCGCGTGCTGCACATCCTGGGCGTGCTGCGCCAGGAATGGGGTCGTGACGACCAGCGTGCCGCTCAGCGCAGCGGCTTCTTGGCCCGCACCAACCGGCCCAGCCAGGCACCCGCCGCCGCGGAGGTGAGCAGCGCCAGCAATACCAGCTGAGCATAGAAGGATGCGCTGACGATGCCGGCGTCGAAGGCGACCGAGGCCAGCACGATGCCCGGGCCACCGCGCGCATTCATGGCCACGGCCAGGTTGAGCGCGCCGGCGCGCGACTCGCCCGCGACGCGCGCGCCCAGGAAGACGCTGATCGCCTTGGCCGCGGTCGCCCACGCGGTGAACAGCAGGAAGAAGCGCAGGTCGAACTCGTGCCCCAGATCGATGCGCAGGCCGACCAGGGCGAAGTAGAGCGGCACGAAGAAGGCGAAGGCGAAGCCGCGGATCTGCTCGCGCGCCTCGTCGGCGGAGCGCTGGCCGCCTGCCACCAGCCCGGCGACGAAGGCGCCGAACATGGGCGCGATGCCCAGCAGCATGGCCAGGCCAGTCAGGCCGAGCATGTAGAGGAAGAGCGCGCCGGTCGGGCTGGCGCGATGCACCAGGTTGCCGCGCCAGGCCACGCCGCGCGCGAACAGGGCCGGGCCGACCAGCAGGGCGAAGGCGAAGAAGGCCAGGGTCGCGCCGGTGTGGTAGATGCTGGCGCGCGCGACGCCGTGCAGATCGAGCAGCGCGGGCAGGCCGATGGACGCCTCGCCGGCCTGGCCGCCGACCAGGCCGAGCGCGACCGCGAGCACCACGTAGAGCCCGACGTCCTCGAGCACCGCCGCCGACAGCACGATGCGCGCGAAGGGCGTGTCGATGATGCCCAGGTCGAGCATGATGCGCGCGATCACCGGGATGCTGGTCACGGCCACGGCGATGGCGATGACCAGCACGAGCGCGCCGCGGTGCGCGGCCGCGCCCATGAGCGGCTGGGTGTCGACCAGCGCGACCAGACCCAGCCCGGCCGCGAAGGGCAAGAGCGTGCCGATCACGCCGATGGTCAGCGCGGTGCGTCGCTCGCCCGCGTCCATGTGCAGACGCATCTCGGCGCCCGAGCAGAAGAGCAGGAGGTACAGGCCCAGGTGGTAGATCGCACCCAGCACGTGCTGCGTGGGCGGCGCGCCCGAGATCAGCGCCGCCTGCAGCCCGGGCGCGAAGGCGCCCAGACCCGTCGCGCCCAGCAGCAACCCGCCGCCAATCTCGCCCACCACGCGCGGCAGGCGCACGCGCGTGGCCAGGAAGCCGAGCACGTGCGCTGCGCTCAAAAGGGCCACGACCGCGAGCAGGAGCTGGGCGCTGTCGCGTGGAGAGAGCGTCACGTCGCCCCGGCTCGATCGAGCATCCGCTCCACAATGCACGCGCTCCGCAGGACTGTCGACCGTCTGACGCATTCGCACGTGGCCTCCGCTCACCGACGGAGCTGAGGTATGGTCGCGGGCATGACACGCATGCGCTTCGCGACTCCGACGCTGCTGCTCGCCTGCACCTTCGCGCTGCTCGCGCCGGCCGCGTGCGGCGGCAGCAACACCAAGGCTCCACCCTCACCCGCTCCGGTCACCGCGCCCGCGGCCGCCGCCGAGTGCCACGAGGACTCCGACTGCGCCGTGGCCGTCTACGACGCGCCGGCCGACGCCGCATCGTGCTGCACGCTCAGCTGCGAGCGTCCCGTGGTCACCCAGGCGGAGGCCGCGCGGCGGCAGCAAGCGTGGGAAGCCATCTGCAGCGGCGTGCGCTGCCGGCCACCCAGCTGCGAGGTCAGCGAGCCCGAGCCGGCCTGCCGCGACGAGCGATGCGTCTCCCGGACGCCGTAGATGGCGTGACTCACGCTTCAGCGACGAACGAATCCGTAGTGATTTCCGTACCTGATGCACATGCGCCTCATCCGCTGACCATGACTTACCCCGCTCGACGCAACGCGTCGAAGGCAGGATCCAGCGCGCAGATGCCATTCGGGTCGGGCATTATGCTGCTCACAAAATGCGCGAGCTTCGTAAGATCCAATCGCTCATCGTTTCATCTGTCCTCTCTTTATGTGTCGTCGCGGTTGCTGCCGGTTGTCACGGCGACGACAAGCCGGAAGACGTGCTCGACGCCGCCGTGCCCGATGGCACGCCGCCCGGGCCCGACGCCGACGTGGCACCCATCTTCCGCAACCCGGTGACGCTGAACGACACCGACCTGGCCACCCAGGCGCTCAAGCTGATGGGCGAGGCCTCGGTGGGTGGCGTGCAGAACTGCAACAAGTGCCACGGAATCACCGGGCCGCGCCTGCGCGACTGGGGCGTGATGGCCAAGGGCTCGCTGACCGCATGCCTCACCGATCTGCAGATCGCCTCGGCCGAGAGCGCCAGGACCATGCTCGAGTGCCTGCGCGCGGATCCGGCCGATCCGTCGACGCCGTACGTGCCCGAGAAGCTGGGCCCGCTGGCGACCGCGGCCGACCTCGCCTGGTTCAAGTACGCCTTCCACAAGGCCTACCCGAGCGACTGGGAGGTGCGCTTCACCCAGTTCAAGAAGACCGTGCTCATGCCCCAGGGCATGCACGCGAGCTTCACCCAGGCCGAGTTCGACATCGTGGCCGAGTGGTTCCTGCGCGGCGTGCCCAAGGTCGACGATCTCCTCAACGACGAGCCGCCCCCGCCCGGCTGCACCGAGAGCATCACGCCCGAGTTGCTGGCCCACATCGACACCATGAAGACCACCGGCTGGGCCGCCGTCGACCAGGAGAACGGCATGCTGATGTTCGGCTGCCCGCCCGACGCGACCGACCCGAGGACCTGCCTGGGCACCTACCCCAAGTCGGGTGACGCGAGCGTGGCCTTCGCCAGCGGCTGGTCGTCTCTGCCCGGCCAGACCATCCGCATCCTGCGCGAGAACACCTACCACTCGTCGTACTGGACGCGCAGCTCCGCCGACGGTCGCTTCGTCGGCCACGGCGCGCGCGGCACCTCCTTCAGCTCGTCGATCGTCGACCTCAAGACCGACACGGTCATCCCGGTCAACGCCGACTACGACCCCGGCTTCTTCCCCGACAACAAGGGCTTCATGTTCCAGACCAGCCAGCACGCCTACGCCTGCGACTACAGCGTGCTGACCGCGGGCCCGGCCTCCATCCAGTTCAACGAGCCCGGCTGCACCACCATCAGCCAGAACCAGGTCGGTCTCTACCAGTACATCGGCACCGCGCCCGGCAACGGCGACTACTGGACGGTGAGCGGCAACTTCAACAGCGACAACGGCGCGCAGCAGAACCCCACCCACCGCGAGCCCTACGCCGACTTCGGCTCGGGCGAGCACGTGGGCCTGACGCCCATGGTGCACACCGGCACCGCCTTCACGCCCGCCAGCACGCTCGACTTCGCCGTGCCCTACGAGGGCGACTTCTCCATGTCGCCGTCGTCGCAGCTGATCGTCAGCCGTCTGGCCAGCGGCGCGGCCGACCGGCACATGAAGGCGTTCGTGATCCACAAGGTCGTGGCCACCCCCGACGGCGCGGGCGGCTACACCGCGACCATCCCCGAGGTCGGTCGCTTCTGCATGCGCGGCGCCAAGCCCAGCTTCTCGCTCGACGAGCGCTGGATGATCCTGCACCACTACGTCGACGACGAGTCGGCGGTCAACCTCGGCTTCACCGGTCCGGATGATCCCGGCTTCGCGGCCTACAAGAGCTCGGGCGCGGCCAACATCTTCCTGGTCGACATGACCACGGGCGCGCGCACCCGCATCACCACCATGAAGCCGGGCCAGTACGCGCTCTACCCGCACTTCCGCGCCGACGGCTGGATCTACTTCATGGTGCGCACGCTGGGCACGAGCCACGAGTACATCGTCGCCAGCGACGCGGCCCTGGTGCTCTCGCAGTAATGCGCGCGTCCGGCAGCGCGCTGCTCCTCGCGCTTGTTCTCGGAGCAGGTTGTCACGATAGCGCGCCACCGGATGGGGACGTGGACGCAGGCGGAGACGTCTGCCCGATGGGCACCATGGTGCAGGCGGTGCAGGCCGCGGATCGCAAGATCCTCGGCGCGGGCGCGGGTTACGCCGCCGACGCCACCTTGCGCGGGCGCGAGGACGCGCTCGAGCGCTCGCAGCGGCTGCGGCGCGAGGTCGCCTGGCAGACCGTGGCCAAGGTGCTCGCGCCCGTCGACCTGGCCTACTCGTTCCCCTCGGCGCCGGCGCTGCCCGCGCGCCTGCCTCGCTGGGCCACCTGGTACGCCAAGGACGACATCACGCGGCTGTTCGAGCGTCTCTACGCCGGCCTGGGCAAGGACGGGCGCACGCAGCGGGCGCACTTCAGCGAGCCCGCGCTCGATGAGACGTTCGCGTGGAACGTCAACTCGGTCGACGAGCTGCCCAACTGGCCGCCCGAGCGCTGGCAGGCCTACCTGGCCGCCATCGACAGCCCGACCAAGGCGGCGGGTGTGGGCGGCATCGCGCGCGTCGGCTACAGCCCGGCGGCGGCGCGCCACCTGATCGGCAGCTACGGCGAGCTGGTCGCGTGCCTGAAGAACGGCGCGCCCGCCCGCTTCGTCGACGGACCCAGGAGCGGCACGCGGCGCATGGCGCGCGAGCCGCTCGCGCTCGACAAGTGCGTCGCGCGCACCTACGGGCCCTACTTCGTCGCCAGCGGCGAGACGCTGCGCGTGCTGGCCTCCGACGCCAGCGTGGTGGTCAAGGTCGCGGGTGAGCCGACCAGCAACGTGTGCAGCGCGGCGGCGGGCGTGGCCTGCGAGGTTGCGGGCGGCAAGGCCTTCGAGGTGGTCGTGAGCGCGGGCACGAGCGGCGCGCGCGGCACGCTCGAGGTCGACTACGACGCGCCCAACCCCACCTGGGCCGCGTGCCTGCAGAATGCATTTCCCGTCGACGCGGTGGTCATCAAGGCCGACTGGCGTCGCGTGCTGCCGGGCATGCCGCTCGCGGTCTACGACACCTCGGCGGCGGGCTTGACCAGGCGGCTGTCGCCCGACGCCAAGTTCGCCTGGGGCCCCGGCGACGGCACGGCCGAGCCGGGTCCGGATGACATCTACACGGCCGAGATGGCCAACGGCAACGTGTACCGGCTGGCGGCGATGCATATCATGACCAAGGAGCTCGACCACTGGCTGTGGATCACGCTCTGGTGGTCGCCGAGCGACGCGTCGGACAGTGATTTCGGGGCCGACCGGCCGGCGGCGATCAAGGCGCTGGGCGGCCCGTGGGGTCACTACAAGATGTGCGCGGTCACCGCGTTCGACGAGCGCGACCCGGATGTGCAGGGCGGCTTTGCCGACTCGGCGCCCACCCTGGGCAAGGCGCTGGCGGCGGTGCACTCGTCGTCGACGTCGGCGTCGTGGTGCTCGAACCCGTACCTCGAGGTGGGCGACGGCAACGCCGACACCAATTGCGTCGGATGCCACCAGCATGCCGGCACGGGCATCCAGGTCGAGGGCATCCTCGCCGACCCGGTGCTGTTTCCCGTGCACGGACGCGTGGATGTGCGCAACAATTTCCCGGCAGACTACTCGTGGACCACCGACCACGGCGACGAGCTGACCCGCATGTTCGCCGACGTCGTCGCGTACTGGGACACCGCTCCTTAGCCTCCCTGCCCGGCCCGGATTGGCCTGCTCGCTTGCAAACGGGCGGGCCTGGGGGCAGCCTGGAATGTGGGGCGAAGGGAGGTGTTTCATGACCGTCAAGGAGATCCTGGACGTCAAAGGGGCCGACGTCGTCACGGTGGACGTGCGCACCACGGTCACCGAGCTGGGCAAGCTGCTCACGCGCAAGAACATCGGCGCGGCGCTGGTGCTCGACACGGGTCGGCTGATGGGCGTGGTCGGCGAGCGCGACATCGTGCAGGCGCTGTCGTCGCGCGGCGTCGACATCCTCGAGTGGCCGGTCACCGAGCTGATGCGCACGCCGGTCATCACCTGCTCGCCTGACGATCCGGTCACCGGGCTCATGGCCACCATGACGCAGCGGCGCGTCCGCCACGTGCCCGTGCTGAGCGAGGGCCGCCTGGTCGGCGTGGTCTCCATCGGCGACGTGGTCAAGCACCGCCTGAAGGAGATCGAGGACGAGGCGCAGGTGCTGCGCGACTACATCACGCTGGCGAGGTAGCACCCTCGTCGACGTCGAGGACGATGGCGCCCGCGTGCACGGCCAGACGCAGCCGTGAGGGCGGTGCGGCCGAGCGCGCCGCCAGCAGGCGCGCCAGCGGCGCGACCACATGATCCTCGACCGCGCGCTTGAGCGGGCGCGCGCCCAGACGTGCGTCGAAGCCGAGCGCAGCCAGACGCTCGACCACCGCTTCGTCCCAGGCGACGGTCACACCGCGACGCGCCAGGCCCTCGCGCGCCAGCGCGGCGCCCAGCGCACGTCGGGCCAGCTGCGCGATCACCTCGGGGCCGAGCGGCCGGTAGGGCACGATCTGATCGAAGCGGTTGAGCAGCTCGGGGCGGAAGAAGGCGGTCGCGGCGGCGCGGTAGTGCGCCTCGTGGCCGGACGCGCCGCCCGCGCCGAAGCCGAGCGAGCGGCCCGCGCCGTCGGCGCCCAGGTTGGAGGTCAAGAGCACGATGGTGTTGCGGAAGCTGACCGTGCGGCCGCTGCCGTCGCTCAGCCGACCCTCGCCCAGGATCTGCAGCAGGAGGTCGTGCACGCCCGCGTCGGCCTTCTCGATCTCGTCGAGCAGGACCACGCCGAAGGGCTGCTCGCGCACGCGCCGGGCCAGGCTCGAGCTGGCGCCGCTGGCGCTGACCAGGCGCAGCGCGCTGCCGGGCGCGGCATACTCGGCCATGTCGAAACGGGCCAGGCGCTGCGCGTCGCCGAACAGGTAGGCGGCCAGCGCCAGCGCCGACTCGGTCTTGCCCACGCCGGTGGGCCCGAGCAGGAGGAACGAGCCGAGCGGCCGGGCCGGATCGGCGAGGTTGGTCTTGAGCGTGACCACCAGCTGGGCGAGCAGCGCGGTGGCCACGTCCTGGCCGACCACGCGGGCGCGGAAGTGCGCCAGCACCGCGGCCGGGTCGAGCCGCACCGTCGGGTCG
>OBEQ010383709.1_pt1 | contig 18193 bp, 15 predicted proteins | sample 1670901 | NCBI WGS metagenome assembly OBEQ01 (sample SAMEA104232315, study PRJEB22302) | groundwater metagenome | biome: forest; feature: aquifer; material: groundwater | place: USA | collected 2011-08-07 | depth 5.4 m
TCGCTAAAACTCTTGTACCGCTTTAACATTTTCTCAATGCAAAATCTCTCTTCTTTTTGAAGATGTTTTTTCTTGTTTTTTCCATTTTTCCTCATAAATACAGGATACCTCACCCTTCGTATTTAAAGGTAGGGAGAAGACAGCCACCATTGTTTTGGAGAGAGAGAATGGGGACAGCCACCATTGTTTTGCATTTTGTGTGTTGTAATAATACTTATTCATTTATCTTTTTTCGGACGCCCGGGTGATTTCAATGTTGACTCAAGATGGTGTTTTAATATCATCTTTTCGACCCATTGTTCTTTTCCATATGGTACACTTTTGTTTACTGAAATGCGAATAACCTCTGTATCGTCTAGTTTTTCTGGAGCATTGATCCATTTTATATAATCATTAGGAAGTTGAAAAGATTTTTGATCAAGCAATTTTTTCTGCTGTGTTGTCCCATGAATGCGTCGCCATGCACTCCCCCATCGCCAATCTTCACAAGAGCGTACAAGTTTTGCACGTACTGCATTTCGTTCAACATATTTAATAACTGCAAAAAGATAATTGTCTCTGTCAATAAGAAAAGACTTGTAACGACCTTGATATAAGTGTCCGCTACCATTTGTATTGGTACGAGCATGTACTTTTCGAGTGTGCGCATTACTTAGGCGATGCATAAATAAACCAAGATCTCCATCGTTCCTTGGATAAAGCACTAAATGAAAGTGATTTGGCATTAATTCATAGGCAAGAATCCGCATATCAAAAATCTCTTTTGTCTTAAGTAGAAGCTGCTCGAAAAGTTTGTAATCTTCATCTTTATTAAAAATCTGGAGGCGACCGTTCGCACGGTTAATCACATGATATATTTCTCCTCCGACATCGACTCTTGCATTGCGTGGCATGGTTTTATTATACCATATTATTTATGAAACAATGGTGGCTGTCCCCATTAACTCATTAACTCTTGAACTCATTAACTCTTGAGGGCGAAGGGTGGGATCAGAATTTGAGTATTTTCAAAAATTTTGCTTTCTCTTTAAAGGGACCAATGAGCGCCAAATTAAGTTTGGCGCTTTTAAAAATATTTTTCGCTAAAGCTTGAATTTGATTCGCTGTAACTTTGCGGATTTCCTTGGCTTTTTCTTGAGCTCCCTTAATTTCACGTTTCAAGAGTTCTTGTCCGCCATGAAAATTCGCTATGTCATCAGTCGATTCTAAAGATAATTTCATGTTACCTATTAAGCATTCTTTAACTTTGTTTAATTCTTCCACGCTCGCTTTTTCATTTTTTAATTTTCTGCATTCTGCTAAGACTGCGTAAATCACTTCTTCGATCCTTTTGTTGTCTACTCCGGCAGAAATTTGCAAAAATCCGTGATCAGTATAAGAATCATTATATGCGCGGACATAATATCCGACACCCATCTCCTCGCGAAGCTTGACAAAAAGCCGAGAGCTCATTCCCCCGCCGAGAATTCCACCAAGCACTGACAGGACTGCATTTTTTTTATTGAATAAACCATAAGTGCGCACACCCAAAACAAAATGCGTTTGATCTGTCTTTTTAAAACTAACCAGTGTTTGCGGTTTTATTTGTTTTTCTTTTACTTTTAATTTAGACCCTTTTTTGCCACGCGAAATTTTTCCAAAAATTTTATTCACTTCGCTCATTACTTCTTGCTCTGTAATTTGTCCGGCAACTACAAGTACTGTCGATTCCGGCAAATAATGAGCATTTTTATAAAAAATAAAATCATCGCGTTTCATATTCAAAATATTTTTTTTCTCACCCGCAATGTTCCAGCCAGCTGGCTGGTCTCCGTAGAGTAATTTCATCATCAAATCCTGCACATGCCGAGTCGGCATGTCTTCATACATGTTTATTTCCTCGATGATTACGCCCTTCTCCTTTTCCATTTCCGCCGCGGGAAAAGTGGAGTTCAGATAAATATCCGACACAATATCTAAAATCTGCCGAAAATGCCGAGCGTCAGATTTGGCATAATATCCGGTATATTCCTGCGCGGTAAAAGCGTTGTACTGACTTCCAAGAGCGTCTAATTCCTTTGAAATATCAACGGCTTTTGGTCTTTTGGTCGTACCCTTGAAACACATATGCTCCAAAAAGTGCGAAATACCGTTCACTTTTTTCTCTTCATATTTAGAGCCGGCTTCCACCAAAACCAAGACCGTCACCGTTGGGTTGTCTTTCATAGGCACCGTAATGACCCGCAGTCCGTTATGTAAAACTTTTTTTGAGAATTTCATAGATTTTTTTTATTTTATGCAAAATTTTACTAGACTTTCTGCGATAGCAGAGTTTCTAGTATTTTAATTTATTAATCTTTTCTATAATTCTTTGAACTAAATCTTGCGGTGCATTTGGTAAAGAATTTATAAAAGTAGTATATTCATCAAGTTTTGCAGTATATTTTGATTTTAGAATTTCTAGAAGCCTATTACCGTTAAAAGGAGTTGATTTATCTTCCTCAAGATCATCAACATCGTCTTCTATCTCTTCTAAAATATCTCTGGTGATTTCAATACGGGAAGACGAAGCTGGTTGCTTGTTTAAATATCTCATGATGTGTCTTTGCATACGAACATCACAACTTTTTTTAAAATAGAAAAAACCTATTTCATAATCAGTTAATTTTTTTCCTGTTCTTGTACTTGCTTCAATTTGCGCATAATTTTTCACATCTTGTAAAAGCGCAACCTGTAATGATTTTTCTATTTCAAGATCGTTAAGAAATTCCTCGGTCTTTTTCCATAAGGAATCTAAAACAGCAGGGTCAAGCTTTTCAACATGTTCTCCATAATGATCAATAACGAAAACTAATTTTTGAAAATCTATGAGTTTTTGCCTTTGAGATGAAGGCACGTCCTTTGCATAAGGAGCAATGCGTTTTTCGTACAACTCTTCTGCCTTTTTTTCGATAGCTCTCTCCAGATCTGGAGGTAAAACATAATCAACTCTTGGTTTGGGAAATAAATCGCTTGGCATATTTTAATTTATCTTTTCTTTGATATACTTTTTCAACTCCGCCACTTTTATTCTCTCCTGTTCGCCTGTATCGCGGTCGCGCACAGTTACTGTGTCATCAGTCAGCGTATCGAAATCAACTACGATGCAAAACGGTGTGCCGATTTCGTCTTGTCTGCGATAGCGCTTGCCGATGTTGCCGTTGTCGTCCCATGCTACGCGCCCAAATTCGGCTTTAAGCGGCGCGAAAACTTTTTTATTGGCGTATTCTACTAATTCCGGCTTGTTTTTTAAGAGCGGCGACACAGCGCAAATAACTGGAGCAATACTCGGTTTAAATTTTAAATATGCGCGCACTTCCCCGTCTTTTAAATCCTCACAGTAAGCAGAAATTAAAATTGCAAGAATAGCGCGACCTACACCGAAAGTCGGTTCTATTACATGTGGAACGGTCTTCTCCCCTTTTTCTTCATCAACATAATCAAGCTTGTGATTTTTTAAATCAAAATCCGTGCGGTATGCCAAACCAAAAAGTTCTTTCTTCCCAAAAGGAAAGTCAAATTCAAAATCAATTGTTCGACTTGAATAATGAGCTCTGTCTTCCTTTGGCACCTCTAATTCATGAACTTTTGTCATATCTAAACCAACATCAGTCATCCAATCAAGCATCTCGCCTTTCCAATATTCAAAATACTTTTCCCAATCTTCTTGCCTGATAAAATATTCTATCTCCATCTGTTCAAATTCACGAACCCGAAAAATAAAATCTCGTGGAGTTATTTCATTTCTAAACGCCTTGCCTATTTGCGCCATACCAAAAGGCAGTTTCGGATGAAAAGCATCCACGGTGTTTTTAAAATTTACAAACATCCCTTGAGCTGTCTCTGGTCGCAAGTACGATGTGGCAGAAGAGTCATCCGACGCTCCGACTTTTGTCTGAAACATCATATTGAATTGCCTCACCTCTCCTAACTTTCCCCCGCATTCCGGACACCCCTCCCCAACCACCCCACCCTTCTCCCTCCCCAATGGGGAGGGCTGGGGAGGGGTCGGGTGAAGGGTGGGGTCAATCTGGTCCGCGCGAAATTTTTTTTTGCACTCACCACATTCAACCATTGGGTCTGCAAAACCTGCCACATGTCCTGACGCCTGCCACACTTCTTGGCGCATCAAAATAGCCGCGTCCATACCGTACATATCACGCCTACTTTCCACAAATTTCTTCCACCAAGATTGTGTGACATTATTTTTCAAAGCCACCCCAAAATGTCCCCAATCAAAAGTTCCACCCAGTCCCCCGTAAATCTCCGAACCCTGAAAAACAAACCCGCGTCTTTTGCAGAGTGAGACTATTTTTTCCATTAAATCATTCTGTTTCTCTTTGGTTTTTTCTTTTTTCATTTTACTTTATAACTTTCCACTTTATAAACTTTATGACTATTCCACTACCGTACCTCCTCCCGCAGGAAACTGAGGTTCAGCATCAATCGCAGTGCGAAGCGCAGTTTTACTTACTCGTACATCTACATTAGCAAAATCATCATGTCCAGTCAAAACTGCATCATTTACAAGAATTGGAGTAGTGCCAACTTGAGAAAGTGAAGGAATAAACGCAACTTGGAAAGAAACTTTTCTGTCTGCCGCGCTAATGCCGGTGCCTTTGCCTATTCTGCCTATATTCCAAACGATTTCTTTAGTGGAAGGATTGTAAGTCAGATCTTCGGCGGAAGGAGATATCTGCCCGACAAAACGCACCCAAGAAGGCAAAGCAGAATGCACCGCTCCCTTTGAAATATTGTTGGCTGTATTGGAAAGAGACCATTCGACAGTATAGGTTGTTTCTTGTTCAACCTTGGGAGGAATAGGACCCTTGTTGGTAAAGGCTCCAGAATAGTAAAGCACTTTAGCTCCCAAGCCAACATTAGAAATAATGTGTATTATTCCAGAATCAGAATTATTTAAATTGGTAGTCGCATAGCCTGCGATCGACTGTTTACCGGAAATAGAAATATCCACATTGATGGAAGGGTCAGAAAGTATTCCGCCCTCGGCAGAAAATAGTGGAAGCGGAGAAACGGAAAAATTTACAAACCCAGAATCGCCCGGATTCACTTCGGAAAAATCATTTACATAATTTTTATCCCAAGTGATAGTATCAATCGAGGAATTATAGAAACCCTGTGTGACGCTGATGGTTTTACGATTGACTGCATTTCCGGAGATTTTCGCTTGAATAACCAAATCATTTACTTTGGTATCCAAATTATTTTTCCATTGGATCTGCGCTTGAATCGGAGTCTTAGCACTCACTGCATATTGTCTCTGATAGACTCCATTCACCACGAGCTTTGCTTCAATAAAGGGTTTTTTGATTGTGGCAGTGTGTGAAAGAGAATTAAAAACCACATCAATCATAGATTTGTTGGCGCTAGACTGCGATCCGCTTGATATGTGAAAACTTTTTTCTTCTCCATCAACGGCATCAAGTATCTTGCCCGTCACCGCAATGTTGCGCTCGGCGCCGAGAGCTAGATCTCCCAGATTCCAAATATTATTGCCCAGTGTCGGAGCCGGCACTGAAGACATAAACTGAAAGCCGACTGGATAATCAAGTTTGAGGAGGATTTTTGAAGCTGATTTGGAGGCATTTAATGTTTCTTTGATCTTGAGAGTAATGTCTTGATTCTGGCTTATTTCAAGTGGGGCATCGACAGAAAGGTTGAGTGGCGAAGAGTTAATGGTAACATCATAAGACTTTTTTTTCACAAAAATGGAATTGGATCCCTCTACTCGATACTCAAGGGAAATTTTTAGAGTGCGCACCGTCCCCTGCTCTCCAAAAAGAATTACTTTTAGGTTTTCATTGCGTACTGCTCCGGCAGGAATAGTACCCAAAGACTGACGGGACCTTTCAGTCGGAGCTCCGGGATCAGCTTGCCCAGCTCCCCCATTTTTTGGATATTCCAAGACAAGATCAACTAAGTCGAGCGGGGAGTTATTTTTGTTCGTGATGCCAACGACAAGCGAGAGCTCTTCTCCGCCAGCAGTAAAATTATTCCCAAGTATGGAAATATCAATATTGTCATTGGACACCGTGTTGCCTCCGGCAAAAAAAACATAGGAAGCATAACCAAGAGTTAAAATAAAAAAAATCAGTGAAAAAATAAAAAAACTCTTAAAGATGGAAGTTTTCACAAAAAATCTGTCTCGGTACGGGATTAGATCAGCTTCGGTTTTCCTCTTACTTTCCCATGAATCCGGTATATCTTTCCTGCTCGAATGCGTAAAGCTATCCCGGTGTTCTATCTTTGTTTGATAATTTTTACTGAAAAGCTTGCCTTTGAGTTCTTCTATTCTATTTAATTTATCGGCATCGTTTGGCATCCTAACATTGTACCACCCCGAAGGAAATTTAGAAAATTCCTACGGGGCAAGTATTTTATAGATGTGTCTCCTTGAGAGCTTTGTTTATTTGATTCAATACCTTGACTCTAGATTTTGAAATTTCAAATACGATGTTTTCTTCAAAGGGAGATTTAATCAAATTCTGCAGTACCTCATTCTCTCCGATATAACCTAAGTTATTTAATACCCGCAAGACGATAATTGCTTCAGCATTAAGCAAGTATTCTTTCCAGCCTGAGGCTGGTCCGCTTTTGGCGGATATTTTTTCTAAAATAGATAAGCCGCGCAGCAAGTCTGCAAATAAGGCTTCATTTGGTTCGATACCGGCAAGCAAGCGTTTTAATAAACGCGCGATATTGGCAAAAACTTTAAAAGTCTCAGGTGTTTTGGTAATCTGCTCCAGCATATTTGTCTTTGTGGCATTCGTCACGCGAAAGATATTCTTGCCCTGCACAATATCAATTTTTAAATAAGCAAAATCCTGCAAAACAAAACGCAGCTTGGAAGACATCTTGCGCACCCCCTGCGCGGTGGCATAAACCAACCCCAAATCACGTGTAAAAATTGCATAATATTTCCCCGCTTCCCCTTGACTGGAACTGCTTAAAATTATGCCTTCAGTGTGGTAGATGTGGTGCATTATAAATTTTCTTCTTTGCCTAGTTCTAGTTTTTTAAAATTAATTCCTAAAGGCTCTAAAACTTGTGGAATAGTTTTTACAAAATAGGCAATACCAAGCTGATTTAGCATTCCATCATGGACAGGAAAAACAATTTTGGGATTGACTGCTTGCGCGTATTTTAGAACTTCATCAATCGTGAGCCATGGTGCAGATACAGGTAGAGCCAAAATTTCTACCGGAACATTTGGATTTGTAAGCGCATCTCCTGGGTAGAAAAACTTTTTATCGATATAATAGCCGGTATTTTGCGGAGGCAAAACATTCGATCTCATAAATGCATGCTTGTCGCCATGAGCTTCAATGTATACTCCTTTAAATTTTGCAGAATGCGTATCCTCTAAAATTTCATATTTCAATCCCGCCTCTGTCAGAAGTTTCCCCACTGCGGTATTCGTCACCAGTAAAGCACTTGGGTTATTCACAAGGACTTTTTGTAAAGATTCGAAGTGATAATGATCTGGATGTTCATGAGTAATGAGTATAATATCAATATTTTTTTCTTCACTCTGAAGCGTAGAATAAGCTCCCGGATCTGTCATAATCCTTTTATCATTCACCTCTATTACCAAACAACAATGCCCTAGTTTTTTTATTTTCATACTCTTTATTTTATCACAAACCCCAAAAGTACAAAACAATGACCATAAGGTACTATTTTATGCGATAGCAGAGTTTAGTACCTTTTTTCATATTACAATACTATCAACGAGCATTGGACACTTTAAGCATCTTCAAATGACCTTGCAGCTTTATTTTCTTTATATAATCAAGGAACTCTTTTGGTAAAGGAGAGGGTCCTCGCCATACGCTTTTTTGGATCATTACATATTTAAATTTTTTAAGATGCCATCTAAGCCATTCCCTTTCAGCCTTCCTAGTTTCTGGTATATCAAACATAAGAAGTAAATTTTTAGAGTCATTTTTGGAAAAAGGAGAATCAAATTGTGTTAAAGAATCATATTTTCTTGCAAGATATTTTTTACCCTTCGTAGTCAAAAGCCAGCCAGAATCGTCTTTTGTGATGTATTGTTTCTTCTTTAATTGGCTAATTCCTGATTTAAGGGAACCATATTTGTATGACGATAATTTTGGTATACCAAATAAATTCACCCGCATACCTTTGTAGTGAATAGTAGTGCGATTTAACTCTTCCAAAATATCCAATATGATAGACATGGATACATTATATGGGATAAATAAAAAGGTAGCAAACTCTGCGATAGCAGATTTTAGTACCTTCCTATTTTATCACAAAATTTTTCAACTCTAAAATTATCGGCGCCACTGTTTCGTCGTTTATATCTTCTGGCTTTATTTTACATTTTGCGAAAATTTGTTTTTCGATTTTTTCAAAAGTATCTGTGTTTTTCTGCCATTGCTCCTCTGTTAGAATATTTTCCTGATTTTTATATCTTGCTTTTCCTTCCGCAAGTCTTTGCTTAGCCAAAACAACTCCAAAAGGAGTCACTCGGCAATCCGCATAGCAACTAATTTGTGTCTCAATTGATCTCTCTGGCAGGCTTGGAATTTTATGAAAATCTATACAATTCACTATGGCTGACACATTTTCCGAAACTTTAAGCTCTTTTATGATTTCCAGCGTTGCATTATGTTCTCCCAGCCCGTATTTTTTAATATAATCATCTTTTATTTTCTGCCAATATTCTAAGCCTTCCGGCTTTATAAAATCGGGAAAGAGTTTCAAGTTTGATTTTATGATATTGCCCATATCATGCAATAAGCACGCGGTAATTATAGTTTCCTTATCTACCGCGACAGAAATGGAATCTGAGATCATAGAAGCCACTGCCGCCACGCGAAGCATATGATCCTGCAAAACAGGCATGATTTTATAAATCTTGTATATTGCTTCAATCGGGAGAGCCATTTTATCGCTAGGCGCGAGGTTTAATTCTTTTCTTTTATCCTGAATAGAGCGCATAAATTCACGATAATCACCTTCGGCTTTTAATTCAGGAGTGATCTTTGTATCAAGCAAAACTTCACTTTCAATATTTTTGTTCTGATTCACTTCTTTCACATTCATTTCATCTTTGACAAGTTCAATGTATTCTTTTCCTAAATCAAGATTTTTGACTTCTAACCTAGAAAGAGGTTGCCGTACTTGCAATCCAGATTTTTGTCTTTCCTTAAGCCCTAAAGAAACTATATTCCGCACCTTTTGCATCTTCTCTAGAACCTCGACACTAGAACCTGGAACCTTTCCTTTCGGCCACTCAGTTAGGTGTATGCTCTCGGCATCTTTATCAGTTTTTAATTTCAGCCATATATCTTCCGCTGTAAATGGCGCAAATGGAGCAATGATTTTTGCTAAAGTTTTCAAGACAAAATATAAAGTCTGTTTAGCTTCTACTCCCCCATCTTTGATTCGCTCGCGCGAGCGACGCAAATACCAGACCGAAAGGTCTTCCACAAAATTTTCAATCGGGCGAGAAGCTTCATTCATGTCGTATGCTTCCATGCCCTTTGTAGCTTCATTTATAAATTGATTTAAACGAGCCAAAATCCACTGATCGAGGACATTAGTAGGCTTTAGGCTATAGGCTCTAGGCTCTAGCGATACATCTCTATACAATTCATAGAAAGAGACTACATTATGAAGCCTTCCAATAATTTTGCTAGCAATTTCTTGTACTGATTTTTCAGAGAAATTTGCGTCCTCCCCTTTCATCAAGGGGCTTGCCATCAAGTAAATACGCAACGCATCCACCCCATATTTGTCTATAAATATCCACGGGTCGGGATAATTTTGTTTGGATTTTGATATTTTCTGCCCATCGGATGCTAGAAGCGTACCGGTCGTGACAATATTTTCAAACGGCGCATGGTTAAAAAGAATCGTCGAGACGACATGGCTGTAATAAAACCAAGTGCGAGTCTGAGCGATGTATTCCGCCACAAAACCGGCCGGAAAATTATTTTTCTGCCACTTCGGATTCTCAAAAGGATAATGATCCTGCGCAAAAGGCATCGAGCCGGATTCCAACCAAGAATCTAAAACTTCCGGCACTCGGCTCATTTCAGATTCGCATTTGCAAACGAGTTTTACGTCATCTATATAAGGTCGGTGCAAGTCGAGCTCATAATTTGCATTGTGCGGAAGCGGAGTAAAGGCTAATTCCTCTACTTCTCCAGTATTAAGCATCTGTTTTTCTATGAAATCAGCATGTGGTAAACCAGAAGCTATACTTTGCAAGGTCCAAATTGGACTGCCATGTGAAATTATGATAATATTTTTGTCCCGAAATTTATTTTCTATATCATAAATAAAATCACTCATTCTTTTCGTAACTAAATTTTGATTTCCTTCGTTATACTCATGCAATCTATCGTCAATCTTTAGTTGTTTTTCTTCTAAACCAAGTTCGAGTCTTAAAATTTCAGCGGTTTCTCGAGTTCGTAAAAAGGGCGATGAAAAGATGAGGTCAATTTTTTTATTTTTTAATTTCTTAGACGCGGAAACCGATTCCTCTCTGCCTCTGTCCGTCAGATGATTATTCGGATCGCCTTTTGGGTCATCTAAATGTTTTGCATTGTCTATCGCTTCCCCGTGCCGCATCACGAAATATTTATTACCTGACTTTTTTGTCTTTTCTTTGAGTTCAGCCAACGATCCGATAAAGATTTTTTCAGAGCATTTTTCACATTTCCAGACAGGCAAAGGCGAAGCCCAGTAACGGTTTCGGGATACATTCCAATCCGGCGCATTTTCCACTATGTTTTTAAATCTTCCCTCTTTTAAATGAGCAGGCACCCAATTCATTGCCTCCGCTTTTTTAATTATTTTTTTTTTTACTTTTTGAATATTTATAAACCAGGACGGCAGGGCATAGTAAATTATCGGCGTATCGCAGCGCATACAATGCGGATATGAATGAATTATTTTTTCTTTATCAAAATACGCGCCAGTCTTTTGCAAATATTTTATCACTTCAATATCGCTCCGAAGATGAGCATCTTTGTCTTCTGCTGTATCTTTGGGTTTTACTTTTAATCCCGCAAAATCCGTAACTTCCGGCTTGAATCTTCCCGTCTCATCCACATGAATAATCCAAGGAATATCATTCGCCTTCGCCAAATTCATGTCATCTTCGCCAAAAGCCGGCGCTTCATGCGCGATACCTGTGCCTTTTTCGGTCGTCACAAAATCCGCCTGCCAAATTTGCCAAACCCGCCCGAACGACTCCAGCCCGACAGAGTTGGTCTGGCGGGGTTCAGTCGGGCGGGTATTTTCTTTTTTTGATTCAAAATATTTTTGATAATATGGAAATACAGGTTTATACTTTTTACCGATTAAATCTTTGCTCTTAACTTCACCCAGCACAGAATATTCTTTACCTTTTAAAACATTTTGTAGTGTTTCTTTTGCTAGAATTAGCATATCATTGCCAACTTTTACTTTTACATAATCAATATTTTTATTCACCGCAATCGCCGTATTCCCCGGCAAAGTCCAAGGAGTGGTCGTCCAAGCGAGTAAGTAAGTCCCGGGTTCGTCTTCTAGCGCAAATTTTACATAAATAGAAATATCCGCGATATCTTTATAGCTGTTGTCCATCGCGATTTCGGAATTCGCTATTGGGGTCTCGCACCTTGCACAATAAGCCAGCACCCTTACTCCTTCATAAACAAGTCCTTTTTTATTCAATTCGCTAAACGCCCACCAGACGGATTCGATGAAAGTATTATCCATCGTTTTGTACCCGCCCTTAAAATCCACCCATCTTCCTATGCGCTCGACGCTCTTTTCCCAATCTTTGTCATACTGCAAGACCTTACTGCGCGCATATTCCACAAATTTATCAATGCCAAGTTTTTCGATTTCCTTGTGCCCGGCAATATTCAGTTCTTTTTCGACAATATTCTCAATCGGAAGCCCGTGACAATCCCAACCCCACTTTCTCGGCACATGATAACCCTGCATTGTCTTATAACGCGCTACAGCATCTTTAGCCGTACTGCCTAAAATATGCCCGTAGTGCATGAGCCCTGTAGCAAACGGCGGACCGTCATAGAAAACATAATTCCCCTTATTCTCCTTGGGCGCTTTTTTGTCCAAAGATTTCTGGAAAATTTTATTCTCTTTCCAAAACTCCAAAACCGCTTCTTCGCGAAGCGCGGTATCGGACTTAGTATTTTTATCTTTTTCAGTCATTTATGACTGATTTTAGCATAAAATCCATTATTTTCCATTCTGTATAAAACTTATTTCGCCTTCGGGTCCGCCTGATGCAGGCCGAAAGTGTTGCCTTCTGTGTCTATAAAATATCCCTGCCAGGCCATACCCGGAATTGCAAACTTCTGCATTGCTGTCTTCCCTCCCGCTTTCTCAACCTTTTTGGCAATTTCATCAAAACTGTCCACTTGCACCGTGCAAACGAAAGCATTCGAGCCCATTACACCCTTCGGCATGGGACAAGGTCGAGGCAAAAGCCCGCCGTTGATCCCCGGTTCCTTGCTATCCTTTTCAGCCGTCATCACAAACCAATAAGGCTTATCCGCCGGTCCCCACTGGGTAAACTCCCAGCCGAAAATATCCCCGTAAAACTTCATAGCCCGCTTTGCATCATCCGCCTGTATCTCAAAATGCACTACTCTGTTTTTCATAAATTTTTTTGTTATGCCGCTAATAATGACTACTAATATATTTTAGCACGGGTTGGGAAATTTTTTAGTTATAGTTCCTTGTTTCTTAAAAAGAAAAACCCACCAAACGAACAGCGGATTTCCCTTTGTTTGTCGAGTGGGCGTAGATAGATGCCTCATTTGAGACGCAGTCTCCATCGGCTGTTCGGTTTTTGCTTAAAACCGAGGGTCTTGAAGATCTCGGCCATCTCTCCATCCTGAAGCCAACTTCCGGCATCGATGTAAACGATATTGTGAATGTAAACCTCTAGCAAGGCTTGCACGATACGCATTCCGACAGAGAGAATGTCTTGACCTTCCGCAACCACAAGATGGCGGATTTCAAGACAATCGAAGTTTAGCCCTCCCGACAGAGTGAGTACACCAAGTCCAACGACTCGCTCGGCGTCATTACAGGCGACAACGACAGCCATTTTTCCTAAGCACTTGTGTAGCATTTCCACAGTTATGGTCCTTGCGCCAGACCACTGTTTCTGCAACAGGCTGTTTACGTCGTCAACAACCTGCCTGTTAACATCTTTTCCTTTGAGGCGTTGCACCTCAATTTTTCCGGTGAACATTTTTCCTTTCTTAGCCTTCTCCGCTTCATGTGAAGGAAGGGCATTTAATAGCTATGCTAGGTGATACCCACAACAAAGTCAAGTATGGAAAAACACAGAAAACTACTTTACTAACCCCAGCTTTTCAAGCCTCGCTGTAATCCCGCCTCTTTTCCTGCCGAACTCATAAAAAATCAACTTTAGCTAAGTAAATTTCTAAATGAAAAAATGAGAAACAAAATAAATGCTGAATAACATAATCCTATTATTCCTATAACCTCAAAAATTACCCACAACCATTTACGATTTAAATCACTCTTCCTGTATCTATTATTTAAATAAATTAATAAAATTGAACCAAAAAATATAACAAGAAGAGCTGGAGTTTGAATTTTGCCCAACCTTATGGCGCTGTCTTGAGAAGTATAAACTAAGTAAAAAGGCATCACATATATTGAAAACAATAAAGCAATATTGAAAATTATTTTTTTACTCATATAACCTTAATTCTACAACTTACCAAAAAATTATGCTACTAAAATAGTAAAATCAGAAGAAGTCCAAGCAAACCACCTAGAATAACCTTTGAGCTAATAGGTATTTTAGTATCTGCCACATTAGCAGCAAGTGGAATTTTTGCCGGTAAATTTTCTGTTTGTTTTGCTACTAATGTCGGTTCTGAAACTGGATTTTCTTTTTCTTTATTTCTTTTAGGCGCTATTGCAACAGAAATATTTTGAGATTTTACAACTGGAGATTTTGTGGAAACTTCCACCGCAATTTGTTTTGGGATTTCTGGAAAATTTACTAATGTTTCTTTTTTGATTTCTGGAGTAATGACAGACTGTAGAACTGGTGTGTCGTCTACTTTTGCAACCGTTACTTTACTTTCAGCAACAATAGGAGCAGAAACCAGCCCTCCGCTACCACTTGGAATGTGTGTTGTATTTATAACTGGCTGAATCGGCACAAAATTTTGCGATTGCGTAGCATTAAGAACTGAAGAAGGTTGTAATGTACTATCTGTAATACCATTGCCATCTGTATCTAAAGACAAAGTAGTGTTTGTATTGTTAGAAAGACTAATACGTCCAACGAGACTTGGGGTCACGGAAATATTACTAAACACTTGCGTTTGAGTGATACTGCTATTAGAAATAGTTGCATCAGTAATTGTAAAAGTTCCTGTGCCAGTACCAGATACAGATATAGTATAAGTCTGCCCTGAATCTGTCGGCAAGTAAACAAATTTAAGAAATAGCAAGGACAGTCCTTGCTATTCACTTGCTATTCAGTCCTTGCTATTCATTGCTATTCACTGATTTCAGGATTATTAAGTAAGTTTATTTTTTGAGGGTTAAATATATTTGGCATAAATCTAAAGTATGTCGCAACAATTTCTAAATGAAAAAAGTAACCATAAAATAAAACCTGAACAACACAATCCTAATATTCCAATAATCTCAAAAATAGTCCATAACCATTTATGATCTTTTGCGTGTTTCCTGTATTTATTATTTAGGTAAGTTAAGAAAGCTGATCCAAGAAAAAAAACTATAAATACAGTATTCTGTATGCGAAAAACAATATCTCCATAATTATTATGGTTATTGTAAAGAACAAACAAGGGTACTACATATGTTGTAACCAATAAAACCAAATTTAAAATTATTTTTTTATACATATTTTTTTCTTAACACTCTCTGACTTAACAATTTTACACCTTAATAAAAAAAACGCTACTAAAGTAATAAAAGAAGAAGAAGTCCCAAAAGCCCGCCCACTATAACTTTAGAACTAACGGGCATTCCGGTGTCTACCGCATTAGCAGTAAGTGGAACCTTGGACAGTGCCGGTGGATTTTCTGTTGGTTTTGGTGCTAATATCTGTTTTTGTTCTAAAATTAGTTTTGTTTTCTCTTTACTTTTCACAGGCATTGCTACTACAGAGTTGTTCGCTTGTTTTGTAATTAAAGTTTGAATTTGAGCTTCAGGCGCTTTTATTAAAACTACTTCTTTAATTTCTGGAGTAATAGCAGGTTGTGGAACAGTTACATTTTCTACTTTAGCAACTATCACATTGTTTTCAGCAACAACAGGAACAGGAGTGGAAACCAATCCCGCGCTACCCATGGGAACATGTATCGTACTAGCAACTGGCTGACTCGGTACAAAATTTTGTGATTGAGCGGCATCAAGAACTGAGGAAGGTTGTAATGTACTATCTGTAATACCATTGCCATCTGTATCTAAAGACAAAGTGGTGTTTGTATTATTAGAAAGACTAATATGCCCAAGAAGTTGTGGTGTGACAGAAATATTGCTGAATACTTGCGTTTGAGTGATACTGCTATTAGAAATAGTTGCATCTGTAATTGTAAAAGTTCCCGTTCCAGTACCTGCAATGGAAATAGTATAAGTCTGCCCATTATCTGTCGGCAAGTAAACAAACTTGTGTTCGCCTATAATTTCAAAGTCAGCATTTGGAATATTATTTTCTATACTTACTCCGTCAGATGCCAAACCAGCATGGTTGCCATCTTGGTCCACAATACTAATAGAGAGGGGGCTGAAAACAGAAATTGCCCGTCCATTTAATTTACATTTCGAAATATCCTGAGTTATATTTTTAGTTGCAAGAGCGCTGCCAGAAATGATATTAACAATTTGCTGTCTAGATCCTTCTTGAGAAAGCAAGTCGCCGTGTGTGCCTGCTAATATATAATATTTATTTGCATCATTTATTAGCAAGTTAGTAGCGCTTTCAAGAGGCACTGTACCATCTCCAGGAACGGTCTCAAGTGAATAATTAACAGTAGGGTTGCTATTACCAAGTATATTCTGAGAACGAGTCTCTATAAATTTACCTATGGTGCCAACCTTACATCCATCAATGGCATATAAATTCACACCTGCAGTGCGCATGTCGTAATTGTCAAAACCAGCTGTGTGTAAATTGTGAGCATTAGTCAAAGCTTTAGAATTTAATTGATGATCAACAGTTAAAAAACTGGTTACTTTATCAAAATCTAAATTCTGAGATACATTATCGGTGAGATCATTTCTATTGATAACCTTCACATAAGACCCTTTAATGTCAAAATACTGTCTGCTCGGCAAAAGGTCGTAAGCTACAGGAAAATTGCGAGCAATTTTTTTCATTTCACTGTCAGCTACCAGATAATTTCCAAAATCATCCCCCGCAACAAGAGCCTTTATGGCTTTTGGCGCTCCAGTATTTGGGACACCAACAAATACTGCTTTATCAATACGATTATTTGACGGATTTTCAACTACATATTTTTTTACAATAAGCCCGCCCGTACTGTGAGCTATGATATCTACTTTTTCAGCCCCAGTTTTAGCTAAAACATCGGCAATTTTTTGTTTTAATTTAACAACATTGTCTTCGCTTACACCATATCGCCAATCGTATGGAAAAAGAAAAAGATCTGTACCTTCAACATAGCCTTGGTTTTGGAATTCTTGAACAAGACTGAAGGTGTAATCAAAAAGGGTTAAATGACCAAAAAGAGTAGTTGCCTTTCTAACAACATCACCAATAGTTAAAGTTGTATCAGAAGGAGTTAAATCAGAATTAAACTGCAAAGCGTCCATAAAATTATCGCTGTCGCTACTGAAGTTTCTTGAAAGGTCAAGCCATAGTTTTTTAGAACCACTATCTGTTGGCTGACTAATATCTGTTCCCAAAACTCCCGGCACAATTATAACCGGGTTACGAACTCGCGGAGCAACAACCACCGTCACCGTGTATTTTTGCGTTGTAGAATTCTCTGCCGTGACTGTGTAAACAACCGGAGCAGTAAAATTTTGAGCCACATTAGTATTAGGATTGACAGATGCTCCAGTGGAAACAGCAATGGTCGGCGCGAGTGCTGTGACATCTATGCCAAATGGAACGGTTAATGCAATGGTGTGATTTGTCTCGTTGACTACGCCAGCCACTGCGGGAGTTAAACTTTGAAAATTGAATGAAGTGATTGCTTTTTCGGAACTCATTTTCACTTTCCAGCCATCTGATATTTTCCATGGAAAACTATCGATATTATTCCCTGCGTCTCCGAAGGCAAATTGTGTATCACAAATATTGTCGTTATTTACATCATGGCATCCTTCATTATCTTCATTAAATTGGCTCCAGTAGTTTCCTCCGATAGGAGGCTGTTGAAAAAAAACCTGATGTGATGTTCCGCCATTATTTAAAGCATTCAAATTATTAATAAAATTATTGTTGTAAATCAAATTATTGCTTACGCTTCGAAAAAAAAGTCTAACACCATCTGTGTTATTGCGAAATATATTATCATGAATATCATTGCCAGTAGAACCATGATTAAGGACGATCCCCGCCCCACTTTGATAAGATTCATTGAACTGAACAATATTATTATTACTTCCAGAAATATAAATACCAGACGAAGTTCCCGATGTGGTGTTGTGTTCTATTAAATTGTCATCGCTTGATTGGAAAAGCTCAATCGGCTCTGATCCACTTACTTTATTGTTTAAAATTTTATTTTGAGTAGAGAAACTCAAAGATATCGCCTGATTATTTGTACGATGAATCGTATTACTTTCAATGGTATTCAATGTTGAATATTCAAGATTAATATACGAAGTATCGCTTTGCATTTGAACATTTTTTATCACCGAAGAACTTGTATTATAGAGAAATATAAGTGCATTATGGGTAGTGGCAGTAAAGGTAGAATCCTCGAATAAAATATTGTTACAAGTAATACAATAAAATGTACTAATTAACATTCCCCTCTCCCTACCCCCAAATACGAAGGTCAGGCAAATTAATTTCTAATGATTCGACCATCATACCATATTCTTTTTGCGCTAAAACTTCGTAAGCTGTTCTGCCATTCAAACATTCTCTCGGCGTATGATTAAACCA
>OBEQ012379971.1_pt1 | contig 18184 bp, 23 predicted proteins | sample 1670901 | NCBI WGS metagenome assembly OBEQ01 (sample SAMEA104232315, study PRJEB22302) | groundwater metagenome | biome: forest; feature: aquifer; material: groundwater | place: USA | collected 2011-08-07 | depth 5.4 m
AAAAAGGTCGTCTTCGGCGCCACGGTCAAGCTCTCCGACGTCGATTCGGGGGAAGAGGTCCGGTATCAGATCGTCGGCGGAGACGAATCGGACGTGAAAAAAGGAAAGATCTCGGTCGAATCTCCGATTGCCAAGTCGCTGATCGGCAAAGAAGTGGGGGATGTCGCCAAAGTCGTGACCCCAGGGGGGGCGCGGGAATTCGAGCTTTTGGAGGTCCTCTATCAATGAGGGAGCAAGCCTCCACTCGATCGGATTCGCTACGGGCTATCCTCTTTGATTTTGACGGCGTCTTGGCCGACAGCGAGCCGGTCCATTGCGCGATGTTTCAAAAAGTCTTGGAAGGGGAGGGGATTCTTCTTTCCGAGGACGAATACTACGAAAAATATCTCGGACTCGACGATCGAGCCTGTTTTGCGGCGATCTTCAAAGACCGGGGCAAGCCGTTTGACGCCGACAAACAGGAAGAACTGATCCACAAAAAAAACGAAGTGGTCCTCCGGGCCATTTCGCAAAAATTGCTTCTGCTCCCCGGGATCGTTGAATTGATCGAAAAAATCTCGGGCCGTTACTATCTGGCGATCGTCTCCGGGGCGCTCAAGAACGAAATTTTGGAAATCCTGCGCCAAGGAGGGATCGATCGAAAATTTCACCTCATCGTCGCCGCGGAGGACGTCACCAAAGGGAAACCGGACCCCGAGGGATTTCTCAAGGCGATCCGACTTTTGAACCGAGATTTCGTCCCCCCCGCCGAGATCCTGCTTCCGGAAGAATGTCTCGTCGTGGAAGATTCCCCCTGGGGAATCGAGGCGGGAAAGAAGGCGGGCGCCAAAACGGTCGCCGTTCTGACCTCTTATCCGAGGGAGAGATTGCAAGAGGCCGATCTCATTGTACCCAACCTGAAGGTCATCAAATGGCCGGAGATTGAAAAACTGTTCGTTTAAAGGATAAAAACTTAATACTTTTTTTATTTCCCAGCCCCCAATCTTAACAGGAAATCGGTTCGAAACGTCGCTATCGTCGGGCGATGAAGACGAAGTTTCGACGGATTCTTTTCGGTTCCGCGAGAGACCTGCGCGACCCCTCGCTGGGAGACAAGCTCTCTCTCGCCGCCTTTTTGGCCTGGGTCGGTCTCGGTTGCGACGGACTCTCTTCGTCGGCCTACGGACCTGAGGAGGCCTACAAGGCGTTGGGGCTGCATGCCCCTTTGGCGATCTTATTGGTGGTCATGATGACGACGACGATCTTTGTCATCTCGATCGCCTATTCCAACTTGATTCAACATTTCCCCGGCGGCGGCGGAGGGTATCTCGTCGCGACCAAACTGCTGGGGAAAAATGCCGGCGTTGTCTCCGGTTGCGCCCTTCTCGTCGACTACTTTCTGACGATCTCCGTCTCGATCGCCGCAGGCTGCGACGCCCTCTGGTCGTTTCTGCCTCAGACTCTTGCGGGATATAAGCTCGATGCCGAAATCTTCGCCCTGATTGTTTTGGTTCTCATGAACCTCCGAGGGGTCAAAGAGTCGGTCACCCTCATCGCGCCGGTCTTTATGCTCTTCGTCGTCACGCATGTCTTCATGATCCTTTACGCCGTAGGAAGCCATATCACCGCCCTGCCGAGCCTCTTCTCGGCAGCTTCTTCCGATTTTCACGGTTCGGTCACCGCCGTCGGGTTTTTCCCTCTCGCCCTCATCCTCCTCCGGGCCTACTCGATGGGAGGAGGGACCTATACCGGCATCGAGGCGGTTTCAAACGGCGTCGCCACCCTGCGTGAGCCCCGTGTGCAAACCGGAAAAAAGACGATGTTTCTCATGGCGACCTCGCTCGCCTTCACGGCGGGAGGAATCCTGTTTTGTTACCTGTTGACCCACTCGATGCCGGTCGAAGGAAAGACGATGAACGCCGTTCTCGTGGGAAATCTTTTCGGCGCTTGGAAGATTGGCGCCTTCTCGGTCGGGAAGTCGTTGGTCATCGTCACCCTGGTGGCGGAAGCGGCGCTCCTTTTTCTTGCGGCGCAAACAGGCTTTATCGACGGCCCTCGGGTTTTGGCCAACATGGCGCTCGATTCCTGGGTCCCCCGCCATTTCGCCCAACTCTCCGACCGTCTGGTCACAAAAAACGGCATCTATTTGATGGGGGCCGCGGCGATCGGGACGTTGCTCTACACCCGGGGGAATATCACGATGCTGGTCGTCATGTACTCGATCAATGTTTTCATCACCTTCGTCCTGACCGAGCTCGGAATGGCCAGTCATTGGATCCTCGATAGGCATCGGGAACCACGATGGAAAAGCCAGCTCGCCATTCACGGCACCGGACTGGTGATGTGTCTCTGCATTTTGATCGTCACCCTGTATGAAAAATTCGGCGAAGGGGGGTGGATGACCTCCCTCATCACCAGCGGCGTCATTGCCCTTTGCTTCCTCATCCGTCGCCATTATCAAAGCGTAAAGACGAGCCTCAAAAGGCTCGACGACCTGGCGCTGATTCCGATCATCGCCTTTGAGCCGAATGATTCGGAAGACCGTCCCGCTCTTGATCCCAAGGCTCCGACCGCCGTCGTGATGGTCGGCGGTTTTTCAGGCTTCGGCCTTCACCAATTGATCTCGATCCAGATGCAGTTTCCGAATTACTTCAAGAATTTTATTTTTCTCTCGGTCGGAGTGTTGGATTCGGGAAATTTCAAGGGGGCTGAGGGACTCCGAAAAACGGAAGAAGAGACCCGCTCTCATCTCGAAAAATACGTCGAGTGGTGCCTGGAAAACGGTTGGGCGGCCGATTACCGGATGGCGATCGATACGGAGGCGACCGGCGCACTCGAAAATCTTTGCCGCAAGGTCAAAGAGGAATTCCCCAACATTACTTTTTTCGCCGGCCGGCTTATTTTTCAAAACGAGAAATTTTATCATCGTTTCTTGCATTACGAAACGGCCTTTTCCATTCAGCGGAGACTCCAGTTCGCCGGACTCCCGGTCACCATTCTGCCGATCCGGGTTCTTTGAAACGGAGGAAGAGATGTTAAAAATAAGGCGTCTCCTCAGCGTGGCTATCAAGAGATCGGGCGCCTATTTCGTCGTCATTCCTCCTACCGTGATCGAAAATATCGGTTTGCAGAAAAAGACGATCTGTATCAATGAATGGGACCTGGTTTCTCTGGTGGTGATTTCGTTCGGCCTTGGTTGTCTATGCGTGAAACTGAGAGATCTTCGATAAAGCCCCGATGGTTCCGTTATCTCCTTGCCTTGCTTCTGGTCACCGGATGGACGGCGCTGATCAAAGGGATCTTTCCCAACATCGAACTCGTCAATCTGGTCATGACCTATCTTCTGGCCAATATCCTCATCGCCGTCCGTTTCGGCCAGGGACCGTCGATGGTCTCGGCTATTTTGAGCGTGGCGCTGTTCGATTTTTTCTTCGTTCCGCCGTACCTGACCTTCGCCGTCGCAGATGCCAAATATTTGTTCACGTTCCTCATCATGTTGATCGTAATCCTCCTCACCGGCCGCCTCACCTTGCAACTCAAGCGCAGTGCCGAGAAAGCCAACCGGGCGCAAATCCAGGCGGAAAAAGAAGGGATCATCAGCTCCCTCCTCAGCTCCGTCTCCCACGACCTCCGTACGCCGCTCACCTCGATTTCCGGCGCCGCCAGCACCCTTTTAGTCCAAGCTTCTCATCTTTCCCCGGGGGATCATCGGCGTCTTCTGGAGACGATCGTCGATGAAGCCGATCACCTAAATCGCCTGGTGGAGAAGATTCTCCAAATCACCCGGATCGAGTCGGGACAGATTCTCGTCCGCAAAGAGAGACATTCGCTGGAGGAAATCGTCGGGAGCGCCCTGGATCGCCTTGAGCCGTTTCTTCAAGACCGATCCCTCATCACAGAAATCCCCGGAAATCTTTCTCTGGTTCCCCTGGACGATCTCTTGATCGAACAGGTCCTGATGAATCTTTTGGAAAATGCGCTCCGGTACACCCCGGCCGCTTCGCCGATCACGATTCGGGCGTTTCAGGACACAAAACAAGTCCGGGTGGAAATTCTGGACCGGGGGCCGGGCATTCCGCCGCAGGATCAAGGACGCATCTTTGAAAAATTCTTTCGAAGCGGTCCCAAAAAGGACACTTGGGGGAGCGGCCTCGGGCTCGCCATCTGTCAGGGGATTCTCAAGGCCCATCAAGGTGAGATCGGCGTCCAAGATCGGGAAGGGGGAGGAAGCCTCTTTTATTTTTGCCTCCCCTTGAGGGTTTAAATCGATGCCCAAAAAAGATCCTGCCATCCTGGTCGTCGAGGACGATTCCCAAATCCGCCGCTTTCTGAAGGTCGGTCTGGAAGGGAACGGTTATCTCTACTTTGAGGCCGGTTCCGGGAAGCAAGGACTGGTCGAGGCGACGACGCGGATCCCCGATCTGATCATCCTCGATCTGGGACTCCCGGACATGGACGGCCTGGAGTTCATCGATCAGGTCCGATCGTGGTCGCGCGTGCCGATCTTAGTATTGACCGCCCGGGAAAAGGAGCAAGATAAGGTGACCGCCCTTGATAAAGGGGCCGACGATTACCTCACCAAACCGTTCGGCATCGAGGAACTCCTCGCCCGGATCCGGGTTGCCCTGCGCCATGTCCTGCAGGGATCGGGAGGAGGTGATCAGGGGGCAATTTTCGAAAATGGACCTCTTAAGATCGATTTCGCCGCTCGCCAGATTTTCCTCAACGGACGGGAGGTTCACCTGACGCGCATCGAATACAAGATCCTGGCGCTTTTGGCCAAACACGCCGGCAAGGTCCTGACACAGAGTCATCTTCTCAAGGAAATCTGGGGCCCGACCGCCCTCGATCAAGGCAACTACCTGCGGGTGCATATGCATCAACTCAGACACAAGATCGAAAAAAATCCGACAAGACCCCTCTTACTCATCAATGAGCCCGGGGTGGGATACCGGATGAAACTCATCGAAGCCGGTTGAGCCTCTCTCTCTTTTCGTTAAATTCAAGATCGGAGAGCACCGGCACCATGGCCGGAAGATTAATCTCTTTCTCAATATTTACCCACGACTTGCACCCGCCGTATTCGGGCCGCATCGGAAGGATGATTTCGGCATTTATAGGGGCTCGCGTCGCCCCCCCCACGGGCAAAGCCCGCGAAGCCTCCCCCTCAACGCGCCTTTGGCGCTGATCAAAAAAGCGATAGACTCGCAGCACAATCAAAGTAATTCCTCGAAAATTTCCCCATTCGAATCGTTGTCTTATAAACTGTTCGGACCAAATATGTTCTTTGTCCAACTTTTGGAGAGCCGCAAAATCGGTAAACCGCCAGCAATCGGTCACCCGGGCGAAGCTACGAAGATGGATCTTGCCGTCCTTTGGCTCCTGCCCGGCGATAAAATCGAGCTCAAAATGGGTGTTCGGGTTTAAACACTCCTTGTTTTGATGGAGATAGCCGGGGAAGAGATAAAACTCTTTATCGGTCAGGACAAATTCCCCCTCCTCTTCGGCGATTCCCCCCTTTCGGGCGAGAAAGATCTGGCGACCTTCTTCCAGCGCCTTGCAGACAATCGCCCACTCTTTGAGGAGTTTCATGTTTGAAATGTAATAAGATGAAAGATTTTACGCAACTTACTTCCGCTTCTTCCGAGGAAGCCTCAAAAGGAGGCGCCATGGCTGATTTAATCGTAAAAATGATGGATGCATTCAAAACTGCGGATGCAAATGTCCCTTCGGAGAGGGAAATTAATCCCGGCGACGAGGTTCAGGTCGAGGAAAAAGAAAGTGTCCGGAAAAGTCTTAACTATAGAGACGGCGATTTTTATGTGAAGGCAAACGATCGGAAAATCTTCGTTGGGGCTTCTCCGCACGGGTTAGGCACGAGCGAACTCGAATCCTTGAAGAAAAATCTCGATCCGATTATCCAGGAATTAACGGCCGCTGTTTCTCCGCTCCCTCTTCCGATTTACAGAAATTTTCCTAATTTACAGGAAGCCTGTTTCAATTATCTTTTGCGCACTTTCGATGAAGCCGATGGATTGAAAGACAGTTTCATCGATATCAGCAAGCTTGAGGAAAAAGCGGGCCAGGAAATAGACGGGACGACCGCTTTGATCAAAGGCCTTACGGAAAGCTTAAAAGGGTATGAAGAGGTTAGTGCGAAATTGATCTCGACCATCGAGAGTTTTTTGCCGGACGCGGGCGATATGGGAAAAATGCTTGAAGGAGGCCTGCCTTATCATCGAAGCATGTTGCAATTACAGCAGAGAATCAGGTTAGAGCTGGAACTCGAACCTAGAAAATACTAAGGAGGAAAAATGTCTACTTTTATCGCCGATGTCACGAAGGCCTTAACCGCGGCTGATTCGGCCGTTCCCGACGACCGGACCATCGAACCGGGAGAAGAGAGTTCGGAGAAAGAGAAGGCTCGGAAGGCCCAGGGCTACGACGGAGACTTTTATGTCAAAGCGGATGACGGCAAAATTTTCATCGGAAACGAGCCTTCGAAATTGGGGACCAGCGAGCTGGAGTCTTTAAAGAAGTCACTTCAGTCGATCATTGAGGGATTGACGCAGGATCTTACCCCCTACGAACACAAGTCGGTCGCTCCGCTGGATAAGAAGATTTTTGACCTTATTCTGAATATTTTTGATAAAGCGGATGGAAGCGAAGACCAATTCATTGATTTAAAAGCGATCCATGAGAAGGCCGATGCAAATGAAGACGGGCAGAATTTATTGGAACGAGGAATTCTCCATATTTTAAGAGGGAAAAGGACGGAGCAAACCGTCTCGATGGTCGAAGCCAGGGGTGCTCTGGGAGAAGATAATAAGGCGAACGACAAGTTTTTAAACGCCAGAATCTCGGCGGCCGAGAATACGATGATCGTCATCGGTGAAATAGAGACCGATATTCGCTCCGGAGGAGACAAGTAGACACTTTCCGAATGCCGACCGACGTTCAAAAACTTCTGCAGGGGACCGGTTTCTCGTTTGACGTCAAGACGATCGTCATCGGCATCGTCTTCAGTATCGTCGGATGGATGGCCTGGCGTTACGGGCGGCGGCATCAAAGCGGCCGCCACATGATTTTGGGGGTCGTCCTGATGGTCTATCCCTACTTCGTCTCAAATCTCTGGTGGTCTTTGGCGCTCGGCTCTCTCCTGACCGTCTCTCTCTTCTGGCCCTAACCCTTTTTCTGGACGAATCGAATCCGATGATGAGGGCGCACGATGGAGGGTCTCTCGTCCTTTCTCAAGACGCTGATGACTCCATCCACCTCCAGGACGGCAAGATCGACTTCTTCGACCTGCGAAATTCCGTGTTCCCGTAGGACTTGCTGAAGATCTTCCCTCGTTATCTTTTCCTGGGATAGATTGGCATCCAGATAATGTCCCCGATGGATGAGGAGGGTCGGGGTCCCTTCCACCAGTTTTCGAATCCTGCGATTGCGCCAAACGAGTTGAGTCAAGATCCAATTGAGGGTCAAGAGCGTCCCCGCCGCGACCAAGCCGCCGCCGATCGAAGTATCGGGACCGGTCATCGCATTTTGCACCGCATTCGCAATCAGAAGAAGGAGGACGAGATCAAAAGGGGTCATCTGTCCCACTTCCCGTTTGCCGGTCAGGCGAAACCCGAGAAGGACAAAAAGATAAACGACCGCCGATCGAAAGATGATGTTGATCAAAAGGTGGGCGTTCATCCAATCCATTTTAGAGAAGAAGAAACTCATCCAGATTTTTTAGGTCACGGTCAAACGTGACCGTTTCCCGGCAACCCGCTGTTCGATTTCGATAGCCGATCAAACAGTCGGCAAAATCCGCCTTGGAGTTTCGAAATCTTTGAAAGGCCCCCCAGGCCTCGTCCTTCTGCTCGATCATCAGTTGAGCCGTCATCAGGATTCGTTCCAGCACCTCGATCACAACCGGCTTTTTAAAATGATAGGCCGATTCCAACACCCAGATAATCTCACAAAGAACAATGTGATTGATGAAGCCGGGATCTTCTCGCGTACATTTTCCTTCGATAAACCGGGCTGCGGCCTCCGATTCAGTCGGATGATCCTGAACGAGATATCGAATAAGAACGTTGGTGTCGATGCCGGTCATTTTAAAGCCGCCCGTTTCTTGATCGCTGAATCCATCTCTTCGATCGAGACCGTTTTTTGGCCTTCTCGTCGGAGGACCCCTCTGAGTGATTTGATGTCGAGCGTGGCAGGTCTCAAAATGACTTCCCCTTCTCCGATAAGAAATTCAATCTGGTCCCCCTCCTGGAGGTGGAGATAGTCCCGAACCTCTTTAGGAACCGTCGTTTGCCCCTTACTGGTCAATGTCGCCGTCGGCATGAGTAAAGTCCTTTCTAAGAATTTTATTCCTTACATATGGTAAGGAATTAGAAGGGTTCTGTCAAGATCTCTTTGAAAGCACCGGGTTGACCTGACAGATCGACTCCCCTAGAGTCGATCGCGTGCGTTATTTTCCCGTCAATTTGGACCTTCAAGGGCGTGAAGTGGTCGTCATCGGAGCGGGGGAGGTCGGTCTTCGAAAGATCGAAACCCTTCTCGAAGCCGGCGCCAAGGTCAAGGTCTACGACCCCAAGCCGCTTCCTGAGCTGCAAAAGATGAAGGTCCGTCTCGTCCGGCGGGCTTATCGGCTCGGCGATCTGGGGCAAGCCTTCGCGGCGATCGCGGCGACCGACGATCGAAAGGTCAATCGTGCCATCCATGCCGAGGCCAAACGGAAAAAAATTCTTCTCAACATCGTCGACAAGCCTGAATTTTGCGGCTTTGTCTTTCCCGCCCGCGTGAGCCGCGGAGAATTTCTCGTCACGGTCTCGACCGGCGGCGGCTCTCCGGCACTTTCTAAAAAAGTGCGCGAAGACCTGGAAAAAATCTTTGGGCCCGAATATGGAGAACTGGTGAAGCTGCTCGGAAAAATCCGAAAACGGTTCGATCCCGCTTCGTTGAAGGGGATGCAAAAAGCATTCACCGACTTCGTCCGCTCGCCGATCCTTTCTCTTTTAAAGAAAAGGGATCAAAAAGGGATCGACCGGCTGGTGCAACAATATTTTAAAACATGACTTGTCCCATCTTAAATATTCCTTGGCACGTCGCCCTGATGCTCTTGGCCTTCGGCGTCTTCACGTTCAGTTTCATCGTGGGATGTCTCTTTCTGATCCAGGAACACAAGATCAAGACCCATAGTCCGGGACTCCTCCTCTCGCGTCTGCCACCTTTAGGGGTCATGAATAGCCTCCATTATAAGGCTCTCACGATCGGCTTTCTCCTGCTGTCGTTGGGGATTTTGAGCGCCGCTTTCTTGTCCCGTCGGCTCTTGGGGCGTTTTTTCACCGGCGATCCGCGTGAGATCGCGACGCTCGCCGTTTGGGCGCTCTATGCGATTTTTCTCACGATTCGGATCCGTTCCGCCTGGCGCGGTCGGCGGGGGGTCCTGCTTTCTCTTCTAGGCTTCCTCGGCATCCTTTTGGCTCTCAGTCTAAGGCATCAGGGTTTTTGAATGCACTTTCTGATCGTCGGCCTCTCACACAAGACCGCCCCCCTCGAACTTCGGGAGAAGCTCGCCATTCCGGAAGGGAGCGTCTCAACCTTTCTCACCCGTCTTCTTCAAAATGAAGATGTCCGGGAGGCGATCCTGATCTCCACCTGCAACCGGACGGAGGCGTATCTTGTCTCGAAACATACGCAAAGGGCCGCCGGGGCGGCAAAAAAACTTCTCGCGGAAATCGGAAAAGTGGACGAATCGGAATTGGAAAAATTTCTGTACGTCAAGGAAGCGGAAGAGGCGATCGCCCATCTCTTTCGAGTGACGGCGAGTCTCGACTCCATGGTCGTCGGCGAACCGCAGATCAGCGCCCAGGTCAAAGAAGCCTATACGCAGGCGGTCGAATCCCGAGCGACCGGACCGACTCTCAACAAATTGATCCACAAATCCTTGGAAGTCGCCAAAAAGATTCGAACAGAAACCGAAATCGGACGACTGCCCGTTTCCGTCAGTTATGTCGCCGTTCTTTTGGCCCAAAAAATCTTCGGCAATTTGAAGGAAACCCAGGCACTTTTGATCGGGGCGGGGGAGATGGGGACGGTGGCGGCGAAGCTTTTGGCCGATCGCAAGACCCAAAAGATCTGGATCGCGAACCGGACGACCGAAAGGGCCGAGGGGCTGGCCCAGATTGTCGGCGCGGAGGCGATTCCTTTTGAAGAGATCCAGACGCAGCTCGGAGAGGTCGACATCGTGATCGCTTCGACCGCGTCACAAGACTTCGTGATCCATGCCGAAGAAATCCGAGGGGCCATGCATCGCAGAAAAAATCGCCCGATGTTTTTGATCGATATCGCAGTCCCCCGGAATATCGACCCGGAAGTCGGCACCCTGGAAAACGTCTACCTCTACGACATCGACCATCTCCAAGGGATCGTCGACTCCAACCGGAAGGAACGGGGAAAAGAGGCTCAAAAAGCCGAGAAAATCGTCGAACAGGAGGTCCCGCTCTTCGTCAACACTCTTCGCCAGATGGAGCTTTCCCCGACCATTCAGCAGCTTTCGAAGAAATTCGACTCGATCCGAAAGAGCGAGCTCGAGAAATATCTTTCAAAACATCCCGGCCTGAAATCAGACGATCAGGAGGCGCTCGAGGCGATGTCAAAGGCGATCGTGAACAAAATCCTCCACGAACCGATTATTTTAATGAAAACGGAAGAGGTGAGGGACGGGACCCCGAAGTATTCCGAAATTTTAAAAAAACTCTTTAAACTGGAAGGACAGTAGGCTAGCTTGCGCGCCTTTAGGGAAGGGCGCGTAGCTCAGTTGGTTAGAGTACTTCCTTGACATGGAAGGGGTCACAGGTTCGAGTCCTGTCGCGCCCACACCGATGCTCATAAAGGCTTATCACGATGGTCTGTAGACCCGGTCACGAAAATGATCCCCTCGAAAAAGCACGCCACTCGTGCGCCCACGTCATGGCCTCGGCCGTTCAAGAATTATTTCCCGGCACCAAAGTCACCATCGGTCCGGTGATCGAGGAAGGTTTCTTTTACGACTTTGCGACGGAACGTCCCTTCACACCGGAGGACATCGCCAAGATCGAAGAGATGATGAAGGGGATCATTAAAAAAAATCTCCCGTTTGAAAAGATCGTGGTGAATCGAAAAGAGGCGATCGATCTCTTTAAAGGTAAAGGGGAGAACTTCAAGGTTGAGATCATTGAAGGGTTGCCGGAGGGGGAAGAGATCCGTCTCTTTAAGCACGGGGAGTGGATTGATCTTTGCAAAGGCCCCCATCTCGAAAAGACCGGACAGATCAAGGCGTTCAAACTTCTGTCGATCGCGGGGGCCTACTGGCGCGGCGATGAGAAACGGGAAAGGTTGCAAAGGATCTACGGCACCGCCTTCCTAGATAAAAACGACCTCGATCAATTTCTCAAACGATTGAAAGAGGCTGAGGCGCGCGACCATCGCCGGCTCGGAAAAGAGCTGGATCTTTTCAGCACCCTCGAGGAGGACGGTGCGGGACTGGTCCTCTGGCACCCGAAGGGGGCGCGGGTCCGGAAGGAGATCGAAGATTATTGGCGCGAGTGCCATATAAAGGGGGGATACGACCTCGTCTTCACCCCTCACATCGCCAATCGGAGTATTTGGAAAACCTCGGGCCACCTCGATTTTTACAAAGACTCTATGTATGCCCCGATGGAGATGGAAGGGGTCGACTATCAACTCAAGCCGATGAATTGCCCCTTTCATATCAAGATCTACAAGACGCATCTCTGGAGCTATCGCGAGCTTCCGCTCCGTTGGGCCGAACTCGGGACCGTCTATCGATACGAGCGCTCCGGCGTCCTTCACGGTCTTCTTCGAGTTCGCGGTTTCACCCAAGATGACGCCCATCTTTTTTGTCGTCCCGATCAGCTCGAAGAGGAGATCGGCCGTGTCCTGGACTTCACCTTCTCGATGCTCCGAACCTTTGGCTTTACCGACACCGAGGTTTATCTCTCGACAAAACCGGAAAAATATGTCGGATCTGATGAAAATTGGGTCCACGCGACCCAGGCCCTGGAGGGGGCCCTCAAGTCCAAAAAGATTTCTTATGAATTGGATCCGGGAGAAGGGGTTTTTTACGGCCCCAAGATTGATGTGAAGATCAAAGATATCCTGGGCCGCGCCTGGCAATGCTCCACCATTCAAGTCGACTTCAACCTCCCCGAACGATTCTCCCTCGAATACATCGGAGAGGACGGATCGCGTCACCGGCCGATCATGGTTCATCGCGCCTTGTTGGGTTCGTTGGAACGCTTTTTCGGCGTCTTGATCGAGCATTATGCGGGACTTTTTCCAACCTGGCTTAGCCCCACGCAGTTGGTCCTTCTGACAATCTCGGAGAAGGAAGAGGGTTATGCAAAAGAGATCCTCGAGAAATTTCGGGAAAAAGGGATTCGAACCGAGGTCGATCTTCGAAATGAGAAACTGGGGGCCAAGATCCGCCACGCCGAACTCCAAAAAATTCCTTATATGGCGGTGATCGGCGCCAAAGAGAAAGAGGCACGTCGTTTAAGTATTCGAAGCAAAAAGAAAGGAGATCTCGGTTCTATGGAAATCGATCAAGTGATCGCACAACTCACGCAGGAGATTGAGGAAAAACAATCGTGAAGCCAATGACCTTTAAAAACGAAAAGGACCTTCGGATCAACACGCGCATTCGGGTCCCTCAAGTCCGGGTGATTGATCAGAACGGCGCTCAGCTCGGAGTTCTGACGACCGTCGACGCAATCCGGCTGGCCCGCGAAGCGGGATTGGACCTGGTCGAAATTTCTCCGGCGGCGACTCCGCCGGTTTGCAAGATTCTTGATTACGGAAAATACAAATATATGCTGAAGAAAAGGGCGCAGGAGGCGCGCAAGAAGCAGACCGTGATCCACCTGAAGGAAGTGAAGATGAGGCCGACGACCGATGAACATGACTTTCAATTCAAGCTTCGTCACATCAAGAGATTTTTGGAGGAAGGGGACAAGGCGAAAGTCACGCTTGTCTTTAAGGGACGTGAAGTGGTGTATGCAAGCCGGGGGCGGGTCGTCATGGAGCGGGTGATCGAAGGGATCAAGGAGGTCGGTAAGGTCGAGATCGCCCCAAAGATGGAAGGCCGGGCGATGGTGATGATTCTCACCCCCGCATAATTAAGGAGACATAGAAATGCCTAAATTAAAAACCAATCGAGCGGCGAGGAAGAGATTTAAGATCCTGAAGTCGGGAAAGATCAAACGTGGCAAGGCCTTTCGCCGCCATATCTTGACCAGCAAGGACAAGGGGCGCAAGAGGGGATTGCGTCAGGATGCGTACGTCCACAAGGCGGACGTGAAGGCCGTGAAGCAGTTGTTGCCCTACGGATAGAAAGATAAAAAGGAGAGAATTATGCCACGCGCAAAGGGTGGGCCTAAGACCAGGCGACGTCGTAAAGGGATACTCAAAGCGGCCAAGGGATACCGAGGGGCCAAGTCACGGTTGATACGGCAGGCGGTCGAGCAGCGCCGACGGGCGATGCGCTATGCGACCCGGCACCGAAAACTCAAAAAACGGGAATTTCGCGCCCTCTGGATCACCCGGATCGGGGCCGCCGCGCGACAACAAGGCATTTCCTATTCTCAACTGATGGGAAAATTGCTGAAGGCGAATGTCGCGGTCAATCGAAAAATGCTTTCGGAACTGGCCATTCATCATCCGGAAGGATTTTCACAGCTGATCGCCTCGGTGAAATGAGTCCTCAGGACTTAGGCGGCCTGGAGTCGCTTTTTCAGGAAGCGCTCCGGGGGGTTCGTAACGAGGAGGATCTGCTCCGCCTCAAGGCCGACTTTCTTGGGAAAAAAGGGCATATCACCCTCTTCCTCAAGGGGTTGTCGGCACTCCCGATCGAAAGTCGACCGGTCTACGGCGCGCGCGCCAACGAACTCAAAGGACGGATGGAGGAGGAGTGTCGCCGTCTCCTCGATCAACTGCTCCGACAAAAGAAGGACAAAAGGCTCCAAGAAGAGATTATCGACGTCACCCTTCCGGGTCGGGCCTTCGAGAGGGGGCGACTTCATCCCTTGACCCAAGTCCTCGATGAGGTCGAAGAGATCTTTCGAGAGATCGGCTTTTCGGTCTTCGAAGGACCCGAGATCGAGACCGATTTTTATAATTTCGAGGCGCTCAATATCCCCGACAATCACCCCGCCCGCGACATGCAGGATACGTTTTATATTGAAGAAGGAGCGCTCCTCCGCACCCATACCTCGCCGGTCCAGATCCACACGATGCAACGGATGAAACCGCCGATCCGGATGATCGCCCCGGGGGCCGTTTATCGGCGCGATTCCGATATTTCCCACACCCCGATGTTCCATCAAGTAGAAGGGCTTGTCGTCGATCGAGGAGTCCGTTTTTCCGATTTGAAGGGGTTGATCACCTATTTTCTCCATCGTCTTTTCGACGCCTCGCTTAAAGTCAGATTTCGCCCCAGCTATTTTCCTTTTACCGAACCGTCGGCGGAGGTCGACATCGCCTGCGTGATTTGTCGCGGAAAGAAAAAGGAGGGCTCCTCGTGTCGGCTTTGCAAAGGAACCGGCTGGCTCGAAGTCATGGGCTGCGGCATGGTCCACCCGGCCGTCTTTGAGAAGGTCAAAATCGATCCGAAAAAATTCACCGGACTTGCGTTTGGGGTCGGGATTGAGCGGATCGCGATGCTGAAATATGAAATTCCCGATATCCGTCTCTTTTTTGAAAATGATATGAGATTTTTGAGGCAATTTTGAAAATACCACTCTCATGGCTGAAGGAGTTTGTCCCCTTTCGGATCAGCGTCGAGGAGTTGGCGCATCGGCTGACCCTGGGGGGGCTGGAGGTCGAATCGATTCAGAACATCGAGGAAGAGACAATTCTCGAGATCGGTATTACCCCCAATCGGGGTGATTGTCTTTCGATCCTCGGAATTGCGCGGGAGGTCTCGGCGGTCATTTTTAGCGGGGGTCCGGCCTTCGATAAGCCCAGGCCGTCCGCCCCGAGCCCCCAAAAACCCCTTTCCTCTTTTCCTCTCAAGGTTTCCGTCTCTGATTCCAAGGGGTGTCCGCGGTATGCCTTGGCGACTCTTTCCGGGATCAAGGTTGGGCCTAGCCCCGATTGGCTCGCCCGGAGGCTCAACCTTGTCGGAATCCGAAGGATCAACAATATCGTCGACGTGACGAACTATGTCCTGATGGAGCTCGGCCAACCGCTGCATGCCTTTGATCAAAAGAAGATCCGGGGAGGGAAAATCGTCGTCCGGCGGGCAAAGTCGGGGGAAAAAATCCTGACCCTTGATGGAGAGGAGCATGAGTTGATTCCCCAAGACTTGATCATCGCGGACACCGACGGACCGATCGCCATTGCCGGAGTGATGGGAGGAAAGGAATCCGAAATCGATGAAGGGACCACCGAGATCGTCTTGGAATCGGCCTTCTTCGACCCGGCCACCGTTCGAAAAACGGCCAGGCGACTCGGAATCCAGACGGAATCGTCGTATCGTTTTGAACGACGTGTCGACCCGGCGGGGATTCTGACCGCCCTTTCCCGGGCGGTCTCGCTGATCCAATCCCCAAAAGATCCAAAAGAGGCTTCAAAGGAAAACTCAAACGTCACCTTTGTCGACCTCAACCGACATCCCTGGAAGAGGGAGAAGGTCGCCTTTTCCCCCGCCCAGGTCGGCGAGCTCTTGGGGGGGACATGGAACCCGGGCGAGATCCGAAAAGCCCTCTCTCGTCTTTCTTTTGACGTTCGTCCCCGCGTCGCTCAACGTTGGGAGGTCTTGATTCCCTCCTATCGGGGAGACATCCACTCTGAAGTCGATCTCATCGAGGAAGTCGCAAGGCTCTCGGGATTTGACCACGTTCCTTCTTCCTTCCCCGTTTTAAATACCGTGCCGGTCGACACCCATCGTTCAAAAGAGAAGGAGATCCGTCGGCTTCTCACCGATCTGGGTCTGCAGGAGGTCATCCATTACAGTTTTGCCCCTCCCGAAGGGTTCAACCTTTTGACCGATCCTTTTTTTGGCCACGGAATTTCCTTAAAAAATCCTTTAGGGCAGGATTCCTGGCTCAGACCCTCCCTCCTTCCTTCTCTTTTGCGGAGCGCCTCCTATCATCATCGCCACAAGATCCTCGACTTTCGCGCCTTTGAACTCCGAACCTGTTTTCGAAGGGAAGGGGAGGGGATTAAAGAAGAGAAAAAGATTGCCGGACTCCTCACCGGCCGAAGACTCGGGAGTCATTGGAGTTCAAAGGTGGAAGAGACCGACTTCTATGATGTGAAGGGGATCGTGGAAAGAATTTTGAGTCAGGTCGGGGTGAAAGGGGGAACTTTCGAACCGGGAATAGTTTCGGTCTTTCATCCGGGGGCGGTGCTGAAAGTGGGAGACAAGATTCTCGGAATTTTAGGAGAAATTCACCCCGACCTCCAAACCCGTTTCGATCTGAAACACCGGGTCTTCGCCTTTGAGTTGAACTGGGAGGCCTTAAACGACTGTAAATCCGGCCAAGCGCTTTTCAAGGCCTTTTCACAATATCCGATCGTTGAACGGGATCTGGCAGTGGTCGTCGATGCCTCGACCCCGGCGCAATCGATTCAGGAGTTTATTCATCGGCAAGATCCGACCATTCGCGAGGTTTCGGTCTTTGATCTCTACCGCGGCGAGCAGGTCCCTCCAGGTAAAAAGAGCCTCGCTTTTGCCATCCAATTAGGGCAAAATGATCGGACGTTGACAGAAGAAGAGGTTAACTTAATTGTTGGTCGAGTCATCCATGGGGTGACGGCGGCCTTTGAAGCGCAGGTCAGGTAATCCTAAGGAGGCTTCTTTATGACAAAGGTCGAAATCATCGAGCAGGTTTATACCAAAGTCGGCTTCTCCAAAAAAGAGTCGAGCGACATCGTCGAAATGATCTTCAACACGATGAAAGAAACTTTGGAGAAGGGGGAAAAGATCAAGATCTCCGGTTTCGGAAATTTTGTCGTCCGCCAAAAACGCCCGCGCGTCGGGAGAAACCCTCAAACCGGCGAGTCGATCGAGATCTCGGCCCGAAAGGTCCTGACTTTCCGCCCGAGCCAGGTTCTCAAAGCGGCACTGAATGGGGGAGAGTCGCCGGCAGCCGCTTCCGCCGAGGCGGAGTAACCATGAAGTTATGACTTCTTTTTCAAAAAATTGTTTCGATTCTGGGCCTTCCACAAAAGGACCGGATGCCGACTTAAACGTTCCCTGAGGTCGGGTTCAGGAAATAAGATTTCCGGCTGATAGATTCCTTTGTCTTCCATCAAATTGAGATAAAGTTTTTCATTCTTTTTGAACCGAAAAAATGGCTTCAAAAGTCTTGTCGCCTTTTGTGCCAGCTCGGACCAGTTGATTCCTCGATCCGCTCGAATGACCTCTATCTCGCAGAGAAACAAAACCTCCCTTGGGTTAAAAAAATAAATACAACCCGAGTGAGCTTGGGAAAAGGAAAACGCTCTTTGGTAAAAGTAGGGGCTAAAGGCGGACATTTTGATTCAAAATATCAACTCTCCATAACGACATGAAAAATAGCCCTTTCTCCGACGATGCAGAAAAGGTCCTTGAAAGAGCCTTCGGTTTAAGAGATATTAAGCGTATGCAAGAAATTATCTTTTCAGTGGATGAAGCACCGGAAGGCGGTTTTGTCGCTAAGGCTTTGGGAGCCTCCATCTTTACCGAAGCGGATAACCTTGAGGATCTGCATGAAAAGGTCCGGGATGCCGTTCGTTGTCATTTTAAAGAAGGGAAAGAGCCGAAAGTCATTCGTCTTCATTTCGTTCGAGAAGAAGTTCTTGCGGTATGAAATTGTCGCGTGATCTTTCCGGAGAAAATCTCTCCAAAAAGCTCTCTACACTAGGCTATCGAATCACAAGACAGACAGGAAGCCATCTTCGCCTGACTACTCAGGAAAAGGGAGAGCATCACATTACCATTCCAAATCATCAATCGCTGAGAGTCGGGACTCTATCCTCGATACTGGTTGATGTGGCAAAACATTTTGGTTTTGGCCGGGATGAATTAATGAAACAACTTTTCAGCAAATGAACGCAACAGCATTGGATGCGCAGGCTAGGGAAGCACAATGGGACCTCCTGAAAATCAAAGGCATCGAAAACCTGCCTGCGATTCAATGGAAGATAATGAATATCCGGA
>OBEQ010411254.1_pt1 | contig 18179 bp, 22 predicted proteins | sample 1670901 | NCBI WGS metagenome assembly OBEQ01 (sample SAMEA104232315, study PRJEB22302) | groundwater metagenome | biome: forest; feature: aquifer; material: groundwater | place: USA | collected 2011-08-07 | depth 5.4 m
TAAAAAATCCAAACCGTCCGCTGGGATCATTTTTAGTTCTTGGGCCAAGCGGGGTAGGTAAAACCGAGACTGCAAAAACTTTGGCTCTAAAAGTATTTGGCAAATCTGAGAGTTTTACTCGCATTGATATGTCTGAATTTGCGGAGTCTCACACAGTTCAGCGGCTGATTGGTGCTCCACCAGGCTACGTTGGGTTTGACGCTGGTGGCGGCCTTACAAACCCGGTAAAAAAAGAACCTTATAGTTTAATACTGTTAGATGAAATTGAAAAAGCGCATGTTAAAATTTTTGACGTTTTTTTACAACTGCTCGACGACGGCAGACTCACCAGTGGCCAAGGCGAAACCATAGATTTTACCAACACGATTGTTATGGCAACGTCTAACATTGGCGTTCCTGAAATTATTGAACAATACCAAGCTGGAGGCAATGTGCAAGATCCAGGTTTTATTGAAACAAAACTTATTCCGGAACTTGCCAAACATTTTCGCCTTGAGTTTATTAACCGATTTGACGCAATTCTGGTATATAAACCCCTGAGTGTAGAAGACTTATTGGAAATTGCCCAACTAGAAATACAAAAGATTGAACACCGAATTGCGCATCATCAGGTTACATTTGAAATTGACCGAGAAATGCTGGTAAAAGAAATAGAACACTTACATGACCCACGCTTTGGCGCACGACCGGTAAAGCGCTACATTGAACAAATGTGCGAAAGTTTAATTACAGAAAAACTACTTGAGTAATGAACGAACAAGAACTTATAAATCCAGCCGAAGAATATCCCATACTCTCAGAAGACACAGAAATGGGACTTACCCCCTACTCGCCCACTTTTGTGCAAGCGCTTTTTAATGAACGTCGCAGCTCCCTTGAGCCGCTCAAAGCGACACTCAGCTTAAAGTTCTACAATGCTATTTCAGAAAAAATCACTGCCGAGGAAGCACAATTCAACCAGTTGCTTCACATTGAAGCAGACAAAGAAAAAGACAATGCACAATTTTCGTATATTCTTGATACGCAATATTTCGAACAAAAACTACTTTCCACAATCTTATGAACACCGTAACCTTAGGCCATAACATCTATCGAGGCAAAAAAACTGCTATAGCCATTAAAGACCACGACCGACTCAGGCACGTGTATATGATCGGCAAAACAGGCGTGGGAAAATCTACAGTATTTCAAAACCTGTGCTTGCAAGACATTAAAAACTGGCATGGCGTATGTTTTATAGATCCCCACGGAGAATCTATCCAGTGGTTGCTTGCGCGGATGCCAAAAAATCGGTTAGAAGATGTGATTCTTTTTAACCCTGCAGATAGCGAATATCCATTCGGCTTAAATTTACTAGACGCAAATGAGCCTCGCGAAAAAGATTTTTTAGTTGCAGAATGCATTCAGATTTTCTACAAACTCTTTGATCCAGAAAAAACTGGCATTATCGGGCCTCAATTTGAACATTGGCTCAGGAATGCTGCACTTACAGTAATGGCTGGTCCAGAGGGGGGAAGTTTAGTTGAAATTCCAAAATTGTTTATAGATCCTCACTACGAGATGTACAAACGAAAATGGATAACAGACCCTCTCGTTTTAGAGTTTTGGACTAAACAAATGGCTCGAACCGCAGAATTTCACAAATCAGAAATGCTGAATTATTTTACTTCCAAGTTTGGGCATTTTTTAAACAATGCGCTTATGCGCAATATTATTGGCCAGCATCAAAGTAGTTTTCGTTTAGAATCCATTATCGAGCAAGAAAAAATATTGCTCGTAGACTTATCAAAAGGAAAAATTGGAGACCTTAATGCGCAGTGCTTAGGACTTATTTTAGTTGCCAAAATTCAGGCTGCTATCTTAAAACGAGGCTCTATCCCAGAATCAAAGCGCCACCCTTTTTATTTATTTTTCGATGAATTTCAAAATATGGTAACGGATACCTTTACTAGCATGCTTTCTGAATCTCGCAAATATGGACTGGGACTGCATCTGACAAACCAATATTTTGCGCAACTACCCAAAAAAATTCAAGAAGCTATTATTGGCAATGCGGGGAGCATTATATCTTTTGGGCTGGGTATGGACGATGCAGAAATTTTTGCTAAAGAATTCCCAGAATTCACCAAAGAAGATTTTTTGAATTTAGAAGCCTACCATTTTTATCTTAAACTCATGATAGACGGTAAAACCAGTGACCCATTTTCTGGTGTAAGCCTTGCCCCGTTTGAAAAAGAACCAGAAAATATAGCAGACGCTATTATTACTACTAATAGATTAGCCTACGCATACCCAAGGCCTTTAGTAGAAGAACAAATCCGCCAGCAACTTGCATAAAATAAAAGTAGACCCTACTGCAATTGCAATAGAGTCTACAAACCAGCTCAAGGAACAATAATCATATCCACTAATTGACCTGCGGTTGCCCACCTCGCTACCCGCCTCGGCTTCCCGCGAACAGTTGCAATCACTTCAATCAATACTGGCTGCCCATCACCCATTCCTGCAGGTACGGAAAATTCTCCGTTTGCATCTGCTGTTGTTTCAAGAATCCTGTTGTCTTTGTGCACGTATACCTTAGCATCAGGTATAGGACGTTTAGATGTATCAATGACGTGACCAAAAACTGAGCAACTTTCATCTGGGTATGCGATAACTTCTATAACTCCATTTTGTTCTGATGGTAAAGGGTGAGACCAAGATCCTACCAAATAATGCCCTGGGCAACTTATGTGGAATGTGATTTCCTCACCCGGGCTGCCCTCGAACGCAAGCTCCCAGACTCCAATTTGCGAAGGATCAAAGTCACCAAGCCCTGACGCAATAGGCCGCAGCTCACCTTTATTAACAGAAAGTTTACAGCCAACCAGAAGTTGGCGGTTCAAATCAACAACATGTACTCGTAGACGATAGCTTTGCTTAAAGTCTTCCGAGTAGCAAGCAGAAAACAAGACAACAAAAAACAAAACTGGCAAACACTTTTTCATTAGTTCTCCTTATTGTTTTTAGAGCCATTTGATATATTTTTGATTTATATATTATTATAGCATATTTAAGTAAAAATGTAAATACATGCCAAAATTGATTAAAGAGTATTTTTAGCCTTAAATATGTGGAAATTCCAGAGGTTAAGAAAAAAACATCTTTTGAAATAAAATATACTCTGTACCTCTAACTAAAACATCCCATTCCGCCATATGACGAAATGGGATGTTTTTAAACGGTTTATTTTTCGGTAACTATATTAATAGGTTTACCGCTTGCAAACGCTTGTATATTTGCAACGGTGGTGTCTAATATGCGTAAGATAGCTTCGCGTGTATTAAACGCATTGTGGGGAGTAATTATGACATTATCCATATGCATAAGCTCGTGGTCTGCTAACGCAACCTTCATTTGGTTTTCGTTTGGATGACCGCCTGCAATAATTTCGGTTTCGTCGAGCAGAAAGCCTTCTTCTTCTAATACATCCAAGGCTGCCCCTGATAATATACCATTCCGCAGAGCAGTAATAAGCGCTGCAGTTTCAACCAAACCTCCGCGAGAAGTATTTAGGAGTACTGCTCCCTTTTTAATCATCCCAATATTGTTATGGTTTATCATGTGATGTGTAGCTGGCATATACGGAGCGTGTAAGGTAATTACATCAGAATTACGGAGCAAATCATCTAATCCAACATAGCGCAAACTGTATTCACGAGCTAATTTTTCGTTAGGGAAGGGGTCGTAGGCCAAAATTTCCATACCGAAACCTTTCGCAATTTTCACAACATAGGAACCTATATGTCCAGTACCTATAACGCCAATTGTTTTATCTCTTAAGTCAAAACCGCGAAGACCATCAAAACTCCACAAGGCTTGTTCCCTGACTCGCTTAAGTGATGCGTAGATTTTTTTTGATAAGGCAAGAAGCAGCGCAAAGGTAAACTCAGCAACCGTATTTTCGCCATATGTTGGGACATTTGATATTATGACGCCTCGTCCTTTACAAGCGTCTAAGTTGATATGATCAAAACCCGTAGTCCTAGTTGCAATCAGCTTTACCTGAGAACAATGTTCCAATACTTTAAGAGTGACTGGCGAAGTCACAAACGTAGATAAAACATCTACATCAGTTTCGGGTAAGTCTGTATCACTAAAAGCAGAAATGTGAAATGTTAGCTCGAGCCCTGTAAGTTTTTCTTTTATGTACTCAGTCTCCCACGGTGCAATTTCGTAAAATGCTACTTTCATAACCAAAGATTATATCTCAATTGAAGTCCGTTTTAAGTATACCACAAACCAAAAAAAATACGCCTCGATATACCGAGGCGTATTTGAAATTCAAAAAAATGTTACATTTTCACAAGCTTACAAGCCTGATGTAGACATGGGTTTATCCCCATCTTCAGTTTGCTTAGAACCACAAGCCTTACGGTCTCTCTCATACTGGCTCCAAGCTGACTTCCTACTTGCTTGCAAAGCAGCATTTGCTTTTTTCCAGGTTCCACTGAAAGCGCTCCATGCAAGCTTAATTGCACTAGATCGCTGTTTTTTATCCATCTGGTTCCAGGCTGCTTTGAGACCATCTTTCCGGCTGGTTAAGCCGAGTTTTACACTTACCGCATAGTTTTCTACAGCCGCGATAATACCCGAGTCTCTTTTTTCAATAGCACTTTGCATACACACTGGATCAGGTGACATGGACGTCTTTGCACCAGCAACTGCAAAAGCAGGTGCTGCAGCGGCAAAAAACAGACTTAACGTTATTCCAATTTGTACAAATATTTTTTTCATATATTACTCCTTACTTATTTATGTTGGTAATAAACTTATAACAAAATCAGAGATATTTGCTCCTGTGTCGCCTGTTTCCACTAAACCCCCGGTTTGTTCAAAAAAATGAGTGCTATCATTTTGACGCAAGTACCACTCAGGATCTAAGAGCAGTCGCTCTGCTTGCTCCTGAATGTTACTATCTACAATTGCACCTGCTGCATCGGTATTATCGCGCCCATCGGATGCAAAAGCCCCAAATACTTGCCCAGGCTTCAGAGCTGACATGGCACTTAAGGCTAGTTCTTGGTTACGTCCACCAAGCCCTGACCCCACCAGCTTAACAGTGCTCTCTCCAGTTGCTAGTATACACTCACCTAAATTAATATGCGAAGCAAAAGTTTTGCCCAATACTCGGGCCTCTCCTTGATACCCTTCGAACACTATTCGGGTTTTCCAACCCAGGTCCTCTGCTTTCCAACGCATCGCAGTTAGAGCATTTTTGGGAGACATAAGTAAGATATTATAGATTTTTTCAAAATACATATCTTCTTTAGGCGTTTCGACAAGTTTGCATGAAGGCATCTGGCATGTATTTAGTACATCATAGCGTGCTAAAACTTCTGCAGCCATCTGTACAGTGCTTGAATCTTTTACAGTAGGGCCACTTGCCACCAGACTCAGATCAGTTTCTGGAATATCACTAAAGATCAAACTAATCATGGTTGCGGGATGGCAGATTTTTGCTAAATTCCCCCCTTTTACTTTGCTAATATGTTTTCGTACTGTATTAAGCTCTGCAATTGTTGCCCCTTTTTGGGTTAGCGCGTGAATCAGTGAGGTCTCAGCTTCGCAACTTAATTCGTGGGGTAAGCACAATAAACTTGAACCACCGCCACTTACAACACAGACAATCAGATCATCTTCCTGAGCCTCTGAAAGCATAGCAACGAGTTCTTGAGTTGCTTCTATATTTACTTTTGTCGGGTACGGATGGCTTCCAATTTTGCATACGATATTACCAATAGTACTTCCTTGCAAATCTAAAACCAGCCCGCAGGTTAAGCGATCTTTAAAAATTTTTTGTAAAGTGCTTACTGCTCGAAAAGCCGCTTTACCAAAACCCACACACATTACTCTTTTATATTGACGTAGATCAAAGTGCTTGCCCTGAACAGAAAGTACTTCCCCTGCTGTATCGTACGTAACCTGACGTGTGACTGCGGCCTCGGTATCTATAGCAGCAAAACCTGCTTCTGCTATTAAAAGTAGTTGCTTACGCACACTGGTTGTTGCCAGATTTTGAAAATTACGAATAATCATTCTTTTTTTCGGGCTAAAATAAAATAGGTCAAAGCACCTAAAACTAATACCAACAGTACCCAAAATGCAAGCTGAGAACGAGTCGTGAGGCTATATAAACCAGGCCCAGAGACGTGCTGTCTCGCTTGATTATTTGCGTAAGAACTCTGCTCTATGTTTGCTGTACTAGAAGTAGCAAGAGTATCCTCGGAAGGTTTAGCCTCCACACTATTCTGCAAATTTGGTACTACGTCTAGCGGTAATGGCTGTAAGGGCGTACTCGTGGGTACCTGGCCAGCATGTGGTGCCAACCGAGCTGCATATACAGGAGCACATATAAGCAAGACGGATGTACCTAACACAACCACAAAAAAAACGCTTTTGAAAATGAATTCTTTTTTTTGCACAAAATTTCGATGTTACTTTCTTTTTAGAACTAGTAAGGTTTTCCTATTCTCATTTTTAATCACTTTGCCAAGTAATTTGCTGATAGCCAGAAGGTGTTAAGGGAAAACTTGGTGGCGGAGCATACAGTAAATTGGAATCATAGGTGGTATTAGTTATTGGAAAACCAGAAATAGTCACCCCGCTTCCATTAACCCAGCTCCACGTCCAAACACCAAAACTGGCAACCGAGCCATAAATATTAATTTGAGTTTTTAAGTTTCCTGGAAAATAATAATATTGTGCACTGCCGTTTTGAGCAATCATAGCAGCGTCAATAGAAAGAGTGTTTGGGGCAAAGTAGGTAATTAAGATATCTTTCTGAGCTACTAAACCAAGCGCAACTGTGCCATCCTTAATTGTGTATGTAAGATTATTTGGAATAAGGATACTTGGAGCAGTGGCTGCGTTATAGGGAAGCTTAGCAGCAGCTACTAACACTCGACCACTCACAGTTCCTTCTACCCAAGTTCTATCTTCTACAAACATAACACCGTTGGTGGGAAGTGGGTATGTGGCTACCAGCGTGCGACCGTTATAATCTATGTCTTCATTATGAGCTACTCCATTTATATCCCAACCAGTGGGGTCGCTACGTAAACTAGTTACTTTATATACGGTTACTGTACTATTACTATTAAAGACTAAGGAATAGCCTTGGGCATTAGAAGGCGATAGATAAATACCCCCACTTTGAGCCTGCGATTTTATATTCGCCAGATCTGAAGTAATAGAAGAAAAATCTACCGAAGGAACAGGAAACTGCCAATAGTTCTGAGTACTCACTGGTGCTGCACCCCAAATACCAGGTTTAGTTGTAGGACACGGGCTTCCTGACCAACTCTGACAGTTATACGTACTTTTAGCTGATACAATCGGAGCATTACCAGTACCATCAAACCTAATTCCCCCGTTTGCATGCAACTGACCATTAATACTTTCTGTATTTCCAATCCACACATCACTATTAGTTAAAAAGGCGTATTTCGCAATGGAAGGAATACCATAGCGGGTAGTAATAGTTCTGCGTACATTTGGGTTAGCGAGTGTCCACCCAGTAGAACGAATAGTAACCACAGTAGATCCTGTAGCCGGCGGCGTAATCTGCAAACTATACCTACCAATTACTGTTTGGTTATCTGTATCTTTATAATCTATTACATAGGGGCCAGGTTGACCAGTTCCATTTTGAAAATCGGAAGGAAAATGAGCTAAGCGCCATTGGTAATAGTTTGCACCTGCCTCAGCAATATGAAAAGCCTGCTCACGCGCTACCGTTGACCTAATAACTCGGTGTTGAATAACAGCATTACCTAAAACAGAAACAACAACTAAAGAAAAAATAAAAATGATAACAATCTCAAAAATGAGAATACTGCCCCCTTCTAAGTTTTGCTTGTTGTCTAAGTGCATAATCTATTGACCAAGGTTTGTTTTTAAACTTCTCATAGCAGCGCTTGCGGTAATTGTGTAGGTGTGTGCATTTATTACCCCAGCTTTATTACTTACGACTAGGTTCATCTTAACAAAGGTAACTTGAGTAACATTAACTGGTTGAGCTAGAAAGCTATTAGTAGTTCCGTCAAAATTGCTCGCGTAATAGTAAAACAATGGCGCTGCACCATTGGCAACATTACGCTGTACTAATGTTACCACCTCATTACTAGAGCTATATACGAGTGGTGAGCCAGAAGGCTTAATTATTCCTTTGTACAAATTAGTATTTTGAATATAATATCGAACTCGCTCTATATCAGTTCCGCCATCTACGTTAGTATAAAAAATAATCTGTTGATCTCCAGCGGTATCAAGCGGATACGCACCATTAGAAGAATTTACTGCATTCCTTAGCTCACTCATAATTCCAAAACCCACCCTGCGCGCTTGGTCTGTATCTGCTAATAGTCCCCCCTGTTGAGTACTCGTGCGCAAAATATTAGATACCAAAGCCACAATGCCAACAACAATTAAACTAAAACCAAATACTGCAACAGTAAGCTCAATCAAAGTAAAGCCTTTGTTAGATTGTTGGGGGTAGTTTGTAGTGGGCAGGGTAAGAGTCGAAGCAAGAAAATTTCTCAACCTGCTCCTAAACCTAAAATATTTTTTTAAAACTAATTTTACAATCAACATATAAAATTTAAAAAACTGTACCTTGACTCTTTCCTTAAACTCTACTCCCTACAACCTACGCCTCACTATGGGCTCATCAAAACTTCTAATACCTGACTACCACTAATATTGAGGTTATTTACTGTTGCTGTTTGATACCCAGCTAAGGTGATATCAAGATCATAATTATTCCCCGCAGTAAGGCTTGGAAAAATTACTTGGCCTGGGGTAAAACAACCAGAAACGTAATTAATATATACACCGGTCAACACGGGGGTTTTTTTATCATTAGTCGTAGACAAAAAAGCTTTGTATCGTACATATCTATTGTTGTCCAGGCTCGAATGAAGCGAACTTCCTGGTACAGTATAGTAGGTAGCAGCCGTGCCATCTGGGCCGGTGTAGTTCCAAGTGGCATTGTCATTATTTGCTGCAACTTGGAACTTAAGCGTTGCCGCAGGATCCTGCGAAGTTGGGTCCCACGAAAGCGTGGTGAAATTAGATGAAGATCCTGTATCAAAGGTAGAAGATTCTAACCAACCCGAAAGCGCATAGCGACCAGAAGTTTTATTCAGTCTCACTCCCGTGGGGGCACTGTTAACATCAATATTGCCGTCATCAACAAAATACCGAGTTTTATCGGTCCATGCTGCTTGCCCAGGGCCACCAGTCCAATCTATTTGCGTCCATACACTTCCGCCCGTAGTTGCATAATAATCTTGCGGCGTACTTCCCCCTTTTTGTAAATGCACTACTGCCCCTTCGAGCGCCACACCTGTTGCTGAATCTTTAACAATTACTAACAAGCTGTTGGTAGAAACGGGCCCGAGTATCATTGTAAAAACTTGGGTACTCCCCGGTAATACATTTATTTGTTGTATGGGTGATGTACCATATACCATAACACTCTGACCAGTAAGTAGTGTTGGCGTATACGTGTCCCATTCAATACTATTGAGTGGAATCTGACCACTACTCGAGGTAAAACTTTGGTCAAATTTCAATACCGTAGGACTCGTACCAATTATTTTTGCTCCTTTTACATTCACATTTATACCACTCAGATTTTGACAGTACTCATTTAAGGTTTTAATGGTTAAGTTGCTGAGCAAATCAATACTCAAAGTAATACTCGTAACTTGACCAGAAAGAACAGTGGCATCAGGCTTAACTGGGTTAGGGTTAGTTACCGTAATCGGGTACGTTTGATCAGAAGAGTACCCGCTCTTTGTAACTACCACGTGGTAGCTATTGGCTGGAAGCTTGCCTGGTGCACCACTTGCCTCTGGTAAACCTACTTCTATCCATTTTCCGCTACTATCAGAGGTCCGATCAAGTAAAATATTAGGATTTGCGCTCAAATTTTCTATATGCACGCTTGCTCCTGGTACGGGTTGGCCTTGTGCGTTAATAACTTGTATTTGTATTGCTCCTGCATTAGTAGTACCTTCTAACCCCTGAGGAGATACATTAGTAAGAAACGAAGTAATTACCCCTGCTGGATCCTGAATTTTAAGCTTAACCTGTTTATAATCATTCGGTGCAACATCTGTCCCTAAAAGAATCGTACCATCAGCTGGATCATCTAAGTAGGTTACTTCATAAAAGATTTTGTACTGCTTGCTTTCGTAGTTTGTAAGAATAGGGTTATTACTATCTGCCAGAGTACCCGAGGGGTTACCATTAACAGTACCCACTTGGCTATATGGCATGTTACGCACAATTTCTAAGTACTGGGCAGAGAGTGTAGAGAGAATAGTTTTTTCCCGCGCCACTTTAACAGAACGAGAAAGCGCACTGTAGGCGCCCAAAATACCGCTGGCAAGTATAGCAAAAACTGCAATACTCACAATAAGCTCTATTATGGTAAAACCATTACTCGTATTTTGTTTTTGTCTATGCATGCTTTTTATTTTTCATGCGAGAATATATATAATATAGTACCACTTTTTTGGTTTCAATTACAGACCATACTACTCTATAGACAGATACTTAAGGTTACTTTATAATTGCTAGTTAGTTTAGCGAATACACAAATCCCAGGAGGCAAGATATGAAATCTTTTGTAAATAGCATTGTCATTGGTGATTGGTCAAACGATGGACATGAACGTAAGGAAATTTTCTGGTTTTCTGCTAACTACGATCGAGTGCCCATCATTAAAGCCTACAAAAAGGCTGTAGAAGAAATCGATGTAGCACTTGATACCAGTACACCCGCTCGAATAAATATCCTAAACGAAACAGACGAGAACCAAATAGCGCCTGGTATTCAGGCCATACTCAGACAAGCGGGGGTAGATTTAGAAGGGGTGGGGTCTCAAATTTCTGCTGACAGTTATTATCTGTTCTGTGAGCCAGAGGATGTTGTAAGGTTGTTTTTTAGGTTTGTAAAAACACAACTACCAGACTTCCAATATGAACTGATAGAAGGACCAAAGCCAATCAATGGGTATCACCAAAAAGACTTTAACGTCTCACTTGGTTATGGCTGTTGCTAATGGAGGAAAGAATATGAAACTGTATTTAGTTAAAAGAGAAACGCGTAACTGTAGTAGCGGAGAATGGTACAGCGCAGTGGTAGCAGCAAAGAGCAAAAAAGAGGCCCAGGCTTTGCTTAATTTAGCATCCAGCATTACAGTTACGGTTAGCTATATTGGCACTGCAGCTAAGACTGTGGACAAAGGAGTAGTGTGGGAAGGGTACTTCCCTACGCTCTGCGAAAAACCAGAAGAGCCGCTTTGTGCAGACGTACAAACCACAACAAGACCAAGGTACGGGATCAATGCGATTGTTTCGTAAACTTTGCAACCACAGGAGAACGATATGTCACAAACAGCTACGCAAGAGGGCTACAAACCTCAGTTTCCAGAAAGCTACCAGAAGCTTTTGCATCTGTACACAAAAGCACTCGAAACAGAAAACCTCAATACTCGTACGTGGTGTCAAAAGACAATAACTTACTGCGAAGCTCTCACGGCACTAAAAAACGACGGTGCTCTCCCCGGATTATTTACACGAAACTTTGGGCTGGACGTAAGAGAAGTAATGAAACAAGCACAAAAAGGTATTGAAGGAAGGTATCTTTCTGAAGAGCAAGGCACACTCACTTTTGCCCTGGCGAACTTGCAAGCTGAGTTTCGTACACACAGGCAGGGGTAAAACTCACGAGAACTTGAGTTGGAGAAAATATGAAGACAAGTAAAGAACAAGAAGTCTACAAACCATACTTTCCTGGAATCTACGAGCTCGTACTAGCATACTACTCCAAGGCAATGGACAACAATCACGACATGCAACTGGAGTATCTGGAGAAAACAAAAGCTTTGTGCGTAACTCTTTCAACTCTCAAGACCGCTGGAGTACTACCACCTTTTTTCGTTAAAAATTTTAGATGGGATATAAAAGTAGCCAAAGATGCGGTGGATAAAAAAGTGGTAACTCAATTAACAAGTGAGCAATCACAGGTGCGCCAGATGCTGTATAATCTGATCCAAGAACTTGGCGAATAACAAAGAAGCGCTACGCGAGAACTATTCTCGCGTAGCGCTATTTTTTTACCTAACTGGGAATTCCGTGCAAGGCTAAATTTTTATTCTTAAACCCGGGGTGAGAGGTCACGTCCTGGGCATGGGTCACCCAACTGGGCAAGACAAAGCGTTGTAGTTCTTCTTCTGTACGAAACTCGCATTCTAAGGTCGTCAAACCATCAAGCTGTCCGGTAAACTTATCTACTTCCAAAGTGAGGTCACCAAAGGGCACAAAATACCGAGTTTTTTCAATACGTCTGCCAACTGTGTACTGCCACATAAGTTCAAAAGCCCATTGGTCAATACTGCGTTCACACTCTTGGCGGCTGTGAGCACCTTCACTTTTAATAGTAATATAGTACTCATCTCCCATTTGCCTGATACGTATTTCTCCTTCTGGCTGATTTCCTAGGTATGCCTGTTTAATGGGTACAGAGTGGGAAAACGAGAATGCCTGGTAGTGCTTTAAGACATATTTGCATTCTATCTCAGTATTTATATACTGGCTCAAAATGCCAAGCATTTGTAACTGTGCTTGCTTAAATCCTTGCCCACTTGGTATTAAAATCCAATTAGGGTGCTCTTTCCAGGCCTGCTTTATTGCAGCGTCTCTGTTTACTGCTTCTCCTACAGATTCGTATCGAGCCGGGTTAGTAGCTTTAAGCTTAAGATACAGGTCAGGGTTACTTACTGCAATAGATTCTAGATGAATTACCGCGTCGTACCGTGCATGCACTTCTGCCAAATCAAGCTTAAAGTACTCTAGAAAAAATTGCAGACCTTTGCCTAAATACGCAGCGCCATCAAGCAAGCCTCTATCGCACAAAAGCATCCGAGTAGATCGACCAAGCGCCATTTGCATATATTCGTTTTCCATATTGAGCTGTACAGGAAATACTGCCCCCTGGAAAGACTCTAGCCATCTTTGAGTGAAGTCTAGATCTTTACCTGGTTTTGGAAACCCATGATCTAATAAAATACTCGCAACTTCGGGCATAACTAAAACCTGCTCGCCAAACTCATCTTTAGCCTTCTTCATGAGCGTAGTTTTTCCACCACAAGGCCCACCTGTAAGTGCAATTCTAGGTATAGACATATTTTTCCTCCCTATAATATTGATGTGGTACAGCGAAATAGTATATCATGCAATAATTTCTGGCACAATAACTGGAGGTTTCTATTTTATCAAAAACTAAGATCAGCTTTACTATTTGACCAGGCCCACCAGGTAGCGTATTCTGTTTTAGATGAACCATATCATTTCTACAAAAGACTTTACCAGGGCATTTATTAAAAAATTATTTGCCATTGCAGATACGCTCAAAGAAAACGAGCACTGCCTTGCCAATAAAATACTAGCCAGCCTATTCTATGAACCGAGTACTCGTACTCGGTTTTCTTTTGAGTCTGCAATGTATAGACTTGGAGGCAAAGTTATTGGAACAGAAAATGCTGCTGAGTTCTCTTCAGCCTCCAAAGGAGAAAGTTTAGAAGATGCAATTAAAATTGTAGGCCACTATGCAGACATTATTATCTTGCGCCATCCGCAGACAGGAGCAGCGTACAAGGCAAGAGGAGTTTCTAGCGTTCCTATTATTAATGCCGGAGACGGCTCTGGTGAACACCCCACACAAGCACTTTTAGATCTGTATACACTCTATAAAGAACTTAAAACACTTAGCACTTTATCTATTGCATTTGTAGGTGATCTAAAAAACGGAAGAACAGTTCACTCGCTGGTGTACCTACTTACATTATTTGAGAATATAACTATGTATTTTGTTTCGCCAAAGCAATTACCGCTACCAAGAGAAATTACGAAGTATATAAAAAGTAAGGGTCTGCACTTTACAGAAACAAGTAAACTGGCCTCTGTCCTTCCCAAAATTAATGCCTTGTACCAAACTCGAGTTCAAAAAGAACGCTTTATAGACCCCCTAGAGTACGTGCAAACAAAAGATGCTTTTATCTTAACCCCAGAGCTTCTCTCGCACATGCACGCAGACACAATTATTATGCATCCGCTGCCCAGAAATAACGAAATCCCAACTAGCATTGACTCAGACCCCAGGGCAGCCTATTTTAAACAAGCCAAATATGGGCTTCGTATACGAATGGCTTTGCTTAAACTTTTACTTATGTAGACAAAAATAGTCTCATATACTATGATAGTGAGCTAGAAAAATATAAGGAGGAATATGCAATGGAAGAAAAACAACGCAGTATTTTTGCACAAGCACTCTACGATCTTATGATTACTCCAGGAATTTATCCTATAGAGGAATGGTGCGTATATATTAACCCGTGGGTACAAAAAGACAACGCATCAACTTTTGGCGACGAAGCGTACGGTGCGCCAAAAACAATCGCACTCATTCAAAGCTGGTTTAACGATACAGCGCTGCCAGACCAGACCCACCTGCAAACTATTATTACTATTTGCGAAACAGGGAATGTAGGAGTATTTTTGGCGAGCATAGACCAAGGCGTGGGAAGACCGGACCTAGAAGCATACAAAGAACGATACAAAAAAGGCTACAAGATACAGGAAGAAGCATTAAACAAGTTCTTTGAAGTCTTAGATCAAAAAATAGATGACGTCTCGCCTCTGCGGAACAAGCTTCCTGTTGTTCAAATTTTTTTGCATAAGATTGGAGATCAGCTTCTAGGATTCAATATGCACAACCTTTTTAGGTCACTTCTTGAACTACCTGTTCGCCACCGCTTCTCTGTATTAGTAAAAGTAGATGAAGTAATACGAGCTGCAGAAAAAAATAACTGGTATTCAAAACCAGAATAATAGTTAAAGCCATTTGTGAGATAGTCTTTAAATCTCACGAGTGGCTTTTTTCTAAGACTCAAGCTATACTATTCAGTTGGCTTAGTTGTCTTACTACAAAATCTTCAGGAGGGATATGAATAAAGAACAATTCTTTGATGCAATTGCTGGTTTAAAGTATCATCCAAACCTTTACATACGTAACGACGAACACTGTCTCCGTTTTGGAGAATACAAAACTGGGAAATTACTTTGTGTCTTAGCTGCGCTCGTATACGTAAAATCAGGAGTAATGTACGAAAGTTTAAATTGGCAAATACTTGCAAACGAACTAGGATTAGACCCAGCGTTTGCTTTCCAAGTGATCGTTGCAAGTGATACAAAAAACTCGTCACAAAACCAACTCAGGGAAGAACTTACCCGTAGAGTATGCGGTAAATAGACTTGGGAGGAATTATGAAAATTGTTGAAGCAGAAGAAAGACGGCTGTTTTTAGCAAGCAGTTCTTACGTGAGTGGCAAAGGCTACCTGGAACACTGCATTGAAGCAATGGTAAACTTTTTAGGCAGTGATATTAAAACACTTTGCTTTATCCCCTTTGCCGCCGTGGCAGCCCCAAAGGACCAAAAAAAGGTGTGGGCCGAGTATACAGAAAAGCCAAAGCAGGCTTTTGCAAAGTTTGGCATTGAAGTCTGCTCAGCACACGAGCACAATGTACCCTACTTTAGGGTCAAACAAGCAGAAGCTCTGTTTATAGGAGGTGGTAACACCTTCCACTTGCTCTACTATTTATATGAGCTGGGCTTAGTTGAAGCGATCCGAGAAAACTATCTTTCTGGCATACCAATTATGGGTGTAAGTGCAGGCACAAATGTTTTGTGTCCCACAATTATGAACACTAATGATATGCCCATAATGGAAGTATTAACACTCGAAGCAGCCGGACTGCTTAACTTCCAAATTAACCCTCACTATATTGACCCAGGCCCAAAAAGTGCGCACCAGGGAGAAACCAGACCAGCGCGGATAGCAGAGTACCATAAAATTAATACTCTACCTGTGCTTGGCCTGCGAGAAGGATCATGGCTTAGGTATCAAAATGGCAAGCTCATGCTTGAAGGTGCAACTGGCGCAAAAATGTTTTGCCGAAACCTTGATCCGTTTGAATACAGCCAAGGCTGCGACCTCACAATACATCAAACATTCCACTCAAGGGAATAAAAACAAAACGACTCAGCATAAAACACTGAGTCGTATTTATTTTATAGAAGCTACACCTTTGAACTCGGAATCGGCATAGGTTCCAAATCTTTGAAGAGAAATTTTTCTCCTGCAATACGAATGACAAGTTCAGGAGGAGTACTTCTCGCATCATAGTCAACATCTATAAGCTGATCCAAACCAGATTCATAATCGATATCATCTGGTAATTCTAGATATCCAAGCCTGCTATCTCGCAGTAGTTTTCCGGTTTCTATACCAGAGAGATCTAAGTACTGCACTTTCCATGACGCGTCATCTCCCCATACGCAACCCGCTACAAACCCAAAATCGAGTCTATACGCGGATTTGATCAAGTTTCCTGTCTCAAAATCAAAATTATCCTCAAGACTAATAGCACACACATCAGGTACATTAGCTCCAAAAAAATATTTCTGAAACTGATCCCGCGTAATAAATGGAACACAATATGCAACAGGACAAAAACCCATCTGGTTTCGATCTTCTCCCCCAATATCCTGCCACCGATTTTCTTGCGGGTACAACTCCATTATACGAGTTGCGGTATAGTCAGGCGAGTAGAGAGCAAAGTGTCTATCATTTTTTTCAAAATGATAAAACGTTTGGTAGAAATTGTGGTAGTTGCGTTCGTAGGGTGTTCCAAAAAGAATTCCGTTTAGAAAAATTCCTACTTTTAGACCATTCCACGCTCCTTTTCCACGGTCTACTTCTTCAATTACTTTAGCTGTAAAATCTATACTTTGCGTTGTTTCCATAATTTCCTCCTATGTTATTGTAACTAACAAAAGTACCACGCCGTACTCTTTTTGTCCATGTAACAAAAAGCATAATAATAAGGGCTTGACAATATATAAGTATATGCTAATATCTTTATATGACAGATTTATGTAACCAAATAGAAAAGTTTGGTAAAGGCCTTGGGAGCACTTCCCGGTACCGAATTATAGAAGCCTTATTCACTGGTCCCAAAACCGTGAGCCAACTGGTAAAAACAGTGAGGCAATCCCAACCTGCGGTGTCACAACATTTAAAAATGCTTAAAGGATGTAACCTTGTAACTGACCTGCGCCAAGGACAAGAAGTACTCTATTCGCTCAATACTAAACATATTCTTACTCTACTCAAAAGTTTAGCCAGTGAAGTTACACGAAAAGAACGATCTAAATAACTAAGAAAAAACTATGAACTATGCAGAAATCGCTTCAAAAGAAAGTATAGAAAAAACAACTCAAAACCTTTCCCCAAGAGACTTTGAACCAATTGTAGTAAATACAAAAGAAGAGGCGCTTAAAACCGTTAAAGCACTTATCCCGCAGGGCGCATCGGTTATGAATGGTGCATCTAAAACGCTCGAACAAATTGGGTTTATAGATTACCTTAAATCTGGACAACACGGATGGGATAATGTGCATGAAAAAATTCTCAGAGAAAAAGACCCAGCAAAACAAAGTTTACTTCGTAAACATGCCACGGTTTCCGACTTCTACTTGGGCAGCGTACACGCACTTACTGAAGAAGGTGAAATGGTAGTAGCGTCAAATACTGGCAGCCAACTGCCGAGTATTGTTTTTAATACCCAAAACCTTATTTTTGTGGTTGGTGCACAAAAAATTGTGCCGAACCTTGGGGAAGCATTTAAGCGGCTCCAGGAATACGTAGTCCCCCTTGAAGACGAAAATATGAAAAACAAATATGGCACAGGCACCATGCGTTCTAAAACCCTAATTTTGCACAGAGAGAACCCAATTCTTGGCAGAAAAATTAGGGTACTGATAGTAAAAGAACATTTAGGATTCTAAAAGACACTAAAAAATTTCTTACTATAAACGAGCACTCAGGGTGCTCGTTTATATTTTAACAACAAACTACTGGTTATTTTTTGCAAAGTAGGTACGGGTGTACTTGAGAGCAGGTGGGATACTCGCCGCTATTGGCAGTGCGAGAAAAGCCCCAACAATCCCGAACAAACCACCACCAATTACTACTGCCAAAAAACTTAGTGCCGGAGAAATATTA